>Ga0265295_1003267_pt1 | contig 24010 bp, 21 predicted proteins | sample Munlansysbiofilm_FD_192503 | JGI IMG/M metagenome (GOLD analysis project Ga0265295, IMG submission 192503) | Leachate microbial communities from a municipal landfill in Southern Ontario, Canada - Methane capture system biofilm | ecosystem: Engineered > Solid waste > Landfill > Unclassified ...
TAGGAGTGATAACTGTAGCTTTTACATAAGGCTCTTCTATGCGGTCTATATGGTTTATCTCAGGGAGTTCTGATGGGTTTTGCACCTCTACTAGATTGCCATTGTTAAGATAAACATGATAGATAACGGACGGAGCAGTTGCAATGAGGTCTAAGTCAAACTCACGCTCAAGCCTCTCTTTTACAACTTCCATATGAAGCATACCTAAAAAACCAACCCTAAAACCAAAACCTAAAGCCATGGAAGTTTCAGGTTCATAAGAGAGTGAACTATCGTTAAGTTTTAGTTTTTGCAGAGCATCTCGCATATCTTCAAACTTATCTGTATCTATAGGATAAAGTCCAGCAAAAACAAAAGGTTTTGCAGGCTCATAAGTTACAACAGGCTCACTAGTAGGGTTTCTTGCATCTGTTATAGTGTCGCCAACATTAACAACACTAACCTCTTTTAGTCCAAGAACAACGATGCCAATCTCTCCACTCTTTATAGCCAATGTTTTTGTCTTCTTTAGAGGATGCGGATACATCAGATCAAGAACTTGATGCTCTTCATCATTACTCATAAGCTTAATGTTTTGACCTTTTTTTATCTCTCCATCAAAAACACGCACAAGTGCTAAAGCGCCTAGATATTGGTCAAACCAAGAGTCATAGATGATGGCTTTTGTTGTAGCGTCTGGATCTCCCTTTGGTGGTGGGATACGATCAACTATAGCGTCAATGAGTTCACGAATCCCAACTCCAGTCTTAGCTGAGACTAAACAAGCATCCGTTGCATCTATGCCTATACTTGTCTCTATCTCTTCTGCTACTTTGATGGGATCTGCTGCTGGCAGATCTATCTTGTTTATAACTGGGATAAGTTCAAGGTTATTGTCTAACGCTAAGTAAACATTTGCGATAGTTTGAGCCTCAACACCTTGTGCAGCATCTACTATAAGTAGAGCGCCATCGCTAGATGCTAAAGACTTACTAACTTCATAAGAAAAATCTACGTGGCCTGGAGTGTCGATGAGATTTAGAATATAGTGCTCGCCATCTTTTACATAGTCAAGTCTAACACTTTGAGCTTTGATAGTGATGCCTCGCTCTTGTTCTATATCCATAGTGTCCATCATTTGAGTTTTTAGCTCTCTTTGGCTAACACTTCCGCACTCTTGTATGATGCGATCTGCTAAGGTACTTTTACCATGGTCTATGTGAGCGATAATAGAGAAGTTTCTAATGTTTTTCAATGTAATCGTTCCTAATAAAAATTTTTGTTTTTATACAAATAGTGTGTTTACACTCTCGTTATGATAAACACGGCGAATTACTTCAGCAAAGAGAGGTGCGACTGTAAGCACTTTTATCTTTTTGTGAGGTTTTGAGACTAAGGTATTTGTAACTATTAGCTCATCTAACTCTCCATTGTTTAAGTTTTCATAAGCATTACCGCTTAAAACTGCATGGGTGGCACAAGCCATTACAGAAGTCGCACCTTTGTTTTTAAGCGCAGTTGCAGCTTTTACCATAGTTCCAGCAGTATCAACCATATCATCAATCATGATAACATCGTAGCCTTCTACATCACCTATGATATTCATAACTTCGCTCTCATTAGCAGTTTCACGACGCTTATCTACTATAACCATCTCAAGACCCATTCTTTTTGCAAAATATCTAGCACGAGCCACACCACCAATATCTGGAGATGCTATGATTGGATTTGTGAGGTTTTTGCTTTTAATGTAGGTTTCAAATGTGATAGAACCATAAAGGTTATCAACTGGGATGTTGAAAAACCCTTGTATCTGACCAGCATGAAGGTCTATTGTTATAACTCTATCTATCCCAACTTCTTCATACAAATCTGCAACAAGTCTTGCAGTAATTGGTACACGAGGTGCAGCTTTTCTATCTTGTCTTGCATAACCATAGTAAGGTACAACCGCTGTGATGCTTGATGCACTTGATCTTCTAAGTGCATCTGTCATGATGAGAAGTTCCATTAAGTTATCATTTGATGGCGCACCTGTACTCTGTACTATAAACACATCACGACCACGAACACTCTCAGCTATCTGAACTGAGATCTCACCATCACTAAATCTTTTTGTTTCAGCCCTTGCTAGTGGAACATTTAGAACTTGACAAATCTCTTTTGCAAATTCTATGCTTGCAGAACCAGCAAAAATTTTATAACCACGCATACTATTCCTTCTTGGAAAAATTCAATACGCGATTATATAGTAAGAGTTCTGAGGAGTTGTTAAAAGATATAAAAGATTGAAAAATTTCTAATTGCAGTTTTTACAAACACCAGATATAACTAGGTCTGCTTTTGAGATGACAAAGGAGTCACTTAGGTTAAGTTTGCTTACAATAGAATTTACATCTATAGCTATATCTTCAACTGATCTACAGTCCTCACAGACTATGTGAGAATGAGAACTTTTAGTTAACTCATAAACTGTTTTGCCTTGTGGTATCTTAACCTCTTGTATGTAGGAATTCTCAAGCATCAAGTTTATATTTTTATATATAGTAGCTAAAGAGATAGATGCAAACTCGCCTAACATCATCTCATAGAGCGTATCTATATTAACATGGCCATATTTATGAAGTGCACTACTTATCGCTAACCTTTGAGGAGTCGCTTTTAAGTTATGTCTTCTTAGTTCATCTGTAAAATTATTCATAACAACATTATACACTAAAGTTGTTTAAAGGATAAAGATTATATTTTAAGTTTAATAATCGTATAATCTTCGCTAAGAGATAAAATTATCTTTTTACTAATTTTTTGGAGAGCATGATGAGACAGTATGAGACATATAAATGTAACAAATGTGGCAATATAGTAGAAGTTCAAAATGTTGGCGGTGGTGAGCTTCACTGCTGTGGCGAAGCTATGGAGATGATAACTAAAAACCTGACTCTAGTGAACTTGATGAAAGCATTTGCAGGTGAATCTCAAGCGAGAAACAAGTATGAGTACTTTGCAGAAGTTGCTCAAAAAGAAGGCTTTAGAGATATAGCAGAACACTTCCAAAGAGCTGCAAACAATGAAAAACAACATGCGAAGATGGAGCTAGCGCTTCATAACAGAATGGTAAGTGGTAGTGAAAATGACTTTGGTGATACAAAAGTAAACCTTCAATGTGCAGCTGATGGTGAAAACTATGAAAACACAACGATGTATCCTGATTTTGCCGCTATCGCAAAAGAAGAGGGACATAAAGAAGCGCTAAGACTATTTAACGGCATAGGTCAAGTAGAAGTTGAGCATGAAAATATGTACAAGATGCTACTACAGAGACTTGAAGCTGGCGAAGAGTTTGTAAGCGAAGATGCAGAAGAGGCATGGATTTGTGAGATTTGTGGACATGTTCACTATGGAAAGAAAGCTCCAAAAGCTTGCCCTGTGTGTAAATATCCGCAAGAGTACTTCTCAAGATTAAATTCTAAAAAATAATTAACCTCTAATGAAAAGATTCTCTATCTCTAGAGCTCTTTTCATTAAGTGACTAAAGATAGATTTTTACCTAAAAATTAGTTATTTTACACCTACTTTTTTCACTCTTTCATAGTTTTGACAAGCACCTTCATTTCCACCATTACAAGCTTTAAAAAACAGGCTTTTTGCTCTGCTTACATCTTGCTTTACCCCGTCGCCTTTTATATATATAATCGCTAGAGTATTGCAGCTATTGTAGTGTTCGCTCTCACAAGCTTTAGTGTAAAAATCAATGCCCTTACTTTTGTCTTGTTTTACTCCATCACCTTTAAAATATAGCTCGCCTAAAGTACTACAACTATATCTGTTTCCACCACTGCAAGCCTTAGTGTAGAGTTTGATGGCTTTGTCTTTATCTTGCTCTACAACTTCGCCTAGATCATATAAAACTGCTAGATTGTTGCAACTTTTTATATCTCCCTCATCACATCCTTTGATGTAAGCTTGTATCTTTTTTTGTGTATCTTCTGCTGTACCTTGATGTGAATGACTATGATGAGAATGGTCGTGGTGAGAGTGGTCATGATTTGCATGATCTTCACTAGCAAATAAGTTTATACTAAATAGTAAGCCGATACTCATAAATATCTTAATCATAATTAATCCTAGGTTATTTTTTTGTTGTGTATTGTACCGAAAGCTATTATATTTAAAGGCATATAGTTTAGAGGTTTTTTAGAAGATTTGAATTTGTGAAGTGGTGGAGCTGTGGAGAATCGAACTCCAGTCCGAAACCACGCTACTCCTAACGTCTACATGTTTAGTAAAGTTGATTGGGTTTAATCTTGCTTCGCACAGCTTGCAAAGCTACACAAGACGAGCCTCTAGGGTTCATTTTACGCACGAGGCAGACGTAAAATATATCTACATAAGGGTTATACTTCGAGTCCTATTTATCTAGAGTCCATAGGTGAAGCAGCCCGTCCTCTTGCGAGGGGGTAAAACTTAAGCTACTGCTAAAGCTGGGCGGTAATTTGTGTTGTTTGCGTTTAAGCAAGTTTGAGCCGCGTAACGGAAGTGCTCAGTCCGACATGCAGTTAAAAGCTACTTGATCCCGTCGAAACCAGGTCAGCCCCATGAGCGACATTATATCAAAACTTCTGTTTTTAAAGTGTTGTTTTAAAAGATATGTTTGGGAGACTTCACCATAGATTAAAAAAGTGATACTTTAAAAATGTTAACAATGGCATCCTCCACAATGAGCTTCGTGCTCATGTTATGATGATAAACTCACTCGAAAATTCCCAACACATTTCTTTTTATTAAAGGGATATTTTGCTCTATATTTTCTGTAGATATTGGGAGTATTGAGAGTTGAATGTGTTTTTTTACATCTTTTTTGTTGAAAAAATCATCTAAGATAAAAACTGCATTTTCTCCAAAAACATAAGGTTGTTGCATCGCAGCTCCTATGATAACTCCTTTAGGAATCAACTCTAAAAACTCTGGTTCTGCATCAAAGACTATTAGTAAGATATCTTTTTCTTTGCCTGCATCATTTATGGCATCTAGCGCTGCTTGGTATCTGTCTGAACCTTGAAGCCAGATAGCTCTTAGATGTTCATGCTCATCTATAAGCTCTTTTGAGTAATCATAAGTCTCTTTATATGAGAAGTCAACTTGCTGTTTTAAGCCATTTACTTTTATGTTTGACTCACTCATGGCTTTCATAAAACCGACCGTCCTAGCTTTGCCATTTGCTCTTTTTTGTGGGATGGAGATTATACCAACGGAACCATTCTTATCCCATCCAAGTTCTTTCATTTTTTTAGATAAAACCTGACCTATTTTGTATGCTCCATCTTCATTATCTGAAGAGATAAAAGAGATATATTCGCCTTTATCAGTTCCTATATCACTTATAACAACTGGTATGTTAGCAGACTCTGCAAACTTTAAAATCGTAACTGCTGATGAAGAGTTTATGGGCGAGAGAACTATGGCATCTACTCTGTTTTTTATCACTTTTATGGTGTTTTCAATCTCTATTTTTTTATTATTATTAGAGCTATAAAAGCTAACTTCGTAGCCCAACTCATTAGCGCTGTTTTTTATCCCTCGACTCATTATATGCCAAAAAGGTATCCTTATGTCTGAGACAATATAAGCTATCTTTTTTTTAGAAATCTCAGGCTCCGTCTCAGCTGCATCTAAAAGAGTGATAAAGGTGAAAAAAGCTACTAAAAGGGTAAGTTTTATAAGATTCATATCAGCCTCATTTTTTAAATATCTATCTTTGGCTCACTAAAGTAGTAGCCTTGAGAATAGTCGATGCCAAGCTCTACAACTTTGTTTTGAATACTTTCATTTTCCACAAACTCAGCGATGGTTTTTATATCCATTCTTTTAGCAAAGTCAATTATTGTTGATACAACTGCTTGAGCCTGCTTGTTTGTATCTATCTCTTTTATAAGTGAGCCGTCGATTTTTATATAGTCGGCATTTAGTCTCATTAAGTAGTCAAAGTTACTGTAACCTGTACCAAAATCATCTATGGCTATCTTAGAACCAATTTTTTTTACTTTATTTATAAACTCTAAAACTGCTTCAAAATTCTCTATGGATTCAGTCTCTACTATCTCAAAAACAACCCTAGATGCGATGTTATACTTAGTGAGCATATTGTATATATATTCTTTTATTTCTTTGTTTAAAATATCTTCGATTGTTAAGTTTACAGAAAACTCAAGGTCACTATTTTTAAAACGCTCAAAAGTTTTTGCTATCATTATTTTAGTTATGGTTGAGTAGTATTTTGTTTTTTTAGATATCTCTAAAAAGAAAAAAGGAGAGATTAGTTTGTCCGCATCTCTCATTCTAGCTAGTGATTCATATTTTTCAATTTTGGTGGTTTTATTGTTTATAATTGGTTGGTAAACTGGTATAAAACTATCCTCTTGAATGGCTCCTCTTATCTTTTTTGTCCAGTATATATTGTTCTCATACTCTCTGTTTAAGGAGATAGCTTCACTAAAGACGATGATGTTTTTATTGTTTCTTTTTGCAACTTTTAGAGCCATATCTGCAGTTGATAAAATCTTCTCTTTACTCTCAAAAGAGACACCGATGGTAAAGTTGAAGTTTAAATCTTCTTCATCAACTTCAACAGAGATATTAGCTAAGGTAGTTACTAATTTATAAATATTTAGCTCAAATTCATTTTTATCTATATCATGGTTAAATAAAACATACTCATCACCTTGAATATGATAAGTAGAAGTGTTCGCATGTCTAGTTAATCCTGATATGTGCTGACCTACTTGCTTGATGATATAATCACCTACCTCATATCCATAAAAATCATTAAGCTCTGAAAAATTATCTATATTTATGATGGCGAGCGCTGGGTTTGAGCTATGGTCGATATCATAGATTAATTTATATCTATTTCCTAAGTTAGTCAATGTGTCAGTGTTTGCTATTTTATCAAGCTGTTCTTGCTGCTTTATCATTTTAGTAATATCGTGCCTAACTGCTATAAACTCTACGATATTTTCATTTTCGTCTAAGATTGGTAAAACAGTTGAATCTACCCAGTAATCATCTTTTTTACCTCTGTTTTCTAAGACTCCTTTCCAAACTTTTTTATTGCTGATCGTCTTCCACATTTCTGTGTAGAGTGTTTTTGGAGTGTCTTTATGTCTTACTATATTGTGAGATTTTCCTATAACCTCGTCAGGAGTTAAGCCAGAAATACTGTAAAAATACTCATTTGCATAGGTGATTTTTCCTTTGATATCTGCTTTTGTAACTATGCTAGATTTATCTAGTGCTAGCTCATAACTTTTTAAAAATGCAATATTTTGATCTAGTTGAAATCTTGACTCTTTAATGGAGTTAATCATATTGTTTAGAGTTGATGAAAGTATGGCTAGCTCTTTAGAGCTGTAGGTAGGAATGATGCTAGTTGGTATGCCATCGTCTGTATTGTTATTGATAATTTTTATGATGCTACTTAGTGGCTTTTGCACTATTTTGTGTATAACAAAATATAGTACCAACAGGACTATTATAGTACTTAAGAGAGTGATTATAATGCTGATAGTGATGATACTTTCTAGTTTCTCTTCTACTAAATCGTCTGAAGCATAGATTGCGATAGTGCCTAATTTTAAACCATTTTGGTTGTAAATATCATCTTTTATATATAGATAGGAGTTATCTATCTTCTTTTGATGAACTTTGTTGCTTTGGTTGTAATCTTCTATCTTATGATTATTATTGATTTTACCAACTAGGTATGTTGAGTCTAGTATCTTTGCCATATTGTAATCTTCAACAATAATAGCTAGTGTATATTTACGATTTAACTCATTCGCTATAAGGTTTTCATACTCGTGTACAGAGTATGAATCTAAAAAAGGGTAGATGCTGTTTTTTAGCAGCGATAAACTTGTTCGGACATCACTGTTTATATCTTTTAGAAGATGGTCTTTTGTTTGAGTATAAAATATATTACTCACTATAAAAACAGCTACAAGTATAGTAAAGGTAACTGAAATAAAAAGTGTAAAAAAGATTGATTTTCGGTTATTTTTCATAGATTATTTAAAGAGTCCTAAAATTAAGTAATAGAGTTACTTTATCTAATTTCCTGTTAAGAAGAGATATACGAATAAAATTTTTTTTGCTTCATTAAATGTAGTTTGAAAAATAAATTTACCAAAGTAGATTTAAAGAGAGACTTAAGATATAAGTATTGGTCGTTAAAAGAAATGTTTTACTCCCTCTTCACTCAATAAAAGCTAGAATAGCATTTTTATTTCAATTATTTGGATTAGGGTAATCATGGAACTATATATCTCATCACTATTAAAGATATTTTTTATAATGACGCCATTTTTTGTGTTGTCTGTATTTCTTACAATGACACAAGATGCGACTATCTCAGAGAGAAAAGCCTTAGCTATTAAGGTCACTACTTCTGTTGTTATTATTAGTTTGATTCTTCTTTTTTTTGGAAAACATATCTTTTCTATCTTTGGCATCACTCTTGATGCTTTTCGTATAGGAGCGGGCGCGCTTTTGTTTATAAATGCAGTTGAACTCATTAAAGGAAACAAAGATGGCGCTCAAGTTGGCAAAAAGGATATCTCACAACTTGCAGTAGTCCCTTTGTCTATTCCAATTACCATAGGCCCTGGTACCATCGGGATCTTGCTTGTTATGGGAGCAACATTTGAGAATACTTCGTCGATGCTAGTGGGGAGTCTTTCACTCCTAAGTGCTGTTATGTTGATTGGGATTATGCTTTATAGTGCTAGTTTTATTGAAAATATCATAGGCAAACAAGGGCTTTTAGTTATATCAAAAATCACAGGACTTTTTCTAGCAGCACTCTCTGCACAAATCGTATTTACAGGGATTAAAAACTTTTTAGATTTATAAGATGGGGTTGCAAAAGAATTTGATAGATATTGATGATGTTTTTAATAGAAAGTGAATTTTTATAAAAGTGGTGGCTTGTCTCGGAATCGAACCAAGGACACGCTGATTTTCAGTCAACTGCTCTACCGACTGAGCTAACAAGCCACTTTGTAAAATGGAGGATCTTTAAAAGAGGTGGTGGCCAATCTCGGAATCGAACCAAGGACACGCTGATTTTCAGTCAACTGCTCTACCGACTGAGCTAATTGGCCATCTTTTAAAGAGCGACATTGTATCTTTTAAGTACTGAATTTTAGCTTATGAACTGCATCTTTGAACTCATCGCCTCTTTGCATATAAGAGCTAAACTCATCGAGACTTGAAGCAGCTGGCGAGAGTAGGGCAGTTTCATCTTTTTTTAGCCTTTTATCTATCTCTTTTATGGCATCTGATAGATTTTTGCAAGTATGAAACTCTATCTTGTATTTTTTTGCAAGAGTTAAGAGTTTTTCCTTGTTTGAGCCTATGGTGTAGATGCAAAGCGAGAAGTTTTGCATAAAAACAAATAACTCATCAAGTTCTACGCCTTTATCATCCCCACCTAAAATGAGATGAATAAATGAGTCTTTATATCTCTTTAGTGCCGCCATAGTCGCATCTATGTTTGTCGCTTTGGTGTCATTTACCCAAAGCCTGTTTTTTGCATCTCTTAACTCTTCTTGACGGTGAGCTTCAAGAGTAAAGGAGTTGATTTTTTCATAGTTTATCTCATCAAATAAAATCTTCTCAACAGCCATGGCAAGAAGTGCGTCTGCTAAAAAAGCACCTTGAAACTTTACTTTGCTTGCATCTATACCAAAATATTTAGCTAGAGATACTTCATCTTTGTAAGTGATAAGATGTGCATCTGTTGGTGTATCTTTGTAAATTTCTGGGACGATAGCTATCTCTCCCTCTTTCATCAAAGAGAGAGGTTTTAGCTTTGCATCAACATACTCTTTCATGCTTGTATGCCAACTTATATGATCAGGACTAAGAGGAAGAAGTACATAGATGTTTGGTGACGCTTTGTTTGTGTAGTGCAGGGTGAATGAACTAGTCTCTAGTATCCATATCTTTGCTTCTGTGTTAAGCTCTGCAAGTGGAGTTCCTATGTTTCCACCACAAAGACTTCCTTTAGATGCTAAGAGATGCTGCATCATCTGAGTTGTTGTAGTCTTTCCATTTGTTCCACTTATCCAGACTTTTAGGGGCTTTGCATCTCTAAAGTAGTCATATTCGCTTATAAGATTTTTTGAGCGTTTTATAAGTGGGTTTGATGGTGGGATGCCAGGTGAGGGTATCTCTAAGTAAGAATATTTTGGGTTAAAAGCATTTGATGGTTTTACCATAAATCCATCTTCATCACGAAAAGGTTTTAGACATTTGTCATCATAAAAGACAGCATCTTTTATAACTTTAGCAAGAGCTTTTGTAGTTTTGCCGTAGCCAAATAGAGAGACCATCTAGCGAATCTTTAGAGTGATAAGTGCGATAAGGTTTGATAAAATAGCGATAATCCAAAACCTAACTATAATCTTGTTCTCAGCCCACTTTTTCATCTCAAAATGGTGATGAATCGGCGCCATCAAAAAGACTCTTTTGTTTCTAAGTTTATAACTTCCAACTTGAAGAATGACAGAGACTGTCTCTATAACAAAGATAGAGCCTATTAGAAGAAGAAGTATCTCATTTTTAGAGATGATGGCAAGGTAGCCCAAAAATGCACCAACAGTTAAAGAGCCACTATCTCCCATAAAAACCTCTGCAGGGTGGCAGTTGTACCACAAGAAGCCAGTCAAAGCTCCCATCAAAGCACTAGCGACTATGGCTACTTCGCCCACATCAAAGTTTGGCATAAGCAGGTAAGAACTTATAACTGCATTGCCTGTAAAGTAGATGATAATGCTAAAAGATGTAAGAGCCGCAAGGGACGGAACTGTAGCTAAACCATCTAGTCCATCTGTGAGGTTTACCGCGTTTGAGGTTGAAACTATAACTATAGACCAAAATATCATTGAATATATTCCCATATTAAAGAGAGGATTTTTCAAAAATGGTACATAAAGATCGGTGTTAAACTCTGCACCAAGGCATAAAAAAGCCGTTATTATAATGGAAGCTAGGATTTGCAGGAGCAGTTTTGTTCTTGCTTTTAAACCTGCTCCATTTTGGCATTTTTTTATCTTTGCTAAATCATCTTTAAGCCCAATAAGAGCAAAAAGAACAAGTGTTAATATCGCTCCTAGAGCAAACATGTTTGAAAGTTTTATAGTAAGTAGAGATGCCAAGATAGTAGCACCTATGAAAACGACGCCACCCATAGTTGGAGTTTTTTCTTTTTGTCTGTGACTTTGTGGAGCAAGGTCGTAGATAGGCTGAACGCTTGAGTTTTTTTGTGCCCATCTTATAAACTTTGGCATCAAAAATAGTGTGAAAGAAAGAGCTAAGAAAAATGAAAATCCCGCTCTAATAGTAATGTATCCGAGTATATTTATATTTAGTAGTTCATAAAGTGCGTATAGCAAAGCGGTAAGTCCCTTAGTTGTTTAAAAGTGGCATTATAGATTTTTTATAGTAAAAGTATGATAAAGTGGAAATATTTCATAAGATTTACTCATTTTTTAAAAAAGAGTATAATTGCAAAAACTTTTATACAAGGAGAGTGGATTTGTCAAAAAAAGCTGTTTTAGTCATAACAGATGGCATTGGATATAGCTCTAAAACTGAGCATAACGCATTTTTCAAAGCTAAAAAGCCCACTTATGACAAACTATTTAAAGAGGTGCCGTACTCTTTTATAGACACTTCTGGGCTTAGTGTTGGTTTACCAAAAGGACAGATGGGAAACTCTGAAGTAGGGCATATGAGCATAGGAAGTGGTAGAGTTTTGTATCAAGATTTAGTTAAAATCTCTTTAGCATTAAGTGACAAAACCATAGAGTCAAACGAAGCTTTAACTTCACTTCTTAGCAAATCCAAAAGAGTTCATCTTATCGGACTTATGAGTGATGGAGGCGTTCACTCTCACATAAATCACTTTATAGGTCTTGCAAATATCGCAGCAAAAAAAGACAAAGAGGTTTTTTTGCATCTTATAACAGATGGTAGAGATGTCTCTCCAACTTCTGCAAAAAATTATCTGCAAACTTTAGAATCAAAGATAGATAAAAGCATAAAGATAGCAACAATCTCTGGACGTTTTTTTGCGATGGATAGAGATAACCGTTGGGATAGAGTTCAAAAAGCCTATGAAGCGATGGTAGATGCGAAGCCAAAAACAGACTTAAGTGTGAGCAACTATATCGATGCATCATACGCTAAAGGCGAAAGTGATGAGTTTATAGAGCCTGCTTCATTTGAGGGCTATAAAGGCATTTTAGATGGCGATAGCATCTTAACTATAAACTTTAGAAGCGATAGGATGAGAGAGCTTGTAACTGCTTTAGGGAGTAGTAGTTTTGATAGCTTTGCTTGTACAAAAAAAAGCGTAAACATAGCTACTATGACAGAGTACGATAAGTCCTTTTCTTATCCTGTGTTATTTTTAAAAGAGACTCCTAAAAACACTTTAGCAGAGGTTATTGCATCACGTGGGCTTAGACAGCTTCATACAGCAGAGACTGAAAAGTATGCGCATGTGACATTTTTTTTAAATGGCGGCATCGATGAACCTTATGAAAACGAGACAAGAGTTTTAATCCCCTCACCTGATGTTAAAACTTATGATATGAAGCCAGAAATGAGTGCCAAATGGGTCGGAGATGTTGTCCTTAGAGCTATGCAGGAAGGATATGACTTTGTAGTTGTAAACTTTGCAAATGGCGATATGGTAGGGCATACTGGGGATGAAGATGCGGCTATTGTTGCAGTTGAAGCTGTTGATGCTGAGTTAGGGCGTATTTTACAATGTGCAAAAGAGCAAGACTACGCCCTAGTTATCACATCTGACCATGGGAATTGTGAAGAGATGAGAGATGATGATGGAAATGTTTTAACAAACCATACGGTCGGAAAAGTTTGGTGTTTTGTAGAGGCAGAGGGCGTAACAAAAGTAGAAGATGGTGGACTAAACAACATAGCTCCAACTGTTTTAAAGCTTATGGATATAGAGATACCAAAAGAGATGGATAAGAGTCTAGTTTAAGCATTAGACGAGGTTAAAATCTCATTTGCGAAAGTTGTGAGGGTTTAAAGCCATGCCAACGAGGTTAAAACCTCGCTTCCAAAAGAGTTGTGAGGGTTTAAAGCCATGCCAACGAGGTTAAAACCTCGCTTCCAAAAGAGTTGTGAGGGTTTAAAGCCATGCCAACGAGGTTAAAACCTCGCTTCCAAAGCCGTGTGACGTTTGCAGTTGATAGGACTTTTCGGAAGCGATGCTTCAGCTTCGCAAAAGGGACTTGTTCCTTTTACGTGATAAATAATAGGGAAAAGGTTCCCTTAAATTTATGAAATAAGAGCAACAAAGTTGCGAGGGCTTTTTGCCGAAGAAAACCAAGCGTTAGCGTAGTAAAAGGGACTTGTTCCTTTTACGTGATAAATAATAGGGAAAAGGTTCCCTTAAATTTATGAAATAAGAGCAACAAAGTTGCGAGGGCTTTTTGCCGAAGAAAACCAAGCGTTAGCGTAGTAAAAGGGACTTGTTCCTTTTACGTGATAAATAATAGGGAAAAGGTTCCCTTAAATTTATGAAATAAATTAAAGGAATAATAAAGTGAAATTTAGCGGAAAAAATGTTTTAGTTACGGGTTCTAGTCGTGGGATTGGCGCTGAGATTGCAAAAACTCTTGCATCTTATGGTTTAAAGGTTTGGATCAACTATAGAAGTGGCGCTGCTGAGGCTGATGCTATAAAAGAAGCAATAGAAGAGAGTGGCGGCAGGGCTGCTGTTATAGGTTTTGATGTTAGTGATGAGGATGCATTTGTTGATGCCATCAAGACTATAGTAGATTGTGATGGAGAGCTTTCATATCTTGTAAATAATGCTGGAATCACAAATGATAAACTTGCCCTTCGTATGAAAACAGAGGAGTTTATGAGTGTTATAAATGCTAATCTTACTTCATGTTTTATAGGATGTCGTGAATCTATGAAAGTTATGAGAAAGAAAAAGTTTGGCTCAGTTGTAAACATAGCATCTATCGTTGGTGAGACAGGAAATGCTGGCCAGACAAACTATGCGGCATCTAAAGGCGGAGTTATTGCAATGACAAAAAGTTTTGCAATAGAAGCAGCAACAAGCGGCATCCGCTACAATACTATAACTCCAGGCTTTATAGCAACTGAGATGACAGATGCGCTGAGTGATGAGATAAAAGAGAGCTTTACTTCTAAAATACCAATGAAACGCTTTGGAAATCCTAAAGAAGTAGCAGAGGCAACAGCATTCTTGCTCTCAGACCACTCTAGCTACATAACAGGCGAAACACTAAAAGTTAACGGCGGAATGAACATGGCGTAATAGTTTATTTAAGTTAGATATGTTACAATTTCGCGATTTTATAATAAAAAAAATAGGAGCTATGATGGCACTTTTAGACGATATTAAAGAAGTAGTGGTTGAGCAACTCAGCGTTAATCCAGATGAAGTAAAAGAGGACGCAAAGTTCGTTGAAGATTTAGGTGCGGATAGCCTTGATGTTGTTGAACTAGTAATGGCTCTTGAAGAGAAGTTTGATATTGAGATTCCTGATGATGAAGCAGAGAAGATCCAAACTGTTAAAGATGTAGTTAATTATATCGAGAGTAAATAGTCGCGCTAGAATGTTTTTAGAACTCAGGTTGTAGTTTTTAGCTGCAGCTGGGTTTTTTAAAGTATTTTATAAATTTTTGTGATGGAGAGTTTTTTTATGAGAAGAGTTGTAGTAACTGGTCTAGGTATGATAAATGCAGTTGGTAATGATAAAGAGAGTTCGTTTAAAGCTATTTGCGATGGTGTTTGCGGTATAGATGAGATCACTCTCTTCGATGCATCAGAGTACTCTGTTAGAATTGCAGGAGAGGTAAAAAACTTTGATGCAAGCACTGTAATGCAACCTAAAGAGGTTAAAAAAGCAGATAGATTTATCCATCTTGGATTAAAAGCTGCTGCAGAAGCTATGAGTGATGCAAATCTTCCTGAGGGTATAGATATGGATAGATTTGGCATCAGCACAGGTTCTGGTATAGGTGGCCTTCCTGCAATTGAGAAAAACTCTATCATTCTTGCAACAAAAGGCCCTAGAAGAATCTCTCCATTTTTCATTCCCTCAGCACTTGTAAATATGCTTGGTGGATTTGTCTCAATAGAGCACAAAACTAGAGGCCCTAACTTATCTAGCGTAACTGCTTGTGCGGCTGGAACTCATGCTATTAGTGAAGCCGTTAAGACTATCATGTGCGGTGGTGCAGATAAGATGCTAGTCGTAGCAGCTGAATGTGCAGTGACTGGTGCAGGGATTGGTGGATTTGCAGCTATGAAAGCACTCTCAACAAACAATGAAAACCCAAAAGAGTCTTCTCGTCCTTTTGATTCTGAACGCGATGGTTTTGTTATGGGTGAGGGAGCGGCTGCTCTAGTTTTAGAAGACTATGAAGATGCAGTGGCTCGTGGTGCAAATATCTATGGTGAGATTATAGGTTTTGGTGAGAGCGGAGATGCTAGTCATATAACTACACCTAGTCTTGATGGTCCAGCTCGTGCTATGATGGCAGCTTATAAAATGGCAGGAAAGCCTAAGATAGACTATGTAAATGCGCACGGAACAAGCACACCTATAAACGATAAGAATGAAACAGCGGCAGTAAAAGAACTTTTAGGTGAGAGTTGCCCTCCAATGAGTTCTATTAAAGGTCAAATAGGTCACTGCCTTGGAGCTGCAGGCGGTATAGAAGCAGTAACTTGCCTTATGGCTATGAGAGATGGTATCCTACCTCCAACTATCAACTATAAAACTCCAGACGAAGCTTGTGATCTTGACTATGTTCCTAACGTTTCAAGAAAAGCTGAGCTAAATGTGGTTATGAGCAACTCTTTTGGTTTTGGCGGAACTAACGGTGTTCTAATCTTTAAAAAACTCTAAAAAGGTACTCAAAATGGCAACATATTTAGATTTTGAATATAAAATCAAATTTATTCAAGAAGATATAATCTCTGCTCGTGTTCGTCATGATGAGATAGAAGTAGCAAAACTTCAAGCAAATCTTGATAAGGAAGTTACAAAAACTTTTAGTAACCTAAGCCCTTTTCAACAGCTCCAGCTTGCTCGTCATATAGATAGACCTTATGCACTTGACTACATCAACCTAATCATGCGTGATAAGTATGAGATTCACGGAGACAGACACTTTCGTGATGATGCTGCAATTCTTTGTTATATCGGATATATTGGCGATGAGAGAGTTGTAGTTATTGGGGAGCAAAAAGGTCGCGGAACTAAAAACAAGATAAGAAGAAACTTTGGTATGCCTCACCCTGAGGGTTATAGAAAAGCCCTTCGTGCTGCAAAGTTAGCTGAGAAGTTTAAACTCCCTCTTTTGATGCTAGTGGATACTCCAGGTGCATATCCAGGGCTTGGAGCTGAAGAGAGAAACCAGAGTGAAGCGATTGCCAGAAACTTACTAGAACTCTCAGAACTTGATACTCAGAGTGTTTCTGTAGTTATTGGAGAGGGCGGAAGTGGTGGAGCTTTAGCCATCGGAGTAGCGGATAGATTTGCCATGATGCGCTACTCTGTTTTTAGTGTTATCTCGCCTGAGGGCTGTTCTGCTATTTTATGGAATGACCCTAAAAAAGCAGAAGCCGCAACAAATGCTATGAAGATTACAAGTGGAGATTTAAAAAAATTAGGTCTTATTGATGACATCATAGATGAGCCACTTATTGGTGCTCACAGAGATAAAGAAGCTGCAGCAGCTGCTATAGCTGACTATTTTTTAGCTAGCGTTAAGTCTTTAAAAGAGATGAGTAAAGAAGATAGACTTCAAGCTCGATATGAAAAACTAACAGGTATCGGCGCTTACGCAGAGTAAGCCGAATCTTCTTTTTTAACTTCTTTCTCTTCTTTTTGACTTTCTAGCAAAAGAGGGTCGAATTTTGGTCTTTTTAGTCTTTTAGCATCTTTACTAAACTTTATAAGATTCTCAACACTCTTAATCTCTTTATCTTTTTTTCTAATACTCTCAAGCGAGAGTTTAAATAGCTCATAAGTAGTTATAACATCACTCATAGCTCTGTGATGAGTTGCTTCTGGGTTTAAATTAAGCGTGTCATTTAAGTAAGAAAGAGCATATCTATATGAGACTATACTTCTTTGAGCAATAGCTAGTGAGCATAAAGAGCGATTTAAAAGAGGTTCTAACCCTATTTTTTGCATACTAAGTGAGATAAAACTATAATCAAACTTCACATCATGTGCTACAAAAATAGAGTTAGCTAAAAAAGTCTTAAACTTGTAAAGTACATCTTTAAGAGGCGGTGCATCTTTTGTATCTTCAACGCAGATGCCAGTTATTTGGCTTATATGCACATTTATCTCTTCACATTTTACAAGAGACTCAAACCTACCTATAACCTTACCATTTTTGATTTTAAGAGCTGCTATCTCTATAATCTGATGTTTATCTATCTTTGAACCATTTGTCTCAATATCTACTATGCAAAACTCTCCATCAGATATGGATGTAAATCTTGTAGAAAAGTAGTAAGAACCATGGTGTTTTATAATCTCTAGTCCTTGTGAGTGCCAAAGTTCTAAGTATAGATCCAATTCATTATCGTCGATTTGTGACTTAATATGTTCTTGTGCCAAGCCTTTGTTTGAGAGTTTTTGGATACTTTTTGCATCTAGCGCGAAATCATTAGTGAGCATTGGCTATAAACTCTCTTACTTTTTTTGCGTCTTTTTTACCGTGTGATATCTCAACCCCACTACTTACATCAACTCCGTAAAAACCATGGTTTTTAAGTGATGCTACATTGGAAGCATCAAGCCCACCAGCAAGTATTATCTTAGAGCAATCAACTCCATCAAACCACTCGATATTGAGTCTTTTACCTGCTCCACCATAGCTCTCACAATAGGCATCTATGAGTCTATACTCATCAGCGAACTCTAAGATATCTTGTGGAGTTTTGGCTCTTATGACTTTTATAAAGGGAACAAAAAGTTGCTTATAAAGAGACTCATCTGCTTCAAAGTGTATCTGGGCGAGTGTGCAGCCAGACTCTTGCATATAGGAGTTTATAACTTGTGCATCAGCGTTTACAAAGAGGCCTACTTTTTCTACAAAAGGAGGGAGTTTTGAGATGATTTGTTGTGCATCACTAGGCGAGATATATCTAGGTGAATTTTCATAAAACACAAATCCTAGAGCATCTGCGCCTGCTTCTATGGCATCCATTGCATCTATATAAGAAGTTATTCCGCAAATCTTAGTCTTCATTATATTTTTAAACCTTCAGTGAAGCTATCGCATCTTTTTTTGAGGCATGATTAAAAACATAACTTCCAGCGACTACAATATCAACGCCCACATCTTTTAGACTCTGTATATTTTTATCACTCACTCCGCCATCAACTTCTATAAGGCAAGCTGGATTTAGTCTCTTTCGCATCTCATTGAGTTTAGCAGCTTTTGGAATAACACTCTCTATAAAACTCTGTCCGCCAAAACCAGGATTTACACTCATAAGCAAAACCATGTCTAAGTCTTTTAAGATGTACTCAAGAGATTCTGGCGGAGTGTGCGGGTTTAAAACAATGGCTGGTTTTATACCAAGTGAGCGAATTTTCTGGATAAGTCTATGAGGATGTTTCTCCTCTTCTATATGAAAAGAGATATATTCTGGTTTTAGTGGTGCAAAGAGCTCAACAAAAAAAGTGTTGTTTTGAACCATAAGATGAATATCTAGCGGTTTTGTAGCACAAGCAGCGATAGCAGAGACTACAACGGGTCCTATAGTTAAGTTTGGTACAAAATGCCCATCCATAACATCTACATGGACTAAATCACATCCACTTGAACATATATCTTCTATATCTCTTTGAAGGTTGCCAAAGTCAGCTGACAAAACGCTAGGGGCTACTAACATAAATATTCCTTATATAGATAAGAGTTAAACTCTCATTTTAATTGAATGTTCTGAACAATTATTAGGTTGGATCCTGAATCAAGTCCAGGATGGCGCATGTCCCGCCATTTCGTGCTTGACACGGAATCCAATTTATAGATTAATTCAGAGGGTTTAATTTTGTAATTATACAGATGCAAGCTTTTATCTAGTTAAGAAAAAGAGGAACTTATCATCATTAAAAGATAGCTCAACTTGAACACCCTTTCTATCTTGAATTACTTCTAAGAGACTATCTACATTATTGTATGTACGAGGAAGGGTTATATCTACGCTTATATTTTGGTCTGAGAGAAGAGTTTTAATCCTTCCACCAACTATATTTACAAGCTCTGCTAAGGTATCTAAGATAAGCTCTATATCGTTGGTATTTTCCCCTATGAGAAGCTCACAAGCTTTTTTTGCAATTGCCTTAGGAAAAACTAAGATTACCATTCCATCTAAGTCACCATAGTAACCAATAGAACTAGCGATTTTATCAGTTTTATCTTTTATATCTATGGCTTGAACTTGGGCTGATTGTTTGATGGCTTTGGAGTTAGTCATCATCTCAATAGTGACCACCGTTGCGTCTATAAATCTTGGTAACTCGGTGACAGTCTGCTTATTTATCACCCTTTTGGTTTTTGTATTTGCTGCACTTGAAGCTCCAAGCTCCTTGAGTAGTTCTTTGTTTTTTAAGATATCATCCATCTGATCATAAAATAAGATGCCAGCATCTTCGAGTGTCTCTTTAAAGGTATCTGTAGTCTTTTCAAAGTCCATTCCTACAAAACATATATTAGCATTATATTCAGCTGCAGAACTTGCTAATTTTGAGAAGAAATTTAACGCATGAACATTCATACTGATGACTTTGTAGGCATCGAATATAAAGAGCCTAAAACCTACATTTAAAGAGTTATTGTGATACTGAATATTGAATTTACTTGAAATTTCTGCATCTAAGAAAGAGGAAATGGAGTAGATAATAGCATTACCTGTAACCCTTGTGGCTATTTTTTGCCCCATCTGACCTAGATATGTTAAGTCGATAGCAGCATCGTAAGCGCCCATGTTAGAGGACTTTTCTCTAAATTCTTGTCTCGTTTGAGCAATGATAGGATTGTGCCCATTGTCATGAAGTTCTATAGCCATTGCTGAGCGTTGAGATTTGTCATCGCTATATAGTAAAACGTTTTTATTTTGTTTTTGAAAAGAAGATGAAAAAAGATAGGCTATATCTATGGTTTTGTATAAAGAGAAGTACATTTTATCCTGATAAAAGATATTGATAGCTTTGTATTTTTTCTCATCGTAGTCGCAAAAGCCAACTGTAGCATGATTTTTTTGTCTTATTTTGGAGAAGAGTTTCATAAAAACTTCAAGCCCATTTTTGTTAAAAAAAACAACTCGCTTGAGTGAAACTAAAATCATATCAACATTCAGTACCAATGTAGCTTCAATATCTTCTAAGCTTAAAAAAGCGCTACTGCTGTTTCCATCTAAAAAGCCCTGAGGAGTGAAAACGCCTACCCCATTTTTAACAACTGCTCTCACTCTATCTCCATAAGCGTGGCAAAATCATCATAGATATCACCTATAAAATCTACCTGAAAATCGACAAAGTCATTTAAACCTGCCTCAATAAAAAGAGGCTGAGAAAGCTCATAAAAAAGTAATAGATGCATCCATTTAGCAAGCAAGTTTATATCTTCATCGCAAGAGGGTTTTAGTCCAGAACTCGCTTGGATGATCTCGCCTATCTCTTTTGGCATCTCCCACTTAAGAGCAATCTGCTCACAGATATCAAACAAATCCATCCCACAAAGACGAGCCAAAATGGTGTTGTAGTCAAGATTTTTAGTCGCCCTTAGAAGTGTTACATCTTTGATTTTATGACAAAAAAGGGCTTCAGAGACAATGATGCTAGCAGGAAGAAGAGTTATAGCGCTTATGGTATTTTTATCTTCTTTACCTAGATGTTTTAAGATTAGCTCCCATCTTTTTGAGAGCCTTGCTTGAAGTTCATAGAAATTTTTTGCATTTAGTTTAAAAAGCAGCCATTTTGATGGGCTCAAAAGTGTGGTCATATAGTTATAAACGGTCTGCTGTGAATCTGAGACCCCTAAGATGCCAAATATTTGAGAGATATCTTTTACTTCGTGTGAAAAGCCATATATGGGTTTATTTACTAAGTTTTTAAGGTATTTTGAAAGAGCCAAATCTGTTTGAGCAACTTTAGAAGCTTTTATAAGTTCACCACTATTTAAAAGGGCTAGAGTCTCTTTTAGTGCTTTAGGAGCAGGTGGAATCTTCTCTATAAACTCATCAATCTTGTCTTTTGTTATCATTTTCTCTTCATTTTGGATATAATTTTAATACATTTTATCTGTATATTTATAAAATAGCTATTAAGTCTGTTTGTGCTTTGTTTATTCAAACATAGGACTGCCTTTAAGCTGGAGTTTTGCTTTACATTGATATAATTCGCAACTTTTAAAAACCTAAAATTAAGGATTCTAGCATGGCAAGAAGATGTGCTATTAGCGGCAAAGGCCCTATGACTGGGAACAATGTTTCTCATGCAAAAAACAGAACAAAGCGTCGTTTTTTACTAAACTTAAGATCAGTGCGTATCACATTAGAAGATGGTACAACTAAAAAGATTAAAATTTCAGCAAGAGAATTACGCACGTTAAAGAAAAACTCGTAAGAGCATAGGAAAACAAGTTGAATCTTTTTAAAAGGATTCGCAACTTCCTACATTGGGAGTCTGCTCCCAAACCTCAAGTAAGACTTCTTCCTGAAGTCTATTCACACCTCAGAAAATTTCGTTTACCACTCATACTAACCATAATGACTATGTTAATTGGGACAATAGGCTATATACTTTTAGAAAAAGTAACCCTAATAGATGCCATTTACCAGACAGGTATTACATTTACTACAGTTGGCTTTGGTGAAGTTTTTGAAGTCTCAAATGCAGGACGACTCTTTACTATAACACTTATTATTGCAGGTTTTGCTGTGTTTACAAGTGCTATCGGTATTGTTGTAGGAGAGCTAAACAGGGGAACAATTTTTAAGATCTTAAAGGAGCGAAAAATGTTATATAAGATAGCTAGACTAAAAAAGCATTTTGTTGTTTGTTATCATAATGATTACACTCTTGAAGTTACAAAAGAGTTAAGAAAAAATCATATTCCTTTTGTTGTTGTAGATCCAAGAGAAGAGATTCATGAGTGGGCGATAGAGCATAACTATCCAACCTACTTAAAAGCAGAACCTCATGCTGAACTCTCGATGTTAAAGGCGCATCTTGCATCTGCAAAGGGGCTTATAACTCTCTCTGCATCTATAGCTGACAATATTGCTCTTATAGCGTCGGTGAGGCTTTTTGAAAAGGAGCATTTCCTACCACGTCCATACTATGTTATATCAGCAGCTGAGGCTATGAACGATGTTGAAAAGCTTAAAAAACTCGGAGCCGATACAGTTGTTTCACCCACAAAACTAACAGCTCAAAGAGTTAGCGCAATGGCAGCTCGCCCAGATATGGAAAATCTTTTAGAAGAGTTTTTATATAAAAGTGATAACCCACTAGATATGGAAGAGGTGGAAGTTCCAAAGTATAGCTGGGCAGTTCTAAAGAAGATAAAAGAGACACATATTCGCCAAATTACCAACACTTCAGTGATAGGTATAACAAAAAAAGATGGTAAATTTATCTCCATGCCAAAGGGAGATGTACTTATTACTAGTGAGTGTAAACTTCTTATTATTGGTATGCAAAGTGATATAGCAACCACAAAAGAGTTACTTAGAAAAAGAACTAAACCTAAGGAGTTGAGATTTGTATAATATAACACAAACAGCTGATGGAGTCTGTGCATCAGAAGGATTTTTTGCTGATGGAGTAAGCGCAGGGCTTAAGAAAAACAACGCACTTGATATGGCTTTTATCTATAGTGATAGCGAGTGTGAAGTGGCATCTGTATTTACTACTAATAAGATGTTTGCAGCACCTATAAAACATTTTAAGGCTAAGGGTGACTTTAAGAGTAACTTTGTGCTAATCAACTCAAGAAATGCAAATGCAATGACTGGTCAAGCTGGAGTTGAAGATATAGATGAAGTTTTGAGTAACTGTGCAGAGATGCTAAACCCTATTATGAGTTCAACTGGCGTTATTGGTGTGAGACTTCCAAAAGAAAAAATTATAAACGGCATGAAGCTTTTTGATATATCAAATAAAAACCCAAGCAATGCTGCAAAAGCCATTATGACAACTGACTCATTTTCAAAAGAGATAGCTCTAAGAGTCACACTTGATGATGGTAGTAGTTTTAACATTGGCGCAATGGCAAAAGGTGCTGGGATGATAAACCCGGCAATGGCTACTATGCTGTGTTTTATAACTACAGATGCAAAAGCCTCAAAACAAGAGATGCAAGAGGTTTTAGATGAAGTTACAAAGACAACTTTTAATGCTATAAGTGTTGATGGAGATACTTCTACAAATGACACAGTTTTACTCTTAAGTAACTCAAAAAGTGGTGTTTACGATAGGGAGGCTTTTAAAGAGGCTCTTTTTAAAGTTATGCACTTTTTAGCTCTAGAGATGGTAAGAGATGGAGAAGGTGCTACAAAGCTTGTGACTTATAATATAACAGGTGCAAAAAATGATAAAGAAGCTGAGATAGTTGCAAAGACACTAAGTGATTCACTTCTAGTTAAAACTGCTCTTTTTGGAGAAGATCCAAACTGGGGACGCATAGCATCTACAGTTGGGGCTAGTGGAGTTGAAGCATATGAAGAAAAACTCAAAATCTCATTTGATAACCTCTGTGTGTATGACAAAGGCAATCTATACTTTGATGCAGAGATGGAGAAAAGATGTGCAGTTGTAATGGGGCACAAAAAGTTTACTATATCTTGTGACTTAGGCATAGGCGAAGGTACTTTCAAGGCTTATGGATGTGATCTCGGTTACGAATACGTAAAAATTAATGC
>Ga0265295_1003269_pt1 | contig 24004 bp, 16 predicted proteins | sample Munlansysbiofilm_FD_192503 | JGI IMG/M metagenome (GOLD analysis project Ga0265295, IMG submission 192503) | Leachate microbial communities from a municipal landfill in Southern Ontario, Canada - Methane capture system biofilm | ecosystem: Engineered > Solid waste > Landfill > Unclassified ...
TTCACGGGGAAGGAAAGGCTGAATCACCCAATAATTTCGCACGCCTCCGGCCCGACGGATCGCACGGTTTACATTTCCGGCGCCACTGTTATACGCTGCCAGAGCCAACGACCAACTTCCGTACAAATTATACAGATCACGGAGGTGTTCACAGGCTGCAATAGTGGATTTATAGGGATCGTATCGATCGTCGACATACGAAGTAACCGACAACCCGTACACTTTTCCTGTGCCATACATAAACTGCCACAACCCTTTAGCTCCGGCCCATGAGCCGGCAGCAGGATTGAGCGCACTTTCCACAACGGCAAGATACTTAAGCTCAAGCGGCATATTATAGCGATCAAGAATTTCTTCAAAAAGAGGAAAATACAATTCAGCCAACCCCATAAGCCGTGAAGTTAATACGGGTTTATTTTCAATGTATACCCGAATAAACTTTGCCACATCGTGATTATATACCAGATTGATGGGTGTTTTGGCATCCAGTGCGGCAATACGTCGCGCAACGACGGAATCGGGAAACGACAATGGTTTTTCAGGATAAAGGCGTATTCCCTCTCCTGCATCATCAGGGTATTCAAGGGGATAGTGTTGAAAAATCGTACTGTATGCCAAACTATCGAGCATAGCCATCACAGGACTGTCGCGCAACAGGATCAAATCAGAAGTGAGGGTATCCGGAACAGGTACATCCGATAGGGTTTCAAACAAGGTTGAAAAAACCGGAGCAATATAACTGCGGGAAACCACTTCGGTTTCCGACACCTCCGTTTTCAAGGGTTCCACAGCCTCCTCCGAAGCCGGAAAAAAAACAGAACTATAAAAAAGAGAAAAAACAAAAACTATCGATCGGATCATAAATTAACTTTTTTCAACCTTGAATTTTCTTCCAAGGCATTCATTCGGACAAAAATACAATTAATGTATCAAAAGTGAGACAAATGAGGGAAGAACCCTGTAAAATAAAACCGGGAAACCGCATTGGCCTAACGTACAGGGCTAATTCTGAACATTGTAAGTTCGATCTTTTTACTTACTTTTGCACCCTGATTTTGTTTAGGTATAAAAAGTAAGTTTCAATGACACGTAAATACCCTGATTACAAACAACTTAACTTGTCGAAGACAGGCCTTGATATTCAAAAATTCTGGGAAGAAAACCACACATTTGAGAAATCCTTGGCAAAGAATAAAGGCAAAGCATCCTACATATTTTTTGAAGGCCCCCCATCAGCCAATGGAATCCCGGGAATCCACCATGTAATGAGCCGAACCATCAAAGATATTTTTTGCCGGTACAAAACGCTTAAAGGTTTTTATGTGAAAAGAAAAGCCGGATGGGATACCCATGGCCTGCCGGTGGAGATGGGTGTGGAAAAAAAACTGGGCATAACAAAAGAAGATATTGGGAAAAAAATTAGCGTATCCGAATATAACCAGGAATGCCGCACTGAGGTGATGAAATACAAAGACCTCTGGGATAAACTTACAGTTCAGATGGGGTATTGGGTTGATTTGGGCGATCCTTATATAACGTTTGAAAATAAATATATCGAAACCCTGTGGTACCTGCTTAAAAAATTGTACGACAAAGGGTTACTATACAAAGGATATACAATACAACCCTATTCACCGGCTGCAGGAACCGGGCTCAGCACCCACGAGCTCAACCAGCCGGGGTGTTACAAAGACGTAAAAGATACGACCATAACCGCACAGTTTGAAATTATCCGCGATGAGCGGTCCGCACCTTTGTTTGAATACAGCCATGGAACACTGGCTTTTCTTGCCTGGACGACCACTCCATGGACTTTACCTTCGAACACAGCACTGGCGGTGGGTGAAAAAATTACCTATTGCCTTGTAAAAACATTTAACCCCTACACAGGAAAACCCATCACCGTTATTCTGGCAAAAGCGCTGTTGAGCCAATATTTTGATCCAAAAAATGCTGCAATGGCATTGGATGAATACAAAAACGGCGACAAAAAAATACCTTACCAAGTCGTTGATGAGGTTGAAGGGAAAGTATTAACTGGGATTTATTATCGTCAGCTTATTCCCTGGATTAAACCCGATGGAGATGCCTTCAGGGTAATTGCCGGAGATTTTATTACAACAGAAGACGGAACAGGAATCGTACATATTGCGCCCACTTTCGGTGCCGATGACAAACGGGCAGCAGCCAGTGCAGGAATTGTTCCCCTAACACTGATTGACAAAGAAGGCAGAATCCGCCCGATGGTAGATTTGAAAGGAAGGTTTTTTCCTCTGGAGGAATTGCAGGAGGAATTTGTTAGAAATTTTGTGGATGGATCTTACTCCGAATATGCCGGCCGGTTTGTAAAAAATGAATACAGGCCTATAGATGATGAAAGTGAGACTTCACTGGACGTGGACATCGCCGTTATGCTGAAATACAACAATCAGGCATTCAGAGTTGAAAAACATGTACATAATTATCCCCACTGCTGGCGTACCGACAAGCCGATTCTTTATTATCCGCTTGATTCGTGGTTTATTCGTAGTACTGCTGTGAAGGAAAAGATGATCGCCTTAAACAAAACGATCAACTGGAAACCCGAGGCTACAGGAACCGGAAGATTCGGAAACTGGCTTGAAAACCTGCAAGACTGGAACCTGAGCCGCTCGCGGTTCTGGGGCACTCCATTGCCCATCTGGCGCAGTGAAGACAGTAAGGAGGAGTGTTGCATTGGATCTGTGGCAGCGCTAAAAACGGAATGTGAAAAAGCGGTTAATGCCGGTTTTATGAAAAAAAATCCATTCCGGGATTTTTCTTCCGGAGAGATGTCGAAAGAGAATTACAACCGGATCGACCTGCATCGGCCGTATGTGGATGAAATCATTCTTGTTTCTCCTTCAGGGAAACCCATGTATCGTGAACCGGATCTTATCGATGTATGGTTTGATTCTGGTGCAATGCCCTATGCGCAATACCATTATCCCTTTGAACATAAAACGGATCTGGGGACGTATTTCCCGGCCGATTTTATTGCCGAAGGTGTAGATCAAACGCGGGGTTGGTTTTTTACCTTACATGCCATTGCAGCGATGGTTTTCGATTCGGTAGCTTACAAAACCTGCGTCAGTAACGGCTTAGTACTGGACAAAAACGGCAATAAAATGTCGAAACGACTTGGAAATGCAGTTGATCCCTTTGAAACCATTGCCCAATATGGCCCCGATGCTACCCGCTGGTATATGATTACCAATGCACAACCCTGGGATAACCTGAAATTCGACCTTGACGGTATTGCTGAGGTACAACGAAAATTCTTTGGAACGCTCTATAACACCTATTCGTTTTTCGCTCTTTATGCCAATATCGATGGCTTTGTTTACAACGAAAACGAAATCGAATTTGAACAACGTTCTGAAATCGACCGCTGGATTCTGTCGGAGCTAAACACATTGATAAAATTTACAGAAGAGTCGTATGAGGACTACGAGCCTACCCGGGCAGCCCGTGCCATTACTGATTTTGTATGCGACCACTTATCCAACTGGTTCGTCCGCCTAAGCCGCAGAAGATTCTGGAAAGGAAGCTATTCGGATGACAAAATTTCAGCCTATCAGACGCTCTACACCTGCCTGATCAATGTAGCAAAAATTATGGCTCCGGTAGCCCCATTTTTCGCTGAACGCTTATATCTGGATCTGAATAACGTGACAGGAAAAGAAAAATCCGAATCGGTGCATCTGTCAGATTTTCCAGTTTCCCGGGAAAACTGCATCGATAAAAAACTGGAAGAACGGATGCAACTCGCACAGAAAATTTGTTCCATGGTACTTTCGCTACGAAAAAAAACCAACCTGCGCGTACGTCAGCCACTGAACAAAATTATGCTTCCAGTGCTCAATGAAGAATTCACAGAACAGATCATAAAGGTTAAAAACCTAATTTTATCCGAAGTAAATATTAAAGAAATTGAATTCCTGACGCAAACCGGTGTTCTGGTAAAAAGAATAAAACCCGACTTCAAAACACTGGGACCCAAGTTCGGAAAGAAAATGAAACAAATTTCAGCGGTCTTATCCGGTTTTTCACAGGAAGCGATTGCCGGGCTGGAAAAAAACGGAAATGTTGCCATTTCCCTTGACGGAGAAACGATTACCCTGACTACAGCGGATGTAGAAATTGCCACCGAGGATATTCCAGGATGGGTTGTTGCCACTGATGGGAAACTTACCGTTGCACTCGACATCACTGTAACTGAAGCCTTACGGCTTGAAGGACAGGCCAGAGAGCTGGTAAACAGAATCCAGAACCTTCGCAAAGAAATGAACTTTGACGTAACTGATAAAATAATTGTTACTTTGCTGAATCAAGAGGGTCTGGAACAGGTGGTCAAAACAAATTTTGATTATATTTGTTCAGAAACCCTTACTGAAGAACTTTTGTTTGCAACCACACTGACAGAAGAGGTTTCGACAGAAATCGATCTTACAGAAGGGTTGTTAACCCGGATCAAAATCGAAAAAAGAAAATAAACTTCACCGGAGAACATTTCCGGTTTAAAACAACAGATATGGCAAAAGAAGTAACCAATGAAAAATTACGCTATAGCGATGAGGAGTTGGAAGAATTTCGGCAGATAATCCTTCAGAAGCTTGAAAATGCCCAGAATGATCTGATCTTGCTTCAGGAAGCCTATACACAGAGTGATGTACATGGCACCAGCGATACTTCCCCCACATTTAAGGTTTTGGAAGAAGGCAATGCAGTGTTGAGCAAAGAAGAAAACAGCCGGCTGGCCGCCCGCCAGCAAAAGTTTATTCAAAGCCTTGAGAATGCGCTGATCCGTATTCAAAATAAAACGTATGGCATTTGCCGGGAAACGGGAAAACTCATCCCCAAAGAACGATTAAAAGTCGTACCCCATGCCACCCTGAGCATCGAAGCAAAAATGCAGCAAAATAAACTGGAAAAAAAGCCTAACTAGTAAGCAGTCATTGATGCGTCGTTTTTTGAATAAGCCCATTTGGATCATCACCCTGATTTTACTTATTGACCAGATCAGCAAGTATTTGGTCAAAACAACTATGTTTATTGGCCAGGAAATACCCTTTTGGGGGCAATGGGGAAGATTACATTTTATTGAAAATAACGGAATGGCCTTTGGAATGGAGTTTGCCGGCGAAACAGGGAAAATTATCCTTACCCTTTTTCGTTTGGCTGCAGTTATTGGACTGATTTTTTACCTGCGCCATATCGCACATAAATCCAAAACTCCAGATACACTCTACATCGTTTTTCTTTCCATAATTTGCGCCGGTGCTTTGGGCAATATCATCGATAGCATGTTTTACGGTGTATTATTCAGCGAAAGCACACCCTACGAAATTGCCGTCTTTCTTCCTGAAGCCGGAGGGTATGCCAGCCTGATGCATGGAAAAGTGGTGGATATGTTTTATTTCCCCTTCATCCGTGGGTTCTGGCCTGAATGGATCCCTTTCGTAGGCGGAAAATACATCGAATTCTTTCGCCCTATTTTTAATGTCGCCGACAGTATGATTACAATCGGAGTGCTAGGACTTATCCTCTTTCAACGACGTTTCTTTAGCAAATAAAAGCGATTCGCGAGGGTTGATTTCTTTCTACCGGTTAACCCAACAACAAAATACTATTTTCAATCCCGGCCTCTCCCTTTCCATCATAAAAATAACCTTCCGGAGATTTTCCTGTGTTAGCATCAGAATCATTACCTTTACCACACCTTTTCAAGGTAAAAGCAAATGACTATGAAAAACCTCCCTGAAAAGTATCAAAACAGAGCACTGGTTTCAGCGGTCATTGTGCCATTTTTGCTTTTTTTGCTGATTTTTCTTTTTTTGGGAAAAAACATCACTACCACTCCATTAACCCTTCTCACCTATATGGTAGTAACACAGGCCCTCTTTTTCTTTTTGCTCTGGCAGATAATTCCCCACATTATCAAAAAAAAAGAATCCTTACGAAAAGAAAATCTGCAACCTGTCTTTCATCATCCGGAAGTTATTCTGGAACATATTTCAGGCTTTGAGTATTCAGTGAATGAGAACACTTTTACCTTTACCAATAATGCTCAGGGAATTCCATACAACATATTTTCAGCAAAACATCTTACACTGGATGATTTTCTGCAGAAAATCACACAAGAAGAACAAGCAGCAGTCAAAAACCACCTTTTCAAAGTAATCGAAGAAAAAATCCCTTTTACCCTCGAATTTCAGGTTATTCATAACCACAGCATCAGGGATATCTCCATGAAAGGGAGGGTTTATCTGGATGAAACAGGAGAACCCGAATACCTGAATGGTGTAATACAGGATATCACGGATTTCAGAAAAAAAGAAGCCTCCATTAAAATCTACGAGAGACAACTTTCGGAAGCCCGAAGGATTGCCAACCTGGGAACATGGTCGTACGATTTTGCAACCGACCGGCTGAATATGTCGCCAGAAGCTTTGCATATCATTGGCATTACTGATCCGGGAAATGCCCCAACCCGTTTCAAGGACTTAAAAAAAATTCTGCCGATAAAACAGCTACAACAGGCAAAAGAAGCCTTTGGAAATATAACTACAAATTCACGTAGCCTGGATATTGAATACCCTTTTCACCATCCCGACGGAATACTACGAATTCATCGTATGGTAAGTGGGTTTTCCTTTTCAGAAAACGGAAAACCCCATCAGGCCATAGGGATAACACAAGATATTACGAATTTCAGAGAAACCGAAAAAATTCTACGGCAACATAAAGAACGGTTAGAAAGAACACAGCAGCTGGCACAAATTGCCTTTTTTGATTATGATTGGGAAAACGGACAATTCGATGTATCCGCTGAATTCTACCGAATCCTTGATATTCGGCCATATCCCAATAACATCCTCAATGAAATTCTTAATCGGGTATATGCAGAAGACATTGTAAGGCTGCGCGGACATGTATTTCAAGAAGCTGATTCCATTACCGTTAAACGGGGTGAAGTAGAATTCAGAGCAATAGCTCAAAACGGAAGAATAAAATATCTCTTTGCCCAATACCAACATACTTATGCTGCTTCAGGAAAACGATTGACAAGTTCGGGCTGGCTACAGGATATGACCTCACACCGGATTAACGAAATGGCCCTGGCTGAAAGCGAAGAGAAATATCGGAATATGTTCGCCATGGAATCGGATGCCCTTTTTCTGTGTAACCATGAAACGGAGGAAATTCTGGAAACGAATACCGCGGCCACACGCCTTTTTGGTTATAGTGCCACAGAATTTAAAAGAATAAAAATCACCCAACTGTCGCTGCACCCCGAAATATTCCAGACTCAATTGCAGCAACATAATGCCATACTGAATAACCTTCAATGCAAAACAAAAGAGGGACAAACTTTCACCGGTATGGTAACACTGGCTTATTTTGTCTGGAGAAGCAAAAATGTCCATCTGGCTGCCTTCCGCGATATCACAAAACTAATTACAGCTGAGCATGAACTTGAGCTGACCAAATTTGCACTCGATCATTCAGCGCTGATGGTTTATGTTATTAAAAAAGATGGCTCTTTCCATTACATTAACGACGCCTTGTGCCAAACACTGGGATATAACCGGGAAGAACTCTTCACCCGAAGCATCTATGATATTCATTATGAGTTAAACCCCTCCGAATTTATTCTGCGGTGGAATGAACTAAAATGGTTGAAAAAAACGCAGTTCCTGGCCACTCACCTCACCAAAGACGGGGAAAAAATACCTTGTGAAGTCACCACCAATTACCTGGTCGTTTCAGGTGAAGCCTATAAGGTAGCATTTGTTCAGGATATCCGCCTGCGGATTGAACTGGAAGAACAGGTTCGCCACAGTGAAAAAATGAATGCAGTCGGCCAATTAGCCGGAGGCATTGCCCACGATTTCAACAATCAACTTATGGGGATTTCCGGGTACGCCCATATCCTCTACGACAAACTCAGAAATACCCAAATGGCAGGTTATGTGGAACAAATTATTAAAGCGTCAGAACATTCTGCCGACCTTACAGGAAAATTACTTGCCTTTTCGCGTAAAGGAAAATACATTTCTCTATTTATTAATGCACATGATATTATTAATGAATGTGTTATGCTTTTAAAACCAGGGCTGGGAAAAAACATCGACATCAAACTACATCTCAATGCCGGATTTCCACATTTTAAAGGAGACACCTCTTCGATTCAGAATGCCCTGTTAAACATCGCGATAAACGCCCGGGATGCTATGAAAAACGGGGGAGAGATCACCATATCAACTTATAACCTACAATACCCCAACAGTAACACTGAAGGGTTGGCAGAAGAACTTGCAGAAGGCGAATATCTGGCCATTGAAATTAAAGACAACGGCAGCGGAATTAGCCCCAACCATCTGGAAAAAATATTCGAACCTTTCTTTAGCACAAAACCAAAGGGCCGTGGTACAGGTTTAGGCCTCTCTGCCACTTTTGGTACCATTCAATCGCACAACGGAACCCTGCAGGTAAAAAGTGAAATCAATAAAGGCAGCACTTTCACCATTCTTCTTCCAACATGCCATGACGAAACCATTCCAAAAATGATTACGGAACAGGACACGGTTTACGGAGAAGGAAAAATTATTCTGGTAGATGATGAGGAGATTGTAAGAACCGTTACTGCAATGTTGATAAAAAATCTGGGCTACGAGGTTATTGAGTTCAGTAATGGCGCTGATTGCATTGCCTGGTTCAAAAATTACGGAAAACAGGCCGCCGCAGTTATTCTCGATTTAATTATGCCCGGAATGAGTGGCTATGAAGTATTCAGAGCCCTGAAAACGATCAACCCCAACGTAAAAGTTCTGCTTTTTTCAGGATTTAGTGTAAACGATGAAGCGCAAAAAGCCATAGAACAAGGAGCGGTGGGCTATCTTCAAAAACCGACAAAAAAAGAGATTCTCTCCCAACAACTGGCACGAATTGTCGGCAAATCAGGGTTTCATCAGGAAAAAGAACAACGGTCAGAGGCTCCGGCAGACTTACCCGTAATCCCCGGAACAGACCTCAAAAAAGCATTGTTGCTGGTGGAGGGAAATAAAAAAGTACTGGAATTTATCTTTTTAAACTTTCATAAAAAATACCACGGGGCACTTGACACCATGGAAAAACAATTAAAGACAAAAGATTTCGCTGGCCTCTACCTTTTGGTACACAGCATAAAATCCTTAGCTGGAAACATGGGTGCCACAAAACTCAATACACAAGCACAAGAACTGGAAAATATGCTTGACACACTCCACCCGCAGATTCTCCCGGAAAGCCCTCAATACAACGAATTTAAAAAAGAGCTCCAAACTTTTCTTAATCAACTGGAAAAATGGGATAAGATTAAACAACAACCTGAAACCCTGACCCTAAACAAAGGAAATACCGATACGCAAAAAACCCTGGAAAATGCACTGGAAAAAATCGACAACTTAATAAAACAATACAGCCCGTTGCATATCGATTCAATCAAGAATGAAATCAAAACCCACTGCTGGCCGGAAAATTTTATCCCTGTCTTTAAACGTATTATTTCATTAATTAATGATTACGATTTTGAAGAGGCAGGAAAGCAATGTGAGCAACTGAAAGAAAAAATAACTACACCATGAATACCAGAGCAAATTCTATTCTGATTGTTGATGACAACAGTTCAAACATCGACTTACTCTTTCATTCATTAAACAGTGACTACAACATCCTTGTGGCAATCAATGGGAGTATTGCACTAAAAATAGCCAAAGAGAAAAAACCGGATTGCATTTTACTGGACATTGCCATGCCAGGAATGGATGGATTTGAGGTTATGAAAAAACTCAAAGAAGATCCGCAGACCTCAGGAATACCTGTAATCTTTGTTACCGGTAAAACCAATTATGAAGACCGGGCAAAAGGATATAAACTGGGAGCAGTAGATTATATTACCAAACCGTTCGAATTGCCGGAAGTACGATCCCGGATTCATGCACAGATTCAACTGAACAGAAACACGTTGGACATGGTCTTGATTCATGCCCTGTTTCGTGATCTGAAGTTGCTGTTCTGGCGCTACGACCCAGTCAAAAAAAGCACCGAAATCCGGGGGTCAGTCGCTGAATGCCTGGGAATGGAATTGGGCGAAGGCAGTATTTTTTCCAATGCCTATCAAGATTTACTGGAGGAGGGGACCCGAAGGAAAAGGCAACATATTTTGCTACGGATGCAACAAGAGCCACAAGAATATCAGTTTACCTACAAAATCCATTTACCCGACAAACCGCCAATGCAAATGATTGAAAAGGGTTTTATTGCAAAAACCGAAATCAAAATTACTTATGGCTATTTAATAAACATTACAGATATTAAAAATCGGTTACCGGACTAGAAAAGGTTTCTACTCTCCGAAACCCAAGGTCACCGAATGCCGCATCTGAAAAGGAGCCTCATAATCTTTGTCGTAGCGAAATACGGTTTCAATACGTGTCTTGATTCGTTTCCCGGAGCGGATAATCACGGCATTTCGTATTTCCACATCTGCTGCCATTAAACACCCGGGAGAGCGCAAGTCGTCGTCTTCGATAAACAAGGTGCTGCGGTTACTCCACTGAATATTAGAGGAAAACAGTTTCTCAAATTCAATTTTCAAATTAACCCCGTATTCCGTTTTATACCACTCTCCTGCCTGCACATCATTGAGCACTGCTGCCTTTTGCGAAGCAAAAAGCCGTTGATTTACCATAAAACTCATTTTTCCTCCGGCAAGGCCTATTTCAAGCTCACCCTTCACAGGCTGTTGCAGCTTATAGGTATAGCCGTATGCAAACATCAGCGTTGCGGGAGATAAAACAGAAGAAGTCAATTGCTTTACAGCCAACCCGGAGGTATCCCTATCCAAAACTGCATAAACAGGTAAAAGTTGTGTCATGCCCTGCGTGGAGATATGAATAAAAAACGGCCGCCCTTTCATGGCTGATTTTGCAGAAAACTCAAAGCAATCAGAACTCTTTTCTATCTTCCGGATTCCATATGCATTCATCCCCAACTCATAACAAAAATTTCCCTGAAGGGTAAAATTATTTTTTTCCTTACAATAATAGTACGATACCTCGCCCGTGGTATTCATCCGGCTGTCGGTTTCCGGCACCTGAGCCCAATGGCTATGGTAATTACCCCCTGCAGTAAGATTCCAAAAAAAAGCACTTTTCACAGGAGCACGCGGAACTGAATTTAATGCAGATACTGTACTTTGCAATCGCCACCCCGGCAACAAATGGAAATAACACCATGTCACCGGGTAAACCGTATAATCAACATCCGAAATCTTCAGAATGCATAACACAGCTAACCCCAGTACAATTCGCCCCCACATCCCTTCTCACTTCCTGTTTTAAAAACCTTTTCTACTTTTCAATCGACACAAAAACGCGGCGATACTCCTTTTTATTAGCAAAATATTGCCGGTTTGCATCTAAACAAACCGTGATCACGGCTATGGAGGCTTTCGTATTGTTCGCTGCCGCCTCCGCACATAATCCCACCACCTCGCTGGTGGGTCTCCCAATAAATTCTCCCCAGAACAAAAACATAACATAGTCGTACGTTTCACCTAACTCCGCAGGGTCAAAAACCTTTTCCGGTTCAAATTTCAGCAGATTAAGAAGGCGCTGAAGTGAATCCTGCTTATAAGCAACAGGAAGATTTGGATCGCCTAATCCAGCAGCAAAATTCATAACACGACCCATACAAATGGAATCAGAATTATAAGTAATCTCCTGTTTGTTGTGATCAAAAAACTTTGCATGGGGTACAACAAAAGCATGATTCAGGCTGTCCCAAATTTCCTGATTGGCCGGAATAGCATAAAAATCAGGGAGTAATCCGATTTCCTTCTCATAATACGCCATACTTTCTTCCGTAGTACGGTATTTGGGAAATCCCAGGCCAAAAATCATTGCGGTTACAGGAAGAAGAAAGTTGCATCCCGATAAGAATACAACCGCAGACAAAAAACATAAAACCAATAATTTTTTCATGGTTTACAATTTAAGTTAGTTAAGATGAAAAAAGGGCAGGGTTACCCCTGCCCCCAAACAAATACACTACTGAAGGGGAAACATCACATAAAAGGAACCATCCTGTTCAACCAGATTATATGAACCCGCACGATACACAATCGGATCCATATCGAGCTTACGCCAAACTGCATCCGGAATATGGATTTCTTCCTTTACAGATAATGATCGTTTGTTTTGAAACCTTGATAAAAAATTACCATCCTCATACACTTTTACACTTTCGTAATTAAGTTTTACTGCCAGATATTTTCCATCATCCGTTGGCCCCATCTCTGCCGCCATCATTTTCACCGGATCATCCGAAATGCTTCCAAATCCGATAAAAAAGCAAAAACCATCACCAAACTCACAATTCGATAAATAACTGTGCATGTTAAGCATTATTGTGACAGTCCATTTTAGCCGGATTTTGGGCCAGGGTGCCCCCGGATCTGTTACAGTAACTTTTGTCCCCGCACTTACACTCCCGATAACCATTATGGTCATTACTAAAACCGATAAAAACTTTTTCATATCTCCAACACTTAAGTCACGCCTACTCTCTTTCCAGGATTTTCAGCCATCTCCTATTTTTTCGCGCTCAGGATCCATGCGTAATATCTGTTAATACCAAAAACACAAAAAAATAACCCATCGAAAATGAAAAATTTTCAAAAAAAATTAATATAAAAACACACAAACCTGTTAATCAAGTATATAGACCCGTCATCCTCCCCATAAAAAATGAAAAAAATTAAAATCCCTGATTCATTTTGCCTTTAAAAAGGTATCACCGGCTTATAGAAACCACCACCCAAGGCAAAACATATATAAAACAATTTATGTCCCTATCCTTATCCATTGTTATCAAAATCTGCTATTTTTGTTTTCAAACATTCGAATTATGCGAAAACGAGACCTGGCCCTTATGGAAGGATGGCTATCTATGGTTGTCAATGTTTTACTCTTTGTACTCAAATACTGGGCAGGGTTTGTAAGCGGCTCAGTGGCCCTGGTTGCGGATGCCTGGCATACCCTGAGCGATAGTTTCAGTTCAGCCATAGTAGTTATCGCTGCCCTGGTGGCCCGAAAACCAGCCGACCAAAAACATCCATTTGGCCACGGACAAGCAGAGCTCATTGCATCCATTATCATCGGCGTTTTACTCGCCATCATTGGATTTGAATTTATCCTTCAGGCGATTGAACGTTTTCAGGAACGACAAGGTGCGAAATATGGCACAATTGCTATAATCGTTACGGTAGTTTCCATACTGGCCAAGGAAGGGTTGGCGCAATACGCAATATGGGCCGGGGAAAAAACAGAAAATCAGGCAGTTAAAGCCGATGCCTGGCACCACCGGACGGATGCATTTTCTTCACTCATCATTCTCGTCGGAATTCTGGCAGGAAGAACGATATGGTGGATCGATGGGGCACTGAGTATTGTTGTTGCATTATTGATATTTTACGCCTCCTACGAAATTCTGCGCGATTCAGTAAACCGGATAATGGGCACTGACCCTGGTGAGGAGCTAAAAAAGGAGATACAACAGCTTGCCGATTCCGTAACCTCAACAAAAATACATTTGCATCATATTCATCTCCATGATTACGGCCATCATAAGGAAATGACCTGCCATATTTGCCTCCCCGGTGAAATGACCATTGAAGAAAGCCATGCCTATGCCTGCCGGATAGAAGATGCTGTGCTGGAAAAGTTTTCTATTTTCCTCACTATTCACGTAGAACCGCGGGAAACGTCGTGCAGGGATGTATAACCATCACTTTCCCACTGGTTGTAAGGCCATTGGTTTCCAATTGATAATAATAGACGCCCGATGGGACATTTCGGGTATCCCAAACTAACTGCCCCTCCCGCTGCGTAAGAGAAAAAGAATTAACCACTGCTCCGTCCGGAGAATATATCTGCAGTTCACCATGATTTACACCCCCGGGCAGACAATAAACAAATACAGCCTGTTCGGATACCGGGTTTGGCCGCACAGAAACTGTACAGGTCATTTCAGGCAAAAACGAACTGCCAGTAGAGGTTTCTATTTCTTGAAAATCAGATACAACAGAATAGCCATGCGCCATCCAACGAATTTCACTGCCATCGGATGAAAGAGGGATATAAAGGCAATGCATCTCACCGTCAAAAGAAAGAAAAAACCGATCGCCTGCAACGGGAAGTCCGGAAGATGGATTGTTCCCATACACAGCAAGGCTATAAAGGCCCTTCGCCCCGGCATTCACAAAACCAACCTCCGTTCCGGTGGTACTGATGGCATAAATCTGAGCGGGTTTTTTTAAAACCTTCCAGCTATTTTCTTTAAATACCAAAATGTGAGATTCGGAGGAGGGAGCAATAAAAGCATTGGGCAACTGCGATGGAGCGCAAAAACCACCGGGCCATAGGGTATCGGTCGGAAAAGTAATCGAAGCAGGCTCTTCCAAATATACCATATAGGCTTTACCGGGAAGTAGTGATTCCAGTGTATTAACGCCTGCTTCTGGCCAATACACTCCATTACCCACCGATTCCTTCGCAATGACCAGCGTATCGGCCAAGGGTTCAAAAAGATTTATAACATTTACTGGTGTGGCGGCGAGAACAGGAATTTCATTCCACCCAACATCCAGATTCAGCGTACGCTTTGTAATAATCCTACCGGACAGGGGCAAGACTTCAGGCGCCTGAAACGCAGTTTTATACCCTGCTGAACCCGACCAATATACAAGTGTATTGGCCCATGGGGGCCAGTAAACCCCGCCGGAAAAATGTTTGACGATTATTAACTCCTCCTCAACCGGAGCAAAAATAGCGGCAACCAGTGAATCATCAGGTTGAATATAGGAGGAAATTCCGCTCCATCCTTCGGCCAAAGGCAATACGTCACTGCGCTGTGAAGAAGCTTCTATCGCTGTTACTACAGTGAATCCTTCTGAAGAAAAGGTTTGTGGGCCAAAGGCATAGTCTGCCCGGGCAAAATAGCTGTAATCTGTTACCGGATCATACACCATCCAATACAGGCTATCGCCTTCAAAGAAACCATCTTTTCCTGACAAAGCCGGGTCGTCGGGGTGAAGATAAAACTCGTACTGAGAAAAAAAGGCCTCCGGAATAGCTCCGCCACAGCGATAGGAAAGGTTATCGTCATAGAATACGCCTACAGAAAATCCATCCGTTAGCAAAACACCATCCAGGGTAACAGGAATCTGATCTACCAAAAAAAAAGTATGGGGTGCATGAGTTAACGGGCAATCCCACCCCGGTGGAAGCGGGGTAACCTCGATAAAAAAAGACGATGCCGGCCCCATCCCGCACACATTACTTCCACTACAAGAAATAAAAGCAGAAGAGGCGTCAGAAGCAAACGACAAGCCGGTGGTCCTGGCCGATACGGTGGTACTGTTATACGCTTCCGGGATAAACCAATGGTAGGATGTGGCATTGGGTATGGTTGTTACCGAATAGGGAATGGCGCACTCTCCCTGATATACGGCCTGCCTGCCGGTGATTTCTCCGGGAAAAACAACTGGGCTTTTAACCTGAATTGTCTTCTCTGCTTCTGCATACCGGCCACAGGCATCATATGCCTTCACCGATAAGTGGGTCACCCCGGCGATTGGAAAATCTATCGAAGTATAGGGTTCGGAAGTTGACCATTGCACATCGTCGGTATTCCAGACATACAGGATCACATTTTCATCAGGGGTAACGCTGAAATACTCGGCCATAGTACCCCGACAAACTAACGATTCACCAAAAACCTCTTCCAAAGGTATGGGAGCAGGGGCAATTTGAATTGGGGCATAGACCCAACCACCCTGACCACAACCATTATGTGCACGAAGGCTCACCGTGCCGGAAGTAAAACCGGAGAGAACGGAAAGCAGGATAGATACGCTGTCAGAAGTGCCACTGCAGCCGTCCGGTATTTGCCATTCATAAAACGATGCATTGGGCACCGGAGCGGCGGAAAGTAAAACAGTATTATCCCCTTCACAAACTGGCGCAGGCACACTGATGCCGGAAGAGAGGCCTGGTAAGGGATCCACCTGAATACAATTTTTTTTCACCAACGTATCGGAGGAAAAGGCATTTACATGGATCAGGGAAACATCATAGGTTCCCGGGTTTGAATAATAAACATTGATTTGTGGATTATAGGATACAGAAGGCAATCCACCCGGAAAAATCCATTTGCGATAGGTATAGATGCCCGTTGTTGTGTCGGTGAAAGTAACCGCCTGATCCGGACAAACGATAGTATCAGAAGAGAAAAAGCCGGATTCGATTTGCGAAGAAAGGGGCATAACCGAAAAAGCAGCATCATGCTGAAGATTTTGAAAGTTGAGATGGAAATCACCTGAGGGGTGGATTTCAATCTGCCGGGAAACTTCCAACCCGGTATTGCCATGGAAGCGGGTCACCTCATAATATCCCGGAATAAAATTTCCAAGTTTTACTGTACCCTCGGTAACAGGAGAAGGGATACCATTTTCATGAATATACAAATAATTATAATCCAGATGCTGCACCCATCCATACGCCGAATTTGAATTCTGCAACGCATAACAGCGCATATCCGAACGATAATTTTTAAAATTATAGGATTCAATACTTACATAGCCATTGCCAATATTCTCGCAAAAAATCGTGTGCGTTCCGGCTGGGACAGGAATAGTATAGCTTGTATTGGCAGAGGCGGTAATCTGTAGACTGGTTATTCCGTCGATAGAAATTTTTAGTTTTGAAAAAAAAGCAATTGAGCCTGTATTCACCGTAAACATTCCCGGAACCGTATAATTAACCATAAAATGGGGGGGATTACGATAAACATTAAAGCCATAACCATAAAGCATAGTTGCCAATTCTTCTTCGTCGGGGGTTAGGATACCGTTGGTTCCCACTTGAAAATAATTCTCCGTCGGTCGATAAAACGACTGTTCAAAACCCGGGATAACAATCAGATCGGAGTGCGAGGAGGTATTTGTTTCCGGGAGTAGCGGCGACATCGTGTTGGGAATATCCATTCCACGGCTAAAAGTAGCCGGCCCGTTCAACTGATGGTACAAATTGTAGGTATGAATATAATGGCTCCAGTACCAAGGCATTGCGGTGGCAAAAGCATCGGAAAACAAGGAAGCCCAAGCCACATCATGTATATGAATACCCTGAGGATCAAGGTTATACGTTTCCAAATGTGAAGTAGAGGGTCCAATTTCGGCATTAAAAGTGGGTTTATTAAACCCGGTTTTAAGCGTATGACTAATTTGGTAGAGGTGATAGTCGAGATAAGTAGTATTATGGTATCGGTGTGCCTGGGTATAATCGATTGAAGGCAGCGCCCACAAATTGGGTAATTCAGTATGCACGGCCAGCGAAGAGCTGACAGGATGTCCATATATATCAATGGATTTAAGATAGAGGGCCATTTGGTTATGCCAGTCAACAACGGCAGTCTGATGAGTCGCATAACCCTCCACGGCATCCACTTCGTTGAACAACTCCCAACTGAGCAAGTTAGCGAAAGCACCATAGCGGGAAACCAGGTAACGAAGCTTGCGTTTGAAGAGGCGCTTTGCCTCTGCATCGGAAAAAAACTCCCAGGGATAGTCACACGGCCCGCCCAAATCGCTGTTATACGGATTATAATTCCAATTCGGATACCCTGAAGGCAACAGCGTTTGCTGTTCATTCAGGCACAATTGCACATAAATACCTTTTTCGCGAGTCATTTCCAAAAACCAATCCAGCCACCAGGCTCTGTCCAATCTTCCGGTATAAACACCCACGGGGCCGGCAGTATTCCATTCAAACTGAAACGTATATACTGAAAACCAAACCCGGATAAAATTACAATTGTTTGCCACCAGGCTGTCCGTCCACACATCGAACCAGGAATATTGATAATCCGCTACCCATCCAATATTTTCCCCAATTCCAATAAAGAGGGAATTATCATCGTAACAGAGGCGGTTGTTATGAAAGGAGAGAAAACCTTTTTCCTCTGAAGGAATAACATAAAGGGTATCGGTAAACGTGGTTACCGTGCCGGTAACATCGGTCAGGGTAAAAAAATAATAATACCTTCCGGTTTCGCGTGGTGTAAAGCGTACTTTCCATTGGGCATTTCCGGGAGGAGAAAGGGTGTCAGGGGCCAACAAAATATAGGGCTTCATGTAATAACCCTCAACAGGCAGCAGGATTCCGGATGGCGAGGTAAAAGAAGCCGCCAGCATCACCTCATCCCTATTGTAGGGATTAGAAAAAGTCGCTGCAATATCGAGGGCAAATTCTGCAATTTCATACTGCCCGATCGTATCATTGAGCAATGCACAGGAAAGAATCGCGGGTTGTGCATTCGCTATAGCAACCTGAAGGACAAAAAAGCCCAACAGCCATTGTATATTGCATCGCATTCCCATTGCATAAAGATACAATTATCTGATTAAAAGTAAAAAGAAGAAGGCATCGAATGGGAAAAAGAAGGGCATTATTTTCGGCCAAAATCTGCCGGGATTTCACCCCATGCTTCGGTTTCCCATTTTAAAACCGGGTTTTCCCACTTATTATTCCGAATCCATTCGACGGCCCGGTCTATTATTTCAAACAACTCCGCGGTAGCAGGATCGCGGGGCAACATGGTTTTAATTTTCTTTTCGCGAAGCCAGGCGATGGCAGTGCGGGAGTCGGAGTAAACAGGAATTGTGAGGCCACGTTGTTTCAAAAAAGCGATACCATGCACCAAGGCTAAAAACTCGCCCAGATTAACGGTGCCATACCGAAACGGTCCCACATGAAACAACAATGTTCTGTTTTCAGTGTCTACTCCCTGATATTCAAGCACTCCGGGATTCCCTGAACAGGCAGCATCCACACAGATACTGGGAATCAGAGGGCGGCCTATTCGCTGTAACTCTTCGGAAGAGAGCGCCGGAGCCGCTTTTTTGCCATAGTATTCCCTGTAACTTGAGCGAAAAGCTTTTGTGGCTTCTTCCAGAGTTGCAAACGATTTATATTTGGCATGCTCATATCCTTCTACCTGTCGTTTACACTCCTGCCAGCTGTCATAGATTCCGGGATTATTCCCTTCCCAGACCACATAATACTTCCTTTTTCCTGCCATTATTTTTCAATTATTCCATTTTACCGAGGCGGAGCATATTTGTTTTTCCAAATTCATACACCGGGCCACTGGCCAGATTAATAATAACATCGCCTGTTTTAAGGGCTCCCTGTTCTCTCAAAATCGTTTTCATCGCTTCAATTGTTTTGCTGGTAGAGCCCTTAGGTTCGAGGAAAAAAGATTCCACACCCCAAACGAGCGATAACATTTCGACAAGATGGGGTTTATTGGTAAAGATAAAAAGACGCGTATTGGGTCGTTGAGAGGATAATTTAAAAGCCGAATAGCCCGAATTGGTGAGTGTATTAATTGAAGCGGCGCCACATTGTTGTGCCAACACACACGATTGATTGAGCACCGAATCAGAAATAAAGCGATCGTCAGAGGCATTGGCCGGATCGGTAGGACGGTGATAGAAATAATCGCCTTTTTCTGCTTCAATAATAATTTTCCGCATAGTTTTAACCACGGCGATGGGATAATTACCCACCGAAGTTTCGCCGCTGAGCATCAATGCATCGGCACCATCAAGCACCGAGTTGGCTACGTCGCTAACCTCAGCACGTGTTGGACGGACGTTACTAATCATCCCTTCCATCATTTGCGTTGCAATAATAATCGGCTTTGCTTTTTTCAGGCACTTTTTTACAAGAAGTTTTTGCAGTCCCGGCACCTTCTCCTGAGGTATTTCAATACCCAGGTCACCGCGAGCCACCATAATTGCATCAGAAACATCGATAATCCGGTCAATATCGGCAATGGCCTCCGGTTTCTCAATTTTAGCAATAACACCGGGTTTATTGGGGGTATCATAAGAATGAATGAGTTCGCGCAGTTGGATAATATCTTCAGCAGAGCGAACAAAAGATAGCGCAATCCAATGCACATTGAGCGACATAATCGTTTCTACATCCTTTTTATCCTTTTCTGTTAATCCGGGCATGGAAATATTGGTGTCGGGAAGATTAATTCCTTTACGGGATTTGATGGTGCCGCTGACCAGCGCTTCCAGCAGCACCTCTTTTTCACCGTCGGTTTCCAATACCTGATACAAAATTTTTCCATCATCCACCATAATCTGGTCACCCGGTTTTACATCCCGGGCAAAATAACGGTATTGTACACTAATTTTTTCACGGGTTCCCAGCATTGGGTCACTGGTAAAAATTATTCGCTCCCCTTTTTTTAGGGTAATTCCATCCTCCGGAACCATTCCGGTTCGGATTTTTGGGCCCTGAAGATCAGCCAATAGCGCTACACGGGTACCCAGCTGACGATTCACTTCACGAACCAGTGCGACCCGTTGTTCCTGTTCCTGGGCACTTCCGTGTGAAAAATTCATGCGCACAACATTAACTCCGGCACGGATCATAGCCTTCAGCACCTCCGGATCCTGAGATGCAGGCCCTATTGTAGCCACTATTTTTGTCTTCATTGATAACAATTTATTACTGATTCCAATACCCCCCAGGGTTACTATTGTAAAGCCAAATTAAAATGTTCGATCATGTGGATTTCCAAATCTTCAAGTATATACTTTGCCTCTTTAACGGTTTCGGGAGAAATACGGAGCACAGCCATTACGCCATGTGCACTACGCAAATAATTCAGTAAATCCTCTTGTGCGGAATGATTAGTAAACCCTTCCACAAGCAATAAGTAATCGACATTTTTTAATCCGGGCAACAGAATTCCGGATTCATTGATATTTTTAATTAAGAAATATTTTATTCGAAAAAGAGCATCATAGTAAAAAAATAAAACACATTGGATACTATGCTCAGGAGAAAAAACGGACAAATCATCCACACGCTGCCAACGCAGAGCCGCCGCCTTGTTGAGGCTGTACGCCATTTTGTAATCGGGCATCTTGCCCACAATACCCAAGAAAGTAAAATCCTTAAAATCCACGGGATCAGGACGAAGGCTCCTTTTCGGCATAACGCATTTCTTTCAGTAAAATTACGAAATTAAGCGTTATCGATACAAATTACTTTCCAGGTCTTTTCAGCGGCATTTTGCTCAGCCCCTTTAATGGAATAATCGTATCCTCGTTTATAGGGTTGCAAATCGATAAATACCTGAATAATATATTGTTTATTGAATCCGTTTCCTTCTTCACCGACCACACGAAATTCGATTTCTCGTTTATTTTTTTGCGACCACTCAATCAGTTTACTTTTGTAATTAAAATCAGTGGATTCCAGTTCATCAATATCATAACCGATTTTGATTACATGATCGATAATAATTTTTTTGGAGAATTCATAGCCTTTATCGAGGTACATGGCTCCAACAAAAGCTTCAAAGGCATCGCCATTAATCGAGCGGTAATGGTTGCTGTCGTTCGACTGGCTTTCGATCAAATTATGTAACCCAAGTTTTCTGGAGAGTTTATTCAGCTGGGAACGGGAAACAATTTTTGAACGCATCTGCGTAAGGAAACCCTCATCTTTATAAGGAAAGATCTTAAAAAGATAATCCGCAATAATTGCTCCCAGAATGGCATCACCCAAATACTCAAGCCTTTCATTGCTGATTTTTAGTCCATGCGATTCCTCTTTGGAAGCTGATTTATGACGAAGCGCCAGTTTATAGAGAAAAATATTCCCGGGATAGTATCCAAAAATATTCCTTATCGCGCTAAACAGTTCTTTATCGTCGGAAAAATATGCTTTAACAGGTTTCACAAATTGTGAGCGGGTATTTCAACGAATCACTATATTTTTTTAAAAATAATACTGGCGTTATGGCCACCAAAACCAAAGGTATTACTAAGCGCGTATTTGATTTCACGCTTTTTGGCTTTCCCATAAGTAAAATCCAATCGGTTATCAATTTCAGGGTCATCCGTAAAATGATTAATCGTGGGAGGCACAAGGCTGTTCCGAATGGCCAGAATAGAGGCAATGGCTTCGATGGCTCCGGCAGCACCCAAAAGATGGCCTGTCATTGATTTGGTGGAATTAATGGAAATTTTATAGGCATGTTCCCCAAAAAGGGCAACAATGGCTTTCGGTTCAGAAATATCACCAAGCGGTGTAGAAGTACCATGCGTATTGATATGGTCAATTTCTGAAGGGTCAATACCGGCTTCATTGATGGCATTGAGCATCGATTTACGTGCGCCTTCGCCTTCCGGGTGGGGTGAAGTCATATGATAGGCATCGGCTGATAATCCGGCCCCAACTACCTCGGCATAAATTCTTGCGCCACGGGCTTTGGCATGCTCATATTCTTCAAAAATCAAAGTACCGGCACCTTCACCCAAAACAAAACCATCACGATCCTTATCAAAAGGGCGGGAGGCCGTTTTAAAATCCTCATTGCGGGTACTGATGGCGTGCATGGCATTAAAACCACCTATACCCCCCACATTGATAGCAGATTCTGAACCACCGGTGATAAACACGTCGGCACGTCCGAAACGAATGTAGTTATAAGCATCAATCATCGAATTAGCCGATGAGGCACATGCGGAAACCGTGCTATAATTAGGGCCTTTAAAACCATATTTAATCGAAATATGACCTGCAGCAATATCAGCAATCATCTTGGGGATAAAAAACGGGCTGAACCGTGGATTTCCATCACCGGTTGAGAAATTAACAATCTCGGCAATAAAAGTATCTAATCCACCAATTCCTGAACCCCAAATCACACCGGCCCGGTCAAGATCAATTTTTTCAAGGTCAAGTCCGGAATCCTTTATTGCTTCTTCCGTAGAAACAAGGGCGTATTGTGTATACGGGTCTAATTTACGGGCCTCCTTGCGATCAAAGTGCTCATTGGGATCAAAGTTTTTCAGCTCACAGGCAAACTGGGTTTTAAATTTGCTGGCATCAAAACGGGTGATCGCATTAGCACCACTAACTCCATTGATCAGCCCATCCCAATATTCCGAAACGGTCTTGCCCAATGGAGTTAGCGCACCAAGACCTGTAACAACAACTCTTCTTTTGGTCATGTTACAGTGTTTTAAATTTTACTTTGAATTGTCTTCAATGTACTTTATTGCCTCTTCTACAGAACCAATTTTTTCAGCCTGCTCATCAGGAATAGCAATACTGAATTCTTTTTCGAATTCCATGATAAGCTCGACAGTATCCAGTGAATCTGCACCGAGATCGTTTGTAAAACTTGCTTCAGGAGTGACTTCACTCTCATCAACGCCAAGCTTATCAACGATAATAGCTTTTACTCTAGTTGCAATGTCTGACATGACTTTTAATTTTTAGTTAAACGCGGAAGCAAAGAACGGTATTTTCATATTTATAAACAATATTTCCAGATACAAATTTGATTAATGCCAATGTATCTACCTGCAAACCAATTATGTGTATATATTTAATTAAGATAAATTTATAGGGTTTTAAAAGTATATTACACGGGTCTGTTGAATGATTGTATATTTGCAACAACTCTTTTTTTGCTAGAATGAATACAGATTCCTTGCAAAACATCTGTCGTTCAAAAAAAAACAGAAAAAAAAAGACAAGAGGGAATAATCCGGTTCAAAGAGGTGTGCGCTTAACAGGGAAAAGCAATCCGGAAATTCCTTCTATTGCGATAAATTGATACTTTGCTGATGAAAACGATAGTAATCTTTGCTTCAGGCAACGGGACAAATGCCGCCCGCATTGCGGAATATTTTTCGAATACCCAAGGCATTGCCCTGCGTGCTATTTTTTGTAATCAGCCCGGAGCTTATGTGCTGGAAAGAGCGAAGCAAGCAGGCATTTCAACGGTACTTTTTACGCGTGAAGCGTTATACCACAATGGCGAAGTTCTGCAGAAG
>Ga0265295_1003270_pt1 | contig 24001 bp, 24 predicted proteins | sample Munlansysbiofilm_FD_192503 | JGI IMG/M metagenome (GOLD analysis project Ga0265295, IMG submission 192503) | Leachate microbial communities from a municipal landfill in Southern Ontario, Canada - Methane capture system biofilm | ecosystem: Engineered > Solid waste > Landfill > Unclassified ...
CGCCGTGGAGTAAACGGCAATGGCTTGTTTGCCCATTTCTTTGATGGTTCTTATTGCACGAAGAGCGATTTCACCGCGATTAGCAATAAGAATTCTTTCAATTTTCATTACACTTTCTCCACCAAGAAGATCGGCATGTCAAACTCGACCGGCTGACCGTCTTCAACGAGAATATCTAAAATCTTACAATCAAATTCCGCTTCCAATTCGTTCATAATTTTCATCGCTTCGATGATCGCGATCGGTTGACCTTTACGGATAACGTCGCCGATTTTGGCAAACGGTGCAGCTCCGGGAGACGGAGATTTGTAAAACGTACCGACCATCGGCGATTTGATAGTTAGACCCGAAGGAGCGGCGTTGATGCTCGCTTCTCCGCCCATAGCCGGAGCGGAGGCCGCCGCAACCGGTGCAACTTGAGGCATTGCCGCAGGCATCGGCATCATAGGTGCGGGAGCGCTTGCGTAACTGACGTTGCTTTCAAATCCCTTTTGAAGCTCAATGCTAAAATCGCCTTCTTTGATTTTTAATTTCGTAATATCGCTTTTATCAAAAATTCGCATTAACTCTCTAATTTCATTTTTGTCCATTCGGTTTCTCCTCAAATTTTGCCGTTTTTCGGCATGACATAAAATGTGTTATAATACCATACTAAAGATATACACTCACTTAATACGATAAAGGTACTTTTATGGGCTTAAAAGCAGACAGTTGGATACGGGAAAAATCACTCAAAGAGCGCATGATAGAGCCTTTTTGCGAAGACCAAGTCGGGCGCGACGTCGTCAGTTACGGCGTCAGCAGTTACGGATACGACATCCGCGTCGGGCGTGAATTTAAGATTTTCACGAACGTCAATTCGACCGTGGTCGATCCTAAAGAATTTGACGATAAAAATGTGATTGATTTTGAAGGCGATATTTGTATCGTTCCGCCTAATTCGTTTGCGTTGGCACGCACGGTCGAATACTTTCGCATCCCCAAAAACGTCTTGGCGATTTGCCTCGGAAAAAGCACGTACGCACGTTGCGGCATCATTGTAAACGTTACGCCGTTCGAGCCGGAGTTTGAAGGTCACATCACTATTGAAATTTCAAATACGACGCCGCTTCCGGCAAAAATCTATGCTAACGAGGGTATCGCACAAGTGCTCTTTTTAGAGGGCGATACCGCATGTGAGACCACTTACAAAGACAAACACGGTAAGTACCAAGGGCAAACGGGTATCACTTTACCGCGCATCTTAAAATAACGCGCCATGCCTTTACATGTTAAAGCTTTAGAGCACGATCATCCACAAGAGTTCGATGGCTTTTACGCCATCTACTCGACCGCGTTTCCGCTAAGCGAACAAAAACCCCGTGAGGTACTTTCGGCAATGTGCCGTGCCTCTTTTTACACCATTTACCTTGCCTATAACGACGAAAAAATTGTCGGATTTTGTATTATGTATCATCCGTGGAACGAAGACTTTTTTTTGTTGGAATATATGGCGGTCGATGAGACGCTTCGCGGTATCGGTCTTGGCTCGACGCTCTTAAAACAAAGCATCGACGCACTGTATCAAAACTACGGCATTCGTGCGCTTTTGATCGAAATCGACTCGCCCGAAAAAAGCTCCGAGGAGCAAGAAATTCGTGAAAAACGAGAACTGTTTTACCGTCGTTTGGGTGCGTTAAAAATAGACCCGTTTGATTATATTTTACCTTCTCAAACAAAAGAAGACGCTCCGCCGATGGAGCTTTTGGTGTACCATCCAAGCCTGCGCGAAGTTTCGAAAGAGAGGCTTCAAACGTGGCTTGAAAAACTCTATACGAACGTTTACGGATGCGAATCAAACGACGCTCGTATCGCGCTTATGCTCAAAGACGCCCCGCACTCTTTTACTTTGATTTAAAAGGACGATGATGGAAATTTTCCTGAATGACGAATATGAAACCATGTGGACGGCCATTAGTTCGATGATGGGCGTCGTTGCGACGCTGCTTGCAATTTTTGCACTTTTATACTCGATGCGCACCTACCGAAAGACGATGCAAGTTATGCACTACGGCGAATTGGATAAAATGTATTTTGAAATTCTCAAAGAAGCCCTTAGCAAGCCGCATCTCGTGCGCAAAGAGTTCGAAAGAAACGACGAACAAAAAGCCGAATACCGTCTTTACGCCTTTATCGTCTGGAACTTTTTAGAGTCCATTTACGACCGATGCATGCTCGATCACGACCTACAAAAAACATGGTTTCCCATCATCGAAGCCGAACGCTCCATTCACCTTGCATGGATTCAGGAAAAAGAAAACCGCACGAAATTTAAAGCGGAATTTTTGAGTTTTATTGACAAAGGGAAGTTTGAAGTAACCGTATAAAAAATTTTGTTTATCTTTACATGTAAAGATAAACCTTCAAAACGATCTATGAAAGTTCATCATTTACCTTACTATTGTTCATATCATTTAAGAGTTTTACAAGCGTAAATCCAATTTCTTTTGCTAAATTAACAGGTACGGCATTGCCGATTTGCTTATATTGTTGTGATGCAGATCCTTCAAAGACCCAATCATCCGGGAATGTTTGTATGCGTGCATATTCTCTTATTTGAAAAGGGCGCGTCTCATCAGGATGACATCTCTCAGTCTGTTTTTGAGCAGGCGAACACGTGAGCGTAAGGCTAGGTTCATCCCATGCTATTCGTCTTGCCATTCCCGTCTTCCCACCGCCAAGATAAAAACTCTTTTGCATATACTCTTTTTGAAGTTCAATTGGTAAGTCTCGCCAATAGCCACCCGGTTTAACCTTCTCTAGAATCTCTTTTTTGCGTTTTGGATATGTTTGACCATACGAAACAGGCACATCGGTATCATATAAGTCACTTTTTTTAAGCGCATCTTTTAACGTATAAATCTTCTGATAAGGTTTGGGATACGTATAATTGACTCGATCCGCATACTCTTTTTTGATCCCAACGATAATCAATCGTTCTCGCTTCTGCGGAACTTTGTAATAGATAGCTTTGAGAACCCTTGGTTCAAAGACATAATAGTCCAACTCTTGCGTCAAAACCTCAATCATCGTTTGAAGCGTTTTACCATTATCGTGAGAGAGAAGTCCTTTAACATTTTCGATTAAAAAGACGGGAGCATTGGTCTCCTTAAGCGCTCTTGCAAATTCAAAAAACAGCGTTCCTCTTGTATCTTCAAAGCCCAAACGCTTTCCGGCGTAACTAAAGGCCTGACAAGGAAATCCGCCCGTTAAAAGGTCTATTTTATCTTTGAAAGGCGTAAAATCAATCGATGAAATATCTCCCTCTACCACATTCCAAGCAGATCTATTTTTTCTCAGTGTTTGCGCGGCATACTTGTCAATTTCATTGAGTAGAGCGTGTTCAATACCCGCTTGTTCAAGCCCTAATGCCAAGCCTCCCGCTCCTGCGAATAATTCAATACTTTTGTAAAGCTTCTTAGGAGCTTCGTATCGATCGGTAGCGGTGTTAAAATGTAATTTTGCATTTTCAAATATGACTAAATCATCTTGTCTGTATTCACGATAATTATTGATGGGATTACGGATACTTTTTAATTTACCAGCATTGTCCCATCGTCTCAATGTCTCTTTGTTAACCGATAAAATTTCTGCTGTTTCATTTAATGAAAATGTTCTTTGCATTCAATACCCACCTTATACAACATTATACATGGTTATTATAGCATAGAGGCTAATTTTTTTGCTTAACCGAAGAATAATCAAAAAAAATCTTTTGCACTCAAAAGATTGCATTTTGAAATATTTATCTTAGGAATTGAGATTCTGGGAGAGCGTTTGAACGTATTTCGATTGTGCGAGTTCTTCAATGACATGATCAAGTTCATGTTTAAAATCTGCCTCTGTTGCCACTTCGGCAATGGCTTTGATTAAGTCTATGTAAAAATCAGGATCGCCCGTAAGTCTGTGCCAAAAATCACTACCAATGAATACAGGATGATAATATTGATGCGTAATTCTTTTATAATGCGCACTTAAATCTGCCATTTCACCGTAAATGACACCTACGATTAAATTATCAAATCCAATTTTAACACCATTGGTTCTTGATAAATGGATCACATCTTTAAAATGCTTTGCTATCGTTTCAACATCGTCTTTATTGATGGTATCAGGACCCGATTTAAGTTGGCAAAACTTTTTTTCACCATCAATCATATCAACAAATTCTATATCAATCCCCGAAGTCGTACTCCCAAAAGAAGAGAGCACTGTCGCTGTAAATTTTTGAATATTGGTTCCAAAAGATGTATTGATTGATGTTCCAAGAACTCTGGGATAGATTAAAGCTTTGGCAATGCTTATCGGGTCGTGATTACCTTCTAAATAATTGGATAAATACGCCAACAAAAAAGGATTAATATTAAATTCTTTGATGTTGGATAGTTTCAAAGTATTTTTAATATGGTTTTCGATAATTGAGTCTTTAAACCAGATTTTGGCTTTTTGCAAAATTTCACACTTTTCAGACTCTGTCATTATCTATCCCTATTTATGAAGATAAGAGGCATCATACATGACCTCTTATTGCGTTTTTATTAAATTCAAGAAGCTTTACATGTAAAGCTTCTTACTTCTCCACCCGGAGCAACAACCCATTCAAATAAAACGATGCGGAGGCGTTAATCAAACACGGGTGATCTGAGTCTTGTTGCATTTGCTCTAGTAAAATGTATTGCACTTTGAGGTCGTGGGAGACTTCCATCGCGATCTCTAAAAGCTCTTTTTTGCCGATGTGAAAGGAGCAGGAGAAAAGGGCGATTAGACCGCTATCTTTTACCGCTTTGGTGCTTTCCATCAAGAGGTGTTTGAAGCCTCGTTTAGCGCCGTTGGCTTGTTCTTTGGTTTTGGCAAAGGACGGCGGGTCGATCATGATCATATCAAATGTATTTTTGTATTTTTGCTCTTTCATAAACGTAAAAACGTCTTTGACATGTAAGGATTCGCCCGAGAGAGTGTTACGCTCGACATTCGCCTTGGTTTGCTCTATTGCCGATTCGGAAACGTCGACGAACACGCACTCTTTGGCTCCGGCTTTGAGTGCATAGATGCCAAAGCCGCCCGTGTTACAGCACAAATCCAAAACCGTATCGTCTTGCTTCACGTAATTGGCGCAAATGGCTCTATTTTTGCGTTGGTCGAGGTAAAAGCCCGTTTTTTGTGCGTCTTGAATATCGACTAAGAACGTTAAAGCGTTTTCGTGCAATTCAAAAAGAGCTTTTGCTTCTCCGAAAAGCGTACCGTTTTTGCTCACCAAGCCTTCGACTTCCCTCGAATGCACGTCGGATTTTTCTTCGATCCATGAGGGATTGAGTAGATGTTTGAGCGTATGAACGATGAGATCCCGAAACGCTTCCATGCCCGCGGTATTGATCTGAATGCACAACGCATCGCCGTATTGATCGACGATCAATCCCGGTAAAAAGTCGGCTTCGGAGTGAACAAGGCGCACCGCATTGGTGACATGTAAGAGTGCTCCCCGCTTAGCAATCGCTTTTTTGATGCGATTGTGAAAAAACTTTTTGCCGATCTCTTCTTTGCCGAAGCTTAGAATGCGCGCGAAAATAGCGCACTTGGGATTGACGTACGCGGTTCCTAAAAAGCCGTCTTTTTTGGAAAAAAGCGCAACGACTTCGCCGCTTTGAAACTCTTCCGGATCGGAGTCGATTTCGTTGGCGTAAATCCACGGCGTAAAACGCCTTATTTTTGCAACGACGGAGTGTTTTACGTATACTTTATTCATCCATTTTTCCTAGTAAAATTTGTAATTGCGGGGTAAAATTCGGGTCGTCTAAGACCTTTTGATGCGTCGTTTGAGTCAATACGACATGCATAGGCTCGCAAGGCATTGCTTCTAGCAGTTTTTCCAAATGGTAACGCGGAATCATCCCATCGTTTTCCACTTCGATAATGCCGATAGGCGCGCTCACGAAAGGCATATAGCGCGTCGTCTCGAAAGGATGATTCAACAACACGGCAACCGGAAAAAGCGGGTATTTGCGTTGAGCTAAAGAGAGAATCGAATCGTACGGCGTGATCAAAATTAACCCGTCGACAACGCGTTTGCTTGCTAAAAACGTTGCGACGCACGTTCCTAAACTCCGCCCGATCACAAACACTTTACGCCCCTTGGCGTAGTGATCGTAAATTTTCAGGGCATCGTGAAACAAAGCTTCTTCGGAAGGCTTGCCCGTGCTTCCGACGTAACCGCGATAGTTAAATGCGATCATATCGTAGCCTTGCGGCGATTGCACGGCAAAATGTGTCGCATCGTCGCCGTTCCCTCCGAAATAGAGAATCAACGGCGCGTTCGGCTCTTCGTCTTTTTTCAACACTCCTTCCAAAACCGCACCGTCTGCGACATGTAAGCTCAAAGGGCTGATCGCATCGCTCATCGGCGGTGCTTCTTTGAGGACATGCTTGATCGGAAAAATCCGATCGTCTTGCGTCAAATATATATAGCCTATGGCAAGCACATACAATGCCGCTACGCCTGCGAGCATACGTAAGATCATTCCGCCGCCTCTTTTAAAAGTAACACCGTAAAATCTCCCTCCATATAATCGTCCTTAATTTTCACGTCGTAAGCGAATTCGTTCACGTACGCTTCAATTTCGTGCGGCAGAAAATAGTTAAAATGCCCCTCTTTATCTTCGCCTTTGAGCAAATTGAACACGAAGCCTTTGCGCGAAGCTTCAAAACAACGACGAATAAACAAAAAAGTCTCGAAACGGTTTAAAATGTTCATCGAACCGCTGGCGATGTAAAAGTCGGCATCTTCGAGCACGTCGTTTAAAATATCGCATTTGACGATGCGTTGCTTCGTGCGTTTGTGTGCCACAAAAACGGCTTCGTCCACAAGATCGTACCCGACGTAACAACGCGGGAGCGAACCTCTTTGTTTCAGAAAAAAATACAAATCCCCGAAACCGCAACCGGCATCGACGATTTTTGACGATGCCAACGCATCGCCCAAAAGATCGTGAATCATCTCAAATCGAAGGTATTGGGAGTATTTGGAGTTCCAGTTCAAGCCTCGCGCGGTACATCCGTACCGCTTGATGGCTTTTTCGTAAAATGCTTGATTGTTAATGCGGGGCATTCAAAAAAAGGTTAGACCAACAGTGCCGAAATGCTTTGTTGCATCATACTGTTTTGGTGAATCTGAGACAAAACGGAAGCGCTCAGTTTTATCTCGTCGCTGTTTATTTGCGCGATTTTTTGATCTAAAGGCGTTTGCGAAATCTGAGAATCGGCACTGCTTAGATTCGTGATCGTCGTTAACGCGTTGGTAATATCGCTGGTTGCTCCGTTGATACGCGAACTTGCCGTTGCGGAAAGCGAAGATACGCTCTGCGAAAAATCGCTAATGCCTTGCTGATCGTCGATGCTTAACGTGCTTAATCCCGAGACGTCGAGCCCGTAGCTTTGCGAAAGCAAATTAATGCCGTTATAGGTCGTTTGGTTGGCGATGTCTTGCATCGATTGGTTAATCGCGTCGAACTCTTCTTGAAGCATCGCTTTTTGATCGCTGTTTAAAGAAGCACTGTTATAGCGTACGGAAAGATCGTTCAGTCGCTCCGTTCCCGCACCGATCGCTTGTAAAGAGCTGTCCGCGATTTGGTACATACTAACCGTTTCGTTGGCATTTTGGACATTTTGGCTGATAGACGAAATCTGTGAAGCGAGGGCATCGGAAATAATCAGGTTTGCACTATCGGCTCCCGTTAATTCGCGTGTTGCCGCAAGTTTTTCCAAGGTCGTATCGGTAGAGTTTTTATTTTGAGAAATGAGGTTTAAAATTTGGTTATTGGAACTGCTCGAAATAGTCATCACAGGCTCCTTTTGTAAAGATCTCTTTATTATACTACTCCAAAGATACGCTTGTCAAATGACGAAGCGGAATCAAAATTGCTTTTTAAAATTTTAATACATTGAATTCTTTCGAGAAAGGCTGATCGTGTTTAACGGAAAAAATATTCTTATCACGGGCGGAACAGGCAGTTTTGGCAAAAAATACACCGAGATTCTTTTAAAAAAATATAAACCCAATAAAATCATCATCTACTCCAGAGATGAGCTCAAACAGTACGAGATGGCACAGCAATTTACCGATTCTTGCATGCGCTTTTTCATCGGCGACGTGCGCGATGTCGATCGTTTGAAAAACGCGATGTACGGCGTGCATTACGTCATTCACGCAGCCGCGCTCAAACACGTCCCCATCGCTGAATACAACCCGATGGAGTGCATCAAAACAAACATTTACGGAGCGCAAAACGTCATCGACGCCGCACTTGAATGCGGTGTGCAAAAAGTCATAGCACTCTCCACCGATAAAGCCGCTAACCCCATCAACCTTTACGGTGCAACCAAACTCGCCAGCGATAAACTCTTCATCGCCGCCAATAACATCAGAGGTGCGCGAAGAACCCAGTTTGCCGTTGTACGCTATGGCAATGTTGTAGGAAGCCGCGGCTCCGTTGTGCCTCTGTTTAAAAAACTGATTGCCGAGGGTGTAAAAGAACTGCCCATCACCGAAGCGGAGATGACACGCTTTTGGATTACCTTGGAGCAAGGGGTCAACTTTGTCCTTAAAAACTTTGAGCGCATGCAAGGCGGCGAAATATTCATTCCTAAGATTCCTTCGATGAAGATGGTCGATCTGGCCAAAAGTATGGCACCGCAGTTGGGCGTGAAGATCATCGGTATTCGGCCGGGTGAGAAGATGCACGAAGTAATGGTGCCTAAAGATGATAGCCACTTAACGCTCGAGTTTCACGACCATTATGTCATCCAGCCAAGCATTCTTTTTACACAACGCAACGACTTTACATGTAACGCACTTGGAGAGAAGGGAACACCCGTGAAATACGGCTTTGAGTACAGTTCAGAGACCAATACCCAGTGGCTAGACGCCAAAGGCTTAATGGAGATGATAAACGCATGATTCCTTACAGCAGACAAAGTATCGACCAGAGCGATATAGACGCGGTTGTTGAAACACTCAAAGGCGATTTTTTAACGGGTGGGAAAAAAGTGAGTGACTTTGAAGAGGCACTTGCACGTTACATCGGAGTCAAGCATGTCTGCGTGATGAACTCTGCTACGTCGGCATTGCATGTTGCGTATCAGATCATCGGGCTTAAAGAGGGTGATGAAGTCATCACCACCCCACTGACCTTTTCCGCCACCTCCAACACCGCCATCCAATGCGGCGCGACCCCTGTATTTTGCGACATTCGTTACGATGGCAATATAGACGAGCGCAAAATAGAGGCGTTAATCACTCCTCGAACCAAGGCAATAGCGCCTGTGGATTTTGGCGGAAATCCACTGCCTATCGACACCATCAAAGCACTGTGTGACAGACATAAACTCTTTCTTATCGAAGATGCCAGCCACGCGCTGGGCAGTGAAATCAATGGGCAAAAAGTCGGAAATGTAGCAGACATGACCATCTTTAGTTTTCACGCGATTAAGCCCATCACCACCTTTGAAGGCGGAGCGATCGCCACGAACAATACCGCGTTTTACGAACAAGCTAAACTCTTACGCTCTCACGGCATCGTCAAAAAAGAGCTGTGGAATTCGGACATGGTGATGCTGGGTGAAAACTACCGCCTGAGCGATGTTGCGTGTGCTCTTGGGCTTTCACAGCTTAAACGTTTGGAGAGTTTCATCGCCAAACGCAACGAGATCGCGCATTACTACGACGAGCACTTTTTAAACAATCCCTTTTTTACGACGATTGCCATCGATCAAACCAAACGAAGCACCTATCACCTCTACCCAATTTTACTCGATCGCTCGCTGTGGTGTTCCAAAGAAGACATTTTTAAAGCATTACATGTAAAGGGTTTAGGTGTACAAGTCCACTACAAACCGGTGTACCACTTTAGCTACTACCAAGAGCGTTTTGGCGAGCAACGTTTAGAGACCACCGAAGATTTTTACCGAGCAGAACTCTCCATTCCTTGCCATCAGGGCATGAGCATGGAAGAGGCAACCATGGTCGCCGATACCTTGCTTGAGACACTTGCTTCGATCAAAGGATGCCATCTATGAAACTTGCCATCATCCCAGCGCGAGGCGGCAGTAAACGCATTCCTCGTAAAAACATTAAAACATTTTGTGGCAAACCGATGATCGCCTATAGCATTGAAGCCGCCCAAAAAAGTGGCTGTTTTGATAAGATCGTTGTGAGTACCGATGATGAAGAGATCGCCACATTTGCGCGCTCCCTTGGAGCAGATGTTCCTTTTATGCGCCCCAAAGAGCTCAGCGATGATCACACCGCAACCATTCCTGTTATCGCTCATGCCATCACGGCTAGCGTAGAAAATCTGAGCCAAATTGAAGCGGTCTGTTGCATCTATGCCACCGCTCCTTTTGTGCAACCAACTTACATTCAAGAAGCCTACCAAAAATTGCTTACATGTAAAGCGGCGTACTGCTTTAGTGCCACCAGTTTTCCTTTCCCCATTCAGCGTGCCATCAGGCTCACCAACGATGACCGTGTCGAGATGTTCTCACCTGAACACTTTAACACGAGAAGCCAAGACTTGGAAGAAGCGTACCACGATGCGGGTCAGTTTTACTGGGGAACACCTGAGGCATGGTTGGAAGGCAAAGTCATCTTTGCACCCCACTCTACCGCTGTTTTACTGCCGCGCCATTTGGTGCAAGACATCGACACGCCTGAAGATTGGACGCGCGCAGAATTTATGATGAGAGCTTTAAACCTCGCATGAGAACCTTGATTCGAAGTGACAGCTCAAGCACTATTGGGCTTGGGCATATCATGCGCGATTTGGTGCTTGCCAAAAGTTTTGAGGGTGAAGTCGTTTTTGCCTGTCAAAATTTAGAGGGCAACATCATCGCTTCCATTCCTTACGACGTTAAAATTTTAAACTCAAACGATACAGACGAGCTTATAGCACTCATCAAAGATTTACATGTAAACCTCTTAGTGATCGATCATTACGGTATAGATGCGCCATTTGAGCGAAAAGTTAAAGAGGCTACGGGGGTGAAAATCCTAAGCTTTGATGACACCTACCAAGCGCACCACTGTGACATCTTACTCAACCACAATATTTCAGCCGACAAAAAACGCTACAAAGGTTTAGTGCCACCACGGTGTGAGCTTCGCTGTGGGATTTTATACACGCTCATTCGCGATGAATTTAAAGATGAAAAAAAACAAACACGTGAAAAAATCTACGATGTTTTTGTTGCGATGGGTGGAACGGACGCGTCTAACATCACGCTTTGCATCTTAAAAACCCTTCCGCAATCTTTACATGTAAGCGTACTGACGACTAGCGCAAACGCGCATCTAAGCGAGCTTCAAAACTACATCACAGATAAGCCCAACATTGTTTTACATGTAAACTCCAATGAAGTCGCTAAACTGCTTCATCAAAGCCGCCTTGCCGTTGTGACACCCAGCGTCATGGTGCATGAGGTGCTTTTCATGGAAGTGCCTTTCATCGCCATTAAAGTGGCAAGCAATCAAGACGATATGTTTGCATATCTTCAAAAGCAGGAATACCCTGTTTTAAAGGAGTGGGATGCGTCTTTATTTATGCAACTTTACAACGCTCAGTGAGCCTCAAAAACAGATGATTTTGACATGGCGCAACCATGAAGCTGTGAGAGCGTACATGTACAATGAAAAGACCATCAGCGAAGCGGAGCATTTTAGCTTTATTGAGAGTTTAAAAACGCGTGAAGATAGACGTTACTTCTTAGTGCAACATGAAGGTCTTGATATAGGCGTGATCGACTTTAATGACATCTCTGCCACCTCTGCAACACTCGGACTCTACGCAAACCCAAAGCTCGATCAAAAAGGGATTGGTTCACTTTTGATGCAAGGCATTGTAGAGTATGCGTTTAAAAAATTGAAGGTACACATACTCAAAGCGGAAGTTTTTGAGGACAACACGAAGGCAAAAGCGTTGTATGAGAAATTTGGATTTTGCGAAAAAGGGCGTAAAATGGTCAATGAAAAAGAGGTTATTTGCATGGAGCTAAGTCATGAACATCGGTCATTTTAATTTAGATGGCACGCGAACACTCATCATCGCCGAACTTTCTGCTAATCATGGGCACAGCCTTGAGACGGCCAAAGAGACCATAAGGGCGGCTAAAAAAGCGGGGGCTGATGCCATCAAACTTCAAACCTACACCGCCGATACCTTAACGCTTAACTGTGATAAAGAGGACTTCGTCGTCAAGGGCGGCACACTGTGGGACAACAAAACGCTCTATGAACTCTACCAAGATGCCTACACCCCGTGGGAGTGGCATAAAGAGCTTTTCGAGGTCGCCGAAGAAGAAGGGCTACTCTGCTTTTCCACCCCGTTTGATAAAAGTGCTGTTGATTTTTTAGAGACACTCAACCCACCCGCCTACAAAGTCGCGAGCTTTGAGATCACGGACTACGAGTTGGTGCGCTATATGGCGTCCAAACAACGACCTATGATTATCTCTACGGGTATTGCGACACTGGGTGAGATCGAAGATGTGGTGCGCATTTGCCAAAGAGAAGATAATTCTGACATTATTTTATTGCAATGCACTTCCTCTTACCCTGCCCCGCTTGAGGGTGCGAACCTTCTTACCATACCCGATCTTGCCAAACGTTTTGGTGTTATTGCGGGTTTTTCAGACCATACCTTAGGCATTACCGCTCCCATTACCGCAGTCGCATTAGGGGCTAAAGTCATCGAAAAGCATTTCATTTTGGATAAAAGCATCGGTGGTGCAGACGCCTCTTTTTCACTCGATGTGGAAGCCTTTACCGCAATGGTTCACGCCGTTCGCGAGACGGAAAAACTGTTGGGTCAGCCCACCTACCATACCGATGAAAAAAGCATCAAAGGCAGACAATTTTCCCGTAGCCTTTATGTCGCCAAAGAGATCGCCAAAGGCGAAGTGTTGAGCGAGGAAAACATCCGCTCCATTCGCCCAGGTTATGGGCTTCATCCAAAATACCTCAAAGATGCTTTAGGCAAACGCACCACAAAAGCGTTAAACTTTGGAGAGCGCCTTTGTAAGGAAGATTTCGAGTGAGAAAAATCGCTCTTTTTGCCCACGATGCTGGAGGGGCAGACATACTTTTAGAACTTTTAAAAGCTTCTTTGCCTGTAGGAGAATTTCGTATCTTCTCTTTAGCCGATTCGCCGTGTTACACGCTCATTAAAGCAAAAAAGCTGGAGCATTTGTGGTGCGAAATAACGTCTGAGAGAAGCGATATTGAATCCAAATTGGCTTCATTTTTCCCCTCCATCATTCTCTATGGCACAGGGTGGCAAAACCACCTAGAGTACCACTTTTTAGCCTACGCCAAAGCGCACACCATTCCTAGCATTGCTTTTTTAGACCACTGGACAAACTACCGCGAACGCTTCGGGTACCCTGAAAAAAACTGGGAGCACAACCTGCCTTCTTTCATCGCCGCGCACGATCAAACGAGTTTTGACAAAGCCCAATCTTTTGGGCTTCCTAATGTTATTGCCATCAAACATTATGCTTTGGCGACGCAACTCAAAGAGGCGCAAAATGTTTTAGGACGTATTCAAGAGAGTGACACCTTGCTCTTTTTAAGTGAACCCACCGCCAAAGTGGCAACACGCTCCTTTGGAGATGCCTACGCTTGGGGATTTACTGAGAAAGAGGTCTTTGAAGACATCCTTACATGTAAAGAGAAATTTGGGTGCAAAAACATCCTGATTCGCCTTCACCCCTCCGACACACCCGAGTGCTACCAAGCGATTGACCCACATGCGGAGTTTAGCCACGCCACACTTTTAGAAGACATCGCGCGTTCCAAAATGGTCGTCGGCATCGACACAGTAGCACTTTACACCGCGTATCTGCTTGACAAATACGCCCTCTCCTACATCCCCTCCCCCAAAAGAGAGTGCTGTGTTCCTCTGCCTAAAAAAAACCAGCTGACCACATTTGATCATTTTAGCCTTAACCAGTTGGAGAAAATTTCTCAAAACCCCGAAGATTTCGGTATGGATTTTGCTTTATTCTTAGAAAAACAGCTAGGAAACTAATGCAAAAATCTCTCTCATGTGCCATTGTTGGAGCAGGAAGCATCGGCGGTTTGATCGACTCGCCTAATAGCGCGAACATCGCCTCACATGCTCACGCGTTTTTGAAACATCCAAACTGCAAACTAATCGCCATCTGCGAGCCTAATAGCACAAACCAAAGCGCGTTTATTGGTCGTTGGGGCGAGATGGGCGTTTACCATTCGCTGGACGCTTTGTTGCAGTACGAAACCATCGATCTACTCGCCATTGCATCCCCAACACAATTTCACGCAAACGCATTGGAAGAGGCTTTACATGTAAAGAGTTTGCAAGCCATTATCTGTGAAAAACCGCTGGTCGCAACGGCTAAAGAGCTGGCACACATCGCACCCCTACTTCTCTCTAGCGAGAAAAAAGTCTTGATCCACCTAATGAGGCGGTATGACCCTTCGTTTATCAAACTTGCCCATGATATTGCCGCTCAAAAATGGGGAAAAATCATACGCTTTCAAGGCATTTTCACCAAAGGGCTTCTGCACAACGGTGTACACATGTTAGCCGTTTTGAGCCACTTTTTCGGCGAAATCAAGAGCATCAAATCGTTACATGTAAAACATTTACACGAAGACATCAGCGGTGATTTTGAAGTTACATGTAAAGAGGCGAGAGGCATTCTTAGTTGCATGGACGAGCTTCCTTATTCGGCGTTTGAGCTGATTCTCTGGTTTGAAGGCGGTAAAGTGGAGATCAAAGAGGGCGGCTCTCGCATCGAGTCGTTTGTCAAAAAACCTTCCCCTTTGTATGAAGGCTATTTTAGTTTGGAACACGAAGAGACCCTGCCCAATACACTCAAAGACTATGCCCTGCATTCTCTTGAATTTTTGCTCCAAAACGACGATATAACCTGCAAACAGATCTTGCAAGAACAGATCGATGTTCACGCGAAAATTTTTGAAACCATTGCAAAAGAGAAATAAAAATGAAAAAATTAGCGATTAACGGTGCAGAAAAACTCAGAACCACCCCTTTTCCCGCGTACAACACCATAGGAGTGGAGGAAGAAGAAGCCGTGCTTCGCGTGCTTCGTAGCGGAAAACTCTCCACGTATCTGGGTGCTTGGCATGAGGATTTTTACGGCGGAAATGAAGTGCGCGCTTTTGAAAAAGAGTGGGCAGCGTTTTTTGGCGTCAAACATGCCATCAGTGTGAACTCCGCCACTTCTGGGCTCATCTGTGCGGTAGGAGCGGCGGGAATCGAAGCGGGCGATGAAGTGATTGTGAGCCCCTACACCATGTCAGCCTCAGCCGTTGCACCGCTTTTTTACGGCGGCATTCCGGTGTTTGCCGATGTAGAGGAAAACACCTACTGTTTAGACCCTAAAAGCGTTGAGCAAAAGATTACCCCTAAAACCAAAGCGATCATCGTTGTGGACATCTTTGGTCAACCTTACGATGTGGAAGCCATCAACGCACTTGCTAAAAAACACAACCTCATCGTCATCGAAGATGCGGCACAAGCCCCGGGTGCAATGTATAAAAATGAATTTGCAGGAACGCTTGGCGATATGGGTGTTTTTTCACTCAATTACCACAAACACATCCACTCAGGCGAAGGCGGTGTCATCGTCACCAATGATGATGCCCTTGCCAATAAACTCCAACTCATCCGCAACCACGCCGAGTCTGTCATCGCCAATAAAGGCTTTAGCACTCCTAGTGAGCTTGTTAACATGGTCGGTTTTAACTTTCGTATGACCGAGATGGAGTGTGCCGTGGCACGTGAACAGCTCAAAAAACTGCCCTCTTTACTCAAAACACGTCAAGAAAATGTCGCCTACATCAACGAAGCACTTAAAAGCATTCCGTGCCTGAAAACAACCACGATTCGCGAACATGCAAAACACGCTTTTTACGTCCACCCTTTGGAGTTTGACGCAAACCTTGCGGGCGTTTCTCGTGATGTTTTCATCAAAGCAGTGAAAGCAGAACTTCCTCGCACCATCATGCGTGACGATTCCGATGTTTTGATGGGGTGCGGGTATGTTAAACCGATCTACTTACAACCACTTTTTGCCCATAAAATCGCATTTGGAAGCAAAGGCTATCCGTTTAATCTCTCCAATGTAACCTACCAAAAAGGCGACTGCCCTGTATGTGAGAGCCTGCATTTTGAGCGTCTTTTCACGCATGAACTGATGCGCCCAAGCATGCGCAAGGACGATATGGACGATGTGGTAAGAGCGTTTCGCAAAGTATGGGAAAACAAAGAGGAACTTCGACACTCATGAATTTTATTTTTAAGCATGAAGATACACCGACGTTTGAACGATTATGGAACGAGTACCTCAGCACGTATCGTAGCGACTTTCATTACGCTTTAGCGCGCATAGAGTACGCGCTCGCCTATAGCAGTCGGTTGCATATGGATCAAAGTTTCGTTGTAGAAGAGAATAACCGATGCGTAGGTATTTGCTTTCTGCCGATAGAGACGAGTATGCACGACGGATTATCGGTTTCGATAGCCGAAGGATACGCCATAGCACCCTTAGCATGCTCTCGTAAATACGAAGAAGCGATTTTTGAAAAAATTGACGCTCTTTGTGCACTTTTCAATATTTCACTCGTCAAATTTAAACTCTCGGCGTTCGAAGATGCCCGCTTTAATCGACTACGATTATACGGTTTTATAGATACGACGAGCACGACAGGTACGCTCGATCTGCAAACCTCGAAAGAAGAGCTTTGGACAAACCTTCGAAAACGCTATAAATCTTTCATCAACTCCGTCATTAAAGACGATGCGTTTTCCATTCTTTACTCGGATCATTCCAATGCGCAAACCCTGCATCAGACGTATGTCGCTTTTCATAAAATTCATATGCAAAATGCCGGTAAAATTCCAAAAAGCGATGAAATATACCGCAAGCAATTTGCCCTTATCGAAAACCGCTTAGCAACCGTCATTGCCGTTTGTTATCAAGACTCCATCGTAATGGCAAACTATTTTTTCCACGACACCCGCAACGTTATTTACGCCAGTAGTGCTTACGACACGCGTGAACTTTTTCATCATTTACCGTTAAATCATTACTTGCTATGGCATGCTATCGTCTATTTCAAAGAGCAAAATTTCACGACTTTCGGATTCGGAGAGCCGTGTATCTTAAATGCAATTAACGGTTTTGCCGATTATGCGGACGAAAAAGAGCTCAATATCTCGCATTTTAAGCGAGGCATGGGTGCCCAGACGGTCTCACATATGCAAGCTATCAAATTCTATCACTATGAGCCTTTGATTCGACTCATTGATCAATTTAAGTTGGAGGTCACGAATGCATTCTGCAAACATTAAAGAAAACGCCATTGCTATTTACAACGATTCGGCTCACAAATTCGGTGCGCATACCTTAGCGTCCGTACACTGGGACGACGAACAAAAAGCTCTTTATCGTTATCATCTGATTGCCAAACATATCCCCAATGAGAGTAATGTTTCCGTTTTAGACATCGGTTGCGGTAACGGCGGCTTATTGAGGCATCTGAACTACTCCGGTTTTCGAGGAACATACAACGGCTACGATATCAATGCGCTTTTAATCGATTGTGCTAAAGAGCTCTATCCAAAGTATAGCGAACGTTTTAGCGTGGTTGATATTTTAAACGATACGCTCAACGATACATTTGATTACGTCGTTCTCAGCGGTCTTTTTAACAGTAATTACGGACAAGATTTTCAATGGATTTGCTCTTTTATTGAAAAAATGTACGCTTTGGCAAACAAAAAAGTTATTTTTAACGCTATCTCAACCTATACGAATTTTAAAGAAGAGACGATGTTCTACATCAATCCGTTTGAAATTTCGGATTTTATTATTCAAAACCTTTCACGAGAGATCATCGTCGAACACGGACAACTCCCTTATAATTTTCAAATCAGCATTACCAAAGAGGCGGCGTGGAAATCGCTCAACGCATAATACCTCGGAATACTTGTTGCTTACTAGATTAAACTTTGATGAGGATGGAGCTATTGATGGAAACGTATCAAACCGAGCAAGAAAAATTTTGGGCCGGAAAATTTGGCGATGAATACATTCAACGAAACCAAGAAGCATGGCTTTTAGCCTCTAATACGGCACTTTTTGCATCGATTTTGAAACGCACGAATCATGTTCAATCCGTCATCGAATTCGGTGCTAATATCGGTATGAATATCCATGCTTTAAAAAATCTCCTACCGCATGCGCAGCTCAATGCCGTCGAAATTAACGAAACGGCGGTCAACGAACTCAAAAAAATTCACGACCTTCACGTGCATCACAAATCCATTTTAGATTTTTCGGCACCTTCGCCTTATGACCTCGTCTTTTCCAAAGGCGTTTTGATTCATATTGACCCTCAAGCCCTTCCGCACGTCTATCAAACAATGTACGAGAGCTCTCGACGCTACATCTGCCTGATCGAATATTACAATCCGACGCCGATGGAAATTCCCTATAGAGGCTTTAGCGAAAAAATGTATAAACGCGATTTTGCCGGAGAGCTCATGGATATGTATCCTGATTTACAGTTAATCGACTATGGCTTTGTATACCGTAGAGATCCCGTCTTTATTCAAGGAGATTTAACGTGGTTTTTAATGGAAAAAAGAGGCTAAATGGAAAACATCGAACAGCAAGCACTCACAACGTTTCAAAAAAATTTAGCGTATTTCCAAACCTCTCATAAAGCCGTCTACGACAAAATCGCTCTTTTAAACACGCTAATCGAAGAAGGAAAATATGCGGAACAATACGCATTAGAGTATAAAGACGAAGGGTATTTCGACGTTTGCGAGCTCTCTTCTTTGCAATACCTTTATAATGAGAATAGCCTACGTAGTGCGCAAAAAATAATCGATGCATACGATCTCAAAAAAACGGGCGGTGTTTTTAAAGCGCAAAAATATTGTCGAGCCAGTGAAGAACAAGCCGAACTCATCGACAAAAGCGAACTCTCTTTTCATAACGCTTTATGGGCAACCATTAAAATTATCAACTATACGAAAAAATATGCACCGGATACGACGCATATGAAACAATCCGCGAAAGTCATCTTTTTAGGCGTCGGATTAGGGCTGTACCTTCAAGGAATTATCAAAAAACTAAAGTCGAAAATTATCTTCATCAAGGAAAAAAATTTAGAACTTTTCAGATTATCCCTGTTTGTCACGGATTATGCACACGTTTTAAATGATCGTATCGCTTTTTTTTCGCTTACGGACGATGAAGTGGCGGAGAGGGAACTCTTCGTGGCATTTTTAAATACCGGCAACAATCACAACCTTAACATCAAACATGTTCCTTTTATGCTGCATTACCAAAGCGAATTGCAAAGGTTGCAAGGGCATGTACTTTCGCAAGATTATATCAATTACGGTTACAGTGCCATTTTATTACGCTACGTCGATTCTCCGAAATACTTGGTTCAAAATTATGCTTTTATCAATCTTATGACGCGTTATCACGGCAAAGAAGGAAACATTTTGAGCGACAAGCCTGTTCTGATGGTTTTTTCCGGTCCTTCGACCCTCAAAAATATCGAATGGCTCACCGCCAATCGCGATCGGTTCATCATCGTTTCCGCACTTTCGACATGTCGACTTTTACACGCACACGGGATTAAGCCGAACATCGTCGTACACATCGATCCGGGTGAAAACAGTGCTTTACTCTTTGAAGGCTTGGATCCGCAAACCTATTTCGACGACGTTATCGCTATTCTTGCTTCCAATGTCGATGAAAAAACCGTTAGTCGCTTTCATAAAGATCGTATCTATTTTATCGAGCAAGGGACCGAGTACAAAAAAGGATTCGGCTATTTTTCGGCACCGAGCGTCGGTGAATATACACTTGGAATTATGATGATTTTAGGTATCTCCGACATGTACATGTTAGGTGTAGACTTAGCACTGGATCCCGATACCATGCAAACGCACGGCGGATATCATCCGTATCAAGCAAAAGGTGCCGTAGAAACGCACAATGCGTCTTTAGATCCTAACGCTTCCGCAACATACGTCAAAGGCAATTTTTTGGAGCACATTCCTACGCTTGAGGCTTATAAACTCTCTATCGAACAAGCTGCTTTATTTACCGAACGGCTCAAAAAAGAGCATCATCACATTTACAACTTGAGTAACGGTGCTTATTTGGAAGACTGCGAACCTTTACATGTCGAAACGTACGACTGGCAAAAGTTTGAACCGCTTAACTACACGGCAATCCAAGCACAACTCGGTACTTTTTTCAGTACGATTTCCGAAGCACGCTTTAACCAAGAAGACCGTGCACAAATGCTTTACCAAGTCAACGAAGCTAAAAAACTTGAGAAAGTCGTCAAAACGTTCCAAAAGAAAAAATACGCTACCGTCGAAGCATATCTCACGACGCTAGCAAAGCTTTCATGGGATTTAAGCGATATGGAGAATAAAACCGGCTCGAATTTGGCGGAAGTTTATTATCAATACTTTCAAATTATTCTCAGTTATATCTACGACTTTTTCAACACCGAAGAGCTCGAGCAGCCTCTTAAACATATTCAACCGCTTAATACGCTCCTAATACGTCAATTGCTTAAAATCTCTACGACATACGTTTCAAAATTAGAAAGTTTTTTAAAGGCATAAAAAAACCCGCGTTGCGAAATGATGCAACGCGGGTTTGAAGTGTCTATCCAAGGTTCTCTAGAACCTTGGATATTCATTGAAGAATAGTTTCACAGAAACTTATCTAAAACTATTGAAGTAGTTTAAGAACGTTTTGTTGTACAGAGTTTGCTTGGCTCATCGCATAACTTCCTGATTGTGCAAGAATGTTATATTTTGAGAAGCTTGCAGACTCGGCAGCAAAGTCGACATCACGGATATTAGATTCCGCTGATTTAACGTTTACTTGCGTTACGGAGATGTTGTTAATCGTACTCGTGATTTGGTTTTGAACAGAACCGAGATCGGAACGAATACTATCAAGGTTGGTAATCGCCGCAGTCACGATGTCGATCGCTTTCATAGCGCCCTCTAAAGTCGTAACGTCAATTTTTGAAAGGTTGGTAAACGCTTCATTTTCAAGTTCAACGCTATCTTGTCCGCCTTTAGAGTTCATGGCAATCGTAGAACCTGACTCAATTGTCGCATTCGTACCGGAAGTTCCTTTGATCATCGTAAAGTCGTCGGTAACAACCATGCTTGCCGTCAACGTAACGTCTGTACCTAAAGTCGTACCGGCTTTAATTCCAGGACCGCTACCTGAGCCGACTTGTGCGGCAGTAAGGTCTTGATTGATAACCGTACCGGCTTTTAAGACGGTACCCGTTGCTAAAATAGAGCCTTCTTTAATAACCATATCTTGGTTAAGCGTTACGTCGGCATTATTTTGAACGGAAGCACCGAGTGTAGAGTTTTCTTTAATCGTAGCACCCGTACTTAAAACAGATGAACCGGCAAGTTTGGACTCGATCGTCGTCGTAAGCGTATTGGCTCCGAGCGCTAATTTATCGCCAAGAACCGTTCCGGCTTTCATGATACTACCGGTTACGAGAACCGTATTGTCTTTAATAACCATATCTTGGCTTGTCGTCACTGTTGAAGAAACTTTAATATCGGCACCAAGAACCGTACCGGCTAAAAGCTTACTGCCAGCTGCAATTGATGCATCGGCATCAAGAACATCCACTTTCATCAACATATCTTTTGCAAGCGTTACTTGATCGGACAAAGTAAGATCGGTATGAAGAACCGTACCGGCTTTATACAACGTACCGCCGTTATCGATATCTTGCATCAAAGTCGTACCAGCATCTAAAACAGAACCTGTCGCAAGAACGGAACCGGCTTTAATCAGCATATCGCTACTAAGTGCAGCGGCAGCATCCGTATTGAGAGTTGCTCCTAAGGTTGTACCTTTGCTAATCGTTGAGCTTGCATTGATCGTAGAACCTGTTTTCAACAAAGTGTCCGTACTTGCGGTAAAGGACGCCGTTAACGTAAAATCGCCACCCAAAGAACTGCCTGCAGCTAAAGTACTCTCTGCCGCAAACGAACTACCGATTGCAAGAACGGAGTCTTCAACCGTTGTGACGGTAGCAGCGGTCGTAATATCTTCACCGACTGCCGCACCCATTTTAGAACCCGTAATTTGGAACGTAGAAGAACCGGCTTGTGTTACTTCAAGGTGTCCTACGGTGCTTAAGTCTTTATTGGTGCTTGTCGTTACGCCTGAAAGATCGCCCGTAACGCTGATAGCTCTACCGTCTGACGACGTAAGTTTAATCTTGCCGTCTGTCGTTTTGCTTGCCGTTACGCCCGTTTCGGTTGATTTGTTATTGATTGCCGTTAAAAGCGTACCGTCTGCATCGTTTGCCGTAACATTGATAGAACCGATATTAACGCCGTTGATTGCAAAATCGCTACCTGTAGTACCGGCAGTAATGGCCGCCGTCGTACTCGTAACAACCGCTTTTGCGGAAATTCCCGTGTCACCCGTGTATTGGTTAATCAAGTCGGCAAGTTTTCCCATACCGTGTTCTGGGTCATTGTCGGATTGAATATTAACGGAGGCAAGTTGAATTTCTTTGCCTGAAGTAGCACTTTTAAGCGTAAGTTGGTTAACGCCTGCACTGGCAAGTGACAAATCAGCCGTACTAACTTGTCCGATTTGGCTTGTTTGTGCAGAAGCGATACTGACTTTTACGCTCTCGTTTGCACTTGCACCCATTTGGAATTCTTTGTTGGTAAACGTACCGGAAAGAAGTTTTTGACCGTTGAAAGATGTCGTTTTTGCGATGATGTTAAGTTCTTCCATCAACTTATCGATATCTTTTTGGATCGCCAAACGTGTTGTAGAGTTTTGACCATCACTTGCGGCTTGAGTAGCTTTAGTTTTGATGGTATCAAGAATTGAAGAGTACTCGTTAAGAGCACCGTCCGCCGTTTGAATCAAACCGATCGCATCGTTACCGTTAGAGACCGCTTGAGCCAAAGAACTTGCTTGTGATCTCAAAGAGTCTGCAATTGCAAGACCTGAAGCGTCATCTGCCGCTTTGTTGATGCGAAGACCTGAAGAAAGTTTGGCAAGAGAGTTGTCCAAACTTCTGTTGTTCATCGTTGCACTTGTGTGAGCCGTCAAGGCAGCGGTGTTAGTATTAATACGGAAACCCATGATAAATCCTTTTATCTGTAATTTCGCAGGCATCCTTGCCTTTGATGAAAACAAGATCGACACCCTCAAAAAAAACTTTAGTTTTAACGCATGGTTTTCAAAAGATTTTTTTTTCGATAGAATACGCAAAAATGTTTACATGTAAAGATGGAAAAATTAGTGAAAAATCTCATTATCGTCGAATCCCCGACAAAAGCAAAAACGATTAAGAATTTTTTAGGCAAAAACTATACGGTTGTCGCATCCAAGGGTCATATTCGCGATCTTCCCAAAAGCAGTTTCGGTATCAAAATCGAAAATAAAGCCTTTATCCCCGAGTACCGCGTCTCCAAAGATCACGCAAGCGTGGTCAAAGAGATCAAAGAGTTGGCAAAAGAAGCGGATCAAGTCTATATCGCGACCGATGAGGACCGAGAAGGAGAGGCGATCGGCTTTCACATCGCTACGGCGATCGGAAAAGACCCCAAAAGCTTGCCGCGCATCGTATTTCACGAAATTACCAAACACGCCATAACGCATGCATTAGAACATCCGCGCGTCTTAGACGAAAGCAGCATCAACGCGCAACAAGCCAGACGTTTGTTGGACCGTATCGTCGGTTATAAACTCTCGCCCCTGCTCTCTTCTAAAATCCAAAAGGGGCTCAGTGCCGGCAGGGTACAATCCTCCACGCTCAAAATCGTCGTCGATCGCGAAAAAGAGATCCGAGCGT
>Ga0265295_1003271_pt1 | contig 23999 bp, 19 predicted proteins | sample Munlansysbiofilm_FD_192503 | JGI IMG/M metagenome (GOLD analysis project Ga0265295, IMG submission 192503) | Leachate microbial communities from a municipal landfill in Southern Ontario, Canada - Methane capture system biofilm | ecosystem: Engineered > Solid waste > Landfill > Unclassified ...
AGATAACTGAGCTTTATCCGCAATATTTATCGAAATATTAAACCCTGTAGAGAGCAAGATTATTTTAAACCTAAGCTTTTGATGTCTGCTTGTGTGTACAATTGTGCGCACAAAAAAAAGAGTTGCAATCTTTTATTTCTTGCAACTCTCTATCTATCAAGTGACTCCGCAGGGATTCAAACCCCGAACCTTCTGATCCGTAGTCAGATGCTCTATTCAATTGAGCTACGAAGCCAATTCGTAAGTGCAAAATTACGATTTTTTTCAAAACGGATGTACTTCATTTCAATATTTTTTTGGAATCATATTTTAAACGAAGAAATATTTTTTGTGACTCATCACTTTTTTTGTTCCGTATATAGTTTGATTCACTTACATTTGTATCCATAAAATTAAAAAACTGATGAAAAAAACTATTGTTTTTTTACCTGCATTGTTTGTCGCAATGTTTGTCTTTGCGCAGCATATAGACCAGCCATTTCCTTTAACACCTGATCAAAAAGCTCCTGTTACAATGGAACAGATGCGCGGTTATGCTGAACAGGGGTGGTTTATTCCTTCGTGGGATTTGTTTGACAACCTTTACGGAGGTGATTATTCAATGGTTTCTCATTATGCAAATCTTGTATTTCCTGACAGCATTGTGAAATATGAAGGAGGCAATGGTGTCGTTAGCCAAAACTGGCTTTGTGCGGTCGGGCAGGTGCTTGATCCATATTCTCAGATGTTCTTTCATCCTTTGACTGCATTTCAGTCATATCGTGTTGATTCTTTGTTTGTTATGGGTTGGTATAATGTGATTGATCCTTCTGTTACCGATACACTCATTGCGGAATTTGTCATTGGAACACCCATGGTTTCACCACAGTTTGCGCACACTCTTTATTTGTTTCAACCTGATACTCTTCATGCCTCTCCACCACGCATGCTCGGTTCTGCCGCCCAAAAGGGCTATTATGCAAAACTCACGGCTTCTAATAAAATTATTGTAAAATATCCACTTACAATCCAAGATACAACGATGCAATCGGGCAAACACATTCAGTTTCCAGTGGGCATAGAAGTTCCCATGGGAAAGGTGATTGGAGTATCTCTCAGTTTTGTTCCTGGGTATTCATATAATTCTGGAGATGTCTTGTATTCGTATAAAACTGGTGGTGCTCTGACTCAAGAGTTGAATGCATTTAGAATGGGATTGTATTCTGTTAATAATACCGAGAGTGATCCTTCATTATTTTATGATCCTTATGATGGTTTTAATTTGAGTTATTATGTTCATAAAACTGGGCGCTATGGATTGTATATTGATCAATGGCGCAATGAACGGATGGTTTCACTGATTACATGGGGATTTGAATTTGGTTGGAAAATTTCAGGATCCGATAATATTTCTGTTGCTGAGCATGAAAGTACCAAAATATCACTATATCCCAATCCTGCAAACTGTGAAATTACTATTGACTGTGGTGTGAAAGGGGCAAGGCTGAGTATTTTTTCAACACAAGGACAATTGATTTACTCTGAGCTTTGTACGGAAAATATTCATAACATTGATGTTTCACAATGGGCACGTGGAATGTATTATGCAGAAATCATTTCAGAAGGGTCGAAAGAAACATTGAAGTTTGTGCTTCAATAAATAAAAAAAAGTCGGAAACTTCAATTGAAATTTCCGACTTTTTGTTTCAGCAAAAATTAAACTATACTTCCCATGTATCACCGCTGTTAAGCAGGTCATCCATTGATTTAATTTTACTTGAGCGCCGCTGTTCACTGATTTGTTCTGTGAGCAGGTCATCATAGGTAGGAGCAAGGGCTGATCTAATAACGCCCAGTGCAATAGGATATTCAGGTAGCGACATATTCACAAGCATCCGATGGATACCTGGGTTTTGTGAATATTTGTCATGAACAAGAACGTCATCTATGGTAATTCCGTTTTTACCAATCTCAACCACTTTGAGTTGAGTTCCGTCAAGTTTGATACCCTTGTCCTTTTGTTTTCCAAAAATCATTGGTTTCCCATGTTCAAGAATCAGTTGTGAGTCATCACGAGTGTCCTTATCGGTGACTGCAGCATGTGCTTTATTATTAAAAACGATGCAATTTTGCAAGATTTCAATAGCGGATGTGCCGTCATGTTTGGCAGCCTGAAACATAATCTGAGTCATCAATGGAATGTTGTTATCCACTGCGCGCGCATAGAATGTTCCACCAGCACCAAGCACAAGGTTTCCAGCATTGAATGGATTTTCAATGGTTCCGTTTGGAGATGTTTTGGTCACACTTCCAATGGGAGAGGCGGGTGAGTATTGTCCTTTTGTAAGTCCGTAAATTTGATTGTTGAACAAAAGGATGTTCACATCAATATTTCTTCTCACAATGTGAATAAAATGGTTTCCTCCGATGGCCATTGAGTCGCCGTCGCCTGTGGGAATCCATACGCTGAGTCCAGGATTTGCCAATTTCACGCCTGAGGCAATGGCATGGGCACGTCCATGAATTCCGTGAAAGCCATATACATTCACGTAGTATGGGAATCTAGATGAGCATCCGATTCCTGATATTATTGCGAAATTTTCGGGTTTATATCCGATTTCGGGAAACACTTTTTCCACAGCATTGAGGATAAAGTGAGCTCCGCATCCTGGGCACCATTTCACCATCTGATCGCTGACGAAATCTTCTGAGGTTAATTTTCCTGTTGCCCTTCCGATTGTATTTTGAATAGGTCCTTGGTCCATGACTATTTCTCCTTTATCAATTGAGTAAAATGATCTTTTAATTCGTGAATATTAAATGGTTGTCCCTGTACTTTATTGAACTGTTTGTAAGGTATTTGGGGATATGTAGAACGCAGATATTTGACAAACTGTCCGCTGTTCAATTCACACACAACAATTTTTTTATACTTTGAAAGAAGCTTTTCGGTGTTCTTTGGAAGTGGATATATGTAGCGGAAGTGAGCATGTGCCACTTTTTGGCCTTCTGCACGAACTTCTTCCACTGCTTTGCGAACAACACCCATTGTACTTCCCCAGCTCACTACGAGTAGATCATCAGTTTCTTTACCAAATACTTCCTGTTCGGGAATGAATTCGGCAATTTTCATGACTTTCTCTTCTCTTAGTTTGACCATGAGTTCGTGATTGAGTGGATCTGTGGAAACAAATCCATCAACATTTGTTTTTTCAAGTCCACCGATGCGGTGTCTGAGTCCTTTGGTTCCTGGAACAGCCCAGTAACGAGCCAAAGTTTTGGGATCTCTTTCGTATGGTTTGTATTTTTTATTAGGATCTGCGTATGGAGGATGAATTTCTGGCAGATCTTTCATACTTGGAATTTTAAATAACTCGGAGCCAGAGCCAAGATATCCTTCAGAGAGGAGGATAGCGGGAGTCATGTGTTCAAGTGAAAGTTTTGAGATTTCAAAGGCTGCATAAAAGCAATCCACAGCAGTGGCGGGTGCCATGATAAGCATTGGAGCTTCACCATTTCTGCCGTAGAGTGCCTGCATAAGGTCTGATTGTTCAGATTTTGTAGGAAGTCCTGTTGAGGGGCCTCCACGTTGAACGTTCACAATTACAAGTGGAAGTTCAGTTATTACTGCAAGACCCATAGCTTCTGTCTTTAGTGATAGACCGGGGCCTGATGTAGATGTACAAGCAAAAGCTCCAGCAAAACTGGCTCCAATTGCAGAACAAATACCTGCAATTTCATCTTCTGCCTGGAATGTGGTTACACCGAGGCTTTTGTGTTTTGCAAGTTCTATCATGATGTCAGTGGCAGGAGTGATAGGATATGATCCGAGGAACAAATTTCTGCCCGCTTTTTCAGCAGCAGCCATCAGTCCCCATGCAGTTGCAATGTTTCCTGTAATATTTCTGTAGCGTCCCTTTTCCATCTTTGCCTTTTTGACAACGATGGTTTGTTCAATGGATTTGATTGTCTTAGCGTATTCGTATCCGGCCTTGAGAACAATCAAATTTGATTTCAGTACACTCGGTTTCTTTTTGAACTTGAGTTCCAGAAAGTCATTTGTATGTTTCATGTCTTTACCAAAAATGTAAAATAACATTCCGAGTACAAACATATTTCTTGATTTTGTAGACTGCTTAACATCAGCGCCTTCAACGCCCTCTAGGCTTTTTTTAGTCAATGTTCCAACTGGAGTTTCAATGACTTTGTATTTTTTTAGAGTGCCATCTTTAAGAGGATTTGCAGTATAGCCAGCTTTTTCAATGGTTTTGTCATTGTAAGCATCTACATCAGTGATAATGAGTGCTCCATCTTTTGCCGCTTTTAGGTGGGCTTTGAGAGATGCTGGATTCATTGCTACCAATACATCACACATATCGCCTACACTGTAAATTTTCTCATGTCCAAATTGAAGCTGAAATCCTGATACACCAGAAACAGTGTTCTGTGGAGCTCTCACTTCGGCAGGAAAATCCGGGAATGTGGCAAGGTCATTTCCTGAAAGTGCTGCAGTTTCTGCAAACAGAGTTCCGATGAGTTGCATACCATCGCCGGAGTCACCTACAAATTTCACCACGATGGCCGATTTTTCAACCACTGGTTTTTCTTTAATGCTTTTTTCCTGAGTCATTATAATAAAGGTGTTTAGTTTTTCACAAAATTAGGACTTTTAAACAACATCCTCTTGGTTTTTCATAAAATTATTTTTGTCTTTTGTGTGGTTGCAGAAGTTATTATACGAATAGTTATTTGTCATTCAAGGAGTTGTATCTGATTACACTATTTATACTAATAATAATTAAAACATTTTAAAAAAAAACAACTTTTCAATTCAGTTTTTTACTAATTTTGCCGTATAACCAAAAAACAATATCGTTATGGCTTATGTAATTTCAGATGATTGTACCGCTTGTGGTACTTGTATTGATGAATGTCCCGTAGAAGCAATTTCTGAAGGTCCTATTTATAAAATTGATCCAGACGTTTGCACAGAATGCGGTGCATGTGCTGATGTTTGTCCGGTTGAAGCAATTCACCCAGAATAACATTACCTTTTCATCATCAAAAAGCCCTGAGATTTTTCTGAGGGCTTTTTTTTATTAATGATGTCAAGCTTTTCAAACAAGAAGGAAATCATGGTTGTTGATTTTCCTTATGCAAAAATCAGCTGACTCATTTTTTATGTTGAATTGTTATTTTTGCTTATTTTCGTAACAAAATTAATTTCATGGAGGCAAAAACATTTGAGGTGTACAGAACTTCGGCGGGGGCAGGGAAAACTTTTGCCATTGTCAAGGAGTTTATATTGCTGAATCTGCAAAAACGTTCCCGTTTCGATCAGATTACCGCAATGACATTCACAAATAAGGCAGCCAATGAAATGAAAGACAGGCTGTTGGAATATCTTTTTTTAATTGCATATCATCCTAATACAAAGCAAGATGTGAAGGAAATGATTCAGCAACTTTCTGCTGAATCTGGATCTAATCAACAGGAGATATCTGAATTTGCAGCTGATTTGCTCACTGATATTCTTCATCAGTATGCACGATTTTCTATTTCTACAATCGATAGTTTTATTCATGATATTCTTCGAATTTTCAGTAACGACTTGAGATTGCCTGATAATTTTAGTGTTGAAACGGACACGTCTTCTGTTGCTGATCTTATCGTAGATGAACTCATTCATGAACTTGATTATTCTGAGAACAATCCTGAAATGATTACTCTCACAGAATACATTATTGAATTGAGCATGCAGAATTTTGAGGAGAAGGATTCGTGGGATATTACAAGAGAATTAAAACGATATGCACAGCTTCTTTTCCGTGAAGACGCAATGGAGGTTATCTATAAAATGTCAAAAGTTTCTGTGAATGATTTTGCCGCATTGGCGAAAAGACTTCAGACTTTGGAAGATGTTGTTTACAAACGTATTAGGGGGTATGCGTCAGGTGCATTGACAGTGATGGCCGATGCTTCTTTAAACGTGGATGATTTTTACAGAAAGGGAACTGGTATTGCTGGTTTTTTTGTACGGCTTTCGGAGGCTAAAAGAGGAACGAAGTTTAATTCTAACAGCTATATAAAGGATACCATAGAGAATGATAAATGGGAGGCAGGGAAAAACGATAAAGTCCCAATTTCGGTAAAATCTAAACTCAAAGACTTACACAATATAATTGTAAATGATCCATTATATGAATACATAGAGTTTTTGACTCAATTACGGCTTCAGGTTGGCCCCATGGCCTTGTTGGGGAAACTGAGAAGACTGTTGGATGAATATCAGCACCACAATCAGGTTCTGGTGATTTCTGAATTTAATAGACTCATCTCTTTGGTTGTCAGAAATGAACCCGCTCCGTTTATCTATGAACGATTGGGACAAAAATTCCGTCATTTTCTTATTGATGAATTTCAGGATACCAGTGTGATTCAGTGGCAGAACTTTCTTCCGCTCATTGAAAACTCTCTTTCACAAAGAAATAAAGTTCTTGTTGTTGGTGATGTGAAGCAGTCAATTTATAGATTTCGAAATGGCGAAATGGAGCAATTGATGAAGCTCCCATTGATTTATGACAAACCTGAGGGTGTTGATCATTTCTCCGATGCGGAAAATTTAATGAGCAACTTGTTTTTGGATAGAACCACTTTGCCAGAGTTCAAAAACACCAATTATAGATCAGGTGAATACATTGTTAATCTCAACAATAAGCATTTTACCTGGATCAGAGATGTTTACACGGCCTCTGAGGCCAATCCCTTCATCGTTCAAGCCTATGATGATCCGGCTCAAGGATTTGCTGAACGCGCTGCTGGATCTGGTCTTGTGCGCTTTTATCCATTGCCTCATGAGGATTATCACGAACAGGCAATGCAGGAAATATTACAGATTATCAATTCATATCCCAGAAAAAGTGATGTTGCAATTTTGACGCGAGGTAATAATTCTGCCAAAAATATTGCATCGTTTCTTATGCAGCAGGATCCACCGATCAGCGTTATTAGTTCTGAGTCTCTTACACTGAGCTTTTCTCCTCATGTGTGTTTTATCGTGGATGTGCTGAGGTTTATTTACAATGATTCAGACCAGACTGCCATGATAGCAATTTATACATATCTGCAGAATCATTCAGATGTGTTGAAAGGGAAGTATGAGCATTATTCAACATGGTTCAATACGGAGTTTCTTAATTGCCCGGACCATGAGCGAACAAGCTGTTTTCTTTCATTGCTACAAGATGCTGGCATTGAGTTGGATATTCAGTTGCTAACAAGAAAACCTATAGATGAACTTTTGTCTGCAGTGATAAAGATACTTGGGCGTTCAGAAAAGGCAGACACCTATACTTTGTTTTTTCAGAACAAATGCATTGATTTTATCAAAAAAAGTGGTGGAAGTCTCAAATCATTGATTGATTGGTGGGATGAGAAAGGTCATTCTGAAAGTATTATCGTTCCCGAAGGGGCTGATGCAGTCAGGATTTTATCTGTTCATAAGTCAAAGGGACTTCAGTTTCCTGTCGTTATATATCCATTTGCTGATTTTAAACTCAGAGATACCAACAAAAGTGTTTGGGCTCCTGTTCAGTTGTTTCCGGAAGAGATTCGGCAGACAATTCAACTTCCCGATGCTGATAAAATGCAACTCAAACTTTCTATAAGTAAGACATTGCCCGATGGCGAACTGAAAATCCTTTTGGATAGTGAAATTCAGAAACAGGAACTTGATTCGTTGAATATCCACTATGTTGCCATGACAAGAGCCAAGCATGAACTTCATGTTTTGTTTAAGAATGATAAAAAGAAAGACGACTCAGAAAGTGCCAATATCTCCAACATAAGTCAACTTTTGAATGGCTTTGTTCAGGTAAATGAATCGCTTTTCGAAACAATTACAAATCCGAATGGGACAGAAGTATTGAGTTATGGAATGCCAATGCCTCAAGATGAAACTTCAGATAAAAAAGAACCTGCAGGAATAGCACTTGAGTCCTTGATCAGTCGTGATCGATCGTCAATTCCTCCGAGAGGCAGAACTTGGGAAAAAGGAAAAGCCCGCTTAACAGGAGATCTTTTTCACTTACTCATGTCAGAAATGGATTTTACCACTGATGTTCACCAACAGTTTAGTGATTTTTGCATCAAATATGCTATTGAAAATGAGCAGGGGAGTGTGTTGAATAAAATGCTCCATAGTTTGATGGGGCATACGCTCATGAGTGAACTGTTTTCATCCAATGTGCAATATATGAACGAGGCTACAATTATTGACAAGGCGTATATATACAGACCTGATAAAATAATTTTTGCAAAAGCAGCAACGTATGTGATTGATTTTAAGACAGGAAAGAAATATTCACAGCATCAGGATCAGATTCGAAATTATAGGAATTTGATTGAGAAAATGAATTATCCCACACCTGTGTCATTGCTTGTATATATTAGTACTTCAGATATTGAAGTTGAACAGGTTTTCTGATTTTTTAATGTTCTACACTGATGTTATCAGGGAGTTCATTTATATCACTTGGATGAAACGGGAAGATTTGTCCAATCTTTTTCCCCAAAAATTGAATTGTATCCATAATCCCTTCTGCAATTTTTTCATCGCGCAGGGCATTGAGTAACATACGTTTAGCCTCTTCTTGAACTTGAACATTCATTTGTTGCTCTATCCCGATGTCATGAATAATGCTGAATTTAAGTGATTCAAAAGCAACATAAATGAGCACTGCGTTTCGGTTTTTGGTGTTTTGAAGGTTGAGTTGATCAAATACATATTTTGCTCGTATATTGGGATCGCCAACGCAGGTTTTTTCAATGTGAACCTTAAATTCTGCAGAGGTATCAAGTTCTGCCAATTTTATGCTTTGTTCAATCACATCAAGGACACTGAAAATCTCGTTTACATTCATAAAAAGTTACTAAAGTAGAATAATACTATAATAACAGCGGCAGTGTGGAAATATTGTATGAATCATGGCTTGATAAAATATTTAATATTTTAGATATGTTTTTAATTTTACTCTTGGAAATTATCAAAATCCATAATCTTTTCACTGTGAAAAATCGAGGAGTAACTTGCAATAGATTCAACTCTACAGATAATTATATGAGCTCCTTTTAAGCAAATAGACAGCTGTCAAAATAATAATAATATGAACAAATATTGAAAACGCACCCGAAAAGTATCAATTTTTTCATAATTTTGTTAAAAATATATTATTATAAAATGAAAGCGCTCGTTAAAACAAATTTCAATTTTCAGGGACAAACATCCGAGTATTTTGGAAAGGTGAGAGATGTTTACACCGTTGACAATCAATTGCTTGTCATGGTTGTGTCAGACAGAATCTCTGCTTTTGATGTCGTTCTCCCCAAGGGGATCCCTTTTAAAGGTCAGATTCTGAATCAGATAGCTGAGCGTTTTCTGGATGCTACCATAGATATTGTGCCCAACTGGAAAATAGCCGTTCCTGATCCCATGGTGATGGTAGGGCATTTCTGCGAGCCGTTTAAGGTTGAAATGGTTATCAGGGGATACTTGACTGGACATGCTTGGCGCGAATATAAATCAGGGAAAAGGTCTCTTTGTGGAATGCCGATGCCTGAGGGGATGAAGGAAAATGATAAATTCCCAGAACCAATCATTACCCCAACCACCAAAGCTTCGGTAGGACATGATGAAGATATTTCAAGAGAAGAAATTATTCGTCTTGGGCTTGTCAGCGAAAATGATTATATTCAATTGGAAGACTACACTCGGAAGTTATTTGCTAGAGGAACAGAAATAGCTGCAAGTCAAGGACTTATTTTGGTAGATACAAAGTATGAGTTTGGAAAAAAAGATGAGCAGATCATGTTGATTGATGAAGTGCATACACCAGATTCATCAAGATATTTTTATCTCGATGGATATGAGAAACGACAGAAGAATGCTGAACAACAACGACAGTTGTCAAAGGAATTTGTACGAGAATGGTTGATGGAAAACGGTTTTCAGGGGAAAGATGGACAGCAGATTCCGGAAATGACTGAAGAAGTTGTTGATTCAATCAGTAAAAGATATACAGAGTTATTTGAAAAAATTACAGGAGAGAAATTTCAACCAGCATCTTCTGATATTAAGAATATAACGCTAAGGATAGAAGGGAATATTGTGAAATTTTTGAATATATATAGTAAATTTTAAAGAAAGGAGAATTTATGGCAGCTTGCATTGGAATCAGACATGAGGATAAATATGTTATGGAAAGGCGTGTGCCTATTGTGCCGAATCACATGAAAAAACTTATGGAAAGCGACGGTGTGAGTTTTTGTGTTCAGTCATCAGCAAAAAGAGTTTACACTGACGAGGAATATAGAAATGTTGGTGTGAAGGTTACACAGGATTTGAAGGATTGTCCAATCATTTTTGGAGTGAAAGAAATTCCTGAAAGTTTTTTTGAAAAAGAAAAAACCTATGTGATTTTCTCGCACGTTATTAAGGGACAGTCATATAACATGCCCATGCTGAAGAAAATGATGGACATGAAGTGCAATTTGATAGATTATGAAAAGATTGCAGACGAACATAACAAGAGGTTGATTTTTTTCGGAAGATACGCAGGATTATCAGGGATGATTAATACTATGTGGTCATTTGGTCAGAGATATAAGGAGCAAGGAATCAGAACTCCTTTCGAAATTATCCGTCAGGCACATACATATCCATCACTGGAAGAAGCGCGTAAGGATTTTTCAAAGGTTGGAATGGAGATTCTGAAAAATGGATTACCCGAAGAAATTTCACCATTTATTATTGGAATTACTGGATACGGTAATGTGTCAGGTGGAGCCAGTGAGATGCTTAATTTACTTCCTGTCAAAGAAATTTCTCCCGAAGAAATTCCTACGATAGCTCAGATGAAAGATTTGCCTCGTAATGTGATTTATAAAGCAATTTTCAAAGAGATAGATATATCCCAACGTAAGGATGGAGCTGAATTTGATTTAGAACATTATTATGGAAATCCTGAAATGTATGAAGATCGTTTTGCTCAGTATATTCCTTTCCTTAACGGAATTGTAAACGGAATGTATTGGAGTACACGTTATCCAAGGATTGTTACAAAAGAGTATCTGAAAAAACATTTTGCCGAAGATAAACCTCGTTTGGCGGTGATCGGTGATATTACATGTGATCCTGATGGTTCAATTCAGATTACACATAAGGGAACAGAGATTGAGGATCCTGTTTTTGTTTATCATCCTGATACAGAAACACATACCATGGGCTTCGCAGGGAAGGGAGTTCTTGTGATGTCAGTTGATATTCTTCCCAGTGAGTTGCCACGTGAGTCTTCAGAGGGTTTTTCAGCAGCATTGAGGGGATTCATCCCAGCTATCGCAAAAGCTGATTTTACAAAGTCTTTTGAAGATGTTGAGTTGCCCGCGCCCATTAAAAAGGCTTTGATTTTACATCAGGGAAAACTGACACCAGATTATCAATACATCCAACAATACATTAAATAACCGATTTAAAGCAAAACATAATGAAAAAGATTGCCATTTTTGGAGCAGGAATGTCTGCTTCAAGCTTGATACAGTATCTGCTTGATCATTCAACTCAACTTAACTGCAAAATTGTTCTGGCTGATTTGGAAATTGAAAGAGCACAAGAAAAATTAAATAACCATCCGAACGGCGAGGCCCGCAAGTTTGATATTCGGAATGCAAATGATGTGCAAAGTATTATCAGTGAATGTGATTACGTAATTTCATTGATGCCTGCTGCTTTTCATCCCGTAATAGCTAAAGAATGCCTGAAACAGAGCAAGAATATGTTTACTGCTTCTTATGTTTCACCAGAAATGCTTGAAATGCATGACGAAGTAAAAAGAAAAGGCTTGTTGTTCATCAACGAATGTGGCCTTGATCCAGGCCTTGATCATATGTCTGCAATGAAAGTCATTGATGAACTCAAAGGTAAGGGTGCAAAAATATTGAGTTTTGAATCCAATTGCGGAGGTCTTGTTGCTCCTGAATATGATAACAATCCATGGAATTACAAATTGACGTGGAATGCGCGGAATGTGATTCTTGCAGGACAAGCTGGAGCAAAATTTATACAGGATAAAAAATATAAATACATCCCATACCAGCAGCTCTTCAAAAGAGCTACCAGTATCGATTTTATGGATTATGGCGCATTTGATGTTTATCCCAACCGTGATTCATTATCATATCGTGAAATATACGGATTGCAAGGAATTGAAACGCTGATTAGAGGAACAATGCGCAAACCTGGGTACTGTCAAGCCTATGATGCATTCATTCAGTTAGGAATGACCGATGATACATACGTGATGGAGAACTCTGACAAGCTTACATACAGAGATTATGTTGAGGCTTTTCTACCATGCAGAGAAGGAGTGACGGTTGAAGATAATTTCTGCTTAACAACAGGTATCGAAAAAGGTTCTGATACCTACAATAAATTTGTATGGCTTGGAATTTTTGAAAATACTCAGGTGAAACTTACCGATGGAACACCGGCTCAGATTCTTCAGGCAATCATAGAACCGAAATGGGCTCTGGGCTCAAACGATCTGGATATGATTTTGATGCAGCACAGATTTGTGTATGAACTGAATGGGAAAAAAATGGAACGCATATCCTCACTTGTAGTAATAGGAAAAGATAAAGTCCACACAGCCATGGCAATTACTGTTGGAACCACACTGGCTATAGCTGTTAAACTGTTCATCACTGGTGATTTAAAAGCAACTGGAGTAGTGATTCCTGTGAAACCTGAAGTTTACCTTCCAATTCTTAATGAACTTGAGAATCATGGGGTGAAGTTTGTGGAAGAGGAGAAAGAGATATAGCGACGGGGGCGACTTAAGCGACTGAAGCGACTGAAGCGACTGAAGCGACTGAAGCGAACTAAGCGACTGAAGCGAACTAAGCGACTGAAGCGAACTAAGCGAACTAAGCGACTGAAGCGAACTAAGCGACTTTAGCGACTGAAGCGAACTAAGCGACGGGGCGACAGGAATTGGGGTTGTTTTACCAGGACCAATTTTCGGGATGTGATTGCATCAGTACTATCATGGCTATGATGTGATCATATTTATCATCTAGCATTTCATGGAGGTTACTTGTGATGTATCCACATTTTAGGGCATAATCTAGCCAAACTTGAGTTTCAGCTGCTTCGCCTTCTGAATCACTTAGCTTTGAAATGAATGCTTTTGGATATCTTCTTTTCCTGAATGCTTCTGCAAGATTTCCAGATACTGATCTTGAAGATCTTCTTATTTGATCTGTAAGTGAATATATTTCTTCTTTTGGAAAGGTTTTGGTCATTGTGAAAACTTCCATACCTGCTTCGAATGATAATTTGAACACTTCTAAATTCCGATGAGAGTTTATTTTTTTTGACATGGATGAATTTGTGTAATTGTTGAACAAATGTATTGATTTTTTAAATAGCGAATTAAGCGACTGAAGCGACTGAAGCGACTTTAGCGACTTTAGCGACGATAGCGACGATAGCGACTGAAGCGAATTAAGCGACGATAGCGACTGAAGCGAATTTAGCGAATTAAGCGACTGTAGCGAACTAAGCGACTTTAGCGACGATAGCGAATTAAGCGACTGTAGCGACTGGGGCGAACTAAGCGACTGAGAATTTGATTATATAATGCATAGAATGGATTTTTTGAGTAATCAAAAAAAATATTCAGGAAACAATTTTTATCTTTGCAGATTCAATTGAGTTTATGATATCTCTTAAAGGTGTATGTGTTGATTTTGGTGCATTCAGATTGCTGGATGATATCTCGTTTCTTATTAACCGCAATGACAAAATGGGACTTGTGGGGCGTAACGGTGCCGGAAAAACTACCCTTTTGAGGTTGATGACCAATGTTCAGGCTCCCAGTGCTGGACATATTGAAATGCCTAGAGATCTCAAAATTGGATATCTCCCTCAGGAGAAAATAATCAACGAAAAGGCAACTGTCTTTGATGAAGCTATGCTCGCGTTTGAGGAGGAAATTGATATCAAAAATGAAATCAATAGAATTCAGCATGTTCTTGAAAAACCTGAAAAATCTAATGAAGAGCAATTGATGGATTTGTTTCAGAAGCTGAGCGAACTGAATGAGCGTTTTGATTTTCTGGATGGTGATAATATTGAAATGCGGGTTGAAAGAGTGCTTTTGGGATTGGGCTTTGAGCGTGATGAGTTTCATAATGTTCTCGCAACTTTCAGCGAAGGATGGCAAATGCGCGTTGAATTGGCGAAGATACTATTGACACATACCGATATTTTACTGCTCGATGAACCAACCAATCATCTTGATATTGAGAGCATTCAGTGGCTCGAGGATTACCTAGTTGCATATAGAGGCGCTATAGTGCTTATTTCCCATGATCGGATGTTTCTTGATAAAGTTACAGAGAGGACTGTTGAGATTAATTACGGAAGAATATATGATTATCCTGTGTCTTACACTAAATATGTGGAACTGAGGGACGAGCGTATCGAACTGCAGAAAAGGCAAATGGATTCGAAGCAGAAGGAAATTGCTCAGATAGAAAAGTTCATCACTCGTTTTCGTTATAAAGCTACCAAGGCAAAGCAGGTTCAGTCAAGAATAAAATTGCTTGACAAAATGGATACTCGAGATGTGGATGAAATTAATGTTTCTGAAATCAGTTTTCGATTTCCGGATTGCAAACCATCAGGGAAAATTGTCATAGAATGTGAGGGGCTTTCAAAATCTTACGGAGAGAAAAAAGTTTTGTCTGATGTGAGTTTTATTATTCCATCGGGTCAGAAAGTAGCATTTGTTGGAAAAAACGGTCAGGGCAAGACAACTTTGAGTCGTATCATTGCTGAAGATCTGGATCATACCGGGTTACTGAAGCATGGACATAATGTTAGAATTGGTTATTTTCCCCAAAATGCAGGAAAATTTCTTGACCCCAAAATGAGCGTTCTTGAAACCGCTGAGTCATCTGCTCATGAGGATTCTCGTTCAAGGGTGCGCTCGGTACTTGGCAATTTTTTGTTTAGTGGTGATGATGTTCAGAAAAAGGTTTCCGTTCTTTCGGGTGGTGAAAAGTCAAGATTGGCATTGGCAATACTCATGTGTCGTCCTTCCAATTTTTTGGTACTTGACGAACCCACCAATCACTTGGATATGATTTCCAGAGAAGTGCTCAAATATGCACTCATCAAATACAAAGGAACACTCATTATTGTTTCGCATGACCGTGATTTTCTAGATGGACTCACTGATGTAGTATATTATTTTAACCATCGAGCTATAAAACAGTATCCTGGTACTGTTGGTGAATTTCTACAATTTAAGAAATTGTCAGATATGAAGGAATTGGAGAAGTCTTTGAATTCTGCCAAAAACTCCCCAAAATCCATGAAGAAATCGGAGAATAAAAGTCAGTGGGAAGATAAAAAGGAACTTGAGCGAAAAAAGCGTAAACTCACAACCCAGCTTGAGAAAGTTGAAAAAGATATCGAAGTGCATGAGAATATGTTGTCTGAGCAGGAAGCAAAAATGAATTCTTCAGAGAACGCAGAAGATTTGTCAATTTTTGATCAATATCAGAAAACTCGCAAGCGGCTTGACGAACTCATGTATGAGTGGGAAATTGTGAATGATGAGTTGGATAATGTGTAATAAAACTACAAGTTTAAATAAGCTCAACAAACACTAGGAAGAATTGATGTGCGGAGGACTGACTTCTTTTTTGAAAGAATTACAAATCTTCCCTAGTATAATAGTTTCTGATCTCTTCAAGAACATCAAACATTTCTGATTGAGTTATGGCAAGCATCAGTTTGATTCTGAAAGGTTTGAAATTTGGAAACCCTTTGAAATAACCTGCGTAATGTTTTCTGATTTCAAAAATTGTTCTGTGCATGCCTTTCCATTCAGCTGAAAGCATAAAATGTTGTTTGACAGTCTCAATTCGTTTATCAATACTAATAATGGATGGAATCAAGCCAGCTCTGAGTTCTTTTATTTGGTTAAAAATAAAAGGATTTCCAAACGAACCGCGTCCAATCATCACACCAGCAACTCCGTATTTTTTTGGATATTCAATGGCCTGTTCGGCAGTGATGATATCACCGTTTCCGATGACGGGGATATGCATCTGTGGTTGATTGCTCACTTCTGCAATAATGTCCCAGTTTGCTTCACCACTGTACATTTGACTTCTTGTTCTTCCGTGGATAACCAGAGCTGATATTCCAGTATCTTGAAGACGCAGAGCGGTTTCATGTATTGAAATATTACTCAAATCCCATCCGGTTCTAGTTTTTACAGTGACAGGAATATCGGATGCTTTGACAGCAGTAGCGGCAAGCTCAGCCATTAGTGCAGGATTCTGAATCAGAGCTGCTCCTGCGCCTTTTGAAACGATTTTTTTAACGGGACAACCCATGTTCAAATCTATAAAATCAGGTCTCAAAGGTTCAATCATGGCAATAGCCCGTTTGAGATTTTCAGGTTTGTTGCCAAAAACTTGAAGTGATATGGGGCGTTCTTGAGGCAGAAAATTAAGTTTGTTCCCAAAATTATCTTCTTTATTTATAATTCCGTCCACAGAAACAAATTCACTGACCACCCAATCGGCGCCCATTTTCCGACAGATGCGTCGATAGGATGAGTCTGTCGTGTCTTCCATAGGGGCAAGAAGGACAGGTGGATGTTCAAAAATAATGTTTCCAAAACGGTACATATTGTGAATTGTTCGTATTTTAGCACTGCAAATTTAATAAATCCATTTATGAGTTCTGTAATTAATCAATTTAGAAGTTTCTCTCCCTTCCTGAAACTCATCTTTCTTTTTATGCTGATTTTTATCGGAATGATACTTATCACGATCATCGGCGTTGCTTTGGCAATTCCTTTTTATGGCACTGATGCCTTGACAATCCTCATGGGGAAACATGATCTTGCCAATCCTTTGCATCTTGCTTTTCTGCGTTATATTCAAATTATAAGTCATTTTGCGATGTTTATTATTCCTGCATTGGTTTATGCAAAATTATTTGAAAATGGAAGTCGCAAGTTTTATTTCCTTCGAAGAAAAGCGTCCCTTGTTATAGTGTTAATTGGCGGATTTGCTATGATTCTGCTGCTCCCTTTTGTGAACTGGCTTGGTGATATTAACGCCGCCATGAGTTTGCCTAGCAGTATGAAAGGACTTGAAGAATGGATGAAAATTGCCGAAAGTTCAGCTGAGGCGATGATTTTAGCATTCGTTTCTGAAACACAATGGCATGTTTTGATTGTGAATTTATTTATGATTGCCATAATTCCAGCCATCGGTGAAGAACTCATCTTTAGAGGAATTATCATGCGAAAACTCAAGGATTGGTTTGGCAATGTTCATGTTGCAGTGATCGTTTCTGCAATCATTTTTAGCGCATTCCACATGCAGTTTTATGGTTTCCTCCCAAGGATGTTTCTCGGCATTGTCCTAGGCTACATGTTTGTATGGTCTGGTTCACTTTGGCTTCCAATGTTTGCTCATTTTGTGAACAATGGCTTTGCTGTGGTTATTGCATGGTTACATGCATCAGGGCGTTTGGAACAGGATATGGATTCATTTGGCAATTTTACCCATGCCCCTGGAACACTTATCTTGATTACTGCAATGGCTTTTTTCATACTTGCTCTTCTTTGGTACGTTAACAAAAAAACTAATCTCCACTATTGTAATTATAAGCATGAACAAGATAGCAGATAGATATTCAAGAATATACGCGCAGCTCGAACCTTTGATTTCAAAAAGTCCGAATTATATTGCTGCCATGTCAACAATTTGTGCGTTGCTGAGCGCCAAAATGGATTATTTCTTTTGGTGTGGGTTTTATTTTGTCAATGAAAAGGAATTGACGGTAGGCCCATATCAGGGATCATTAGCATGTCAGATATTGTCTTATCCACACGGTGTGTGCTGGGCTTCAGTGAATCAAAAGAAAACCATGGTGATTCCCGATGTTCATGCTTTTCCCGGACATATTGCATGTGATTCCAGGTCTCAGAGTGAGATTGTAATTCCTCTTTTTGATGAAAATTATTCTGTGTGGGCTGTGATGGATGTGGACAGTAGCAAGAAAGATTCATTTGGGGAGAATGATGTGTTGTGGTTGGAGAAAATTGTTCAACTTATTGTAAAATAAAATGATTGCAGTATTTATTTTAACTTCACTGGGCGTTGCCCTTACTGTTTTTCTACTGATGTACAAACAGGTTTTTGGTGGAATTGTAAAAACTCGATCAATATTTCTAAAACATATTTTGGTTATTACGCTGTTGTATGTAGCCATGATGCTCCTGGGTTATGGTCTAGCTACTAGACTTTTACCTATTTTGCCTTTTGGCGGATACATGATTAGCTCCATCCTTTTTGTCATTTTAGGGTTCAAGATGTATTCTGGTATCAGAAAAGGAAGAAAGCTAAATTGGACTTTTGACACTTCTGCTATGAAGGTATTGTTGCTTTTTTCACTTTCAAATTCATTTGATGCTTTTTTTATAGGAATTGCAGCAGGTTTATATGCAGAATTCCAATGGATTCACTTGCTGATTTATGCCTTAATTATTGCCTTTTTCATAATAATGGCTAATGTGATGGCTCGACGCAAATCAGCAACTCTTGCCGTATGGATGGTGGGGAGTTTGGGCGCCGCATTGCTGATCATAAATGCAATTGTCATTGTGATTTTGTCTTGGATAAAATAGTTTTTGCGCGTCTTTTATTTAAGTAGAACATATTTGTTTTTTTTTTGTGTAGATTATTGTCTGTTAGATGTTTAGCGATGTGTTGTTTCTATGTTAATAATCCATGAACATTTTGGATTGCTTCAATGCATTTCGTAACTTTGCACCATAATAACCCTACTATTTATGAAATATCCTGATAATCATTCCCCACTACCATTACTTTCAGACATATTCGACGCACAGAAACTTCTAAAAGGAGTTGTAAAACATACGCCTCTTGAATTAAGTCATTCCTTTTCACAATTGTCAGGAGCAAAGGTTTATTTGAAACTTGAAAATCTTCAGAAAACAGGTTCATATAAAGTGCGAGGTGCGTATAACTGTATTGCTCATCTTTCAGAAGAGGATAAGCAAAAAGGAGTTGTCTGTGCTTCAGCAGGGAATCATGCTCAAGGTGTTGCTTATGCAGCCACGAAATTGAATGTAAAAAGCAAGGTGTTCATGCCTGAGTTTGCTCCTCCTTTAAAAGTTGTTGCTACACGTGCTTATGGTGCTGAGCTTGTTCTTATAGGAAACACATTTGATGACGCATACCGTGCCGCAATGGAATACGCTGAAGATACTGGTGCCATTTTTATTCAACCATTCAACGATCCTTATATTATTGCTGGAGCAGGCACCCTTGGAATTGAATTGTTTGAACAGTGCAGAGAAGCCGAATATGTATTTGTGCCCATTGGAGGCGGAGGTTTGATTTCGGGTGTTGCAATTGCTCTGAAAAGTCTGAATCCTGCCATTAAAATTATCGGAGTAGAAGCTGATGGCGCACAAAGTATGAAAGCTTCGTTTGAACTTGGAGAGATTACTTCATTAAATAGTATCGACACAATTGCTGATGGTATTGCTGTCAAGTCGTGCGGGAATCTGAACTTTGAAGCTGCACGTAAATATGTTGATGATATTGTGGTGGTAAATGATGCCGAAATTGCACGTACTGCTTATTTGCTTTTGCAAAGAGCAAAAGTATTGGCCGAGCCAGCAGGTGTAGTGTCCATGGCTGCCATTTTATATAAAAAATTAAATGTCCAAGGCAAGTCTGTTATTCCTATTATTAGCGGTGGAAATATCAATATGAGTATTTTAGAACAGATTCTTGACAAAGGTGTTATGGACGAAGGTTTTAGGGCGCGTATATCCATGCTTATTCCCGACCGTGCAGGAAAACTGAAATCCATTCTAGATATTCTTGACAAAGTAAAAGCATGTGTGCACGATATATGGCATGAACGTTCAACAACTAGTGTCCCTGTTGGGTATGTTCAAGTCATTATTACCTTTAATTTGCAAGATATTAAGCAACTAAATACTATCACAACCGAACTTGAAATGAACGATATGCAATATGAGGTTTTGAGATAGTAGAGGCGAGGAGTCTTATTTTATAATGATGAGTTTCTCATTCAGCCTGTTTTCACCTGAAATAATTGTGATTGTATAAATCCCTGAGGAAAGTGATGAGACATCAATGTGCTCAGATTGATCATTACTTGTTTGGTGAATAAGAACTTGTCCTGAAACGTTTGATATCCGAATTTCAGAAGTGCCAACTAGATTTTCCAGTTCCACAAATTCAATTGCAGGATTTGGATAAATGATAATCGGGTTCATTGCAAATTCTTCTTCAGAAGTTTGCCCAATGCAAAAGTTTATACTTTGTGAGGAACCCCAGTTCCCACTTCCACTCCCATAGACTTCAGAAGTTGTTGTGTTTGTTACGGAATATGAACCGTTCGATGAATATCCAGATTGACCATCACCATATGAGTCCTTGATGGTAAATGTATAACATCCGATTCCCAGACAACGTTCTTCATTAAAAGTTTGTGGATTATAATTAGGATAAGGGCCTCCAGAGTATACAATAATACCCGTTGTGTCATTTTTTATTTCCCATGTTGTCTCACCGCCATAATAATCTGTCTTAATCTGCACAACAATCATTTCAGTATTGGCAAAGACTTCAAACGTGCTTTGTTTTGAGTCGTTTGCAGGATTTTCATCACTTCCACCATTGGGATTTGATGTGAATGAAGTAAAAGTATGACTTCCTGGTAGAAGAGTAATGGGTGAGAAGCTCACAGTTGCTTGTTCGTTGGGAGCAATGTTGCCTGTCCATGAAAAGGTGACTGGAGTTTGGGAATCAATTTGATAATTGATGTCTGCACTGAGAAGGTTGACCGTGCCTTTGTTTGTGAAAGTGATTTTTGGAGTTATTGTATCTGGTTCACAATAGGTATTTGGGAAAGCGTTGTGACTTACCACAGCAGCATCACCAGCAGTAACATGAAATGTTTTAGTGATTGTATCTCCGTGGTGGTATTCGTCAACCATTCCGTTTGGAAGTGAAATAAATGCTGTGAAAGTATGAGTTCCTGAAGGAAGAGTAATCTGAGAGAATGTATGCTGCTGAGTTTGATACTGAGTCAGATTTCCAGTCCATGCTTGGGTGATAGGAGTGTTGCTGTCAATAAAATATCCTATCTGAGCAGTTGTTAAATCGGCTATGCCCATGTTGCGTATGGTAATTTGTGGAATAACATCTGCATTGAGAATATTTGTATATGTAGTTGGGACATTAATTGTAGCCACTTGTGCATCATTTGTTGTGTTTCCGGGAACAACTCCCACAACTCCAATATAAGGTTGTCTGAATTGCTTGGTGACAACAATATCAACATTTCCTGGATTCATGAGTGCAGCAAATTCAAGTGTAACATCAGTCCCTGAGCCAGTGTATTTTGCATCCAGCAGGAGTCCGTTTTCGGAGATGGCAACATAAGAATGAGGTTCAGTAGTTACAGTGAGGGTCATTGTGCCAACGGGTACAGGGTCTGTGAAAGCAACGCTGAGTGTTGGAGGAACAGAAAGAAATGGCATTAATGAAGGGTCTCCCATCAGATGATAAATTTCCCAGTAGTAGCCTTCTAAACTACTTCCAGCCTCAGTAACTGCCAAGTTTCCGGCATGAAGAATCTGGTCGGAGGTGATAAACCATTCAGCATAAGGCTCGCCATGGTCATGAAACAGACAATCATAGGCTCCAAGTCCACTTCCGGCGTATGTTGGAGTAGCTGAAACAGTTGTATTGCCGACGCCCCACCAATAATCTTCATCCCAATAAGTACTGTTTGAGCCGCCGATATGTCCGATTCCTCCTTTGTTTGGAGCTCTCATTATTGCTTCGGCGAAACACTCTGGCTGTTGATATTCGGAAGAAGAACAGCAGTTTCCAACGGATAGAGGGTATTTGCTTGCATTGGTCAGATTGTAAACATCAGTAACAGTAAAAGATGGATCCCCCCATCCGGAAGGACCACAATGTGCTGTGTAATTGAGAAAGCTACAGCCATCATTGATCTTAGTTTTGATGTTTGTAATGACACCTCCACTGTTTGAAGCGGGATAAAGCCATGTATAATCAGTAATTCCGTGAGCTACGTTGAAGTAGTTATCAGTGCCGTATGTGATCTGACCGTTTCCGTATGTGGGTGCATGCCCGCCATCAACTCCTGAAACCAGTACTACATTGTTCAGAAACTGATCGTTAGGGAATAAATATTGTTCGTACTCAAGAGTTTTGTCTATTTGAGGTTGTAATTCCCCTGCATTGGTTGCGGAGAACCTTCCGTAATACACATCCGGATACATGTCTCCAGTTCCGTCGTATGTGCAGTAATACAAATCAGTCACATGTGAAGCTGTCGTTCCTGTAAATGCCGGTATTTGAGCCACATCTCCAACAAATAATACATAGGTGGGGGCAGGATCAATTGCATTTGCGTTATTATATAAATTTTCGAGATAAGATTTTATAGATGTTGTGGTGCTTCCAACCAAAGGATTGTTGGTATATGCTTCCACAACGAGAAATCCTTTTTTAGTTTTCCACTGGATGAAAGGCTGTAATTGTGTTTCAAACATTGGGTCTGAAACAATGACAAATTTCTGTGGATAGCTTGTGATTAAATCTTTTTGAGCAGGAGCATTGTAATTGAGTAGTTTGCTGATGTTTTTTTCAAATGCGGGAGAATAATATAGTGATCTTTTTTCGGTAGTCTTCTGATTGTTTGCATTATCAAAAGTGATCTCAAAATGTATATTGTTTAATATTTTTATTGTATTGGTGACAGGATTATACTGAATAGGAGCAATTTCAATTCTTCCGAGCCTTACTCCACGCATAACTCCAAGTGTTTTTACATTGACAATTGGTTCCTGAATATAAGAATTGGAGGTGTATGCTTGTTTGTTGTAATGAAACTCTGCAGAAGAAGGGTCTATACTTTTTGGGATTGGAGGCTGTGAAGGAAATATTTTTAAAAATATCTGATAATCGTTCAGATTAATAATTTCCTCATCCCATGAAATAACATTGATATTTACAGTAGCATCCCAAGGGATTTCAATGAGTCTTTTTAACATAGGAAGTTGAGGATTTCCAATATTCATGGAGTGATTGTATCCTTCAACAAGAAGTTGCAGAAATATACCTTCTGGAGTTTTTACATTGAAATAATTGATTTTATTGATGCTGCTTAGTCCCTGAAATCCATTTTGCGATTTTCCCATGAGCTGAATGTCAGTTGTTTCTGAAGAATTTAGTCTGAAATAGGGTGGATTATCAGCATTTGTTGTGATTGAAAAAAACAGTACAATGACTGTGATAATAATATTTTTCATAGTATGATTTAATTTGAGTTGTTTTTAATTTTCGGAGAAAAAAAGACATTATTCTTTGCAAAGGTAAATTATTTATCATACGTGTACTGTGATTTTTGTGTCTTGTGAAAAATCAACCAAATTTCTGAAAATATCAGTTCCGAATTTGCCGTTGATTGAGGAAAAAATAGTAAGTTTGAAGTTCAAAAAAAAAAGATATGGCAAAAGAAATTTTTTCACAAAATCCTCTAGAAACATTTTTAAATAAATCGAGGAAAGATTTTAACAAAGAAGACATTATTCGATATATCATGCATAATGATATTCAGCTTGTTGACTTTCATTATGTTGGTGGAGATGGTAGAATTAAGTCTTTGAATTTTCCTGTTCAAAGCGAAAAACAATTGGATAGTGTTTTTACATGTGGAGAAAGGCTTGATGGTTCAAGCTTATTCGCTCATGTTGAAACAGGTTCCAGTGATTTGTATGTGGTGCCCAAGTTTCGCACAGCTTTTGTAAATCCTTTTGCTTCAATTCCAACAT
>Ga0265295_1003273_pt1 | contig 23996 bp, 19 predicted proteins | sample Munlansysbiofilm_FD_192503 | JGI IMG/M metagenome (GOLD analysis project Ga0265295, IMG submission 192503) | Leachate microbial communities from a municipal landfill in Southern Ontario, Canada - Methane capture system biofilm | ecosystem: Engineered > Solid waste > Landfill > Unclassified ...
CGAGGAGGTAGTCGATCTTGCCCAGCTCGACCCATGCTTGCTGGTGCACGTGTCCTCCCCCTCAGCAGCCTACGACCACCGTCGGCACCATCACCTGGCAATTCTGGCACATACAGCGCAGTCTCGCCTGATGTGTACGTATGTCTGTGGTTTTTATCACTAAGATACCGTTCAGCGCATACCTGCCCCACTGACAAGATGCGAGTACGACAATAGATCGGTTGTGTCTCCGTGTAACCAATGAGGAGGTAGTTGCGTCTTAATGAGTGAAGAGCACCTCCTGACACGAGGGAGTAGCGTGTGGCGCGACTTCTATGGATTCGTCTACAACAACCTGCGTACACAGGGTGTTTCACACTTCGACGCGGAGGACCTCACGCAGGATGTTCTCGAGACGGCGTACACCCACCTCGACACCGTAGACCCGCGCCGTCAACATGCCTGGCTGGCTACCGTCAGCAGGAACAAGGTCGTGGACAAGGCACGCTGGGCCAAGCCTGTCTGCGTCGTAGCAGAACTACCGGATGCAGCGGACCCCGGGCTCGGACCGGACGACATATTGATCCGTTCGGTGGACCGACAGCGGCTTCTGGCTGCTATCTCACTTCTGGCGGAACGCGATCGTCTCCTGGTGGAGATCCGCTATCTGCAGGATCGCTCCGTTCTGGAGACTGCAGAGGAACTCGGCATGTCCGTGGGTGCGACCAAAGTCGCGCTTCACCGGGCACGTGAACGCCTGCGCGAGATTCTCGAGACCACCGATGGTGCCAAATCCATCAGACCTACAGAAGCGAGAGGAGTATCAATGGCTGGCATCGCCGGGCGTGCTGTCATGGCACTGACGCCGTACATCGGCAGAATGGCTGCCGATACGTGCGTGAGGGGTACCGCTGTATCCATAGGCAAAACGCTCGATACACTGGCAGTCGAGGACATGGACGCGCTTGCATATCGCATCAACGCCGTGCTCTGTCCACTCCTGCCATCCGATACGATCGAGCGACTGATCGGCGACATCCGAGGGGGCGTGCTGTGACCGACACACAGCTGAGATCACAACCACAGAACGACCCACGTGGGACACGTACAAGTGGACCGATCATCTCGTCAGGAACCCGCACGGCCGGACTGATCATGCTGAGCGTGCTCATCATCGCCGGTGTGCTCGACCACCTTGCGTCCAGCGACAGACTCGGCGATGCGGGCGACCTTGTGCTTGTGTTCCTGACCCTTGTGCCACTCGGAGTCGCCGTGCTAATGCTCCTGGTTTCGAGGACACTCGCAGCCGGCCCGGTAAGAGGCCAGTGGACTACGCTGAGTCTCGGTATACTGAGCGCAGGCGTCGGCAACCTCATCTTCATCGTGCTATACCTCGTCACGGGCACGGACCCATACCCGAGTGTGGCCGACGTGTTCACTCTCATGGGGTATGCGTTCCTGGCAGCCGGCGTAGCCAAGGCCATACTCGCGTACCGCGGTCTTCTCGACATCCGCCACGCAGTGATCATCGCCTCAGGTTTCTCGGTAGTAGCCCTGGCCGTCGTCTACTTCACCGTCATCGGTCCGTATGTGATCTTTGCTCCTACTGAGACACAGTCGTTTGCCACGCGCGTGTTCAACACGATCTATCCTGTGCTGGACATCACGATTCTGCTGACCCCGGCCATCGCGCTCGGGCTGCTGGTGAGCAAGCTCGGTGCAGGCCGGATCGCATGGCCATGGTGGCTGGTGGTGGCAAGTGCAGCGACTCTCGCGCTCACCGACGTCGTCTTCGCATACGCCGGGTATTATGGCTACGGCAGAACGCCGTTCGTAGACCTGGGCTACGCAGCCGCTCCCCTGCTTCTCGGCTTCGCAGCACTCGTGGCACGCGACATCTACCGCAGCTAAACACGCATACGGGGACTCTGGCACCACCACATCTGACACATATTCGTACGCCGATAGCCAGCGCGTGCGAGCGAGCGAGGGGGAACCATGCTCAGAACTGTGATCAAGGACTATAAGATCCGCACCGAGGATGTCGGGCTATATGGGATCGACAGCATCCCCACCTTCATCGACCTTCTCAAAGAAAAGCAGATGTACCCTCAGTTCGTCACGATCTCCGACCGCGTGAACGAGCCGGAGTGCACGATCGATGGCGAGACGTGGATGATGTTCTGCGCCAACAACTATCTGAGCCTCACCGAGAACCCTCAGGTCTGCGCGGCAGCCAAGGCCGCGATCGACCGCTACGGAGTAGGCCCCGGCGGTTCGCGCGTCATCGCGGGAAACATCGACATCATCGAGGAGCTCGAGGCACGGATCGCCGCAATGACCGGCACCGAGGACTGTCTCACGCTCCCTGCCGGCTACATGGCGAACGTCGCCGTTCTGAGGGCCGTACTCGACCCCTTCTTCTTCGGTATGCCCACACGCAAGGACTCGAGCGCCATCTTCATCGACGAGCATAATCACGGATCGGTACACGACGGCTGCAAACTCACCGATGCGACCAAAGTCATCTACCTGCACGACGACCTTGCAGACCTCGAGCGAAAGCTCGCCGCCTGCGACCGCCAGAACAAGCTCATAACCACCGAGGGCGTGTTCAGCCTGGAGGGCCGCATCCTGAACCTTCCCGCCTACATCGACCTTGCGAAGAAGTACGGCGCCAAGCTGATGATTGACGATGCTCACGGCGTCGGGATCATCGGCCCTCACGGCGGTGGCATCGGCGACTACTACGACCGTGCCGGCGACATCGACATCCTGATGGGCTGCATGGACAAGGCGTTCGGCGGGACCGGGGGCTACCTGTGCGGGAGCAAGCCGCTCATCGACTACCTACGGATCGCACTTCGATCATCAGTGCTGTCCTCGGCCATCCCGACCATGATGGCAGGCGCCATGATCGAGTCCGTGAATCTGATCGAGAACGGCCAGGAACTTCGCCGGATGCTCTTCGAGAAGGCGGCGTACCTGCGAGACGGCCTTACCGATCGTGGCTTCACGGTGCTCGGCCCCGATGCGATACCTTCCCTCCCACTGCTGATGGGTGACGAGCGTGTGGGTATGGCCTTCGAGCAAGGCTTCGCCAAGCGCAAGATCTTGTGCTCGCTGGTGCGCTGGCCCGCCGCTCCGCAGGGCAAGGCGCGCTTCCGGATCATCGTGATGGCAAACCACACCTACGAACATCTGGACCGCTTCCTGGACGCGTGTGAAGAGATCCGTGCCGAGGTCGGCGCGCCGGCGATAGTCGAGCACGCTATGGCGTGACCTCAGTCTTCAACGTCTCCACGAGCACTTCGGCGACATCCTGAGGTATCCCAGGGACAGCAGCGACCTCATCGACGCTCGCCTGGCGCAACTTCTTGATGCCGCCGAAGTGTTTGAGGAGCGCCTTCTTGCGCTTGGGTCCGACTCCGGGGACATCGTCGAGCACCGAGGCGGTCATCGCGCGACCGCGCAGCTCGCGGTGGTACTCGACGGCAAACCGATGCGCCTCATCTCGCACACGCTTCACGAGATAGAGCGACGGCGAGCCGTTGGGAAGCACCACCGGCTCGTTCCACCCCGGCAGCCATAGCTCCTCCTCGCGCTTGGCGAGCGATGCGAGCGAGATGTGCTCGAGGCCGAGCCCGGCGAGCACCGCATGCACGGCGTTCAGCTGCGGCTTCCCACCGTCGATCAGGAGCAGGTCGGGCCGTTTGGCAAAACGGGTATCGCCCGCATCCTCACGTGCGAACCGACGCCGAAGCACCTCCCCCATCATGGCGACATCGTTAGCCTCCTCGGCCGGTAGCCGCACCTTGAAGCGCCGGTACGCCGCCTTGTCGGCGCGTCCGCCGGTGAAGACCACCATCGAGCCCACCGAGTGCCGTCCGTGGAGCGTGGAGATGTCGTAGCACTCGATCCTGAGCGGCGGCGACGGAAGTGCGAGCGCGCTCTCGAGCTCGAGGAGTGCACGGTTAAGCCGTTCCTCGTCGTAGCGCGTACGATGCTTGTAGCGCGCCAGCGAGTGACGCGCGTTGGTGGCTGCGAGATCGAGGAGCGAGCGCTTCTCCCCCCGCTGTGGCACCAGAAGGCGGACGCCAGTGCCACGCAGGCCACCCAACCACTCCTCGACTGCATCCGGGTCCTCCGGCAAAGCCGACACGATCACCTCGCGCGGCACGTACGACGCGGTATCGTAGTATCGGACGAGGAAGCCGTTGATGAGCTCGACCTCACCGACGTCGAGCCCCTTGTCGAGCGTGAACTCGTTCGCACCCACGATGCGCCCTTCGCGTACATGCAACATATGCACGCCGGTGATGGTCTCCTCGCGCTCGAGACCGATGACGTCGAGGTCGAGCGGCCGATCGGACACCACTCGCTGCCGCTCGAGGGACGCCCGTACAGCGTCGAGCGAGTTGCGCAACCGTGCCGCACGCTCGTAGTCGAGATCGGCCGCCGCCTCCTGCATGGCGTCGGCAAGGTCGTCAACCACACCACGCTGCCGCCCTTCGAGGAACGACGCGATCTTCTCTACACGCTCGCGATACTCAGTCTGGCCGATCGCACCCATGCACGGGCCGGGACCTTTGCCGATGTGGTAGTCAAAGCACGCTGTACCGGTGGACTCGCCACCACGTCTGGTCAGCCGCTTCCACTCGGCGCACGTCGCCCGGCAGATCGGGTACACGCGCCGCACCACCTCCATCGTCTCGCGTGCGGCGCGAGCGTCGGTGTAAGGACCGAAGTAACGCGTACCTGCCCGGTGCCGCTCCCGTGTGTACTTGATCGCAGGGAACGGATCGGCGAGCGTGAGCGCGATGAACGGGAAACTCTTATCGTCCTTGAAGTCCACGTTATACGGCGGCCGAAGCTCCTTGATGAGGTTGGCCTCGAGGATCATACTCTCGGCTTCGGTGGTCGTCGTGACGTAGTCGAAAGAGTCTACGCGCGACATCATGCGCGGCACCATCGCCCGGTCGTCGTGGCCGCCGGTGTACTGCCGCATCCGCTTGCGGAGCGACTTCGCCTTACCTACGTACAGAACAACATCGCCCTGCTTCCACAGATACACGCCGGGTCCATCGGGCACGAGGCCGAGCTGTGATGCGACGTCCGGGGCACTCTCCAAAGCAGCGTGATCTCGCTCGCTCATAGCGCGCTCTCGGCAAGTAGGTGCGCCAGTGTCATCGCATCGAGCAACTCGAGATCGCGCGGTCGCTCAAGAAGCGGCGCTACACTCTTGCGGGCTTGGTCCCAGTCCACCGCCTCAAGACGCTCCTTTAATGCGTGCCGCCACTCATCCGAGAGCCCACCACCCATGTTGTCGAGCACCGCCCGACTCGGCTCGATCACCGGCCTCCACGAGAGGTACCACATGAGATCGTAGAGATCGCGCCCCGTCACATGCGAACGCTCGACCACTGTGGTGATCTTTCCCGCGAACAGCGATGGCAGGTCGTGATGGTGCAAACGCAACCGGCCGAAGTGATGCACGAGCGTGACGTCATCCGTCGCACCCACGACCGGCCGTGTGCCGACCTCGAGCGCGACCGTGAGCGATTCATCGGTATACGGAGACAGGCCCGAAGCCGCGAGTATACCCGGGAAACCGAGCACCGCCCTCACGATAACGCCCTCCTCCACGCGCGCTTCGGTCTCATACCCCTGCTGCTCGAGCTGGCGCTTCACGCGCTCGATCAATGTACCCAGGCTGAACTCGCTGTCTTCACGCTCAAGCGTGAAATCAAGCACGTCACAGAAGCGTGGCTGCCGGTACACGAACCGAAGTGCCGTACCGCCGGTGGACACAAGCGGCGCCCTCGCACCGCGTGCATGCAAGACGCCGAGTATCCGGGACTGCAGGTGCTCGCGCAGCAGATGACGCCCGTCGGTCGATAGCGGACGGTTCTTCACAAGCTCGATCGCGCGCTCCCTCACAGCTCGTCCCTCCCCTCAAGATGCGCCCTACAGCCTATCTCGATGCACGTACGTGATGGCCCTTGAGCAGTGGCTTCAGGAACCGACCTGTGTAGGACCCGGCACACGCGGCCACATCCTCGGGCGTACCGGCGACCACGATGTCGCCTCCACGATCGCCGCCCTCCGGGCCAAGGTCCACTATGTGATCGGCGCACTTGATCACATCAAGATTGTGCTCGATCACCAGCACCGTATTGCCCTTGTCCACGAGCCGCTGAAGCACGTCGAGCAGCTGTCTGACGTCATCGAAGTGCAACCCAGTGGTTGGCTCGTCGAGGATGTAAAACGTCCTGCCGGTGGACACACGCTGCAGCTCGCTGGCGAGCTTCACTCGCTGCGCCTCGCCGCCGGAGAGTGTGGTCGCGGGCTGGCCGATCCGCACATAACCGAGGCCCACATCGTAAAGCGTCTGGAACTTGCGGCGGATCTTCGGGATATTTTCGAAGAACGTCGCCGCCTCCTCCACAGACATATCGAGGATATCGGCCACACTCTTACCCTTGTACGTCACCTGCAGCGTCTCATGGTTGTAGCGACTACCCTTGCAGACCTCACACGGCACATACACATCGGGCAGGAAGTGCATCTCGATCTTGATCTGCCCGTCGCCCTTGCATGCCTCGCAACGACCACCACGCACATTGAAGCTGAACCGGCCGGGCGCGTACCCGCGCGCTTTTGCCTCGTTGGTAGACGCCAGCAGTGCGCGGATATCGTCCCACACGCCGGTATACGTGGCCGGATTGGAACGCGGCGTGCGGCCGATCGGGCTCTGGTCGATCGTGATGACCTTGTCGATCCCCGCAAGTCCCTCGATCCGGTCGTACTTGCCGGTGCGCCGCCTCGTGCGAAGCACGGAGTTGGAGAGCGCAGGCGCGAGCGTGTCGGCCACAAGCGAACTCTTTCCCGAGCCCGACACACCTGTGATCACGGTCAGCGCGCCAAGTGGGATGGACACGTCTATCGACTGCAGGTTGTTCTGTCGCGCACCCACGACTGTGATGCTCCCCTTGTCCATAGCCCGACGCTCGGCAGGCAGTGGTATCTCCACTTCGCCTGAAAGGTACTTGCCGGTGAGCGAGCCGGGGCACGTCAGCATCTTATCGGGCTTGCCGATGCAGACGATCTCACCACCGTGCTCACCCGCGCCGGGACCCATGTCGATCACGAAGTCGGCCGAGCGGATCGTCTCCTCATCGTGCTCCACCACGATGACCGTGTTGCCGATGTCGCGAAGCCGCTTGAGCGCCGTGATGAGCCGCTCGTTGTCACGCTGGTGTAGGCCGATCGAGGGTTCGTCGAGTATGTAGAGTACGCCCACGAGCCCGCTGCCGATCTGCGTTGCGAGCCGGATACGCTGCGCTTCGCCGCCGGAGAGCGTGGCGGTGGCACGCTCGAGCGTGAGGTAGTCGAGACCGACATCCACCAGGAAACGTAGCCGCTCGACGATCTCCTTGATGATACGTTCACCGATGATCTCATCCCGCTCGGACAGCTTCACACCCTCGAAGAAGTGCAGCGAGTCCTTTGCCGAGAGACTGGTGACCTCGTTGATGTTCTTACCGCCAAAGGTCACCGCGAGGATCTCGGGCTTGAGGCGCGCGCCGCCACACGTGGCGCACGGGATGACCGCCATATACTCCTCGAGCTTCTCTTTGCTGAGCTCGCTGTCGGTCTCATCGTGCCGCCGCATCACACTTGCAAGCGCGCCCTCATACTTCGTGTACCAGAAGGTCTCGCGCCCGTCACGCGTGAGATAGTCCAGGCGGATCTTCTCGTCACCGAACCCATGCAGAAGCTTATGGCGTGCCTCTTCGGGTAGCTCGCCCCACGGCACATCGATACTCACGCCGAGATGCTTGGCTGCTGCCTCCACGAGCTGCGGATAGTAGTTCAGATTGCCCGAGTACGGCTTGATAGCGCCGTCGACGATGGGCAGCGTCGGATCCGGTACCACAAGATCAGGATCGGGTTCGAGACGACTGCCGATACCAAGACAGTCGGGACAAGCACCGTAGGGCGAGTTGAAAGAGAAGTCGCGCGGGTTGAGCTCGTCCATCGAGAAACCGTGCTCGGGGCACGCAAGCGCCTGCGAGTACTCGCGCTCCTCGCCATCGACGACCGCGACATTGACCGTCCCACCCGCGAGCCTGACCGCCATCTCCACGCTCTCGGCCAGGCGCGGACGGAGACCGTCTTTCATCACAAGGCGATCGAGCACCACGTCGATACTGTGCTTGAACTTCTTATCGAGCGAGATGTCCTCGTCGAGCATGCGTATCTCCCCGTCCACGCGCACCCGCGTGAAACCCTCGGCCTTGAGATCGCTGAAGAGCTTGCTGAACTCGCCCTTGCGCCCCTTCACCACCGGCGCAAGCACCTGGAACTTCATGCCCTCGGGCAGATCGAGGACCATATCGACGATCTGCTCGGACGTCTGCTTCTCGATCGTGCGCCCGCAAACCGGGCAGTGCGGGATGCCCACACGGGCAAACAGAAGCCGCAGATAGTCGTAGATCTCCGTCACCGTACCTACCGTGGATCGCGGGTTCTTAGACGTGGTCTTCTGATCGATGGAGACCGCCGGCGAGAGGCCTTCGATGTGCTCCACGTCGGGCTTGTCCATCTGACCGAGGAACTGGCGCGCATAGGCAGAGAGCGACTCGACGTACCGGCGCTGACCCTCAGCGTAGATCGTGTCGAAGGCGAGCGAGCTCTTGCCCGAGCCTGAAAGGCCCGTGATCACGATGAGTTCATCGCGGGGGATCTCGAGATCGATGTTCTTGAGGTTGTGTTCGCGGGCACCGCGGATCGAGATGCGATCGAGAGACATGCGAAAGCGACCTTTCCTGCTCGGTACGTTGGGACTTCTTTGCAAATCCCCATTGTACCCCCTGCGGGAAATCGGCTCCGAATGGCGACTCGCATGCCCGAGCCAGACCTAGAAGAACTCCTCCGCAAGCCGATACACGGAACCCGGGTCTTGAAGTGCTGAGCGCTCCAGCGTCCGAACGATACGACCGGCACTGAGTACGCAGACCGTGTCAGCGATGCGACTTGCCTGCCCAAGACTGTGTGACACGGCGAGAATCGGGTACCGCTCCTTGAGTCGCACGATGAGGTCCTCGATGCGGTTCGTCGCCCTGAAGTCGAGAGATGCGGTTGGCTCATCCAGTAGAAGCACACCCGGCCGCAGTGCCAGGGCCCGGGCAAAGCACAGTCGCTGCTGCTGCCCACCCGACAGAGACTGAGCCTGTGCGCCGAGGCGATCCTTCACCTGGTCCCACAACTCCACATCTCGAAGCGCCTCCTCCATGCACGCCTCGAGCTCGTTGCGACCAAGCCCATGCACGTTTCGCAGAGGTATCGAAAAGTTCTGGCGAATCGAAGTAGGCAGGACGTTCGGGTTTTGAAAGACCATCCCCGCCGTACGACGCAGTCGCGCGACACTCGCTCCGGACCCATATGCGCGTTCCGCCCTACCGTCGATCGCGATCGTGACCTCTCCGGCAGTGCGGACTCCATCGTAGAGCTCGTTCATCCGATTCACGGCACGCAGCAGAGTACTCTTGCCGGAGCCTGACGGCCCGATCAACACCATCAATTCCCCCTGGCGGAACTCCAGATCTATGTCCTCGAGCACGCGGGTATCCCCGAACCAGACGCTCAGTCCTTGAACGTTCACTACGCTTTCCATAGACGCTCAAGACTCCTCTGCAAGATGAATGTCAACGAGAAGAGTGACGCTGTCAGAACCAAAAGCACCAGCGCCGAAGCAAACCCCACGCTCAACTCCTCAGCAGTGTTGTGCTCTGCGGCGATGACGAAGATCTTGAACGGCAGCGCCTCGAACTTATCCGTAAGGCTTTGTGGGCCACGCCCACCGGCCGTTGCCACAGCACCGGTCAGCATGATAACCGCTGTATCCTCGGCGGCACGACCGAGCGATAAGACAGCACCGCTCAGGATACCCCGGCTCGCCGCAGGGATTAGGATCCTGAGGACCGACTGAGAGTGTGACATGCCCATGCTGGCGCCGAGCAGCCGCATCTCCGCTGGTAGTCCCTCAAGAGCGTTCTGTGTGGCACGAATCATATAGGGCAGCACGAGAAGTGCAAGACACACAGCGGCCACGAGCAGTCCCGTCCCGGCGTCCGGGGCGATGGTCTGGCGTAGCAGTAGGATCATCGAGAAGCCAAAGAGCCCCATGATTATCGACGGGGTCCCTGCCAACACATCGACCAAAAAGGTGATAGTCGCCCGAAAGCGTCCGGACGCATACTCGGAGATGAAGACACCCGCTGCGATTCCCAGCGGGATCGCGACTGCTGATGATGCTGCGATCAGGATGAGAGTGCCTGCTATTGCCGGCCAGATGCCATGAAGAACCCGGGCTCCACCGAATACCGCATCGGGCCAAGCCACGTCGCCAAAGAACAACTGGAGGTCAAGCACCGACGCCGACCGGTATACGAGAAATGCCACGAGCGCCACAACAACGGCAACCACGCCCAGGGAGGAGACCCAGGAGGTGATGACAAGCAGTATCTCCGCGACCCTACGCACCACTCGACCCTCGTCTCCCCATATTGCGCACCGCGATCGAGATCGCGGACGTGGTCAGCAAGAGGATGAAGCCCGCCGCGAACGCCGACTGATAGCCCGGCCCACCGACCTCAAGGGACATCACCAGGCTGATATGAGCGGTAAGTGCCCGAACGGAGTCGATCGGAGACTCCGGTACCAACGGAACGTTGCCCGACAGCATGAGCGCGACCATCGTATCCCCCAGCGCACGCCCGAATCCGAGCACGAATGCAGCAAGCAGGCCCGCACGTGAGGCCGGGATCATCACCCCGAGCACATGTTGCGTCGGGTTCATGCCCAGCGCAGCGGTGGTGTGCCGTGTTGCCGCCATCAAGCCCTGCCAGTTCGAATCGATCACCAGGACGATCGTAGGCAAGACAAGCACCGCAAGCACAAGTGCTGCACCCAGAAGAGAGAAGCCCGTGCCACCCTCGAAACCCGCTCGAAGGAGCGGTGGCAGGATGATCGCCGCCGCAAAGGCATAGACGATGGTAGGAATCCCGGTCATGAGATTGACGATCGTCATCACAATACGTGCTGGCTGACGCGGTCCGATCCCGAATGCGAATGCACACACCGCGACCGCGACAGGGAACGCGACCGCCATCGCAAGCGCAGATAGCCCAAGCGAACCCACGACCATCGGCAGGATACCGAAGCTGCCATCAGCCGGCCGCCACGTCCAGTCGATCATTCTGGCAAAACCATCAGCCGTGAACAATGGGAGTGCGAAGTAGGCAAGAAACGCGAACATCCCGAGAACGGCTGCGACAGCGATCGCCGCAGCCGTCCCGAGGACCACATACATGAACCTGTCGCTCATTTCATGCTGATTCGTTCTGGACATGCCTACCGGGCGTACGTCGGGATATATCCGGCGTCCTCGATGTACGTGACGCCATTCTCACCCATGAGGTACTCCAAGAAGACCGCAGTCAGTCCCTCCGGAGTACCCTGGGTGACGCTGTAAAGCTTCCTGGTCACCACATAGGACCCATTGAGCGCGTTCTCGTTAGTGGGCTCGACGTTGTCATAAGACACAGCCGCCACCGAATCATCGACCCCGCCGATGCTCATGAAACCGATTGCTGCTGCATCTGCTGCCACTGACGTCTTCATAGCACCGTTCGACGTCACGATGACTGCCCTCTCGCTCACGTCACCATTACCGAGACCCTTCTCGATGAAGGTCTCCCCGGTTCCACTACCCTCCTCGCGGGCATACACGTTGATCGCCCCGGAGTTGCCCCCGACCTCGGACCAGTCGGTGATCTCCCCTGCGAAAATAGCCTTCACCTGGTCGGCCGTGAGTTCTTGGACGGGGTTATCCGGGTGCACGATCGCAGTCACGCCATCGATAGCCCATGCGTGGAGCTCGAGACCCGGGTACTTGGCGATCTCATCATCCTTGAGCTCACGGCCTGAGTTCCCGATTTCCACGAGCCCTTCACCGATCTGCTGTACGCCGACACCCGAACCGCCCCCTGCTACGGTGATGGCGATAGCGTCGTTGGCGGACATGATGTCGGCAGCCAACGCCTCCATCACGGGGATGTGTGCAGTGCCGCCCGCGATGTCAAGATCGCCCTCGAGCCCTGCGAAGGCATCAAGAGAAGATGTGATATCAGCAACAGACTCCTCCTGCGAAACCGGCGCCTCCTCCGTGGTTTCCGTTGCACACCCTGCCAGCCCACTCAGTCCAAACGCGAGGATAAACGCCCCCATGAACGCGTACACGCTCCGATGATTCCAGCGCATCCCACTCCTCCTTCGAGACCACATGATCCCAACGACGGCTTGATAATGTGAGCTGATATTACTCATTCTTTTTCTTAATGTCCAAACACACTGCTGCACCTGGCGCCCGCCTCACAACCTTCACTTCTTCGATACAAGCCTGAAACATCGCCCCCCCACACTCGGCCTATCAACCGGATCGACTCCGGCGCCGGAACATGTGGCACGCGCCGAGGCGGAGATGAAAGTGAGGGAGCGTATGGATGTACAAGTAGGACTCGATACCGTGTGGGTGCTCCTCGCGGGGATACTGGTGTTCTTCATGAACCTCGGCTTCGCGCTAGTGGAGTCTGGATTCGCAAGGGCTAAGAACACGGTCAACATAATCTCCAAGAACTTCATCGTCTTTGCGGTCTCGACGATCGCCTTCCTGGTGATCGGGTGGGGACTGATGTATGGCGATGGTAACGGGTTCGTCGGCCTCAAGGGGCTCATGATGGTCGGCGGTGCTGACAACAGCCCCGCCACCGGTGACGCATACCAGGGCGTCTACTCGGCGATGGGCTGGGCGGGCGTGCCGCTCATGGCCAAATTCTTCTTCCAGCTGGTCTTTGCGGGAACCGCAGCCACGATCGTCTCGGGAGCGGTGGCTGAGCGGATCAAGTACATGTCGTTTATCGTGTTCTCGTTCGTACTCGTAGCATTCGTATATCCCACGGTCGGCCACTGGATCTGGGGCGGTGGCTGGCTCGCCGCTCTCGGCTTCTGGGACTTCGCAGGATCGACTGTGGTGCACTCCGTGGGTGCATGGGCGGCCCTCGCAGGTGTGCTGGTGCTCGGCCCGCGTCTCGGCAAGTTCGGCAAGAATGGCAAGGTGCACGCGCTTCCAGGCCACAACATGACCTCGGCCATGACCGGTGCGCTGATCCTGTGGCTCGGCTGGTTCGGCTTCAACCCCGGCAGCACGATGGCCGCCGACCCGATGGCGATCTCGCACATCGTCGTCACGACCAACCTGGCGGCCGCCGCCGGCGCACTGATGGCGACCGCCGCGGCGTGGAAGGTACTCGGCAAGCCGGATATCGGCATGACCATCAACGGCATGCTCGGGGGGCTCGTAGGTGTGACCGCGAGCTGCGCTTTCGTAAGTATGGGGAGCGCGCTCGTGATCGGCGCCGTCGCCGGCACGATCGTGGTCTTCGGTGTGCTACTGCTGGATAAGCTGAAGCTCGACGACCCGGTGGGCGCGCTCGCGGTGCACGGCATGGGCGGCATCTTCGGAACGCTCGCGGTCGGACTCTTCGCACAGGACAAGTTCTCTCCTGGCACCACGGGTGACGGCCTGTTCTTCGGCGGTGGTTTCGGTTTGCTGGGCACGCAAGCACTCGGTGTACTGGCCGTCGGCGGATTCGTGTTCGCAGTGTCGATGGTTGCATGGCTCGCCATCAAGGCGACGCTCGGCCTGAGGGTGACCGAGGACGAGGAGCGCGAAGGCCTCGACATCGGCGAGCACGGCAACCGGGCGTATCCGGACTTCGTCCACACCGAGACCGTGGCCTAGCGGCCGTACGAGAGGAGGCAGGAGCTATGAAGAAGATCGAAGCAATCATCAAGCCGCACAAGCTCGATGACGTGAAGGAGGCCCTCCAGACGCTGGGCGTGGCGGGACTGACCGCCTACGAGGTGAAGGGCTACGGGCGGCAGAAGGGCCACACCGAGATCTACCGCGGCGCCGAGTATACGGTGGACTTCGTGCCCAAGGTGAAGATCGAGGTGGTCGTCGACGACGACCTGGCAGCCCGGGCCGAAGATGCGATCGTGACTGCAGCGCAGAGTGGCAAGATCGGCGACGGTAAGGTGTTCACCTACGACTGCAAGGGTGCCATCCGAATCCGTACGGGCGAACGCGGCCCGGACGCACTCTGAGTCGGTGATCGGCATGGCGGCAGCGAGTCCCCTGGGGTGGTTCATCGAGCGGCGCACCGCACTCGTCGAACGGGCGACCCCGGGGACCGCTGCCGCTGCCGAGCTCGCTCGGCTCACCAATGAAGCCGTCTTCGCTCAGGTGAGTATGGCTTCTTCGTTCATCGGGACGCCCTTCGCGGTGTTCGCGCTCGGTGGGTACGGTGCCGGGCGGCTACTGCCCGGATCGGACATCGATCTGCTCATCGTACCGACGGGCTCCTCGCGCGATGTCGAACCGCTCGTTCGCTGCCTGCTATACCCGCTCTGGGACGCCGGGCTCACGGTGGGACACCAGATCAGGACGCCGAAGGACCAGCTACGAGCGGTACGAGAGGATCTCACGGTAGCGACCTCCTTCCTTACGGCGCGCTGCGTAGCCGGAGACGGAACACTTGCAAAACACGTGATCGGCTCCGTGTTCGCTCGCCTCGCCCGGGACAGACGCTCGCTGCTCGAGCGCGTCACCGCCCGCGAGCGACCCGGCTCGCCGTATCAACTCGAACCCGACCTCAAGGACGGCGCGGGCGGCCAACGGGACATCGATGAGCTCGTCTGGCGCGCCGCGCTCGCGCTCGGAGCACCGGCGTCCACCCCCGTCGGACTGCTGGAGTCCGGTCTGCTCACTGACCCCGAAGCGCTGCTGCTCGAGTCTGCCCAAGATGCGATCACCGGCGCAAGATGGGTCGTACACCGCACAAGCGCACGCGTCAGCAACACACTGTGCGCGATGGAGGAGGACCTCCTACTGGACGCAGAGACCACACAGCGCGCCCTGGAGCTGACCCACCATACATTGATCACCGTCCGCGATCGGGCGGCGCGACGCCCTCCGGCGCCGCCTGATCCGATGTCGCTCGACGAGATCGTCGGCCTCGCGCAGACCGGAACGCCGGGTCTCGCCATGCTCGAGCGCGCAACGTACGCAGGCAGGCTGGAGCACGCGATCCCCGGGCTTCAGGCGATGATGGCGCTACGGCGTCCGTCACTCTCCCACCGCTACACGGTAGGAGCACACAGCCTCCGTGTTCTCACAGTGCTCCTCGATGCGTCCGCGACCAAACCGCCCGCAGAAGACACACTGCATGCGCTGGTCATCGCCGCGCTCACGCACGACCTCGGCAAACAGACACCCGGACCGGGGCACGCGGCTCGCAGCGCCACGCTCACGGCGGAGGTGGCCTCACGGTTCGGCCTATCACAGGACGTCGGGGCCGCCGCAGAGGTACTCGTACGGGAGCATCTCCTACTCTCCGAAGTAGCGACCACCCGGGATCTGACCGACGAGGATGTCATCCTTGTGTCTGCTGCCCGGATCGGTTCGCTCGCGCTCGTCGAGCCGCTCTTCGCACTCACCGCTGCAGACATGCGTGCGACCGGACCTGACGTCTGGACGCCATGGCGTGCGACCCTGGTGGCCGAGCTCGCCAACAAGCTTGCCGACGCCCTATCACCCGAGATCGACGGCGCAGGCATCATCGCGGCCGCCGAGAACACCCGCGAGGCGGCACGCGTCACAGCGTTATCGCGGGGTGCTTCGCGCGTTGTTCTCGGGTTTCTGGAACAAGCACCGCTCCGCTATCTTGCGCACCGCGATGCCAAGGAGGTACTACGTGACGCACTGCTCGTCCAATCGATCGCGGGTCCGGGCGCCCCCGGCCGCTTCGCGCTCGGCATCTCACCCGGCCCGACCGAAGGCACCTGGGTCATGGACCTCATCACCCGCGACCGCCCCGGCCTGTTCGCCATCATCAGCGGCACACTCTCGCTGTGCGGCCTCGACACCCTGGCTGCAGAGGCACATGCCGGCGAAGCAGGGATCGCACTCGACACCTTCACCGTCACATCTGCCACACGCGCACCTGTGGGCACCGAGACCTGGTCCGCCGTTGAGCGCGTACTGTGCGCAGCGCTCGCCGGACGATATGACATCGATACGCGTCTGGCCAAGCGTCGCCTGCACTATCCTGCATCCTCCGACACCGCAATGCCTGTGGTGCGAACTCTCACGGCAACCCGCCTCACGGCGACAGTCAGCATCAAGACGCCGGACCGTGTGGGGCTGCTTCACGATCTCGCATGGGCGTGTCGATCCGCCGACCTGGACATCCGCCGCGCCGTCATCACCACACGCGGAAACGTGGCTGACGATGTCTTCGAGTTGACCGATGCCGAAGGTGCCCCACCCTCCCGTGAGACGATCACCGAGACACTCATCCCGCTGCTCGAGCAAGCTGCACCAGCACACTGAGCCCCAGCGAGGACTATGCAGCATCGCACATGGAACGCAGGAGCACGCCCGCTACAGTCCGTTTATGAGATCCTTCACGACCTTCGGCTCGGCCAGTGTCGAGAGATCACCGAACGCCTCGGTCTCGCGCTCGCCTGCCGCGATCTTGCGCAGGATGCGGCGCATGATCTTGCCACTCCGCGTCTTGGGAAGGTCGCGGGCGAACTGGATACGATCCGGCTGCGCGATAGGACCGATCATCTTGCGGACATGCCCCTTGAGTATCTTCTCGAGATCGTCCGAGGCTATCTGCCCGTCACGGAGGATCACGTACGCGTGCACGCCCTCGCCCTTGACCGGGTGCGGGAACCCCACGACCGCCGCCTCACTGACGCTCTCGTGGCTCACGAGCGCACTCTCGATCTCCGCGGTACCCATCCGGTGCCCGCTCACATTGATGACATCGTCTACCCGGCCGAGCAGCCAGTAGTCGCCTGAGGCATCCACGCGAGCACCGTCTCCGGTGAAGTACCGCCCCGGGAAGCGCTCGAAGTAGACCTCATGCAGTCGCTTATTGTCGGGATCGTTCCAGGTGCCCCGGAGCATGCCCGGCCATGGCTGCTTGACGGTGAGGTACCCGCCGTCGCCCGGATCGGCGCGCGAGCCGTCCTCACGGACGACCTCCGGAACCACGCCATAAAACGGCCAAGACGCGGACCCCGGCTTGAGCGACGTCGCCCCCGGAAACGGCGTGATGAGGAAACCGCCCGTCTCTGTCTGCCAGTAGGTATCCACGATCGGAAGCTCACCTCGGCCGATGGTGTCGCGATACCACTCCCACACCTCGGGATTGATGGGCTCCCCCACCGTGCCGAGCAGCCGGAGCGAAGTCAGGTCGTAGCGCTGCGGCCAGCCCGCACCGTGACGCATGAGCGCGCGAACTACCGTGGGGGCCGTGTACAGCGTGTTGACGCGATACTTCTCCACCACCGCCCAGAAGCGGCCCGGATCGGGGTACGTCGGCACGCCTTCGAACATCAGCATGGTCGCGCCTGCCGCAAGTGGCCCGTACACGATGTAGCTGTGGCCGGTGACCCACCCGATATCGGCGGTACACCAGTACACATCCTCATCCCGGTAGTCCATCACAGTCTTGAAACTCATGAGGGTGTACAGAAGATAACCTGCAGTGGAGTGCAGGATGCCTTTTGGCTTACCGGTAGAGCCCGACGTGTAGAGAATGAACAACGGGTCTTCGCCACCCATGGCCTCCGGTGGGCACGGCTTGCGGACCTCGGGCGCCGTGACCTCCTGATGCCACCAGGTATCGCGTCCCGGCTCCATATCGACATCCCCTGCCCCACGCTTGACGACGACGCACGCTTCCACGCTCGGACACTCGAAGAGCGCTTCGTCGGCTGCCACCTTGAGCGCCACCTTGCGGCCACCGCGAATACCCTCGTCGGCAGTGATGAGAAGTCTGGCGCCACAGTCCTGGATACGTTCCCGCAGCGCGCTTGCCGAGAACCCGCCGAAGATGACCGAGTGGATGGCTCCGATACGCGTGCAGGCCAGCATCGCCATCGGCAGTTCCGGGATCATCGGTAAGTAGATGGCGACGCGGTCGCCGCGCTCGATACCCTTCTTCTTGAGGACGTTGGCGAACCGGCTCACGATGTGGTGCAACTGCTGGTAGGTGAACGTGGCGGTGGTGCCGTCATCACCCTCCCAGATGAGCGCGGCTTTGTTGCGTCGCCAGGTATCCAGATGCCGATCGAGACAGTTGACTGATACGTTGAGGCACCCATCGGCGAACCACTGATAGTCGAGCTGCTCGAAACCGCCTGACCGCACCGTCTCAAACGGCTTCATCCACGAGAGCTCCTCGCGCGCAGCGTCACCCCAGAAGCCCTCGGGGTCCTGGATCGACCGACGATAGGTCTCGGCATATGCGTCTCGGCCGGCAACGACTGCCCGCTCCACAAACTCCTTCGGTGGCAGGTAGACATGCTCCGCCGACGACAGGTGCTCGATACTCGCGTGCTCTTCGCCCGCCATGCGGCACTCCCTCCGGTCGCTTGCTGAGGTTATTCCCTTTGAGGGCACTCGTGTCGTGTACGATATGTTTATCTACGACAAGGAACACTCTTGCCCGCACTGACCCGAAAATACGACGACCTCCGTAACCGCCTGTCCAATCTGGGCAGCGCTTTGGTGGCATACTCCGGGGGTGTCGACTCCACCCTCCTCGCCTTCACGGGACACGTCGTCCTCGGGACCAAGTGCCTCGCGGTGATTGCGGTCTCCGACGTGCACCCGGCGGCCGAGATCGATGAGGCGCGGGCGACAGCACAGTCACTCGGCCTGAACATCTACGAGGTCGAGACCTACGAACTCACCGACCCGCGATTCCAATCCAACCCCCCTGATCGATGCTATTACTGCAAGACCGAGATGTTCTCGCTCTTCCATACGATCGCGAGAACACGCGGCATCTCATGGGTGCTCGATGGCACTAACGCAGACGACCCTTCACGGCGACGACCCGGCCAACGCGCTGCCGAGGAGCTTGGCATCGTGAGCCCGCTTCTGGAAGTCGGCTTGCACAAAGATGAGATCCGCACGCTCTCCGAGCAGCTCGGGTTACCGACGTGGGACAAGCCCGCGGGTGGCTGCCTTGCGACGCGCTTCCCATACGGCACCGCGATTACCGATGAAGGCCTCGAGCGTGTCGCCGTTGCCGAGGCGGGAGCCCGCGCACTCGGCCTCAAGCAGGTACGCATCCGATCGCACGGTGACGTCGCGCGGATCGAGGTGGACCCGCAGGAGATGGAGCGTACGTTCGCGCTGCGGGACCAGCTTGCGACAGCCGTACGCGCCGCCGGATTCGTCTATGTCACGCAGGATCTCGAGGGATATCGATCGGGGTCGCTCGACGATGTCGTCACAAAAGAATCCCCCGAGGGCTGAGGCGCATCGCACGACGCGACACTCAGGCTACTTTGGACCATCGTCTGCTGCCGAGTGCGATGAAAGCGATCGCGATCCCGACTACCGCGGGGACTACAGTGGGATTCTCCGGCACGCCGTACGCATCGACAAGCGGCGACGCTGCTATGAGACCTCCGACTGGTGCCGCCAGAAGCGCAGGCCAAACGATCCATGGCACCTCCGTGTGCGCCCCGGCCAGACGGATCACACCGTAGATGCTGCCCGCATATGCCAGAGCCGCCATCCCGAAGAACGCCAGGTACGTGAGAACACCCCCGGGCTCACCGAACCCCAGCGTAGCGACAACGAACAAGCCAGCGCCGATCGCAAGCAGCACCAATGCCCACGGCATGAAGGTCCCCACAACGAGTGCCCCGGCACCCCATGCAAGCTTTGAGCTCCAGCCAACCGGTACGGACCGAGACACTGTGACCCCGCTCATGACTTCCCCCTCTTCTTGTGGTGACCGACCCCCGGCCAACCGTCCTGCCGGGAGCTACACGACCAACTCGCGCAGTGCAGCGCGCACAGCAGCCGGGATACGCTCCCGTATCCGGACCGGATCGCCCATCGCGGCAGCCAGGATACGCGTGGTGAACGGTTGCGCGGTCTCCACGATATCGATCTCCGGGTAGAGCGCCCGTGCGACACCTTCCACAGTCGCCAGCGACTTGATGAGCAGGCCGTAGCCGCTCGGGATCGCGATGCCATACTCGCCGAGCAACTTCAAAAATCCGAGACCGAAGTGGGCGAAGTCGCGCGTGCCGTCAGGACGCACGTCACCGTCGAGCAGCTCGCCGAGACCCTTCCGCACCGGCTCGACGTGCTCCTGCGGCACATGTACACCAAGCAGCTCCGAGTACCGTAGCGCTCGATCAGGATCGCGGTAGATGAGCGCCGCCATCACCTGTGTGATATTCATGCGCTCCTCAGGAGTGAGGTACCCCACGATGCCGAAGTCCAGGTACGCGATCGTGTTGTCAGGCGTGACGAAGATGTTGGCAGGGTGAAGATCAGCGTGATACCGCCCGTACACGAACACCTGGCGCATGAACGCCGTGGCCCCGTGGATCGCAAGCCCTCTGCAGTCCACGCCTGCCTCTCGGGCGATCTCAAGATCACTCAGCCGCCACCCCGTGATGAACTCCATGGTGAGCACCCGCGCGGTACTGCGCGGCCAGACGATCCGCGGAGCCTGCACTTTGGGGTCGTCACGGAAGTCGAATGCGAAGCGATCGGCAAAGCGACCCTCCCGACGTAGATCGAGCTCCCGATCGACCGTTCCGGAGAACTCATCTACGAGCGCCACCGGGTCGAATCGTCGTGCGAGTCGTGTGCCTGCCATACGCTCGGCTAGTCGCCGCACGATGACGACATCACCAAGGATGGACTCGGCGGCTCCGGGACGAACGACCTTCACGACAACCTCGGCCCCTATGGGGAGCACCTCACCCCAGACCGGGCGACACGGCTGTGCAAGCGTTGCCCGATGCACCTGCGCTATCGAAGCCGCCGCGAGCGGTTCGTTGTCGAAGGTCGCGAAAAGCTCCTCGGGCTCGGCAGAGAACTCCGACCGGATGACAGCGCGGATGGCCTCTACAGGGACCGGAGGGACCGCATCTTGCATGCGTTGCATCTCGGCGACCAATTCGGCGGAGAACTCATCGGGGCGGACCGAGATAAGCTGTCCGAGCTTGATGAACGCCGGGCCGAGTTGCTCGAAGGAGCGCCGTAGTCCTCGAGCCCAGGCCGCGCGACGAACGTGTGCCGAAACGAGTCCGAAGCGCGCCGCCGGAAGCTGCCTGACAAGTTGCCCGAGGATGGTGCGGGTGATGACCATACTACGAGAGGCCATGCGAGACTCCTAACCGCTCACCTTGCGAAGGATGGTCTCAAGGATCGACTCCATGGAGTCGAGGCGTCCGCGAAGCTCCGCGACCTCGAATCTGATCTCATCGAGCGCGGGATCGGGTGGCTCCTCGATCGCGCGCTCCTCCCCACGGGCGCGTGCCTCGAGATCACGCTTGAGTTTCTCCTTCTCCTCCTCGACCATCGCCGCCAGCCCATCGACGAACGCGTCAGGGCCACCACTCATCCCCTCGGGACCGCCACTGATCCCCCGCCGGATGGCAGCCTTCATCTCTTCGTCGGCAGCCTCATGCGTGAACAACCATGTCGCGAAGAACCGCATCACGTCGTCGGTCATCTCACAGCCCCCATTCGTCGATATACTGTGTAATAGATAGTACCTCGCATTACCAGGTAATGCAACACGGTTCGGACAACAGTCGTCTCATACCCCCGAGAGGTGACTTATTCCTGGCGGTGGGAGTCTCTTGCTCCGAGAAGCCGCAAGCTGTTGGCGATCACCAACAGCGCGATCCCTGTATCGGCGAAGACCGCCATCCACAGCGTCGCCCTGCCTACGACCGCAAGCGCGATGAACACGATCTTCACGGCGATGGATGCAGCGATGTTCTGCCTGATGATGCGCATCGTCCGCCTACCGAGCTCAAGAAAGCGAGGCACGCCTCCGAGGTCGTCGCTCATGAGCGCGACATCGGCGGTCTCGATGGCGATAGGGCTCCCCGCCGCCCCCATCGCTACGCCGATATCGGCGGTGGCGAGCGCGGGCGCATCGTTGATGCCGTCACCCACGAGCAGTACGGCACCGAACCGTCCCCGCAGCTCCTCCACAGCACCGGTCTTATCCTGCGGCAGCAGCCGCGAGCGCACCTCGGTGATGCCGGTCACCTCAGCCACGCGGGCGGCGGCCTGTGGGCTGTCGCCCGTGAGCATCGCCACATGCTGGACACCCCCGTGCGCCAGTGTCGCCACTGCCGAGGTTGCTTCAAGACGCATCGCATCGGCCACACCAATCACACCGAGGACTCGCGACAACGACGCATCGTACACGAACACTACCAGTGTCGTGTGGCCCTGCGCTTCGAGCCGGGCTACGGCATCCCCGACCTGCGCAACATCGACCCCCTGCTCCCCGGCATACCGCACGCTGCCGACCGACACCCGCTCGCTGCCCACGACACCGCTCACGCCACGTCCGGGCTCCTCGTACACTTCTGTCGCATCACAACGCACGCCCCCCGCGGCTTCAGTCACAGCCGAGGCAAGCGGGTGGTTCGAGTGCGCCTCGACTGCCGCTGCGAGCTGGAGCACGTTCTCAGCTGTATATCCCGCGAACGGAACGACCTCTGCTACCTCAGGACGTCCCTCGGTGAGCGTCCCGGTCTTGTCGAACGCTACCACCTGGATGCCGACCGCACGCTCGAGGAACACGCCGCCCTTCACGAGAATCCCCTCACGCGTGGCCCGCGTGATACCCGAGACGACTGCCACCGGCGTGGAGACGACGAGCGCGCACGGACACGAGATCACGAGCAGCGTGAGTGATCGGTACACCCACTCGCGCCACGCAACGAACCCCTGTACACCGGCGCCGAGCTCGCCAAGCAGCGGACCACCGACTGCGATAGCGACGGCGATAGCGACCACGACCGGCGTGTAGATGCGGCTAAAGCGATCCACGAACCGCTGCACGGGAGCGCGACTGGCCCGGGCCGACTCCACCAGATGCACGATTCGCGCGATGGTGGTGTCGTTCGCCTCTGTGGTGGTGGCTATGACAACGAGACCGAAGGTGTTAAGCGTGCCCGCATAGACGGCGTCGCCGGGTCCACGATCCGCCGGCACGGACTCACCGGTGATAGGTGACTCGTCAAAAACCGAACGGCCCTCGGATATAAGCCCGTCGAGCGGCACGCGTTCCCCCGGACGCACGACCACAAGCTCCCCGATGGTCACCTCCTCCGGCACCACCTCGATCTCGGCGCCATCGCGACGCACACGTGCTCGTGAAGGTGCCAACGCCATCAGCCCGCTGATCTCACGCCGCGTTCGTGCGACGGAGCGTGCCTCGAGCATCCCGCCAAGCGCGAAGAGCACGATCACCGTGGCGCCCTCTCCCCACTCGCCGAGTGCGGCGGCACCCGAGACGGCAAGCGTCATCAGCACGTTCATGTCGAGTGAGCGCGCCATGAGCGAGACCGCGGCGCGGCGCCATACCAACGACCCGCCGACGATGATCGCAAGCGCATGGGCGCCCACACCTGCGGTCTCAGCACCGCTCCAGCCAAGCAGCCATCCGACGACGAGCAGTGCTGCGGAGACGGCGACGCTGACCTCGGTGCGATTACGGGTCCACCACGAGACCGGAGGCAACCCCTGGCTATCAGCAGCGTCCATTGCCTCCATGCCGTGCCCAGCACCCACGACGACCGCCACGACGCGCTTGCGCGGATCGTCCGTGCGGTCGTACTCGATGCGCAACAAGCCGGTCGCGAAGTTCACGTCGGCCGACAGGACACCTGTCACCTGCTGTACGGACTTACTCACGGTCCGCGCGCAGTCGGGTCAATCGAACCCGGTGAGGCGGTAGGCTGCATGGCCGACCGAATCGGCCTCCTCCAGCGCCCGCCGTTCGACTGCAAGGCGTAGCTGCAGACGCACC
>Ga0265295_1003274_pt1 | contig 23994 bp, 21 predicted proteins | sample Munlansysbiofilm_FD_192503 | JGI IMG/M metagenome (GOLD analysis project Ga0265295, IMG submission 192503) | Leachate microbial communities from a municipal landfill in Southern Ontario, Canada - Methane capture system biofilm | ecosystem: Engineered > Solid waste > Landfill > Unclassified ...
GTTTAGGTTTAAATGTCAAAAACTCAAGCCCTGCTGCCCTGCCCTCATTGGTTATACTGGTTAAAAGCGAAGGAATCTCGCGGGAGTTGGGCAGTTCTGTCAAGGCATCATCCAGTGCTGCCAGCAGATTGTCGTATTCTTTTTCCAGCTTGGGCAGATTTTTAGCTATTGAAATCTTCTGGCTAACAGTTGCTGCAAGCTTCTCGTTTTCCTGGGTAAGTTGTTCTATCTCTTCATGCTTTGGGAGGTAGAAAAACCAGACAAAAGCCGCTGATATCAGGAACAGCAGCAACACAAACAGGGTTATTTTCTGTTTGGTGGGCATTTTGAAAAGTTTTTCTACGCGCTGATCCATATCCCGACTCTTGTTTACTTACTTTTTTTTGTTTTTTTGTCAGCAGCCTGAGCAGGCTTTGCGGTTTCAATTCTGGCATTAAGATCAAACCGTTTCAGCTTGGTATCTGCCACCTCTTTTTGCTCAGAAACAACCAGTTCCACATTTTCAAACTCAGGCGATTCTTCCAAAGCCCGTATAAACTGGGCGATAAGTTCTTCATTAAAGGCAAGACCACCGATTTTGATATTCACCCCTGCTTCACGGTAGGCATCCAGCCAAAGCTGGCCTGGGGTTATATCGCTGAGTTCGGACATTCTACTGGCTGGCCCAGTCTTGTTTTTACGCAGCTGTGCCAGTATATCAAGCTTGTTTTTCACCTGGTCACGCAGTTTGGTCAGGTTGTTAATCTTGCCTATTTTTTTATCAAGCTGGGTGATCATCGCCTTGTTACTGGCAATATTCTGCTTGAGTTCAGCAATTTTTCTGTTTTGCATAAACAGCAAGGCAAGTGCAATCGCAATTACCAGCACCAGCCCTGATACCAGTATTACAATTTGCCTGGCTACTGATTCCTGCTTTTTAGCTGTACGCAGAGGTAACAGGTTGATTCTGATCATTTATCCCCGACCCTCCGCATCGCCAGCCCCACTGCTATGGTCATCAAAGGTGCTATTTCTTTCAGATATTCAGGATCAAACCTGCTTTCATCAAACCTGATGCCGGCAAAGGGGTTAAACAGCTCAACATCAACATCTGTACGGGCTTTTATGGATTTAATCAGACCACAGACTTTGGAGCTTCCGCCAGAAAGATACAGCCTGGTTACTTTTTCTTCTTCAGTGGCAGTGGAACTGTAAAAATCAAGGGATCTGCGTATTTCCTGGGCAATTGATTCATTTATCCGCTGCATCATATCCAGCAGATGTTCGTCATCAAGCTCTTCAGCCAGCATTTTTTTGGTTTCTGCCTCTTCAGCAGAACAGCCAAGCTGCTTTATAATCTCTTCATTATACTGATTGCCACCCACCTGAACATCGCGGGTAAACAATGATTTACCTGCCATGATGATGTTTATATTCATGGTTTCAGCACCAATATTAACAAGCCCCACAACCTGGCTGCTGGCACCATGATTCAGCTCAAAAGCATTTTGCACTGCAAAAACATCAACATCCATCACTGTCAGGTTAAGTCCGGCATTTTTAAAGACCAAAACATAATCATTAATTACTTCTTTTTTGCTGGCAACCAGCAAAACCTGCATTTTGGACGGGTCTTCAGGGTCTTCGTCCAGAATCTGAAAATCAACATAAACATCGTTGATATCAAAAGGGATATACTGCTCGGCTTCCCAGCTTATCTGCGATTCGAGCTCCTCGGTGGTCATCTGCTGCATCGTAATCTTGCGTACAATAACCGTGTTTCCGGAAACAGAACATGCTGCTTCTTTGCCAGAAGCTTTAAGGCTTGCCTGAAGCTGCTTGATAGTTTGGCTGATTATTGCCTGATCTGCAAAATGATTATCAACAACAGCACCATCTGACAGCGGTAAAATGCCAAGGTTAAGCAGATGATAGCCATCCTTGCCGGCTTCAAGCTGAACCAGCTTGATCGCTTTGGAACCAACATCAATGCCCAGCATATTTTTTTTGCGCTTAAAAAGCTCAAAGTTGGCCAACATCAATTGCTCCTGCATCTGCAAAACAGTTCTTATACTTTATTTAAGCTTTCGGGCTGCCCTTTTGTTTTGCAGGCAGACAGTACAAGCTTGTAAAAGCTGGTGATTGTTTACTTATCTTAATTACAGCAACAGTCAAGTGCTTTTATCAGGTTACGGGCTATTTGTGCACTATTTTACGTACAAATCCGGCTTCTGGATGGAAACACCTCAGAAACTCTCTGCAACAGTTTGCCAAAGTCCTGTTCAGGCAGCACTAGGAAACGGTGATGTCCCCTCCGGAGGTGCCGCAAACACCCGCTGGCCAAGCTCATTATCAACCATCAGCAGACCATGTCCGTTTTCGCCAACTATTTTAAGTTTTGCCAGAATATCGCGGTCATTGTTTTCTTCTTCAATCTGCTCGGTTACAAACCACTGCAAAAATATCTGGGTGGCGTGGTCTTTTTCCTGCACAGCCTGTTCAGTCAGCTCATTGATACAGGAGGTAATCAGCTGTTCATGGGCAAGGGTTTTGGTAAACATATCCAGCAGCGAGCTGTATTCATTTGGCACAGCTTCACTGGCAAGAATGCTGATGTTAATCCCCTGCTCAATCAGGTAGTTATAGAATTTCATAAAATGCACCATCTCTTCTTGATATTGTGCCATAAACCAGTTGGCTGATCCTTTAAAGCCCATATCATTGGCGCAAGAAGACATGGAAAGATAGATATTTGCTGAAAACAGTTCCAGGTTCATATGTTTGTTCAGGGCTTCTGCCATTTTGTTGCTAATCATTGTTTGCTTCCTCCTATTTTTGTGATTGATAACATACTCATCTGACAATTAAATTCCGCTTAGGTACTCCGTCAGCCGGTTAACATCATTCATAAGTTGATTAAATCCATCAAATGTAAGTGATTGTGGTCCATCTGAAAGAGCTTTTTCAGGCTCTGGATGTACTTCTACCAGCACTCCGTGGGCACCGGCAACCAATGCAGCCCGTGACATAGGTATTACCAGACTGCGTTTGCCGGTGGCATGGGAAGGATCCACCATTATCGGCAGATGGGTCATCTCTTTTACCAGTGGCACCATCGCCAGATCAAGAGTGTTACGGGTGGCAGTTTCAAAGGTGCGTATACCGCGCTCACAAAGGATAACCTGCTCATTACCCTCTGCCAGAATATATTCGGCAGCAGCCAGAAACTCTTCAATGGTGGCACTCATACCCCGTTTCAGCAAAACCGGACGGCGTATTTTGCCCAACTCCCGCAGCAGATCAAAGTTTTGCATATTACGGGCACCAACCTGCAAAAGATCAGCATATTCTGCCACAAGCCCCACGTTATCAGGGCTCATTACCTCTGTAACTATTGGCAGTCCGCTTGCTTCCCGTGCCTTGGCAAGCAGCTTCAGCCCCTCCTCCCGCAAGCCCTGGAAGGTATGCGGACCTGTACGTGGCTTGAAAGCACCACCACGCAGCAGATCAGCACCGGCTTTTTTGACAAAGGCAGCGGTTTTCAGAATCTGCTCTTCGCTTTCAACGGCACATGGCCCTGCCACCACCACTGCTTGCTCGCCTTCACCGATTTTAACACCAGCAACATCAACAACTGTATTTTCAGGATGAAAATCACGGGAAACCAGTTTGTACGGTTTGGAAACATGTAATGTCTGCTGCACACCTGGCAAATCACGTATTTTGGCATCATCAACATAGCCCTTGTTGCCAAGCACACCAATGGCAGTACGCTGGCTGCCTGGTATGGGAGCTGCCGTGTAACCGGCTTCCTTCACTGTAGCAATAACCCGATCAATATCAGCCTGACTGGCAGAATGTTTCATGACGATCAGCATACTATTCCCTTCAAAATGGATTCTAAAGCACACAGATTACTAAACAATACCTGACTGTTCAACAACTTCCTGTACCTGTGGCAGATAATGAGTTTGGAATATAAAAACAATTCATGTATAAACTGCATCTATGTACTGCACATTCTATGGTCTTAAAGAACGCCCTTTTACCCTTACTCCCAATCCGGATTTTATTTTTTTGGGCAGGGCGCACCAGGAAGCGTTTGCTCACCTGATCTATGGTCTTGAGCAAAAGGTGGGCTTTATTGCCCTTACCGGAGAAGTGGGTGCAGGCAAGACAACAGTTATACGCACACTGCTTACCCGCCTTGATTCTGCCGTCTATTCCACAGCCCTGATACTTAACCCGATGCTCTCGTCTTTGGGGCTTTTAAAAACCATTAACCGCGAATACGGTATTTCAGACAATGGCGATGAACCAGCTGAACTGGTGGAAGCTTTAAACAGCTTTTTACTACAGGAAAAAGAAGCCGGGCGGATTGTTGTACTGGTGATTGATGAAACCCAGGATATGGATCCGGAAGTGCTGGAACAGGTGAGGCTGCTTTCAAACCTGGAAACAGCCAGAGACAAGCTTATCCAGATTATTCTGGTGGGTCAGCCTGAACTGGAAACATTGCTTGCCAGACCTGAACTGCGTCAGCTTAACCAGCGGATAACAGTACGTTATCACCTTACCCCAATGGATGCAGCCGATACCCGCGATTATATAGCCCACCGTCTGCGGATAGCCGGTGCAGGACCTGAAATGGTTCGCTTTTCAAAAAACGCCGTGCAATCTGTACATGGCTATGCAGGGGGGCTGCCAAGGTTGGTTAATGCCGTTGCCGACCGTGCACTTTTAATAGGTTATACAACCGAGGCACGTATTATTGAGCCGGCGCAGGTGCGTAGTGCAATAAACGATGTTGCACCAGCCACCAAAAAAAATATGAAACTGCCTTTATACAGTATTGTGGCAGCAGTTGTGGTTATCTTGCTGGTTATTGCTGGTATCCGCCTGATGCAGCATCCGACAGCTGTTGCAGACAAAAGCGCAACCACCGCAAATCCGGTAGCACCACCACCGCTGAATACAATCCTGCAAAAACTGCAACAAACAAACAACAGGCAGGATATTTATAAAGAAATCCTGAAAGCCTGGCAGAGCAAAACTGCTACAGCAATACTGCCTGCAAACACTGCTTTGGAAAACGGTCTTAAACAGGCTGGCTTTGAGCTGCATAACTTTAACGGCAGCCTGGGTAACCTTGCGCGGCTTGGCTATCCGGCTATTTTAGAGCTGTCACTGGAAAACGGTCGTAAAGGCAGGCTTGTTTTTGCAGGGCTTACCAAAAACCATGCCCTGGTGATGAATGATTATGGTGCGCTGGTTGAGATTAACCCGGCTGAACTGGAGCAGGTCTGGAGCGGCAGGGCACTGGTTCCGTGGAAAAACATGCTGGGGCTTGCCATACCAACCCCTTATATGGCAAACGAAGAACAGCGGCTGCAACTTGTCAGGCTGCTGGTTGCCAACGGAGTACTACAGGAAGGTGCGATTACGCCCCACGAAACATCGGTGCGGGATGCACTGCGCCTGTTTCAGCAAAAAAACGGGCTGGATACTGACGGCGTGGCAGGTGAACAGACCTTGATGATTCTTTACCGCCAGTCAGGTGACTTTAAAATGCCCAATATTCAGAAAGTTGAGACCATACGATGAGCAACATACTTGATGCCCTGCGCAAGGCACAGGATGAAAAAACAAAACCGCAACATGGCACCGTGGAAGGCGGGGATAATCTGATCGCCAGGCGCGGCAACAATTCCGGTGATTCAGGCAAACGGCTTAAAATCATCGTGGTTGCCGGAGCTGCCTTACTGGCTGTTGTGGCATGGTTTTTATATGGACCTGCTCCCGAGAATAACAGTTCTGATAAAAAGCAGCCTGTGGCACAGATAAAGACAACAGCACCTGAAATGACTGTTAAAACTGAAGAGGTACCGCCAGAAGCAGTATCAGAATCAGAGCAGACCGCTGAAACAGCACTAACTGAAAATGAAGATGCTAATGAAGTACCAAAAGCAAGAAAAGCCTTGCCTCTGGATGATGAAGAAGAAACCGCACCACCGGCCAAGTCCGCACCAGCCAAAACCGTTGCTGCTGAAACCAGACCTCAACAAAAAATCGTGACAGAACCGGTAAAGCAAGCTGCCACAGTCACACAGGCAGACAAGGAGACTGCGGTCAAACCACTTGAACCAGCTGCACCCGCTGAAGTTGCGGTAAAACCTGTAACACCACCTCTGCCACCGCCCCCGCCTCCCAAACCGGTAATACCTGATGTTGCCGGAACACCGGAAGGGATAACCATCAGCGGCATTGCCTGGCAATCAAATCCCAAACTAAGACGGGCTGTTATCAATGACCTGCTGGTGGGAGAAGGAGCCTTGGTTGCGGATGTAAAAGTGGTGGAAATAAAGCCAACAGCCGTAAGACTTGAGAAAAACGGTACAGTTTACGCATCACCACTGCCAAGATGAACTAGGAGCCTGTCGGACTCCTAGATTAAAGTGTTGACTTTCACAATTACAGCTGCTATATAATTTTTCTTTATCAGGCTTTTTAAAACAGTTGTTAAGTGGACAGCCTCCGCAGTGGTTTTTCAAAGGTCTGATTTATTGAAGGGGTGTCGCCAAGCGGTAAGGCACCGGATTTTGATTCCGGCATTCCTAGGTTCGAATCCTGGCACCCCTGCCAAACAAACACCAAACGGGTTACACAACTGTGTAGCCCGTTTTTTTATTTGTTTGTCCAGCCAGATAACGCTATTCTTTAAAAACCATGCACACTATCCGCACAATGAATAAATCCGACCTTGTTGAAGTACTAGCCATTGAGCAAGCCTGTTTTCCCCACGGCTGGAGCCACAACCATTTTCTGACAGAATTATCAGCAGCAAACTCTTGTTGCATGGTTTTAGAAACAGCAGGCAAGGTGGCAGGCTACTTTTGCGTGTCTTTTGTGCTTGATGAAGCCGAGCTGTTAAATATAGCTGTAGCCCCCGACCATCAGGGTAAAGGCTTAGGCAGGGATTTACTGCAAAAAGCATGTGACCTTACAGTTGAGCATGGGGCTGTAAAAATCATGCTTGAAGTCCGCGCTTCCGGCAAAGCTGCCATTGGGCTATACAAAAGCTTTGGCTTTAAGCAAAGCGGGCTGCGTAAAAATTATTATGAAAACAATATTGATGCTGTTTTGATGGATAAAATATTTTAAAGGGAGAAATATCCAGATGCTTTTTAAATCCATGATTCTTGATAACGCCGAGATTTCACCTGACTACTGGCGGATGAGGATGACCGCACCGCCGGAAATGCTATCAGCCAGACCAGGGCAGTTTGTAATGGTTCAGGTGAACCAGTCCATTGACCCACTTATCCGCAGACCACTTGGTATTTTTGATGTTGGCACCCAGCAACCGGATTACACCGGTGCCAATCCTCTGCCCTATCTGGAGATTTTGTATAAGGTGGTGGGTAAAGGCACCGCAATGCTCTCTGCTTTGCACAGTAACGATATTCTGGATATCCTTGGTCCACTGGGCAACGGCTTTCAAAAAGGCGAAAAAGATGAAGAAAAGCTGATTGTTGGCGGTGGTGTGGGGCTGGCTCCTTTATACTTACTGGCAAAAGAGCTGGTAAAAGATTCTCCGGTGCGGCTTTTTGCCGGCGGCAAAACCAAAGATGATATACTTTGCACAACCGAATTTGAACGATTGGGTGTCGAATGTTACACAGCCACTGAAGACGGATCACTGGGCGAGTGCGGACTGGTCACACAAGTACTGGAAAAAAGGCTTGATCTGCTTGGCAACAAAGGCAGCATCTTTGCCTGCGGTCCCCACGGCATGTTAAAAGCCATTGCTGAAATCGGCAGAAAACGTAATGTACCTGTACAGGTTTCCCTGGAAGGTTATATGGCATGTGGCATGGGTGCCTGCCTTGGCTGCGTTTGCCAGGGAAAAGAACACAGCAGCGAAACTCCGGATTATCGCTGTGTCTGCACCGAAGGACCTGTTTTTGATGCCACAGAACTTAAATGGGAGGAAAACTGAAATGAAAGCGGATATGTCCGTTGAAATAGCCGGAATCAAGCTGCGTAACCCAGTGATGACCGCTTCCGGCACCTTTGGTTATGGCGAAGAATTTGCAGAATATGTTGATCTTGAAAAAATCGGTGCCTTTGTCACCAAAGGGCTTTCCCTGAAGCCTCGCGCCGGCAACCCGATACCACGGATTGTGGAAACCCCCGGCGGAATGCTTAACGCCATCGGGCTGCAAAACGTAGGCATTGATGCCTTTATCAAAGATAAAGTTCCTTTTTTGCGTACTGTTAACACGCCAGCCATTGCCAACTTTTTTGGCAACACCCCTGAAGAATATGCCCAGCTGGCTGCCAGGCTTGATGAAATACCGGAAGTTGCCGGACTGGAGGTAAACATCTCCTGCCCCAACGTAAAACAGGGTGGCATTGTTTTTGGCACTGATCCTGATTGTGCTTCAGATGTGGTTGCTGCCTGCCGTGCAGCCACCAAAAAACCGTTGATTGTCAAGCTTTCCCCCAATGTAACCGATATCGTGGAAATGGCAAAAGCCTGTGAAGCAGCCGGTGCCGATGCACTATCCTTAATCAACACCCTTACAGGCATGGCCATTGATCTTGAAAAACGTCGCCCCATACTGGCAAACATTACCGGCGGGCTTTCCGGCCCTGCCATCAAACCTGTTGCCCTGCGCATGGTCTGGCAGGTTGCCAAAGCTGTAAAACTACCCCTTATCGGCATTGGCGGCATCATGTCTGCCACCGACGCACTGGAATTTATCCTGGCTGGTGCCACAGCAGTGCAGATCGGTACTGCCAGCTTTGTAAACCCTTCGGCAGCGCAACAGATAGCAGCAGATATGGAAACCTGGCTTGTTGAACATGGTGTCAGCTCTATTAAAGAGCTGATCGGCAACCTGCAAACCTGATCGGAGACAGCACCATGGCAGCACCCAAAACAGCTGATACAACCGGTGTTGACAGCGGCAACATCCTGTCTTTTGTGGATATCAACTACATTTTAGTAAATAAGTTTGTAGTGTTGCTGGGAGTGCTGCTTTTTTTCATGGCTGTTATTGTTATTGCCTGGGCACGCCGCAAACCATCCGCAGCAAACCACTCCGGCACCATCAAGCTTTCGCTTTTCGGGCTGATACTGCTTTATGTTGAAACAACCTTAAGTGGTTACCCCAACTACCGCATGATGCTGGAAAAGCTGGGCAGCGTAATTGTACTGCTTGCCCTTGCCAGGCTGGCTGTGTACCTGCTTGTTGATGTAACCATTGCCCTGCGCCGCCATGATGATGTGCCGATGCTGCTGCGCGATGCCATCCGCCTTGCTGTATATATTCTGACTGGCATTATATCGCTGCATATGGTTTTTAACGTTGATCTTACTGCGGTCATCACCACCACCACCGTACTTACCGCAGCCATCGCCTTTGCCATGCAGACCACACTTTCAAACGCCCTGCACGGCTTTACTGTGCAGATTGATCCCCTTTTAAGCCGTGGCACCTGGATTACCATTACTGATAAAAATCTGTATGGCGAAATAGTTAATGTGGGTTTTCGCTACATCACTTTGCGCACACAGGATAACAGTCAGATTCTGGTACCAAACAACATGGTGGTGCAAAGTGTCATCAACGCCCACGGCAGCAGTCAGCAGCCGGCAATTGAACGGGCTGCCCTGTTTTTAAATATCAGCCTGCCCTATGAGCTGCCTCCGGAGCAGGCACGCGAACTGCTGTTAAATGTACTGGACAGCGAACAGATGGTGCTTAAAGACCCGCCGCCAATGGTGCGCTTGCAGGACCTGGATGAAAGCAGCATTGTTTATCTGCTGAGATTCTGGGTTGCCGATCCGCAACAAAAAGGGATTGTGTTTGATCTGCTGCAAACAAAGGCATGGTATGCAGTACATCGCAACGGCTGGAATTTCTCCTTCCCGCGCCGTCAGATGGTTGAAAGACCTAAAAAAGAGCCTTTTGCCTTTTCCCGCGAAGAATTACTGCAAGGTTTGCACCAAAACCAGCTGTTTAATATTCTGGAAGAAAACGAAGTGCAGCAGCTTGTTGACAATGCCAGACCAGGCGTTTACGCACCTGGAGAAGCCGTGGTAAGGCAAGGCGATCAGGGAAGCTCGCTGTTTTTTGTGCTTTCCGGACAGCTTGAAATACTGGTTGATGGGCAAAGTATATCTGTATTGCAAAACAACCAGATGTTTGGCGAAATGTCTCTGCTTACCGGCGCGCCACGACGGGCTACAGTCAGAGCTGTGACAGAATCAATACTGGCTGAAATACCCAAAAAAGCTTTGGCTGATCTGCTGGATAATAATGAAAAGCTGATGGAACACCTTGGCGGAATTATTGAACAGCACCTTGAAGCGATCCGTGAGCGTCCAGCCAAAGACTCCAAAAAGGCAAAGCAGAAAAAACCAGCACAGCGTTCTGATTATCTTGATCTGATCAAATCTTTTTTTGGAAGGAGTTAACCATGCAAGCTGTGGAAGAGATTTTAAACCGTTACTGCACGCCAAAAACTGTCGCTGTTTTAATGACCCACGGCAAAATGGTGGCTGGCAAGGCACTGGCAGCCTGCGCTGCCGTTAACGCAGATGCAGAAACAAGGCGATTGGTAATTGAAGCCGCTTACCTGCATGATATCGGTGTTTGCAGGGTAAATGCTCCGGAAATCGGCTGCTTTGATGACCAGCCTTATATCATGCACGGAATTTTGGGGCGTGAAATACTGGAACAGGAAGGGCTGCCGCAACATGCCCTTATTTGTGAGCGTCATATAGGCACAGGATTAACCACCGCTGATATTACCAGCCAGAACCTGCCACTGCCACAGCGGGATATGCAACCGGAAACATTGGCAGAACGGATTATTAGCTACGCTGATCTTTACTTCTCCAAAAACCCGCAACAACTGGAAACAGAAAAAACTGTGGCTGAAATAAAGACAAACCTTGCCCGCTACGGTCAGGAAAAAACAACAATTTTTGATGGCTGGTTACTGGAGTTTGGCGGGTAGCTGGACAGCAGGATGATGACCTTAAGCCCCTCCCCTTAGCTTAGGTTAAGGGGAAGTTGGGAGGGGTTACAAGGTTTTGACACGAGGAAAGCCTTTGATGTAAGTAGTTGATTTTATTCCCCTCCCCTGGAGGAGTGGCAGGTGCAACCTGACGGGGTGGTAGACACAAAATCATAACTCCACACCATTGTCATTCTGCACAAAGCGTTAGCGAAGTTGCAGAATCTTAAAGCGAGATCCTGCGATTAAAGCGCATGATGACGACTTCTGGTGCACAGTTGGTCACCACTCATAATCCATTAACTTGTTCCATGGAATCACCTGCACGCCATGGCGTAGCTGGCTGGTTTCGCCACCATAAATAATGCGTTGGTTCTTCAGCGTTATCGAAGCGTTGTTTTCCTTAAACTGCTGGTCAAGTTTGTTTAAATTGTCAAAAAAAGTTTTGGCAATGGTTTGCCCAGATTTGATTTCAACAGCGGTCATGGCGTTGGCGTCTTCGATGACGACATCAATTTCCACTCCGCGAGTTTGGCGCAAGTGGAAAACTGAGCGCAAGGGAAGGTGGTTGGCAGAGCGGTATTTCATGATTTCACTGGTGACCCAGGTTTCAAAAATAGCGCCGCGCAAGGGGTGAAACTCCAGCTGTTCTACTGTGCGAATACCTAATAAAGCGCACACCAGCCCGCTATCGACAAAGTGTAATTTAGGCGATTTCACCCAGCGCGAAGTGTAGTTGCTGAACCATGGGGGTATCTGCCAAATTAAAAAACCTGTTTCCAGCAAGGAAAGCCAATGACGAATGGTGTTGTGCGAAACGCCTGCATCACTGCCCAGACGGCTTAAATTGATTTCCTGCCCTGTGCGACCTGCGGCCAGGCGCATGAAGTTCTGGAAAGTGGACAGGTCACCCAGATTCGCCAAGCGTCTGACGTCGCGTTCCATATAGGTGGCAATATAGTCTTGCAGCCAGTTGCCAGAATCCATGCCCGCCTGAAATGGACGCGGATAACCGCCCGCAAGCACCACCTGCCACAAGGAAGTGGGCGCATTGGGAAATTGTGATAACTCAGCGTAGGACAAGGGCAAAAGATGCCGGATTGCCACCCGACCAGCCAATGACTGCGATACCGACTGGCTCAGGCTTAAATTCTCCGAGCCGGTTAAAACAAATTGCCCAGGTTGCGGGTTTTCATCGACTAAAACTTGCAAATAGCTGAACAGCTCCGGCACTTGCTGCACTTCATCAAGCACTGCCCCCTCGGGGAATTGCGCCAGAAACCCGCGCGGGTCTTCCCTGGCAAATTCACGCTGATCCAGGGCTTCTAAATTGACATAGGGCTTGTCAGGGAAGCAGGCGCGTGACAAGGTGGTTTTGCCAGACTGCCTTGGGCCTGTGAGCAGCACAAGCGGCAACTGTTTTGCCGCTGCCAGCAAGGAGGGTTCTAAATCACGTTTATAGGTTTTCATGCACCGATTGTAAGTTGAATTTACAATTGGTGCAAGTGATTAGTATTGGTATTGTTGCACCAAACCCAAAGGGGCAGTTAAAGAGCTCCTCCCCTTAGGTTAAGGGGAGGTTGGGAGGGGTTACAAGGTTTTGCCACTAAATCCACAAAAGAACACGAAAAACAAAGCAGTCGGTCACGGAACGCTGTGCCCCTACAATAAATATGAAATTACAAAATTATATGTACGGGCATGGCGTGCTATGCCCTGACGTGGTGGTAGGGGAAATCCCCCCCACAATTGTCATTCAGCACAAAGCGTTAGCGAAGTTGCAGAATCTTAAAGCGAGATCCTGCGACTAAAGCGCAGGATGACGGCTTTTGGTGCGCAAGATGACAACCTTTTTTCATAACTCCCCCTGCCCATTTCTTACCTTAAGAGGGGGAATATGAAAGCCCCTCCCCTTAATCCAAGGCGAGGGGCTTTAGTTCATTAACCTGCGCACAGGGTGACAAGCCTGAGCTATTCTCTGTCAAGTGTAACCTTACCTGCTTCAGGCACATTTTTTAAGGTCAGCTTGTTACCGGACACTTCTGCTACAGTTTTTAAAACAGGGCTATCAGACTGCGACAGCCCTATGATTTTCATAATATTACTTTTATCTGTAGGTGCTAAAAAAACCTGGTAATCAAGAGATGTATGGGAATTGCCATTATAACTAGAATACTCAAAGCTGCCTGCACCGCCATCATCAACTTCGATAGATGAATAGGAATAAGAATACTCAGCAGATGTATCCTGGGTGTCATGTTGCGGTTCTTTATGGTATACCCAACTTCCTTCAAAACCATCAAATCCGTCAAAAGGATAACAAGTAATCTCTACCGGAGTATTATCACCCGTAATTGTTACCAATTTCTGCCCGCCATATTTGTTACCATCGCTTCCCTCTGCCATTACACGAAAAAGATATGTTTTATTATCTTCCAAATTATCAATCTTAATGGAATCATGCTCATCTGTACTATCAAGCTTTACAAGCGAAACTCCCAAGTGATCGCTGTAGGATAAATCAGTTGCCACCCACTCCAGATTACCTTCAGTCAGCTCAACATATGTCCCATCTTCTGTTGAAGTTTTTATGGCAATGTTTGCCTTGGATGCTTTTGCTGTAGAAGTTCCACTACTGCCGCAGCCAAACATAGCCAGCATCAGCACCAATCCGGCAATATATAGTAAATTGCGTGTTATTTTAGTCATTTTAGCAAGCTCCTTTTAGAATGATTTAAACAGTCCGAAGTTTACGGTTACATCGCGGTCACGCTTTACACTGTTTGTGCGGTCATAGTCAGTAACAGCAGGAACAATTACACCCAGTACTACTGCTGCACCTTTACCAAAGTAGTATTTTACTTCCGGTGTAATATCCAGGGTTGTGGTGGCATCTTTTTCAGACAGACCGTTAATTTTGTTGCTGAAAGAGTGGATACCGGATGCTTTTACGCCAAACCACAGTTCCGGCAACCATACCTGATGCTCGGCAGCAGCCATGTATGCCAGTGATGTTCCATAATCAATTTTGTAGCCATAGTATTTGGGATCATTAAGTGCCTGGCTGACACCAGCCATCAGGGTAAGGCGACAGTTGTTAATCCGCTTGATCAGTTTTTCGGTGACTGTAATGTCATAACTGCCGGTACCCAGACCTTTTTCATGATCACCACTGGCAAATTTGGTGGTTACAAAGGTTTGTGATTCAAGTCTGTTTTCGTTACCAATACGGTATTTTGCAGAAAGGCTGATGTCACCCACGCCGGTTTCAGTGTTTGTTCTTCCGGTGGCAAAGTTGCGGTTACGGGCAGTTACTATGGGGATGTCCAGTTTTACCTGAAAGTTTGGGGTAAAGCTGTATGATAACGGTATGTTGTATATCTTCAGGTCTTTGCTGAAGTAGGTATCCATACCAACACCTGCTCCCTGAAGAGCCGGAACCGTTGCCGTTTCATCAACAAATGCTGTTATCGGATGCTCGGTTTTGGTCTGGATGGTGGTGAATACCAGCGGAACTTCAACAACTGGTTGCGAGATTACAGCCAATGGTGTCGAGCGTCCTGGCGAGTTGAAACTTACATTGGCAGAACCAGCCTGTGCTGTTAGTGGTGCTGCCAGTAGTAAGGCAAGCAGACCTGCTGTTTTTTTGTGTTGCATAAACAAATACCCCCTTTTTTTGGTGTTGCTTTAAAAAGCTTAAATTTAGAACATCGTGCTAACTACAGTAAACAGGTTGCAAATAATTACCCAATGGTATCGCGACTGTCAATTAACTTTTACTGCCGTTGGGCTGCGCAAAACAGCAGAAAGCATGGCTGCGCCTTGTTCGGTAAATACATAAGGAAGATAACGACGGCCACCATGGTCACTTGAGGTCGCAAATTGCGACCTCAAGAGTGCAAATTAGTAGCTAAAGCTGTTTCACCGCACAACAACCGAGGCATAACCCACCACCTGCTGCATATCTCCACTAACTTCGCCGCTGTTGGTGTAACCCACCAGCTCTGCACCGGTTGCACCAAGCTCTTTTGCCGCTATCAGCATCACTGCTGTTGGTATTACACCACACATGGTAATCCGGTTACTATGGCAGGTTTGCACCAACCCTTCCGGATCGTAAGCAACTATTTTCTCCAGAGCCTTGCTGTCCTTTTCTCTTGCTGTTGCGGCTGATTCATAATGGCTCATATCCGAACTTGCCAGTATCAGCACCGCTTCACCATATTCCTTGATAGCCGCAGCCAGCCCATTACCAAGAAGTTTTGCACCTTCGTAATCGCCAAACCCAAGGCACAACGGTACAATTGCCACATCTGGTCGCAGATATTGCAAAAACGGAACCTGCACCTCCAGTGAATGTTCATTTTCATGGGCAGTATCATCCTGCTGCACCGCTGGAACATGTTTCTGGATAAGGTTATTCAGTTTTTTATTAACAGGCAGATTCCCAAGCGGGGTTTGCCAGTAATCAGAAGCAGAAAGGGCAGCCAAGGCTCCCTTGCCACGATGGTTTGGTCCGATAATCAGCACAGTAGCCGGAATCTCAACACCAGCAAGCAGGTGTCCGGCAGCAGCACCAGAGTAGATATAGCCGGCATGGGGGGCAATAACCCCAATGGCTGGCTTTTTATGCAAACCTGCTGGTACACACCTTTGCAGCTCAGATAACAACGCCTGCCTGTTATCCGGATAAAACTGCCCTGCAACCGCTGGTTTTCTGATCATGACTTAATCCTCCTCCCCCTGCACCCTGTAAGCGCAGGCTGTAACTGAGATATAATTAACAGATTCAGGCTATGGCAGCCAGCTCCAGCCTGCTGCCCCAACGGCGTACAAGTTCCTGGTACACAGCTTTGCCACTTGCTGAGATCAGCTCGCTGTCTTCTGTCAGCAATCTGGCAGCAGCCTTTTGTGCCTGTTCCAGAATCATGCCATCACGCAATACAGAGGCAACGCGAAAATCCGGCATACCGGATTGGCGGGTACCCAGAAAATCACCAGGTCCGCGTATTTCAAGATCAGCCTCGGCAATCATAAAGCCATCATTGGTGCTTTCCATCACCTGCAACCGTTTGCGCCCGTCATCTGAAAGCGCACCGGAAGCAAGCAAAATACAGCACGACCTGTGCGCACCTCGCCCTACCCTGCCCCGCAGCTGGTGCAGCTGCGAAAGTCCGAAACGCTCGGCATGTTCAACAACCATCATGGTGGCGTTTGGCACATCTATCCCCACCTCTATTACGGTGGTGGCAACAAGGATATCCAGCTTTACCGCCTTAAAGGCTGCCATAACCGTTTCTTTTTCTTCCGGCTTCATCCGCCCGTGCAGCAATCCCACCCGCAGGTCAGGAAAAATATCCTGCTGCAACTGCTCTGCCATCTGGCTGGCTGCCCGCAGATCACTTTTTTCCGATTCCTCCACCAGCGGGTAGATCAGGTAAGCCTGTCTGCCCTGCTTCACCTCTTCCCGTATCAGCTCATAAATCTGTGACCGCCGCGATTCATAATAAATTCTGGTATCTATGGGAGTACGCCCGGGAGGCAGCTCGTCAATTACAGAAAGGGAAAGGTCACCAAAAAGCGTCATGGCCAGGGTGCGGGGAATGGGTGTTGCAGTCATCACCAAAATATCCGGATTTTGCCCCTTTTTCCTGAGAATCCCCCGTTGCAGCACCCCGAAGCGGTGCTGTTCATCCACAATCCCCAGCCCCAGACGATGAAACTCCACCTTATCCTGAATAACTGCATGGGTACCGATGATGATGGCAGCCTGTCCGCTTGCCACCTGCGCCAGCGCATCTTTACGTGCCTGCCCTTTGACGGCAGCAGTCAGCAGCAACACTGTTATTCCCAGCTGCTCGCACCAATGATGGATATTGTGCCAATGCTGTTCGGCAAGGATTTCAGTGGGTGCCATAATGGCAACCTGGTAACTGTTTTCCACTGCCACCAGTGCTGCCATCAGTGCCACAATGGTTTTGCCGCTGCCCACATCCCCCTGCACCAGGCGGTGCATCGGATGGGGGGCAATCATATCCTCCTTGATTTCAGTCAACACCCTGCGCTGGGCTTTGGTCAGCTTGAAGGGCAGCAGCCTGGCAAGCTCTCGCGTATAACGGTGGGTCACCTGAAAAGAGATGCCCTGCTCCAGGGTAATCCCCTTTTTCTTCAAAGCCATACCCAACTCCCAGAAGAAAAATTCATCAAAGGCAAGGGAGCGGTGGGCTTTTGTACGCCCTTCATCAAGCTCGGCAAGGGAAGCGGTATCCGGTGGGTTATGCACCTGCCCCAGGGCTTCACGCAGTGGCAAATAACCCTCCGGCAGCAAGGCAGGAGGCACAATATTGGCAACATCTGCAAGAAACTGCTCCAGCACCTGCGCCATTATCCGGCGCATCGCTTTTTGCTGTAATCCTTCGGTAAGCGGATAAACCGGCACAATCCGCCCAAAATTAACGCTGTCGTTAGCCAACACAGTGGCGATATCAGCTCCTTCTTCCAGCCACTCAACATCAGGATGATGCACTTCCCGCTGGTAGCCAAATGAAGAAATCTCACCGCTGAAAATACCCTGCCTGCCCACTTTCCATATCCGCTGCATCCAGACTTGATTGGCACGAAACCACTTAAGGCTGATGGAGCCGCTGCCATCGGTAACAATAACTTCAAAAAAACGGCGGCCGCCTTTGGTGGTAATGCTATCAGCAGATTGTACCGTGCCGTGGAAAATGCCATTTCTGCCTGCCTGCAAATTGCGGATAAGCGTCAACTGGCGACGGTCTTCATAACGCAGCGGCAAGCAAAAAAGCGCGTCCTCCACTGTGGCAATATCTTTTTTAGCCAGCAGTTCCAGCATTTTAGGTCCTACACCTTTGATAAACCGGATACTGTTTTGCAGGTTTTTCTGGCTGATGGCCAGCTGTACGGGGGGAGCGGTGATGCTGTCAGCTGTGTCTTGTCGGGCTATGCAGGTGGTTTCCGGTTTTGGCGGTTTTGCAGAGTTTTCTTTTAGCTGCTGGAACTTGCGCAGTTGCAGGCAGTTGTCAATAAACTCAACCTCCAGCAGGTCGCCATCCTGCAAGGCAAGCTTTTGCAGCAGCTCTTTTGGCAGGTGCAGCCGGTTATGTTCATCAAGGTGAAGGATCATCGGTTATCCCAGATTTGATCATGATTCGTGTTAATTTATGGCTAAAGAGTTTAGCAGGCTTTTGAAAAACGTTATGAGGAAGGCTTGATACAAGGCGCACGGCACGCAGCGACGAGGCATAACAAATAGTTAGCCGAGGAAGCTTGTGACCTTGCAACGAAGTAGACAGCCTCCGCAGTAGTTTTTCAAAGCTCTGTTAGTCTACTTCTTGCCCCCCAAAATTGACCCCATCACTCCCCGCAAAATAGCTCTGCCCAACTGGTTACCCACTGTGCGGGCAGCAGACTTTGCCATCGCCTCCACAACCCCCTGACGTTTGCCTCCTCCACCCAGAATCTCGCCAAGCAAACCACCGGCAACGCCAGTACTGCCACCTCCGCGAGATGCAGTCTGTTTGCTCTGTTTTACTGCTTCTGCCTGCTGCATTGTCGCCTCTGCCCGAGCTTTAAGCATTTCATAGGCAGATTCACGATCTATGGCTGTATCGTAAACTCCGGCAACTAAAGAGTTACGGACAAGTCTGGCTCGTTCCTGCTCGGTTATGGGACCGATCTGCCCTTTAGGTGGAACAATATAGGCACGCTCCACAACCGTTGGCCGCCCTTTTTCATCCAGAAAAGAGACCAAAGCTTCACCAACACCCAGTTCGGTAATGGCAGAAACTTCGTCAAGCTCCGGATTATCACGCATGGTTTCAGCAGCAGCTTTAACCGCTTTTTGATCACGGGGGCTAAAGGCACGCAAAGCGTGTTGCACTCGGTTACCCAGCTGGGAAAGCACTTTATCAGGAATATCCACCGGATTCTGGGTGACAAAATAAACCCCCACCGCCTTTGAGCGGATCAAACGTACAACCTGCTCTATCTTGTCCACCAGTGCAGGCGGCGCACCATTAAACAGCAGGTGGGCTTCATCAAAGAAAAACACCAGTTTGGGCTTTTCCAGATCGCCTGCTTCCGGCAGTTTTTCAAACAGCTCTGATAAAAGCCACAAAAGCATGATCGCGTACATACGCGGTGACTGCATCAACCGGTCGGCAGCAAGGATGTTAATCATCCCTTTGCCGCGCTCAGTCTGCATCAGGTCATCAATATCAAGCATCGGCTCACCAAGGAACAGATCACCACCCTGGCTTTCCAGTGCCAAAAGCCCCCGCTGAATTGCACCAATACTGGCAGCAGAAACATTGCCGTACTCTGTGGTAATTGTTTTGGCGTTTTCACCCACAAACTGCAACATTGATCGCAAATCCTTAAGATCCAGAAGCAGCAGACCATTGTCATCAGCCACCTTGAAAGCAAGGTTAAGTACGCCGGTTTGGGTGTCGTTAAGCTCAAGCATTCTGGCCAGCAAAAGCGGTCCCATATCAGAAACAGTTGCCCGTACCGGATGCCCCTGCTCGCCAAAAGTATCCCAGAAAGTGACCGGAAAATCTTCAAAGGGACGATCAGGCATACCAAGCAGTTGCAGCCGCTCTTCAACTTTGGCATTGTTACCACCACTTTTGGAGATGCCGGAAAGATCACCTTTAATATCAGACATAAAGCAAGGTACACCGATGCTGGAAAAATGCTCGGCAATGGTTTGCAGGGTAACGGTTTTGCCGGTTCCGGTGGCACCGGTAATCAGACCATGACGGTTAGCCATTTTAGGCAGTAAACACAGCTCTTTATTATTATTTTTGGCAATCAGCAGCGGTTCTGGCATATTTACAACTTCTCCCTTGGTATTCATTTTATAATATAATCTTAACAGGCTTTTGAAAGACGTTATAAATAGCATACAATAGGAAAGGAGCAAACGGTACCTTGCTTATCAGCGTAGTGGAAATTTTTATCATGGCGATTTTTGCCGGCATCACCGGTTCAATCCTGGGGCTTGGCGGCGGTATTATCATCGTACCTGCCCTTACTTTGATTTTCGATATACCGGTACGCACCGCAGTGGCTGCCTCAACCGTATCCATCATCGCCACCTCCACCGGTGCGGCTGTTGCCTATCTTAACGAACGGCTGACCAATACGCGGGTGGCAATCTGGCTGGAGATGGGTACATCCCTTGGTGCTGTGTGCGGTGCTTTAATTGCAGCCTGGCTTAACCAGCGTTTTCTTTTTCTGCTTTTCGGGCTGCTGTTAAGCTATGCAGGTTACAACATGTTCAGGCACCGTCAGGAAGAGCTGCCAAGCGGTGTTACAGCCGATGCTTTATCAGAAAAGCTGCAACTTTCCGGCAGCTATTACGACCGGATGTTAGCCAAAAAGGTTGATTATCAGGTAACCGGAACTTTAACAGGGCTGGTTTTGATGTTTTTCTCCGGAATTGTGGCAAGCATACTGGGCATTGGTGCAGGGCTGTTCAAAGTGCCAGCCATGGATCAGGTTATGCGGATTCCGTTCAAGGTATCTTCAGCAACCTCCAACTTTATGATCGGTGTTACTGCTGTATCCGGAGCAGTGGTTTATTTTGCCAGGGGTGATGTTGATCCGCTTGTCACAGGTCCGGTTATACTGGGGGTGCTTGTGGGGGCAATGATCGGTGCAAAGCTGATGGTCAGGCTTAAAAGCTCTACAATACGCAAGTTTTTCATCCCTTTGATTATCTACACAGCTATCCAGATGTTTTATCGGGGGTTATGCAAATGACATCATCAACAACAAAAAAACATACGGCAATTGAAGCAGTATTGGCACGGCTGATCTGGAGTGGTTCCATGCTTTCTGCCATTTTACTGGCAGCAGGGATTGTGGTGATGCTGACCGGCAGCTCGGTAACTGCCACCAGGTTTATTTCTGCTGGTATTGTTACCTTAATGGCCACCCCCATAATTCGTGTGCTGGCTGCCGGGCTTATTTTCACCCGCGAGCGGGACTGGCTTTTTGCTGTTTTCTGCCTGGTGGTGCTATGCACCCTGGCTGTTGGTGTATTTCTCGGCACAAGTTTTAATTAGGAGTCTGTCGGACTGTTTTGTATACATTTTATAACAGTGGTAAAAACCAGTTCTTTATGCTATGATTTTCTGATAAATTTATCGTCTTGACCCTGTTACTAACAACATTACTTCAGATACATTTAAACAGAATCAGGTAGCGCACAAAACCATGTTTGAAAAAGCAGAATCAGATATCATCTTCCAGGCTTGTCACCCCCATCCCCCCTGATTTTACCCTTTGCCATTTTGTTACATAGTTTCCGTCTGGAAACCCGCTATATTCAACAAGTTTTTTGTTTCCTGATCGGCAAGGAGGAGCTTTTTCAGAACCTTTTCCGAGCGGAAATTACATAGGGTAAAATCATGAAATTCTCAATCAACCTTGAAAACTGGCTGCCCAAGTCAGTTACCAGCTTACGCTCATACTCAAAAAAGGATTTTTCAGCCGATATTGTGGCTGGCATCACCGTTGGTCTGGTGGCTCTGCCCTTGGCCATGGCATTTGGTATCTCTTCCGGGGTAACACCCCAAGCCGGCATATACACCGCTGTTATTGCCGGTTTTTTAATATCTGCCCTTGGCGGCTCACGCACCCAGATCGGCGGACCCACCGGTGCTTTTGTCGTGGTTATTGCTGCCATTATTGCCAAACATGGTCTTTCCGGTCTTTTAATGGTCACCATCATGGCTGGCATGATACTGCTGTTTTTAGGGCTTACCGGACTTGGCAGCGCGATAAAATTCATTCCCAGACCAGTAGTAATCGGCTTTACAAACGGCATTGCACTGCTGATAGCATCCACCCAGATCAAGGATTTTCTGGGGTTAACCGGTCAATCTGAAGTACCAAGCGAGTTTATAGAACGCATGGAATGGCTTGGTACAAACATGGCAAGCATTAACCTGCCTGCCTTGTTACTGGGTATCGCCTCTTTGCTGGTAATCATATTTTTTGGCAAAATCAGCAAAAAACTGCCAGGCACTATTGTGGCTTTAATACTTGCCACCATTGTCACTGCCCTTTTTGATCTGCCGGTTGCCACCATAGGTACTGCTTTTGGCGGCATACCCACCGGACTACCGCAGATTCAGATGCCTGAATTCAGGGCTGATCTGATTATTCCGCTGTTTCCTGCGGCACTTACTGTTGCGCTGCTGGCAGCCATAGAAAGCCTGCTTTCTGCTGTAGTGGCTGATTCCATGAGTGGTGACAGGCATAATTCAAACGTTGAGCTGGTTGCCCAGGGGGTGGCAAACGTGGTTGTTCCGTTTTTTGGCGGTCTGCCTGTAACCGGTGCCATTGCCCGCACTGCAACCAATATCCGTTCCGGAGCAAAAAGCCCGGTTGCCGGTATGGTTCACGCCCTTACTCTGCTTTGCATCCTTGTTTTTGCTGCACCCCTTGCCCGCTTTATTCCGCTTACAACCCTGGCAGCTGTACTGTTTATAGTTGCCTACAACATGGGGGAATGGCATGAAATCCTGCATATCATCCGGCTGGAAGCCAAGGATATTGTGGTCTGGATGATTACATTTCTACTGACTGTGGTTGCAGATCTTACCGTTGCTGTTGAAGTGGGGCTGGCATTGGCAGCACTGCTTTACATCTATCAGGTAACCAAAACAACCCGCGTAGCCATGATTACCCCTGATCTGGTGGAAAAGTCACGCCAGCACAACCTGCAAAACTACACCATCCCACCGTATATAAGCCTAGTGCATGTACAAGGACCACTTTTGTTTGGCACTGCCGAGAAACTTACGGATATACTGCATGATATCAACAACTTAAACCGTATTGTAATCTTGCGTTTACGCCACACAACCGCCCTTGATGCCACCGGTCTGCACGCCATAGAACGTCTGCACAGCCAGGTTAAGGCCACTGGTCGGACTTTTATGATCTGCGGTGCAAGACAACAGCCAAAACGGCTGCTTTATACATCCACCCTGCCCCGCGTTATCGGTGCCCGCAACATATTACCAAACATTGAAATCGCCCTTAAACGTGCTGAAAAGCTTCAGCAATCAAGCTTTAACGGTCTGGAAACAGAAACAGCCAAAAAGCTGTCAACAATGCGGATTTAGCCAAAAATAAAGCCGCCCCTGAAACAGATCAAAGGCGGCCTTGTTTTCATATTTTCTGAAAACGGCTACTCACGCACAAAAGTATCAATATCGCTTTCATGCACCATCCCCATCTGATGGGCATATTCTGATTCAATCAGAATATAATGATTATGGGTATCATGGGCATTTTGAAGATAAACCGCTTTCACATCCGGATCAGTGATACTTTCAGCTATTTCTTTTAATACTGCCTCAAGCTGAAGCTCTTTTTTCATTGCCAGCTCCATTGCATGTTGCGCGTTGCAATCCTTATCCAGCAAAGTTGCCAGCGCATCCTGCCAGGTGCTGTCTTTTCCTGCCGATTCAGACATCAATTGATCAAAATCCGGCAGATCATCACCTTTGTACATCTTGTAAAAACTGGCAGCATGTTCCCGCTCTTCCCTTGCCAGCAGCTCAAAAATACGTTTTGCCTCTGGATCAGTCATCTGTTTTGCTGCCTGCTGATAAAAATCCATCGCCCCTTTTTCGGTATAAATGGAACTCTTGATAGCTTCTTGCAGATTGATAGCCATGATAAACCTCCATAAAGTTTAGTTTTTGCATATATATCATCTAAGTTAAAAACAGTGCAACAGCTCCGGCTTTTCCGCAGCAGAATAGTGGTAAGTCCGACAGAGTTCTAATTCGCCTCGTTCCAGCTTCTACCCTCCTCACATTGTCTGTGTATCAAAGCCCACAATATTGCGTTCATCTTTGCTAAACTCCACCCCCACCAGATGTACTGATCCACTGCCAAGGTATTTCTGGGCATAGTTGCGCTCACGCAACTGTTCTA
>Ga0265295_1003276_pt1 | contig 23971 bp, 28 predicted proteins | sample Munlansysbiofilm_FD_192503 | JGI IMG/M metagenome (GOLD analysis project Ga0265295, IMG submission 192503) | Leachate microbial communities from a municipal landfill in Southern Ontario, Canada - Methane capture system biofilm | ecosystem: Engineered > Solid waste > Landfill > Unclassified ...
AGACCAAAGACCAAAGACCAAAGACCAAAGACTAAAAGCCACTTGTCTCGGGAGAGCGAAGCGATAACGAGAAAGACCAAAGACCAAAGACCAAAGACCAAAGACTAAAAGACCACTTGTCTCGGGAGAGCGAAGCGATAACGAGAAAGACCAAAGACAAAAGACCAGGCCCGGAACAAAAATGCAGCCATGCAGAAAATCATTATCAATAAATAGAACCTTAAAAGAAACAGCTTATTATCTTTGCGGAAACAATTAGAAAGATGGAAGAACCCAAACATGTGCGCCCAACCTGGGATGAATACTTTATGGAAGTGGCCAACACCATAGCCAAGCGGGCTACCTGCGACCGCGGGCTGAGCGGTTGTGTTATTGCCCGAAACAAACAGATACTGGTTACCGGTTATGTGGGTTCGCCCATTGGCCTGCCGCATTGCGATGAGGTGGGCCACCTGTTCAAGCAGCTTACGCACGAAGATGGAAAAGTGACCAACCATTGTGTACGCACCGTGCATGCTGAGCAAAACGCCATTTGTCAGGCCGCACGCCTGGGCATTGCCCTGGAAGGCTCCACACTCTATTGCCGCATGACGCCCTGCCGCACCTGTGCCATGCTCATTATCAATTGCGGCATTGTGCGGGTAATGTGTGAAAAAAGGTACCATTCGGCCACCGAATCGGAAGAAATGTTCCGTCAGGCAGGCATCCAACTCGATTATGTAAGTGAAGAAGTGATGAAATACGATAAGCAGTAAAGTTCAGTACCACCGAAATAAATAGGGCAGAATTTTAATTTGACGGGTTAGAAGTTTGGCTATTTTCTTTCTCGCGCCACCGCTTATGCGGAAAGTAATATCATCTTTACATCCGCAATCCGCTGACCATAGACGAGTTTTTATGGCGAGTCAGGGTGCGACTCAAAGTCGCGCCCTGATTTACAGGCCGTTAGGATAAGTCTGACTTATTGAGTGGTAACAGCAAATTCAAAACATTAAATTCATCTTCAATAAACATAGCTTTATTATATTTGTTAATAGGCCAGTTACCCTTTAATGAGATCAATTATTTTTTTAACCATAAATTTTAAAATCACAATGTCATTAGTTGGAAAGAAAGCGCCTTACTTTAAGGCAAGTGCCGTTATCAACGGCGAAGAGATTGTCGAAGATTTTTCGCTTGATCAATATCTGGGAAAGAAGCATGTAGTATTTTTCTTTTATCCAAAGGATTTCACCTTTGTATGTCCCACCGAACTGCATGCGTTCCAGGAAAAGCTGGGCGAATTTGAAAAACGCAACTGCGCCGTGGTGGCCTGCTCTACCGACACCGAGGAATCGCATTGGGGATGGATGCAGATGCCTAAAGATCATGGTGGCATTCAAGGGCTTACCTACCCGGTGGTAGCCGATACCACCAAAACCATAAGTGCTAACTTTGGCGTTTTGGCCGGCGATTACGACTGGAATGAACGTGGTGAAATGATCAGTACCGGTCCCATGATTGCCTATCGCGGATTGTTCCTTATTGATAAGGATGGCGTGGTTCATCATGAAACCATCAACCATTTTCCGCTTGGACGCAACGTAAATGAAACCCTGCGTATGCTGGATGCCCTTCAGTTTTTTGAAGACAAGGGTGAAGTTTGTCCCGCAAACTGGGAAGCCGGTAAGGAAGGCTTAAAGGAGACCCACGAAGGGGTGGCTGATTACCTGTCGAGAAACTAACTTCAGCGCCAATCTTAATCACAAAAAGGCCGGATTTCCATGGAATTCCGGCCTTTTTCTATTGTCAGACTTCTATGAAATTGAATTCCGCACCCGCTGGGTGTAATTGCGCAGGGCTACATTAAATGCACATTGTGTTTCCTCTATTTCACGTAGGATTTCAAGTGCCGCAATCACATGGGTGAGCTGCTCGCCTTCATCATCACCGGGAACTTCAATGTCCGGGGCCTTTTCATCATAAAAAGCGGCTTCTGCGGCTTCAAGCACATCAATGGAATGCGTTTCAGCCAATATCTTAATTACAGGAATCTTCATATTAACTGGTTTTAAGATTTTCAATCATGGCAACCACATTTTCTTCTTTCGAGGTAGCCTCACCCTTCACCAATTTCCCGTTTAAAAAGGTAGCAAAATAGGGGAGATTATTCACGCCGGCCTCTTTGCGTGCTTCAGGGCTTTGTTCAGCATTCACATCCAGAAAAGCCACCCCTTCAAAGCGGCTGTCATCAGCCAAACGACGGTATTTGGGGGCAAAGAGTTTGCAACTGCCGCACCAATCAGCATAGTATTTTACAACTACACGTGGATGTTCAGCCAATAATTCTATAAAATTTTGATCGGTTGTGGTTATTTGTCCCATAAATATTCGTTTTAAAAATTCGAGTACGTCTCGCTGATTTTCTAACGGTTCTTTATATCCAAAAAAGATAATTTAATTACGCCACGATCAGAGCCCTTGTCACTTTCCACTTCATTTTCATCACTTCTTGGGGTTATAAGCTCCCATTTATCGTGCATAAAAGGAAGTACCGCAGGCAAAAGCATTGAAAGCGGCCGGTAAAAAAAAGATTGCTCTTTTTTTTGAGGAGTAATCAGGTGTTCACCCGGATCAACAGTCGCAGTAAGATAAATCAGCGCAGACAAAAGTAGCGATATTTTCAAAACACCAAACGCAGCCCCGGCCAGGCGGTTAAAAAATCCCAAGGCAGCAATTTCAACGATTTTTTGAATTGATTTTCCTATCAGATACATCACAATTACCACCGCTACAAAGCATAAAACAAAGGCAACTATATACATCAGGGATGATTCATAACCCGTTTTGGCTTGTAACCAGAGCTGCACTACAGAGGCAAACCTGAACGAAACATAGAGCCCGAGTAACCAGCCTACCAGGGAGGTCAGACTGAGGACGAAACCTTTAAAAAAGCCGGCTGCAGCAGCAATCAGCAAAACAATCAGAATAAAAAGGTCGAAAGCGTTCATAAATGAACCTGCTATTTTAACCGGCGGGTAAGTTCAGTGGCAAAAACGAATTCATTCAGTTCTTTATTGTCACTTTTAAGAATGCTATCCTTATCGCCTTCCCACCACAATTTGCCTTCATGAATATAATTGATTTTATCGCCTATTTCGATTACTGAATTCATATCGTGGGTATTGATTACCGTTGTCATGTTAAATTCGTGGGTAATTTCATGAATAAGATTATCAATTACACTGGCTGTGTATGGATCGAGGCCAGAATTTGGCTCATCGCAGAAGAGATATTTTGGATTCATCGCAATAGCCCGGGCAATGGCTACTCTTTTTTTCATGCCACCGCTGAGCTCAGAAGGCAAAAGTTTGTTCACATTTTCAAGATTTACCCTCGACAGGCACTCGTTGGCTCGATCGCGGTTCTCTTCTTCGCTTTGTTTGGTAAACATGGCCAGTGGAAACATAATATTTTGCTCCACATTCATGGAATCGAATAGGGCACCTCCCTGGAACAGCATTCCGATTTCCTGGCGGATGAGTTTCATTTCGTCAAACGACATTTTTGAAAAAGCACGATCATCGTACCATACCTGACCTTTATCAATTTCGAACAGTCCGACCAGACATTTCATCAGTACCGTTTTTCCCGACCCGCTTTGCCCGATAATAAGGTTGCACTTTCCGGTATCAAATTTAGCGGAAACGCCGCTAAGTACCTCGTGATCACCAAAGGCTTTATATACATTTTTCGCCTCTATCATGACAGCAGGAGTTGTGTGAGTATAAGGTTAAAAACTATGATGGCAATGCTGCTTTGCACCACCGCCTTGGTGCTGGAAGCACCCACTTCCAATGCTCCTCCATCAGTATAAAAACCATGAAAAGCTGAAATGGTTACGATAAGGAATGCAAATATTACCGTTTTAACCATGGCATAAAAAATATCATAGGCATCAAAAAATGCCTTGATTCCATATACGTATTCACTGCTGGGAACCAATCCGGTAAAAATGCCGGCCAGCCAGCCGCCCAATACTGCGACAAACATACTCATCAGAATCAATATGGGATTGAAGATAACGGCGGCAACAATCTTTGGAAAAATCAGATAGGTAGCCGGGTTTATGCCGATAATCTCAATCGCATCAATCTGTTCGGTTACCCGCATGGTGCCCAGCTCAGAGGCCACCCGTGATCCCACTTTACCGGCCAGAATAAGGCTGATGATGGTGGGGGAAAATTCAAGAATTACCGATTGCCGGGTTACATAACCTATGGTGTAAACCGGAATAAGCGGGGTGTCAATGTTAAATGCCATTTGTATGGCAAGTACTGCACCCATAAATACCGATATGAAAGCAACAATGCCAACGGAATCAACTCCAATATTTTGAATCTCGACCATAATTTGCCTGAGGTATATGGAAGGATTTTCAGGCTTCTTAAAAACCTGTCGGAGCATAAGGGCATATTTGCCAAGCTGGAAAAAGAAACTTTTAATCACCACTAGAAAAACGTTTGTGCTAAATTAGATATTATTTACCATAAACAAATACATTACCATAACATTCCCCAAAATTTAGAAAGGTTAAATATCAGTCCTTTCAATAATATCTTTTAATCCCTTGCCTATCAGCATCCATCATACCTTGCGTATTTTTTACCCGAACTGATGAAACTATTCATCAAAAAATCTATGAAATTTACACTAATTTATAAGAAAGTCAACGCATATTCGTTAATTTTGGAAATCCTTATCCACATTTCAATCAATAAAAGACATGAAAATCAAGCTTAAATCCGGGATACTACTCTCTTTTGCTATGCTGCTTCTCCTGGCCTTTTCGTCATGCTCCACGCCGCGTTACAAGCAAAACAAATATAAATCCGGTAAACGGTATAACGATTGTGGTTGCCAGATGATCAAACCCAATCCTGGTTATGCACTGAGTTATTATGAGGTTCAGTAGTGCGCAAAATTTAATGGTACTGGATGGTTTCGTACCTTCAGCAAGCCTTTCATTTGTAAAAAAATGGTTCCAAGACCATGAGGTACACCTCAACATTACACGTGAAAGGATATCGAAGCTGGGCGATTTCAGGGCGGGACCCGGTGTGCCTGTACCCATAATTTCAGTAAATTACAATCTGAATGAATACAGTTTTCTCATCACCCTATTGCATGAAATGGCTCATGCGGAAGTGTGGTTAAATTACAAAAAAAGAATCCGACCTCATGGCCACGCCTGGAAGTCGGCTTTTCTAAATCTTTCGCAACCCTATTTTCAGGCACAGGTATTTCCTACCGGCCTGGCGGCTGCCTTTAAGGATTATCTGAATAAACCCACTGCATCAACCATGAGTTTTCAGCCGCTTAATTTGGCATTGAAAGCATACGACAAAAGGGATGATGGCCTTATCAGGATAGCTGACTTGCCTGAGAACAGCGTTTTCCGTATTGCAGGTGGCCGAAGTTTCGTAAAGGGTCAAAAAATACGAACCCGCTTCCGGTGTACTTGCCTCAACAACAAAAGAGTGTACCTTTTTAATCCATTGGCAGAAGTAAGTCCCGAATCAAACAAACCCACAAGCTGAGGGTTTCTTTAAAAAAATCAGCATGTTATCTAACAAAAAAATATAAAGATGAACCAAAACAACTACTGCATTATTATGGCCGGGGGCATCGGTGCCAGGTTCTGGCCAATGAGTCGCCAGAACAACCCCAAACAATTTATCGACATCCTGGGTACCGGTGAAACATTGATACAAGCTACTTTTAATCGATTTCTAAAAGTTTGTCCGCCGGAAAATATTTATATCGTTACCAACGAAGTCTATAAAACCCAGGTACTGGAGCAGCTCCCCGCAATCAGTGCCGATCAGGTTTTGTGTGAACCGGCACGCCGGAATACTGCGCCCTGTATTGCTTATGCCAACTACCGGATATTGCTCAAAAATCCTGAAGCTAACATAGTGGTAGCTCCCTCTGACCACATCATCCTAAAAGAGGATATTTTTACTGAAGTAATTACTGCTGCTCTTAAGGCTTCGGCAGAAAATGACTGGTTGCTTACCCTTGGCATACAGCCAGGCCGTCCCGATACAGGTTATGGTTACATTCAGTTCGACGAAAAAGAGGTATGCGAGAAAGATGCCCGCATTAAGAAAGTGAAAACCTTTACTGAAAAACCTCAGCTTGAAATGGCAGAACAGTTTCTGGCCAGTGGCGATTTCCTCTGGAATTCGGGTATTTTTATCTGGAGATTAAAAACCATCCTAAACGCTTTTGATAAATACCTCCCTGAGGTAGATGAGCTTTTTAAAGCCGGATTGGAAAAATACAATACCCCTGCCGAAGATGGATTTATGCGGCAGACCTATACAAGGTGCAGGAGCATTTCCATTGATTACGGTGTAATGGAAAAAGCCGACAATGTATATGTACTCTCTTCAGATTTTGGCTGGAGCGACCTCGGTACCTGGGGCTCTCTGTATGATACCCGCCTCAAGGACGATAATAAAAATGCAGTGGTGGGCAACAATGTACTGATGTACGACAGCCACAATTGTCTGGTAAATATGCCAAAGGATAAGCTTGTTGTATTGCAGGGACTTGATAACTACATTGTGGTAGAGGATAAAGGCATACTTTTGATATGCCGTAAGGATGACGAGCAGCAAATCAGGCAATTTGTGAATGATGTGATGATTGATAAAGGAGAAAAATACGTTTAACCAATTAACCATAACTTTGAAATTATGAAAAAATTACTCATTTTGTTTTTCGTTTTATCCGCTGCATTTGCCCGGGCCGATGAGGGCATGTGGCTGCCCATGCTTATTGAGCGTCTGAATTACGTTGATATGCAAAAAGAAGGCCTCAAGCTTACCCCCGAAGAAATCTACAGCGTAAATCACTCTAGTCTTAAAGATGCCATTATCCAGTTTGGCAATGGCTGCACCGGCGAAATGATCAGTAACCAGGGACTGGTGCTTACCAACCACCATTGCGGTTATGGTAACATTCAGGCACACAGCACAATAGAACATGATTATCTGGCTGATGGCTTCTGGGCAAAGAACCTGAATGAAGAACTGCCCAACGAAGGTTTAACAGCGCGATTCCTCGTTCGCATTGAAGATGTAACCCAGCAAATTATATCACAACTCAATGAAGGCATGACTGAGGGCGATCGCAATGCAAAAATCAACGAACTTGCCAATGCCATCGAAAAGAAGGCCGTTGAAGGTACCGGGTACGATGCCCGGGTAGCCAGCTTCTTTAGTGGAAATGAATTCTATCTGTTTGTTTACGAAGTTTATCGTGATGTTCGTCTTGTGGGTGCTCCTCCCTCTTCCATTGGGAAATTTGGAGCCGATACCGATAACTGGATGTGGCCCCGGCATACCGGCGACTTCAGTATGTTCAGGGTTTATGCCGGTGCCGATGGCAAACCTGCCGATTATTCTAAAGACAATGTCCCCCTGAAACCAAAATATCACCTCACCGTTTCGCTCAATGGCTATGAACGGGGCGATTTTGCCATGATTATGGGCTATCCCGGAAGTACCGACCGCTATCTTACTTCCTGGGGGGTGCATCTGGCTGTAGAAACCAGCAATCCTACCATCGTAAACATCAGGGCTAAAAAACTGGCCATCATGCGTAAGGATATGGATGCCAGTCGGGAAATCAATATTAAATATGCTTCAAAATATGCAGGTACTTCTAATTACTGGAAGTATTTTATCGGTCAGACCCGTGGCCTGAAACGCCTTAAAGTGCTTGAGAAGAAGCAAAAAACTGAAGCTGCATTCCGCGATTGGGTAAATGCTGACCTTAACCGTAAGGCTAAATATGGCAGTGCACTTACCGATATTGAAAGTGCCTATAAGACCCTTTCTGATTACACCCTGCAACGCTGGTATTTTGTTGAATCTGTTATCCGTGGCGGTGAAATTATGGGATTGGCCAATTCTTTTACCGGACTTGACAGGGAACTCTCTGCAGAGAATCCTTCGCCTGAAAAGATTAACCGCATGAAGGAAATGCTCAGTAAATCAGTGGAGAGACATTTTAAAAATTACAATCAGCCCACCGATATTAAGTTGCTTGAAGCAATGCTTCAAATGTATTATGAAAATGTGCCCGTTGCCCAGCAACCGGCTGATTTCAGGACACTTGTTGATAAAAATAATGGAGATTTTAAAAAGATAGCTCAAAAAATATTCGACAAGTCTATGTTTGCTGACCAGTCCTCGGTAATGGCTTTTCTCAACAATCCCTCTGCAAAAAAGCTGGAAAAAGACCCTGCTTTTACCCTGGTGAAGTCATTTATGGAGCAATACCGCACCAATATGAAAAATATGGAAGCAGCCAATGAGCAATTGGCACGTGGAAACCGCCTTTTTGTTGCCGGCCTGCGCGAAATGCAGCCCAACCGCACCTTTTATCCCGATGCTAACTCCACCATGCGCCTGACTTATGGCCAGATTCTCGATTATTATCCTGCTGATGCCGTGCATTATAACCACTACACTACGCTTGCCGGTGTAATGGAAAAGGAGGATCCTTCCAATTGGGAGTTTGTGGTTCCCGAGAAACTAAAGCAACTGTTTAAGGATAAAGACTATGGCCGCTATGGAGAAAATGGAGCGTTGATGGTAGGTTTTCTATCCAACACCGACATTACCGGCGGTAATTCCGGAAGTCCCGTTATGAATGGCAAAGGCGAACTTATTGGAATTGCCTTCGACGGAAACTGGGAAGCCATGAGCGGCGACATCGCTTTTGAACCTGAACTTCAGCGTACCATCAGCGTGGATATTCGCTACGTGATGTTTATTGTTGACAAATACGCCGGGGCTCAAAACATCATTGACGAACTTACCTTTGCTCCCAAAGAGGCTGCGAAAGTTAAAACAGAAGTTAAAAGTGAAAAGGTACTCCAGGAAATGGATGCCACCAACTAATCTTGCTTTATATCATGCAGAATGGCCGGGATTTCCGGCCTTTCTGATTTTATAACCACCCAAAACAGCTCAAACCAGTCAAAAGCAATTAAGACAAAAAATCGAAATTTCAGTAAAACCGGTTTACTAACCGATAAAAGATCAAAATCTCTAATTTTGCAGACCAACAACGATAAAATGCTCAAATACACTTCGCTTCTTTCCGAAGCACAACTAACGCGAACGAATTTGATAAAGTGGAACAAATTCTTTTCCGTTTTAAGGGTATTTTCCTTCCTTGCCTTGCTGATTGTTACCATCATGGCCATCAATGGCACCGCTTACTTATGGTTTGTAGCCGTTGCACTACTTCTGGCATTTATCGTAGTATTCTTTCTGCATGAACGCATGTTGAAAAAGCAGCGCTTCAACAATGCCTTTATTCTTGCGCTTGAACAGGAGCTTAAAGCCTGCACTGGGAACAATGCTTCTTTTGATGGCGGCATGGAGTTTAGCGATCCCACCCATATGTACGCCACGGATTTGGATATTTTCGGTAATCATTCTCTTTTTCAGGCACTTAACCGCACCACTACCTTCCTTGCTAAAAGCAAATTATCAGCGTGGTTGCTTAAACCGCTTCTTGAAAAAAAAGAAATATTGCTTCGTCAGCAGGCCATAAAAGAACTGTCATCCCTGCCTGAATGGCGTCTGCAGATGCGTACACATGGTTTACTTGCAGACGAGCGCCCAAACGACCTGGATTCACTTTTTGACTGGCTTAAACTCAATCCGCTTTTTGCCGGTAAAGGTTTTCTGGTGGCCATCTGGCTAATACCCATTCTATCGGCAACCGCGATTGTCTTGTTACTCACCGGCGTGATAACCTATCAGCTCTTTTTGATATTTTTGTTGATGGTACTTGGTTTTTCAGGGATTTATACCAAACGCATTAATTACCGACACATGATGTTAAGCCGAAAGGTAGCACTTCTCGAAAAGTATGCCGTGCGTTTCGGGATGGTTGAAGATACACCTTTCGAGAGTGACCTCATGCAAAAACATCAGCAGTCGCTGCAACAGAACCATCAAACGGCATCAGGCAGCATCCGAAAATTGAGCCGCATCACCGCTTCACTGGATTCCCGCCTCAACCTGCTGATGGGATTTGTACTAAACTTTATACTTTTGTGGGACATCCGCCAAATGCGCCGTCTGGAACAGTGGCAGCAAACCCACAAAGACATTGCTCCCATTTGGTTTGACACCCTTGCTCAAACCGAAGCCCTGGCAAGTATTGCGGCTTTTTCCTACGCCAACCCGAAATTTATCTTTCCGGTTATCGATGAGGCGAAGTTCTCTGTTTCATCTGAAGATGCAGGGCATCCGCTTATCCCGGCTTTGGACAGGGTGGACAACATCATTCAGATTAATGGAGAAGGAAAATTCAATATTATCACCGGCGCCAATATGGCCGGCAAAAGCACTTATCTGCGCACCATTGGAGTGAATTTGGTACTTGCTTTGGCCGGTGCGCCCGTTTGTGCAAAATCATTCACCTTCTATCCGGCGCCGGTATTCACCAGCCTGCGCACCACCGATTCTCTAAGCAGCAATACCTCTTACTTTTATGCCGAACTGTTGCGGCTCAAAGCACTGATTGATCGCTTAAATTCCGGAGAGAAACTCTTTATCCTGTTGGATGAAATACTGAAAGGCACCAATTCCGCCGACAAGCAAGCCGGCTCCAAGGCCTTGCTCACCCAGCTTATCGGGCTGAATGCCTCCGGTTTTATTGCCACCCACGATCTGGAGCTGGGCAGCCTGGCCACCACTTTCCCCGAAAGGGTCAAAAACTTCCACTTTGAATCAGAAATCAAAGGAGATGAACTGTTCTTTGATTACAAACTGAAGCCCGGTATTGCCCAAAATATGAATGCTACCTTTTTGATGCAAAGGATGGGGATAACGATCGGGGTGGGGAAACAAACTTAGGAACAAAGGTAATTAGCAAAAATCTGACGGATTGATTCAATTAGCAATAATTGTATTTACTATTTTATGTACCTTCGTATTCCAATGAAAACAAGAGATCAGTTGCTGCTTTTTCTTTCCCGGAACAAAGAAATGTTCAGGGAGCGGTTTCATATTATCAGAATCGGGCTTTTCGGCTCCTATGCCAGGGGTGAACAAACCGTTGAAAGTGATATTGATTTGATAGTTGAATTTGAAGAAAACACTCAGGACCTTTATGAGATTAAAATTCGGTTGAGAGAATTTATAAAAGAGGAAACAGGAAGGAATGTGGATATTTGTCGCGAAAAATATATCAAGCCGGGCGTAAAGGAGCATATTCTAAAAGAGGCAATATATGTTAACTAAAAGATCAACTTTGTATTCAATTTATGAAAGAGTCCGTCGATAAGATTCTTGAATACACCTCTGAATTTGAAAATGCAGATGATTTTAATGAAGATTACCGGAATTTTGATGCAACTATGATGAATTTCATTGTAATTGGAGAGATGATCGACAAACTATCCAATGACTTCAAAGAGTATAATCATTTCATTGATTGGCATAAAATCAAAAGTTTTAGAAATATTATTGCTCATGATTATTTTGGGATTGATGCTGAAGAGGTATGGCAAATTATTAAGAATAGAATCCCAAAACTAAAAAATGATCTTCAAATGATTGAATTCAAATGAAAATTTAAGCCCTAAATCTTCAAATTCCTGAACATAACTTCACAATTTTGAACAAATTTGTGAACATATCTTCACAAATTTGACTACCTTTGTAATCAAATACGTATAAAATGATTCAAAGGCATCTAAAGGCAAGGATTGAAAAGAGGCTTTTCAAAGGCAAGGTCGTAATCCTATATGGCGCCCGCAGGGTGGGAAAGACCACCCTATCAAAGCAAATTATAGAGAACCTTGAAGATGCGCGTTATCTCAATTGCGAGTTGTTGCAAAACAAAACGGCACTTTCAACTACAAATTCCGAACTACTGAAAGATTTTCTCGGAAATTATCGCATTGTTGTGCTGGATGAGGCTCAACATATTGATCAAATCGGCCTTATCCTAAAAATTCTGGCAGATACTCTCCCGGAGATGCAGATTATTGCCACCGGATCATCCAGCTTTGATCTTGGTCAAAAAATATCGGAGCCACTTACCGGCAGGGCACGGCGCTTTGTACTTTATCCACTTTCGTTTAACGAAATCGCGGATGACAATAATTTGCTGGATACCCATGCCGGACTTGACAATTTACTCCGTTTTGGCTTTTATCCTGAAGTTGTCGGGAAGCCGGAAGAAGAGTCCATAGAGGAATTAAACGAAATAGCAAGTAATTACCTGTATAAAGATATACTTCAATTTGAGCGGTTGAAACGTCCAGATCTGCTGTTCAATTTGCTGAAAGCGCTGGCCTTGCAGATAGGTGGCGAAGTCTCATTTCAGGAGTTGTCGCGTTTACTCGGAACAAGCGTTCACACTATAAAACGGTACATTGAATTGCTTGAACAATCCTTTGTAATTTTCAGGTTAGGCTCATTGAGTGGAAATTTACGAAACGAAATATCGAAAGGACAAAAAATCTATTTCAATGACCTGGGCATCCGAAACGCTATCATCCAGAATTTTAGTCCTTTATCCGCCCGCAATGATGTGGGTGCACTGTGGGAAAACTTCTGCATATCGGAACGTTTTAAGTTCAACAGCAATCAGGGACGAACAGTTAATGCTTACTTCTGGCGATCGTACTTTAGCAAAGAAGTAGATTATATTGAAGAGAAGGACGGCCAGATAACTGCATTTGAATTTAAGTATAGCACAAACAAACAAGCGCAACTTCCCCCCATTTTCAAGCAAGTATATCCAGGGGCCATCTTTAAAGTGGTGAATAACACCAATTACATCTCCGAATTATTCAGTTGATTTTTGTTATCACAAAAACCACCTAACACATGCAACGCCTTGCAATATTAGATTGATGACATCGTTATAAATCAACGCAATTTAAACACTTACGACTATGAAAAAATTGATAGGTCTTTTTTTGGCAGTTTTTCTTCTGCAGGTTTCAGCTTTTAGTCAATCCGGGCTTTATTTCGGAGGAGAGGCGGGGATGAAATTTGATATGTACCATTATGTAAACAGCGAAGGCAATAATTTAACCATGTTGCCGGTGGATGGTGTTTGGGGAGGCCATGTAGGATATAATTACAACGGCTTTACGGTTGAAACCGGATTCTATGGCAATTACACTTCCACCCCTTTCTTTCATTATGATTATGTCACAAATGAAGCTTCGCGGTCGTCCTCATCAAGTGGAGGTTCCGGGATGAACAGTTGGGTTATCCCCTTGCGGTTTGGTAAAGAGTTTTTATTCTTCCAAAATCGCCTCTTTTTGAAACCGGAAATGGGAATTATTGGAATTTTTGCACGTGACTATTCCACCGATCAGCCCAACAGTGGCTGGGGTGAGAATGTATCCCCGTTTCCTGGGTTTCCTTATTTTACGCCAACCGGCCCCGACTCAACCAGGGCTTACAGTTATCGTGCAGCAAAATCAAACTTTGGCATCGAAACCGCCTTCTCATTTGGTTACCGGTTTAAAGAAAAAGCAGATATATATTTTAAAGGAACCTACCAAAGTAGTTTCGCGCCTCTCTATTACGATGTTATTACCCATTATTCTGATAATGAGTCCGTTTATGCCACCAGCACACAAACCGGAAATGCATTTCTGTTTCAGATAGGGCTCAGATATTTTATCGCAAAACGGGAATAATTGACCGTGCAGGTCTGAAGCGGTTTAAGATCGACAGGCTGATAAAATTTATGAAATAAGATTGAGCTAATCAAAGTCCTTTCAGCCACTCAATCAGCACCCTTGTCCCCTCGGCTACCCGTGGGCAGCAGGCTTCTATAAAATCACCATTCAGTTTTTTATCCACCCAGGCTCCGCCGGCTGCTGCAAGCGCTTCTTTGCCGTTAAAATCCACATAAGCCATGCGGCTCACCAATTCGGTGGGTTGAAGACCGAAATCATTTCCGGGCAACATGGCCACACCGGTTTCCTTTAGAATGGTGCTACACAGTTCTTCGCTGGTAAATATATCCCGGGCGTTCAGTTTCTCCCGGTAATAGCCAAAATCAGGAAAGGCATAAAAACCGCCGTCAATTTGGGGTACGCCAATATTTGCCTCCTGAAATGAATCTGTCATAAATTTGGCCAAAACCCGCAATACCCGACGGCTTTCGTGGAGATAGGCCTCAATTTCATCGTTGCCGTTAAAGGCAGTAATCGCCGCATACTGAATGGGCGCACTGGTAGAGGTAAAGGTTTCGCTGGCGGCAGTAGCCAGGGCATCGAGCAGCCAACGCAGGTTGGGAGGAAATGAAAAAGTGCCCAGTCGCCAGCCTCCTGCCCCGCACCATTTGCTTAAACCACCGCTTATGATAGTACCTTCGGGATAAAAACGGGCAATGGAAATATGCTGATTGGTATGGTGAATTCTGCCATAAATTTCATCAGAAATTAATATAATTTTATACTTGCGGGCCACCTCGGCCAGTTTTTTAAGGCGCTCAATAGGATAGGTATTTCCGGTAGGATTGGAAGGATAGTTCAGGATGAGAATCCTGGGCCGGTCGGGATCGTTGTGGCACTCCTTATCGAGCATTTCAGGGCTCATGCGCCAGTTGTTGTCCGCGAAAGCCGGAATCCAATGCACCTGCCGCCCAATAATCTGCGCCTGCGGGGAGTAGGAAACCCAGCTTGGCGTAGGAATCAGCAAATCGCCATAATATACCAGTTGAAGCAGAAATATAAGTTCCTTTGAACCTGGCCCAATCAGCACATCTTCGGGTTGAGTCTCCATACCCTCATGGCGTTGGTTAAATCCGGCCACCGCCTTGCGGAGCTCATACAGACCCTTAACCGGTAAATAATCTTTTTGATGTGCGTTCGCCTGTAAAGCCTTCACCACACTATCCGGCACCGGAAACGGCGACTGCCCCAGGCCAAACTTATATACCTTCTTCCCTTCCTTAATCAATTGATTGCTGGCTTCATTTATAGCTAATGTGGCAGAGGTCTTCAATCCCCTTACATTCAGGTTCAGGTTTACAGGTAGCATTTGTGGTTTCATGGCAGGTTTATACAGTGAAAGATTGCATTTTGACCAAAGTTAGGGAATTTTTGGAGAATGATAGGCATTGGAGTGAAAATGCCACCAAAATAATTATTCAATAAAGTTCCCATTTTGAGAATTTTTTTATTACCTTTGCTCTATCAAATAATTGCAATGGAGAGAATATTTGCAAAGAGTACATTAAGAGTTTTTGGGGAGAAATATCCTGACTCGGAGCAATACTTAAAAACCTGGTTTGATACAGCTATGAGCTCTAACTGGAATACTCCACATGAAGTTAAAAAGACTTACATCAATGCAAGTATTATAGAAGACAGCAGAATTGTTTTTAATATCAAGGGCAATTCATACAGGCCTATTGCAAAATTCAACTTTGAGAAACAATGGATTTTTATCCGATTTATAGGTTCTCACCATGAATACGGTAAGATAGATGCAAACACAATTTAAGATTTGATTGACATGAAAATGAAACTCATTAAGACAGAAGCTGATTATACCAGGGTCATAAATAGACTTGAAGCCATTTTTGATGCAAAAGTTGGAACTGCAGAAAGCGACGAAGCAGACGTACTTGCATTGTTGGTGGATGAATACGAAAAAAAACATTTCCCAATAGCAGCACCAGACCCCATTGAAGCCATTAAAATAAGAATGGAAGAAATGCAGCTTAAGCAGGTTGACCTGGTGAAGGAAATTGGAGGGAAAAGCCGCGTTTCGGAAATATTAAACCGAAAAAGAAAGTTAACGGTTGAAATGATCCGAAAGTTATCTCTCAGGTTAAACCTTTCACCTGATGTATTAATCAACGACTATACCTTGATAAGGTAGTTGTAAATTATTTAGCTGATAGATACACTAACTGGAAACTAAGTACAAAACAATATTGGCAAGTCAACCTGCCAATTGCATATGTCCGAATTGATTTACAACCAAAAATAATTGCACTTGTCAGCAGACAATCTTCAATCCCATCGATTGTAAATCACATTGATATGATCAACCATATCTCTCATTACGAAGAAATAGCCAGGACTTTTAGTTTCCAGATAGCAGACCTCCGAATAAGAGCGGTCGGGATCTATGGTAACACAGGAATACCTGGTAAATTCAACAGGGCTTACATCTTCGTATTCCATTTTTTCTAAAACTTTTATTACAGCCATTTGGGCATATTCCCGGCTCCAGCCATTATAATTATTGGGATGTTTTCCCATTTCATCCTCATGAAGTGTGATCGTTTCCGTGTCTCCCATGATCTGTTTAGTTAAGTTAACGGTAAAACTTGTATGTCCTTTAAAAAAAATTAAAAATACAATATTCCTTTCAGAGTTTAATTAGCTTCTCATTTTTAGCCGGATTAGAATCTTAAAAATCGTGCAGAAGCTATTGGCTCAATGGAATTATTGGCTTACTTTTGGAAAGTGGAAGCATCAATGGAATGTATAATCCACCTAAAATAATTCCAGATGATCAAAATTTTTACTCTTGTATGGATGCTTGCCCTAATTGCAGGCTGCAACCCCAAAACCGACACCACTAAGAATATGAACGACCAACACAAAACCCCTCCGCCTCAGGCGGGCGACCAGGCCAACGACACCACGCCCAAAGTAACCGGCATTGGCGGCATTTTCTTTTTCTCTGATAATCCTGAAGAAACGAAAACCTGGTATGCTAAAAATCTGGGTCTGGAAACCAATGAGTGGGGCTCAAGCTTTGAATTCAGAGATGCCAATCGCCCCGACGAAATCAACTACCTTCAGTGGAGCCCTTTTGTTAACGGAAGTGAGTATTTTGCTCCCTCAAAAAAGGAATTTATGATCAATTACCGGGTACAAAACATTGAAGGGCTGGTAAAAAAGCTAAAAAACAATGGCGTAACAATCCTCGATGAAATTGAGTCATTCGAGTATGGAAAATTCGTCCACATTATGGATGCGGATGGGAACAAAATTGAGCTCTGGGAGCCGGTTGACAGCGTATTTACAGCGATGGGTGGAAAGACGACGAAGTAGCTAAAACAGATAATCCCAAGACCTTAAACATGATTAAAAAAGTAGCTTTTATTTCCGGGGCCTTGTTTGGCTCATTGACCGTATTGTCGGTATTGTTTAAGCTGATGCATTATCAAGGGGCTTCGGTGCTGTTGATTGCCGGACTTGCCGGCATTTCTCTTGTTTTTATTCCATTTTACGCGAAGTACAGGTACGACAAAACAGAATAAAGTGCCTAAAGTTGAGGAAAGCTTATAGTTAAATGGACAAATTACACACGGCAATCGAAGTATAAAATTGCGGGTAATACTTGTTATCGCCTATGGTTCATTTCTGCCTTCCCCTCACGAATAATCAAAACTACTGCCATCCAGAAATTCCCGCAGTATGGAGGTAGGCGGTATTTCTTTTTCGCCAATGGGAATCACATACGATAGGAATTTCAACAGCCGTTGGGCTTCCGAATATTCAGGGGCAATAGGTGGCACCTCCTTTAACAAAGGCTCGGCATACCGGCGCAGTACCCCCAGTTCGTAAACCAGGGCAGTATTAAACATCACATCAGCCTCTTCCTGGTAAGGGAAAATATGCTTTTCTTCGCCCAGCCGCACACTTGGCCACCGCTGCATTGTGTCAAGCGCCGAATAACCCCGATATCTGCTGTCGCGCACCATTCGTCTAATCAGCCGGTTTTCGTTGGTGGGAATGTTATTGTTGGAATCGATGCGCAACGGTGTTAAAGCAGAAACATACACTTTCATCATTCGCTTCGCCATAATAGACCGGGATATAAGCGGATTCAACGCATGAATGCCCTCAATCACCAGGATGGCGTTCTCTTCAAGTTTAAGTTTTGTGCCACCATAAAATCGTTTACCATCCACAAAAGAGAACTTAGGTAATTCTACCTCTTTCCCTGCAAAAAGATCGTTCAGGTTACTGTTTAGCAACTCCACATCAATAGCACCAGGGCTCTCAAAATCATAGTTTCCATTTATGTCTAGTGGTGTCAGTTCACGGTCAACAAAATAATTATCCATGGAGATCACCCGGGGTTTAAAGCCCAATACCGTCAACTGAACGGACAGTCGTTTAGCGAAGGTGGTTTTCCCCGATGAGGAAGGTCCCGACACAAAAACTACTTTCACCTGTTCCCTATGCTGGATCATATCAGCAATCTGAGCCACCTTCTTCTCCTGCAAAGCCTCGGAAACCTTAATAATACCACTAATTTCACCATTCAATGCCATCTGATTCAATTGGCCCATATGGGGAACACCGATAATCTCGACCCAATTCTTAAATTCCCTGAAAATCTCAAATAACTTGGGTTGGTGCACCACTTTGACCAATTGTTCAGGATTGTTTTTCTGAGGCATCACCAGCAACATCCCTTCGTGGTATTCCTCCAGTCCGAAATACTTCAAATAACCCGTTGAAGGTACCAGATAACCGTAAAAATAATTTACTACATCGTCGAGCCTATATACCGAGCTGTAAAACTGCCGCCGGGTGCGCATCAGTATGCATTTATCTTCAAGATTAAATTGTTCAAAGATTTTCAATGCCTCTTCTGTCCTGATTTCATTCCTTTCAAAAGTCAAATCCATTGCAATAATCTCCTGCATCCGCTGTTTCAACTGTTCGACAATCTCTTTAAGCGGGCCTGGACTTTTGTGGTTCACCAACTCACAATACAAACCGCCCGAAACCGAGTGCTGAACTTTTAGCTTATGAGCGGGGTAGAGATCACGGGCTGCCTTGTACAAAACCATGGACAAAGACCGCAGATACATACGCTGCCCATCCACATGAGGAAATCCAATAAAATTCACCGTCTTTGGCTTATATACCATGTAGGTCAGCTCTTTAAGCGAATTGTTGACCATGGCTCCGAGAATAGGCGATCCCAGTTCAACATTCTGATCGGCAGCAATTTCACTAAGAGTGGTACCGAAAGGATATTCTTTTTCGGTTTGGGTATTTTCACAATAAATGGCGTAAGTACGAAGCATGTAGTAAAGGATAATTAAATATAAAGCCCAAAAATGAAGCACTTCCTATTAAAAGCAACGATAAATAGGCTGAAATATTTGCAAGGTAACACTTTTTCAATAAAGGTATTGTGATTAATAAGACAGGGATAACCTCTAAAGTTAAATGTAACCCTGCTAAAAAATTAATTAACACCGCACCTCATCAATTGTTGATAAACTATTTCGACAATAGTAATCCGGTTGGCTATGAGCATCTGAATCACGGGAATCAACCGGAAGTGTGTTATATTGAGATTGTCGGCTTATTTTATTTTGAAAGCTTTATGTTGGCAACAACCATATGGGATGGTAACATTGTGCTATTTTTGCAGAGGATTGAACGCTTACTATTTTTACAGTAACAACATGAATTATAAAAAAATCATTGAGGAAGTTTATCAAACGGTTAAATCCGGTGAAAATCTAGGGGAGTTGGCACATTATATTCCAGAACTCACTAATGTTGACCCTGAAAGTTTTGCGGTACACCTGACTTCCGTTCAGGGCGAAGAATACGGTTTGGGTTGTTACCAGACAAAGTTTTCGTTACAAAGCATCTCCAAAGTGCTTACCGTTAGCCTGGCCTATAAGATTCTGGGTGAAAAGTTATGGGAACGGCTAAGCGTTGAACCTTCCGGAACAGCATTTAACTCGCTCAGCCAGCTCGAAGTGGACAAAGGAATACCAAGAAATCCTTTTATAAATGCGGGCGCATTGGTTATTTGCGACATACTTATTCTTCACCTGAAAAACCCAAAGGCAGACTTTTTAGCATTTTGCCGGAGCATAAACAATAACCAGCAATTGAATTATTCTGAAAGAGTGGTTAACTCTGAGAAATCAGTTAGTTATAGAAATGTTGCGCTGTGCAATTTTATAAAATCATTTGGCAACATCATTAATGATCCAAACGAGGTGCTTGATTTTTATTATCACATCTGCTCCCTTGAAATGAGTTGCCAGGAGCTGTCACAAACGTTTCTTTATTTAGCCAGCGATGATTTCAGGTCTTCTGACAATGATGAGATTTTGACTATGAGTCAGGCCAAACGAATAAATGCCATTATGCAAACGTGTGGGTTTTATGATGAATCGGGAGAATTTGCTTTCCGGGTAGGCCTCCCGGGTAAGAGCGGCGTGGGCGGTGGAATAATTGCCGTACATCCAAACAAATACTGCATTGCTGTATGGAGCCCAAAACTGAATGACAAAGGCAACTCTTACCGGGGCATGAAATTTCTAGAATTGTTTACCACCGAGACAAAGTTGTCCATATTCTAGGATGAAATTCCGGAATAATATTACACTCAATCGGTTTAGTCCTTATTCCTGATAAAATCCTGTCGACCCGATCACAAATTACTTCATGCCATAGCGGCTATCTCCATTGAAAAGGGTGAAAGTAAAAGTAACCCGCATGTAATTCAGGAAGGGATTGTGACTGAATATCTTATTGAGCGAACTTTGTTCTACGGGAGTTTCCAGCTCAACCTCAGGCATTTTTCCAAACTCAAAACCAGTAACAACACCATTTTCATCCCATTGCCACCCAATTCTATATCCAATAGGCATTTGCCGGATATTGTCAACGGTACGGGTTTGGTTATTGTAAATTATGTCATTAACGGAAGTACGCCCGATTAAGGCCTGGGCATAGAACTTTTTGGCAAAATAAAGCCGGTTATATAAACCCGGCCGGGTTACTACGACTTTTCTTATTTTTCGCTTTACAATACCGGCATAAATTCCACCTGTGCTCTGGTTAAAGCTGGTATAAAAATCTTTCGGAGCCTTAATTTCCTCACCTTCTGAGATAATGTAAAAAGATGAATCACTGTTAACATATTCAGGTCGTTTGTAATACAAAACACCTCCGCTTAAAGCCCAATATCTGCGTATTTCACAATCAGCTTTAAAGTATTTTTCAGAAAGACTATATCCGTCAAAGCTGGATTCAGTTGTTACCTTAACTTTCCCGGGTAAAATTTTATCACTGAAAGGCCAGTCGACGCCGGCTTCAAAAACGGTTCCATTGCTTTCTTTCTGCGTGGTTACCAGCTTTGATTTTGGAATCATAAAGTTCCTAAGGTAAGCCTGCCGAAAGTGAACATTGTAAAAGAACATGTCATTTATCTGTCCTTCAACCAATAATCCGGCGGTGATTGGTGTCAGGATATTCTCCATTGCCGCTGCGGTCAGACTTACTTTTATGGGCGAAAGCTGATGCGTGTAATTGGTAGAGGTATATTCCTGTTGAGCATTTGCCCTTACAGAGAGTAGGAGAGCAATTGAAATGAGTATATAAAATCTGTAAGTTTTCATAATACATCAATTAGCTTTACCAAAACAACCTCATTGGTTTAAATTACTGCTTAACAAATTGCTGCGAAGTACTGCCTTTTACCGACCAGGCTTTCAAAATATAAGCGCCGGGTTTTAGAACCGAAATATCTATAACAGATTGATTTGTTGAGAATTGAAACTGTCCAGCTGAATTATAGATTTCGATTTTGGAAAGCAGTTCTTTATTCAGAATATGCAATTCGTTCGTTGCCGGATTCGGGTACATATCGAATAATTGGTTGCTATATACTTCCTTGATCCCTGTGGGGGTAGATGTGATCTGCCACAAAATAAAACCTTCACTGTTGGCCCGAAATATCGGGACCGATGGGGATGAATTCCACCAGGTCAGAGCAATATTGGTATCATCATCAGTAAATAACCTTACAGTATTGTTAAATGTGGTATCATTTGCGATAAATGTCCCATAGGAATCGTATGTGATGGTTATGGTTTTTTCCTCCTGGTTTTCCTTTTGATACGTGTCTGTTATCGACAAGTTGAAAGTGAACGGAAAGGTGAGAACTGTCCTGTAATTGAGGAAAGAAACCGGATTATCGGTGCCTACATTGTTGGCTACTTCTTCGAACTTCGTTGTTGAGTGGTTAAACAGACTATAATTGGTAGGGAATCCTGTAGTTATAAACTTCATGGCAAAATTTGCTTCTGGATATTCGGCCTGGTATGGAGTTTCAGACATTTCAAGGAAATCAACAGTTCCTATCAGGGTTGCAGTGGTATTGCTTAAATCCCAGGTAATATTTGCACCGGAGGGTATAAGATCGGCCGTGTTTACATTGCTGAGCAAATACTGGTTAAAGCTGTAGCCGGTGTGCAAGTCTTCACTGTTAAGGATTGGTTGCGCAATTAAGGCTGTTGTCACGAAAAGTGATGCAAAAAGTGTGTAAATATTTTTCATGCGTTTAAGGTTTATATTTGTGAAAGCGTATTGAAACTCTTGTTATTGAAGCTTTATTTCCGGCAAATTATTGTCAGAAATTTGAGAGAAAAGCTTTTCAGGAACACGACCTCTTGTCCCTGAAAAGCAGTATAAATCATTTAGGATTAGGCTTTTTTGATTTTTCTTTTCTCGAGGCGTTTCAGTTTTTTCTGACTGGCCCACTCTTTCTGTGGAACATGGTTCAGAACACTTTCTACATCAATATATCTCGGTTGAAGAGATTTGCTATTGTGTGTGACCGCATCGATTATGTGCCCGACAATGGGAAAGAAAATCAAATTACCCCAGAAAACGTATCGGGTACCTTTGGGCTTCAGATCTATGGTGCCGGTTCTATTTCCGGATTTGAATTCCAGCGTTAACGGCTTTTTATAAGGCAGCTTAATGGCTGCAGTATAATAGTCAATGGTTGTTCCATCGAAACCGGTGGAGGCAAACAATTCACTCGAAATATCAAGCGCTTCCCCGTTTTGCGTAATTGACACGTCCTGAGGGGAGTTCACAATATATGCCGGGCGCTTACCTTGGGTGATTGCACCTGCTATGCTTCCGCATGAACTCAGTGCCAGCAAACATGAGGCAGCCAGACTGAGTAATACAAAAGTTTTCAGGGATGATTTTTTAATCTGATTCATGTGTTTCATTGGATTTGAAGGTTTAGTGTTAATTAATTTATGTGAAATATTTGCGTTGATTGTTGATTATTGTTTGATGAATTTCGTAAAGGTCGCACCCTCACTGGTAATTACTTTCAGCAGATACATTCCTGTAAATGATACTGCGAAATACAGTAATGAAATTAAAAGTAGAGACTTTTTCATAGCATCGGTTTCGGTTGTGTTTTTCAATCAAAAAAGGATATTAAATAATTGAATTACAAAGGTCGTCACGAATCAAAGACTTGTCAATCACCCTTTAATGTGATATTTGATTATGTAGATATTTTGAAAGTATGGCTTTTCATGAGGAGACAAGGAGACCATTTTAAGTCAGGTAGGCATTGGGACGGGAGATGGGGCGATGGAGCGAAAAGGCGATGGGGCGACAAGGCGATGGAGCGAAAAGGCGATGGAGCGACAAGGCGATGGGGCGAAAAGGCGACGGGGCGACAAGGCGATGGAGCGACAAGGCGATGGGGCGACAAGGCGACAAGGCGAAAAGGCGATGGGGCGATGGGGAGACTGGGCGATGGGACGATGGGGCGACGGGGAGACAAGGGGAGAAATGGCTTCGGATCTAAAGACCCAAGTCCAAAGACCAAAAGCCAAAGACCAATAGCCAAATTGAGCGCAGCGAAAAGGCGATGGGTCGAAAAGGCGATGGGGCGAAAAGGTGATGGGACGATGGGGCGACGGGGAGACAAGGGGAGAAATGGCTTCGGATCTAAAGACCCAAGTCCAAAGACCCAAGTCCAAAGACCAAAAGCCAAAGACCAATAGCCAAATTGAGCGCAGCGAAAAGGCGATGGGGCGAAAAGGCGATGGGGCGAAAAGGTGATGGGGCGACAAGGCGATGGAGCGAAAAGGC
>Ga0265295_1003277_pt1 | contig 23968 bp, 22 predicted proteins | sample Munlansysbiofilm_FD_192503 | JGI IMG/M metagenome (GOLD analysis project Ga0265295, IMG submission 192503) | Leachate microbial communities from a municipal landfill in Southern Ontario, Canada - Methane capture system biofilm | ecosystem: Engineered > Solid waste > Landfill > Unclassified ...
ATCCCCCAGACAAAGTGAGCGCTGCTGTTGTCAGCAACCAAGGGTGTCGGACTCCGATAGTCAAGGATGTTGAGGTCAGCCTTATACCCTTTTTCAACTCTTCCGAACTTCCCGTCAAAATACTTTTCCACCAGGTTGTTCCCTCTGGCTAGGGCGGTGACAAAATCACCGGGCCACCAGGAACCGCCCTCATCCTTATGCTTGAAGAACGCGAGCTTGAGCTCTTCAAACATATTCCCACCGCAACCATCTGTACCGATGATCAGGTTCTTCACTTTCTGAAGGTTCTGGCAGTATCCCACATGGTTGTTCATGTTGCTTCTTGCATTGTGTGCAAAGAAGGTGCCGTGGCTGTTGATCTTCTCGATTTCAGCCGCATTGAGATAGAGACCGTGAACCAGAAGCGAGTTATCGGTCAGAAGGCCGAATTTTTCCAGGCGGTCGACAATATCCATATTGTAGTGATGGTGCGAATGCACCACATCGTACTTGTCCTCGGCAACATGAAGGTGAAGGCCGGCTCCGCTCTCCTGCATCGCCTCAGCCATCATGCGAAGACCCTCATCAGGAATGGTAAAAGGGGCATGCCCTCCAACCATACCACGGACGAGCTTGCGACTCTTTGCGTCTTTTGCAAAGCGCAGATTCTCCTCAACACCGGCTTCCACTTCCTTCATTCCGAAGTTACGGTCGGTCACCTCATAACAGGTGGTGCCACGCACTCCGACCTCTTCCATGCCCTTGGCAATGGTGTCCAGGGAGTTGGCGATGTAGTTGGGGCTTGCATGGTGATCGATGCAGGTAGTGGTGCCTGCAGCGATGGCATCGAGTGAGCAGATAAGTGAGCTGTAATATGTCGCTTCCTCATCGAGGCCCCTATCAAGGCGCCACCACCACTCCTTCAGGACCTGTATGAAATCATCCTGCGGCCCGGCGGAAATGAGCATCCCCCGGGAAAGCCCGGAATAGTAGTGGTGATGACCACAAACATTGCCCGCTGTCACTGTCTTGTTCATGCCGTCAATGATCTTGTCCGCCTTCAGCCCATCCCCTGCCCCTTTCCCAACCGCAGTGATGATGTCGTCCTTGATGACGACATCAACATCGTCGGCAATGCCAAAGGGAGGCATGGTCTGCATGACACGAGTTTTCTTGATAACAATTATAGGCATGATACTCTCCTTACTCCGCCACATACCCCAGCAGATAGCTGTAGGTTGTGAATACTTCTTCTATCATGGCAGCCACTTCGTCAGTGATACCTTCCTTGTCTCCGGTAAGAACTCCATTCCCGTCAAGTGAGCAGTGGAAAATCTCCTCGTCCAGACGAACAAGAATCTCATCATCCTCTACAAAGAACCCGCTGTTTTCAGAACTCTCAAAATCATCGTGACGGCTGAACAGGGTAAACTTCTTGCGGTAGGGCCCTCCATCATACGGACAGAAAGTCTCGCAGTTTCCACACTCGTTGCAGTAGGCATCGAGGTGGAGAATCTGGAAGGGATCGGCGAAGACTCCGGTGTTACGGACATCCAGGGCGACGTTGGCACGGTTGGGGCATACATCCACACATTTGTTGCAGATATAGGAACACTCCATGCAGCGCTTCGCCTCAGTCTCTGCAAACTTCTTGTCGTCAAAAGCCTTGGACAGAAGGATCCGGCTCTTCTTCTCGGCGAGCTCTGCAAAGTACTCGTTCTCAGCAGCAGTCAACTCCTCATTGTCCATCTCATCGGCAAAATCCTCATCGTCCTCATAACTTTCACACGCTTCATCAGGGCCATGGTCGTGTCCGCATCCGCACCCTTCTTCGTGTTCATCCTCAGGTCCGAGTATCTTGTCGATGGAAGCCTCGACTGCGGCACGAGCGCTTGCGATACATTGCACTACAGTGGAAGGGCCGGACTGCACATCACCAATGGCATAGACGTCTTCAACCTGGGTCTCCTTGGTCTCCTCATCAGTGATAGGCCAACCTTTTTCATTGATAGGGACTCCAAACCAAGTGAGCTTCTCCTTGTCAGGATACTCACCTATGGCGGTAATCATGACATCACACTCAATGGTGTAGGTCTCATCAGTAGCAACAGGGCGACGTCTGCCGGAAGCATCCTTCTCCCCGAGGCTCATCTTACGGACAGTGAGTTTGTTCCCATCGAAGGATTCGGGATTGGCAAGGAAGATGAACTTTACATTTTCAGAGAGTGCGTTGGCATACTCCTCATGGTCAGCGGGCATCTCTTTCTCAGTCCTACGATACAAGACAGACACCTTGTCGACCCCACTGATCCTAGTTGCAGCACGGGCACTGTCCATGGAGGTGTTGCCCCCACCAACAATGACCACATGCTTGCCCAATTTCACCTTGGCCGGATCCTTACGGAAATTACCGAGGAACTCAAGGGAACGTATTACGCGTGACCGGTCACCTGTGAGGGGGATATCATTGTCCACCTCGCTGCCGATCGCATAGAAAATATGGGAATAACCCTTTGACCTGAGGGCTTCGATGGTTATCTCGTCGCCTTTTACGCCATAGTGGAAATCCACCCCATGGGCCTTGATGAAGTCGACGTCATTTTCAATGGCTTCAACAGGAAGACGGAAACCGGGGATGACGTGCCTAACAACACCACCGGCACTCTCTTCGCGTTCGAACACTGTAGTATCGAAACCGCTTCTGGCAAGGAAGAATGCGGCAGAGAGCCCACCAGGACCTGCCCCGACCACCGCAGCTTTTATCTTACTTTTTTCAGTGGGACCTTCCCATCTCTTCTTGTACTCTTCATAGCCGCTTTCGGCGGCGATCTTCTTCATTTCACGGATCTGGACTGCACCTTCATAGTCCATTCTGGTACAGTGCAGCTGACACTGGTGGTCACAGATGTAGCCTGTAATGAATGGAAGGGCGTTCTTGTCGTAGATCAGCTCAAGGGCATCGGCATAACGGCCCATACCGACCAGCTGTACATATTCAGGAACATCCTGGTGTATGGGGCATGCAACCACACAAGGGGCTACATAGCAATCGAACATCGGCAGGTCCTCATCAATCTTCACTGAATCGGTGCCTCTAAAATCCTTGCTTATCTCTACATATTTTCCCTCCCGGGCATCAGAGGCAAGCTTATCAAGCTTCTTCAGGTCAATTCCCTGCATCTCCCACGCCTTGCTCTTCTCAAGGATCTCAACCATCTGTTTCAGACGGCCATAGCCGCCTGGCTTAAGCAAGTCGGTAGCAAGGGTGATGGGCCTGATTCCAGTCTCAAACAAGGCCTTAACCGTAAGGGCGGTAGCTCCTCCACAATATGAAACTGGCAGCTTTCCACCAAATTCCTCACTGAGCAGGGATGCTACTGTTGTTGAGAGGGGAAGCAGGGAACGGCCCGACATATACATCTCTTTGCCGGGGAGTTGCTCCTGGTCGTTGACGGAACCGAGGGTGTTGGTCAGCTTTACGCCAAACCCTTTACCCTCCTTCTTTCCAAGGTCAACGAGACGGTGCAACATCGCTATGGCGTCATTATACTGCAAATCGTGTTCGAAGTTTTCCCTGGTAAGGGTGATATAGTCAAATCCGAGGTTGTCAAGAATCTCACGAACCTTGTCATATCCGAGGAGGGTGGGATTGAGCTTTACAAAGGTATCAAGCTTCTTTTCACTGAGCATGTAGGAACAGATGGCTTCGATCTCTTCGGGAGGACATCCGTGCATGGTGCTCAAGGTGGTTGAAGGGCTGATGTTGGCACTGATCTTAGCAGTGAGGCCCTTGAGCTTCTTTTCAAGCCCTTCCCATTCGGTCCCATCAAAGAGCCCTTCATCGAGCATGGCATCAAGTTCGCCCAGGTACTCCTCAAATCGCTCATCCTTGCGTGCATCTATCATGGAGTCGATGAACTGTTGCATTCGATCTGTCTTGATGCCTGCAAGGTCATATCCTACGGACATATTGAAGATGAAGGATGGCTTTTCAAACTTCCCCTTGTGCATCACCGCCTCCAGAAGATGGAGGATTATCCATGCTTTCGCATATTCATCCCAAGCCTTGGGAAGGGTGAACTCTGAGGACCATTCCACATTGTACGCTTCATCGCGGGCATCAATGCAAGGCTTGTCGATCTCCAAGGTATCCATGACCTGTACTGTCTTCAGTTCCATGAAACGGCCACCGACCAGGTAGCTTGCGACGATATTTTGCGTCAGCTGCGTATGTGGTCCTGCAGCGGGGCCGCAGGGGGTGGAACAACTCTGGCCGAATACAGATATGCTATTTTTGCCTTTGTCCTGATAGAACTGTTCTTTGGCGATTCCAAAAATAGATTGATGGTTACGAAATTCACTAACAATACGGGTTATAAGCTCCGCGAAAGGAACCGGACGCATAATGTCTCCCATTAAGTCACTCCTTTGAGTAAGGGTGTCACCGGGTTTCATGACCCGGCACTGTCTTATTCTAATGCAGATCAGAGAGTTGTCAATCGTTATTGCAACAATTCGCAACAAAACCACAACTCCGAGCCTTCTTTTTTTAAAAGAAAACACTTTCTGCATTACCTGGTCTGCACGCTTGTACACTCGTATACAAACCGTGGATATATCACATGCAAACATAGAGCCCTGAAGACTTAACTTGGGTTCCAAAAGGAACAATCCCTCTCCCTGACTCAATATTTATTATAGCACTTTACCAAAGAATTGCATACTGTAACTGACTCTTAACGCAATATATTAGAGCTAAATCTAACTTTTGCTAACTTTATCTTTACAATTCAAATCTATATTGTATACTTGACTAACCAAAAAGTAACCAGTGCATGTGGAGGAATCGCAATGTTGATCAATTTGAATGGGGATCCAAAAGTACGGCAGAATAATATTGACCGTTGTAGGGAAAAAGGTATTCTACTACCAACCTTCAGCCAGATGGTGGATCCTTCCACTATTCCCGCTGATATCCAGTCAAAACTAGCGGATGTCGGACTGTGGGATGTGAACCCCTTGAACCTTTTCAGGATCACCTGGAAGAACGAACCCACAAAAATGGGAGGTAAATTCGGAGGGGTTAACTTTGTTGAGGTCCCCCATGAGATCACAGGCTGCAAGGCACGTATCCTAGCCCTTGTCGGCAAATGGATCCCCACCGGCTCACATAAGGTAGGAGCTACTTTCGGCTGTCTTGCCCCGGCATTGGTCGCAGGCACCTTTGATTCGATGAACCAGCAGGCGGTATGGCCATCCACTGGAAACTACTGCCGCGGGGGAGCCTTCAACAGTGTCCTTCTTGGCTGCGAGTCCATCGCTATCCTCCCTGCTGAAATGAGTAAGGAGAGGTTTGCCTGGCTGAAGACTGTCGCCGGCGAAGTCATAGCAACCCCAGGTTGTGAATCCAACGTCAAGGAAATCTTTGACATGTGCCACACACTCGATGCAGAGCGGGGAGCAAGTATCGTCATATTCAACCAGTTCGATCAGTTCGGCAACTATCTCTGGCACTATACAGTGACGGGAGGAGCCATCCTGGAAGTGCTTGATGAGCTGGAAATAGCTCCTGAAAACGTCTGCGGCTATGTCACCACCACCGGTTCGGGCGGGACGCTCGCTGCAGGAGACCACCTCAAAGAGAAGTACCCCCACATAAAGCTCGCAGCATGCGAAGCATTGCAGTGCCCCACCCTCCTACGCAATGGATTTGGAGGGCACCGCATCGAAGGTATCGGGGACAAGCATGTGCCTTGGGTGCACAACGTCCGTAACACCGACATGGTAATTGCTGTAGATGACCAGGATTGCATGGATGTATACCGCCTGTTCAATGAACCAGCCGGTATCGAATACCTGAGAAAAATGGGTATCACTGAAGAGACCATCTCAGAGCTCCCCCTCTATGGAATAAGCGGAGTGGGAAATGTTCTTGCTTCGATAAAGATGGCCAAGTACTATGAGATGGGCAGTGACGACGTGATTTTCACTGTTTTGACCGATAGTTCAGAGATGTACACATCACGGCTGGAAGAGCAGAATGAGATCCAAGGCGAGTTTGATGAGTATGCAGCTGTACGAGCCCTCGCAGCCTGTCTGCACCATCAGACTACTGAAGATGCGCTTGAATTGACTTACTACGAGAAGCTTCGCGTGCATAACCTGAAGTATTACACTTGGGTCGAGCAACAAGGCAAGACCTATGAAGAGCTCAATGCCCAGTGGTATGATAAGAACTACTGGAAGCAGATTCCGGCGTATGCTGAGCAGATAGATGAGATGATCAATGCATTCAATGCAGAGGTCCTGGGCAAGTAGCCTAGTCTCTTACCTAAAAAATGCCGGACTTCAAATCCGGCATTTTTCAATTTTGGAGGAAATATATTATGCGTTTTTCGTACGAATGCAGTGATTGCAACAAGGTCTACCAGTCTGAAGAGGTGATGTACCAGTGTCCCGATTGTTCCCAACAAAATGAGAAGGGATCCTTCTCAAAGGGCAACCTTATCGTAAAGCTAAACAAGGAAGACCTTGCCAAGCTTGCCAAACAGGAACATGTCACTATGTATGACTTCTTTCCCTATCCGGTACCGACACCGGAAGTGTTTCCTGTAGGCGGGACCCCCCTTGCCAGGCCCCACAGGCTTGGAAAGAAGTATGGTCTCACAAACCTCTCGTGCAAGTTGGACAGTGCCCTGCCCTCCGGCTCCTTCAAGGACCGTGCCAGCCTTCTGATAGCCGCCCAAGCCATTGCCCACAGCCAAAACCGCATCGCTCTTGCCTCCACTGGGAATGCCGGTGCGGCGATGAGTTGTGCAGGCGCAGCATACGGCCTTAAGATTATCCTGTTCGTACCTGCAACCGCCCCGATCAACAAGCTGATGCAGAGTGTCCTGTATGGTGCAACTGTAGTACCCGTCAAAGGAACCTATGACGACGCGTTCGCCCTCTCCATCGCCTATACCAAGGAATTTGGTGGCATCAACCGTAACACTGCCTACAATCCGATGACTATCGAAGGCAAGAAGAGCGTATCCATCGAGCTATTCGAGCAGCTTGGAAGGAAGGTCCCGGATGTAGTCTATGTATCTGTCGGGGACGGATGTATCTTCGCAGGCGTTTACAAAGGCTTCTATGACCTCAAGGAAGCGGGTATCATCCCAAAGATCCCTCATCTGGTATGCACCCAGAGCAAGCAGAGCAATGCCATCAGCCAAGCGTGGAAGACAAAACAGTACAAAGACCTGGAGAGTGCAACAACAAGGGCTGACAGCATCAGTGTGGAAAGCCCTGCCAACGGCAGGATGGCTGTTCGCTACATCAAAGAGAGTGATGGTTGGGCGACTGAGGTTGACGATAGTGAGATCCTTGATGCCCAGATGGAGCTGGCCAGTGATGCGGGTATCTTTGTAGAACCGGCAGCAGCATGTGCTTGGGCAGGAGTGCGCAAGGACAGCAAGATGCTGGTGGAGAAGTTTGGCAAGGACGTTGAGGTCTGCACCCTTTTGACAGGGACAGGGTTCAAGGATATGGCTGTATTCCAAGGCAGGGTATCCATCCCTGAGGCGATTGAAAACAGTGTTGAGGCTGTCTCCAAGCGTTTTAAATAGGAAGAACAGGAATCAATAAAAGAAGAAAAAGAAGAAAAAGTGGTTTAAGCGGTGCTAAACTGCACCGCTTACCTCTTTCGCCTTTGACAAAAGAGCTCTCTTACTATACCTTTTGACCTGAGTGAAAAAACTCGAGGAGTGATGCATGCAGAACTTTCTAATCGGTCTGGGAATCGGAGTTGTTCTTGCTATCGTTCTCGTGGTCGTTATGTCACTTAACCGACATAAGGAGATGCTTCAACAAAAACAGGAGACGGAACGACTGAGAAGGATGCTCAATGATCGCATGGATCTTGAGAGCGATGGTCTGGCAAAGCTGAAAGAGGACAATGAAGAGCTCAAGAAGCAGAATGAAAACCTGAGGATCAGCCTCAACACCTACTCGCAGAAACCAAATCGAAAAGAGATGGCACGCCTTCATGTCTACCAACTCGCTGTTGACCGTCTTACGATAAACAGTCCTGGATTTGGAGCTGCTTGGCAGGCTGCTTTGAAGGAGAGTGAAGAAGAGTTCCAAAAGACCTATGTGGGTGTACAACCTTTCATAAAGCGCTTGATACCCATGAAGACAGATGCTAATGTACTTCCCAGATATATAGAGGAAGACGAGAAGAAATAATCACTTGCCGAAGTGGCGGAATTGGTAGACGCCTCAGACTTAAAATCTGATGCCCGATATGGGCGTACGGGTTCAATTCCCGTCTTCGGTAAAAATAAAAATATTTTCATACGATATATACACATACGTATTTTGCTAAGTTTAGAAAAAAACATTCAAAGTCTTCCAAACTCCATTGATTGTCTGAGTCTAAATCTCACGAATGATCATAGATATGCTCATTTGAGGTCATACCATAATACCATATGAATATGATCTTTTTCATTTTCACTTGTATCCATATCGAATTCTCCCTATCAAACTCCTGGCTCTAGGATGATTTGCTGAATAACCGAAGTCATCTCAATGGTGATACATCCTGTCAACAACCACTTTCCAAATGTGCACACAACAATGACATGTTATTTGAGCGGCTATGTTTGATAAATACTGGTAAAATACTACTATTCATTTGTTAAGTATGTTACAATAAAGTATGAAGAGACATAAAGCATTGAAGATAAGAATCTATCCGAATGCAAAGCAAACTGAACAACTCAACAAGACTCTTGGATGTGCAAGAGCTATCTACAATATGATGCTTCATGAAAGGATTACCGTTTTTGAAGAGAACAAAGAGAATAGGCAGAAATTGTGGGGGTATACCTATAAGGAAGTGTCTGCTTACAAAAAAGAGTACGAGTGGTTGAAGGAAGCAGATTCACAGGCATTGGCTTGGGAAAAAGTAAAACTAGTAAATGCTTACTCCAACTTCTTCAAATCATTGAAGGGGGAACGTAAGGGTCATAAGGTGGGTTTCCCCAAATACAAGAAGAAAAAATCAAAGAACAGTTACACATCATCACTCGTGAATGGGAATATGGGGATTGATTTCAATCTCAAAAAAGTCAAACTCCCCAAGCTCGGCTGGATACATTTTCGTGATCAGAGATCCTCAGCTGAAGGCAAGATCAAATCAGTTACAGTTTCAAGAAGTTCCTCTGGGAAATATTTTGCTTCTTTTCTTTTTGAATATGAAACACTTGTGGTCACTCCAAAAGTTATTGTTGATCCAGAACGAGTCGTGGGACTCGATATGTCTCTGGAGAACTTTTATGTTGACCACAAGGGAAATATGCCTGGATTCACGAGGAATACAAGGAAGTATGAAGGCCAGCTAACAAAAACCCAAAGACGATTGAGCAAAAAGAAGAAAGGTTCACAAAACTGGTACAAAGCGAAGCACCGAGTTGCCTTGGTTCATGAGAAGATAACCAATTCCCGTGCTGATTTCAACAGGAAGCTCGCAACCGAATTGTGTTCCAAATACGATGCAGTTTGCATCGAGACTCTTTCGTTACAAGGGATGTCACGAACCTTGCACTTGGGTAAATCAGTGCATGATCTTGGCTATGCAGGCTTTGTTTCAAGATTGAAACAAAAAGCTGAAGAAAAAGGAACCCATGTAATCCAAGTGGATAGATGGTTTCCAAGCTCAAGAATGTGCCACAATTGTGGGTATAAGAACAGTGAGCTCAGACTTAATGAGCGCAATTGGTCATGCCCGAATTGTGGAGCAGAGCTCTCTCGTGATGAAAATGCAGGAAAAAACTTACGTAGTGTAGGTTTGGATATCTTGGGGCTGGGCAAGCCCTCAAAGCTTGTGGAGAAGATAACAAGCCGTAGGGATTTCGGTTCCTACGCAGTCTTCTGTGAAGCAAGAAACCCATCGGCCTTTACTGATGGGTAAGTCACGTCCCCTATGTCTACCAATTATTCCCCACATATTTGGGGAATACTGATGACAGATATCCAGTTATTCGATGGTCCTCTGAAGTTTTTAACTTTTACTTCCCAACAACCCACAGATGCATAGTTTGCAAAAACTCTCTTGACTCCTTCCTCCTATTGCCCCATCATTTTCTCATGTGGAAAGCCTTCAAGGATGACTCAGCCCTAACAGACCGTCAAATGGATTTGATCCTTGCCCGATACAACCAAGTCAAGGATCTTCCCCTACATTTATCCTTGGTTGAGAAATCTGTTGCCTTGATCAGAAAACAAGACAACCGAACCCTTTTCCTCCTGTTTGACAAAGGCTTCAAGGAGATGGGACCCCTCTATCCCCTGGTACTCATCTACAGCCTCTACCCTGCTATAGTTGCCCTCTATGAACGGCTGGGAATTGCAGAATCTATACGGCAGGCTACCCTCTCCGACATAGCCATCTGGGTGAAGACCTATGAAGACCAACACGCTGGTGCTACCGGTTTGGACCGGTATGGATGGATATGCCGCCACCTCTGTGCAAAGGTGCTAAGGTTGGGACGGCTGCAGTTTGAGCAAGGGCTCTTTCGGTTCCCTCACTCCATCTACTATGATACAGAGCGGCTATCTTACAGGACATTTGCACAGGAAGATCTCGTGTGCAACCCAGAGGGATATATTGGCAACGATTCTGATTCTGGCTCCTGGACTACCAGAAGCTCTGTTGCTGAGGGTTTTCTCTCTGCCCATGAGGTCGATCAAAAGAAAGGTACCATCGCACCCGAAGCCGTTTCGGTCCCTCTCTCAGCTCTCAAACTAATCTGTTCCCAGGATACTCCAGTCCTTGCTGTACACATACCAGAGGGGGAAGCTCTAGCTCCCTCTCTGGTAGATGCATCCTTTTCAATGGCTCGACAGATGTTCGGCCCTACCCTGTTTGTCTGTGACTCCTGGTTGCTTGATCCGGAACTGTCAATGGTGTTGCATTCTGAATCAAACATCTGCCACTTCATGAACCGCTTTTACAAGTTTCCTGTCTCCTTCACCACTGCCCAGATCTACGAACGGGTCTTTGGCTTTGGTGCAACACATACCGATGTGCTGACCTGGAAGCCTGTTACAAGCCTGCAGGAAAAAGTGCAACAGCACATCCGTGGCGGCGGGATATTCCGGACCACCGGAGGGTATATCCCGCCCCCTATTGATGTATAGGTATCGTGTGCAGGCAATTGTATTTTCTCTTCTCACCTCTGCTGCACCTCCCAGATCTCTACAGTCTCGTGAGTATGGCATTGGCTGCACTGTTATAATAGGGGTGCCAGTATCTCATCACAGAAAGCCTCAAGCCTCTGCTTGTGGTGGGTGGGATAGGTATCCTCTGTGACCTCTACAAAACCAATCTGCCCTCTGATGGTGCTCGTTGGCAGAAGTTTCCTCATAGTCGCAAAACACTTCTCAAACGTTCCTCCACTATTGGTGGCAACCAGATAGACCTGCTTACCCTCAGGAGCATACCTTGCAAGAAATGAACGGACAGGGGAACTGAGGTTTCCAGCCCAGACAGGGGTTGCGATGACCAGGGTGTCGATAGAGGTGAGGTCTATCATCTCGTTTGCCAGGAGGGGCTTGTCATGGAAGACAGAGCTTTTACCTGCCCAGAAGTACTTGAGGAACTTGTTTGTCGTTGAAAACTCCTTCTGCAACCTCAAGCGTATGACAGGGAAATCAAGGTATTTGCTCATCTTCTGGGCAACCAAGTGAGTATGACCATCGATTGAATAATAGATCAGTGCAGCTCGCTTCATGCAGACGCTCCTTCTGAAAGAAGAATACCATGGGAACTATCATGTTCATACTATTCTTGCTCTACTTACCATTTTTTGGTATTGCCCTCATCCTTACAAAAGAGTATGGTAGGCGCCATACATTTTCGAGTCATCATATCGTACGTTTCATGCACCTGGAACTTGATAAGCAGATGACTTTATGTGAAGGGAAAACACATGGAAAAGAAACAAGAGGCTTCAACATATCTGGAGCCTAGCTATCTTCTGGACTATCGGCATCCTACTATTGCACAACTCATCCTAAACAATGGTTGGAACTCAAACAAAGACCATGATGAACTCATAGGACAAATCTATACTTTCGTACGCGATGAAATTGCATATGGATTTTCTAGACACAGCGCCCTTAGAGCCTCACAAGTGCTCGCTGAAGGGATGGGAGACAGCATAACAAAAAGCACACTCTTCATGGCCCTACTCAGGGTTGTGGGAGTGCGTTGCCGCTTCTATGCAATGACAATGCGCAAAGTCATATTTCGGGGTCTCTTGCCAAAGGTCAGACAAACACTTGCAACTAAAAACTCCTATGCCGCTTTGGTGGAGATTCATTATAAAAACAGATGGTATGCCATTGACAGGCACGTCATAGACAAACCCTATATAGAGAACATCTTAAGAAAGTATCCTTACCACTTCGGAGGATTTTACGGCTATGGTATTGCTACACTGGATGTTAATTCTCTAACCCAAAAATGGAATAATAATCACTTGAACAGGAAGAACCGGGTGATCGAAGAAGACCTGGGGCACTTCACTACACCGGATATGTTCTTTACTGAAATTCCTGAGGCAGAAAAGTATACACAATCCTTGCCCTATAAAACCTTCCTTCGCGACAGCTTGAACAAGTCTATACAATTGGTGAGGAATTCTGCCTGAGTATACGGTTTTATGGAGTTTCTTTAGAAATCTTTTTCTGTTTTGCATCTCTCTTGGCAACCTTGCGTTGAGCCCTTTTAGATCGATGCTTCTTTGTTTTATTCTGTGCTGAATCACTTCTGGGAGGTTTTTTTTCCTCAGCGCCTTCTGCTTGCAAAGTAGGGATGAAGTGTATGACAAACGAGGTCTCCTTGCGGTTCTTCACATAGAAATAACCTGCTATGGAGAATACCAATGCCCCGATGAAGTTGACGAACATATCCTTGATGGTATCGTGCAGCCCTATGTCCAGATACCCACCAAGTCCGAGGTCCACGCCGTTGACGCTTACCTCGGTGATGTTGTCTATAGTTATCACTTTCTGGCTATTTGTAGGGTCGAGCATCACCGAGCGGATGGTGTGGACAATGGTATCTTTTTGCATGTCGGTACCAAACACCATATCCATAAAATACTCAAGGAATTCCCAAAGGACACCTATGGTCATTGAAAAACAGAAAGCGACCACAGCTACAAAAAAGGGAGAGAGACGGAATGTACCTTTCTCGCTCTGGTTTAGTATCTCTACCAGTGAAAACCCTATTGCGGCTGCGAGGAACCCGTTAGCTGTGTGCAACATGGTATCCCAGAAGGGGTATGCTACATAGTAGGCACGCATCTCACCCAGTATCTGAGCGGCAAATATGAAAAAAAGGATGGAATTCTCCATGGCTGGAGGAATTTCAATGCGTGTATGGGTCTCAATGAAAGAGGGGATGGCAAACAGAAGGAGAGCTAAAAGGCAGAAAAAGACGTTTTCATAGTTTCGGTTGAACAGCTGGTTGACCATGATGAGAATGACAACCAACCTCAGCAGATAGTGTACTATTTCGGAACTGTCTCGGTCGCGAACCATCTTTCTGAAAGACTTTCTGTCCGGCCTATTCTTGAATATTTTCACAGTAGCCCCTCACTTCTAAGACTATCTTGCTTGGAAGAGAGGAAGAGGTCAAGTGAAAAAAGGATTTCTGGTCCGACCTTGCAAGAGCTAACTATCTTTAGTATACCTTCCTTATGAAGCAAATACCTCCAGCTTTGATAGATTCCCACTTCCATCTGCTAGCCATGCAGAAAAAAGGTGTCGATATAGCAGAGATTCTCAAGGAGATGCAGAGCCTCAACATGCAAGGCATCGACATCGGCATAGATGGCGATGACCTTGCCCAACGTTCAGCTCTTCTCGCCTCCCACCCCTTCATCCGCCTGAGCGCGGGGATTGGCCCATGGGGTGTCGCCTCAGATCAGAAGCCGGTTCTCCAACAGTTGGATATCCTCGCCTCCTCCCTTCTGCAGCACGATGTATGTGCCATCGGGGAGATAGGGCTAGACAACCACTGGGGCTACGGGACAAAGAGGAGCCAGCAGGAGTTGTGTCTCCTACAGATGGATTTGGCAGAACAAATGAACCTACCTGTCATCATCCACACGAGAGAGGCTGATGAAGAGATGGCTTCTTTGTTGGAAAGTCGCTCTTTTCCAAGAAGGGGCATCATGCACTGCTTCCAAGGGTCCAAGGAGCTTGCCCTGCTTGCAGTATCAAAGGGCATGTTCATCTCCTTTGCCGGGCCCATCACCTATAAGGCCAACAGGCAGATGCGAGAAATATGCAAAGCCATCCCTCTCGATCATATTTTGCTGGAGACCGACAGCCCCTACCTCAGTCCGGAGCCCAAAAGAGGAAGGACCAATACGCCCCTGCACATGGTGCACATCTATGAAGCCGTATCCTCTCTGCTCGAACTCGATATGGATAGACTGGTTTTGCAAATGGAAGCGAATTTTTCTGCATTCCTCAACTGATATACCGAAGAAGAGCCTAAGATATGACCACAGAAGAGACAATCACAGCCATGCCGGTTGACCTGTTTCCTTAGATTAGGTAAATTTATAGAGAATAAACACCGTACTTTCAAGAAGGAGCAATCTTATGACATCCTATAAGGACCTCGGTCTGGTAAATACCAGAGACATGTTCGCCAAAGCAGGCAAAGGTGGCTATGCCATCCCTGCATACAACTTCAATAACATGGAACAGCTTCAGGCCATCGTACAGGCCTGTGTAGAAACCAAATCCCCAGTCATTCTTCAAGTTTCGAAGGGTGCGCGAGATTATGCAAACATGAACCTGCTCAGAAACATGGCCCGTGGTGCAACTGAATATGCAAAGGAACTTGGCTTTGAAATCCCTATTGTCCTGCACCTTGACCATGGTGACAGCTTTGAGACATGCAAAGAGTGCATCGACAACGGTTTCTCATCTGTCATGATTGACGGATCACACTTCCCTTATGAAGAGAACGTTGCTCTGACCAAGCGTGTTGTGGAATATGCACACAAGTTTGACGTCACCGTCGAAGGCGAGCTTGGAATTCTTGCTGGCATTGAGGATGACGTATCTTCAGAAGTCAGCCACTACACCAAGCCCGAGGAAGTCTTGGATTTTGTAACCAAGACAGGTGTCGATTCCCTTGCCATCAGCATTGGAACCAGCCATGGAGCAAACAAGTTCCAACCCGAACAGTGCACGGTCAACAAAGACGGTGTTCTTATCCCCCCTCCGCTTCGCTTCGACATCCTTGAGGAAATCGAGACCATTCTTCCCGGATTCCCCATCGTCCTGCACGGTTCATCCTCTGTTCCCATGGAATACGTCAACATGATCAATGAGTTCGGTGGCAAGATCAAGGACAACGTAGGAATTCCAGAAGAGCAGCTTCGCAAGGCAAGCAAAAGCGCCGTATGCAAGATCAATATCGACAGTGACGGGCGCTTGGCAATGACCGGCATGATCCGCAAGGTGTTGGCAGAGAAGCCTGGTGAGTTCGATCCGCGCAAGTACCTCGGACCTGCTCGTGAAGAACTTAAGAAAATGTATATGTACAAGAATAAGAACGTTTTGGGTTCTGCCGGTCAGGCATAACCAATATATGTCAGGAGAAGCCATCCGAAGAGAATTCGGGTGGCTTTTTTCGCATCGGAAGGGATGGTACTTTGACATAAGCCGATGCTTATGCTATATTTGACCATGCTGGCTATCAGTAGCCGGCTATCCCTATTAATACCGTGATTTCACAGAAAACACTAAGGAGTTCGATTGGCTACGAAGGATTTGAGGATCAATAGACAGATCCGTGCTAGAGAAGTATTCGTCATTGATGCAGAAGGAAAACAGAGGGGTATCATGAGCACATTTGATGCTGTGATGCTAGCTGAAGAGGCTGGATTGGATCTGGTGGAAGTTTCCCCAAACGCTAACCCCCCAGTATGCAAGATACTCGACTTCGGAAAGTACAGATATGAGCAAGAAAAAAGGCTCAGAGATGCCAAACGAAACCAAACAGTAGTCAAGATGAAGGAAATTCGGATGCAGCCCAAGATCGAGAAACACGATCTTGAAACCAAGTCCAAGTTCATATCCGAATTCCTTGGTGAAGGCAATAAAGTAAAAGTTAGTATACGTTTCCGTGGCCGTGAGCTCGCTCATACTGAGTTGGGTAAAGTGGTTTTGGACAGGATACTTGCCAAACTTACCGATCTTGGTGTAGGGTACAACGTTGACCGAGGTGCGGTTATGGAAGGAAGAATGATGAGCATGATCGTCAGTCCCCTGAAAAACACCACCCAAGCCAAGAAAGAAGACTAAGAAACAGTATCCCGTATGGGATGGTGAATATGCTGCTCCAAGGGGTACTTGTTCCTTGTGAGCGCAAGAATGGAAGGTGCAAAAAATGCCCAAGATGAAAACAAGAAAATCCGCTGCAAAGCGGTTCCATGTGACGGCTACTGGCAAAGTCCGCTATAAAAAGCAGGGACTTCGTCATATTCTCACCAAGAAAAGCAGTAAGCGTAAGGGTAACCTTCGTGCTACTGGAATCCTAGCCGATTGTGAAGCAAAACGGGCCAAGTCCATGCTTCCTTACGCGTAAGGGGGTGGGGTTATGCCACGAGCAGTAGACGGAACAAAACACAAGGACAGACGCAATAAGATTTTGAAGCTCGCCAAGGGCTACTACGGACGCAGAAGCACAAACAACCGCGTTGCAAAAGATGCAGTTGCCAAAGCAGGTCAGTATGCATACCGTGGTCGAAAAGAGCGCAAGCGGGACTTCCGCAAGCTCTGGATCGCCAGAATCAGTGCGGCTGTACAGGCTGAGGGACTCAACTACTCCCAGTTCATGTATGGCTTGAAGCTTGCAAATATTGAGATTAACAGAAAAGCCCTCTCCAATATGGCTATTGAAGACAAAGGGACTTTCTCTGCTCTCGTGTCACAGGCCAAGGTTGCCTTGGGTAAATAAACCCAGGCCAATTATCTGAGATTTAGAAAGGAGTGAACATGTCAATTCTTGATACCGTCCAGATGCTGGAGCTGCGAACAAAAAAAGCAGCAGGTCTCATCGCTATGTTACGTAAAGAGAAGGGAGAACTTCAGGAGAGGTTTGATCTGGTCAATACACACAATGCGGAATTGGAAGAGTATGTGGAGAAATTCACTACCAGCAATCAGCTCATTGAAGAAAGCATTGCCAGTGCAATGGAAAATCTTTCAACCATTGAAGGTTTGGACGATATTCCCCTCTTGGACGATGCCGCTCTCGAGTTGGAAGCTGCCGAAGGATTCACTGCAGGTGATTCTGCCGGTTCTGATGAGATTGATCTTGAAATCCTTTTGGAAGAATCTCCTAGCCTTTGACATATTGCTCTTGCGAGCATGTGTTGTCCAGGAAGACGGGGCCTTGCGGCCTCGTTTTCTTTTCTTTGAACCCCTTTATCAAACCTTAATCTTAAGGTACGATATAGGTACGGCAGGATAGCCTGCCTAGATATTTGACATTTTCCTGCGGTGTACGCTTGGAGCAACCGTCTCTTGGCTCAACTTACACAAATGGGATTCGGCATAGCTGATTTGCATTGATCCGACCTCTTCGGAGGTTTAATGGAACAGAATTTTCAGCCAACTGGTTTCCCCCTTGAACTTAAGGTTCAAGAGCTAGCTCCGAGACCGGCACCGCAGGTTTTATCTTCTATACAGGATTATTCCATGACACAAACCAACAAAATCTTACAAGACCTGGTCTTTATTCGCCTCCCCTCCTCCATGGAACGAGACCTCGGCGACTTTCATATCGACCCTTCAATCGAGATACCCGTGCAGCTTCCGGCTGGAAAGGACAGTCTTGAATCGACAGAGATCAGCATAGAGCTCCTCGTAGCCGGGATGCTGAAGATAATTGCCTTCGACCCTGACCACAAGAACTTCCCCTATTACCGGGATTTTGTTCTTGCCGTACAGGCAGACGCTCCGGAAGAACTGAATCTGGCGGCAATATCCCAGGAACAAAAAGAGAACTATGACTTTGCAGAAGAGCTCTTCCTTACAGTCAACCACCTCGCTCCCCAAAGCGCAACCTTCATAAACCTAGCAACTTTCTATAGCAAAAGGGCCTCCTTGGATACCAGCAAAGGGACTTCTTACGACTTCTACCAACAGAAGGCTATGGAGACCCTCAAAGAAGGAGTCACACTGTTTGAGGATGACGCTCCTCTCTTGAATGAGCTTGGATTCTTCCATCTCTATCAAGGCAATGTCGAGATAGCCAAGGAGTATCTGGACAGGTTCCTTGAGGTTGCCGAAGATGATGAGAAACGGGAACATGTCCAGAAAATCATGGGTGACATAAACAACAAGCTGAACAACGACAAGCTTCTTATGCAAGCGTATGACCAGATACAGATGTCCAAGGAAGAAGAGGCCCTTATTAACCTAGAGGACTACCTCAAGGAGAGTCCCAAGGTATGGAATGCATGGTTTCTCAAGGGATGGGCATTGAGGCGCCTGCAGAAGTTTGCAGATGCTGAAAAAGCCTTCCTAGCTTGTATCTCTCTGGGGGAGAGCAGCAGCGACATCTACAACGAGCTTGCTATCTGCGCCTTGGAAACAGGCAAGAAGGACCTGGCCAAGAACTACTTGAATACTGCCGTCGACCTTGATGAGAAGAACATCACACTGCTCTCCAATCTTGCCTACCTCCACCTTCAGGATGAGGAGTTAGATGAGGCCCGGGAATTCCTGGAACTCGCCAGGAACATTGATGAAAAGGATCCTGTCATTGTCCGTCTCATGAATGACTATGAGCAGACCACAGGTGAGAAACTCTCCTCACCCATTGTCCAGCAGTTTGTCAACACAGCTGAACTGAAAGAGAAGGACAAAGACAAGCCGTTCCATATTGAAGGTACTGAAGAGGGAAACGACCTGGAAGTCCCTTTTGAAGAAGACGAAACTGAGGAGTGATACATCATGCGCTTTACCAGCTCATCCCCCCAAGAGACTCTTGAACTGGGGTTTCGTATCGGAGAAGCCTGCAGTGCAGGCTCGACAGTCTCCCTTCGGGGAAGCTTGGGCGCCGGAAAGACAGTACTTGCCAAAGGCATAGCAAAGGCTTTGGGGATTACCGAAGCCATTGTGAGCCCTACCTTTACCCTCATGCAAGAGTATGAGGGTAAGTTGCCTCTTTACCACATGGATTTGTACCGGATAAGCGGGACAGATGAGTTCGAAATGATCGGTGGGGAGGAGATGCTCTATGGAAATGGGGTGACTCTCATTGAATGGAGCGAAAAGATTCAAGATATGCTACCCGATGGGACAATTTTTGTTCATATTAGTATAATGCCCGACAATAAGCGGGAAATAACCATTGAAGGAATAGAGCTGTGAACATACTAGCCATTGACACCTCAAGTGATGCGATGCATCTTGGCCTGGCCCTTGGAGACGACTCTTCGTTGTTCAAGAGGTATGAGGTGCAGGTTGTATCCAATGGCAAAAGACACTCAGAGTCTCTGGTTCCTCTCATGCTCGACTTGTGCGAACGTAACGGTCTCTCCTTTAAGGATCTGGACCTCTTGGTCTGCACAAACGGCCCGGGGTCATTTACGGGCCTGAGGATAGGCATGAGCGCGCTCAAAGGCATTTCCCTAGCCAGCGGCATCCCACTATGCTCCGTCTCTACGTTGGATGCACTGTTTGGGTGCGTCTCCCATTTTTCCGGTGCGGTCATCCCTGTTATCGATGCAAGGAAAAAAAGGTATTACACCGCCCTCTACAGTGAGGGGAAACGGCAAACACCCGACCTTGACATCACGGTAGCGGAGATGGAAGCACTCATGAAGGGACACCCTTCCCTTCTCATCACCGGCTTTGATGCCGCCGCCTTTGCTGAAAAGATTACCTCCTATGATGGAAACCTTTTTGTCGATGAGAAGCTTTCTGCCAACCTTCCCCTTACCCTGATTAAAATGGGCTGGGAAAAGTATCAGAAAGATGGAGCCGATGATATCGGTACGGGCCCCACCTATGTAAGAAAGAGTGACGCAGAGCTTGCATTACAGGAAAAAATACGTTCCATGGAGGAAATACAATGATTGAACAAGATATTTTGATTATCGGATCAGGCATAGCAGGAATGTCCGCTGCACAATACGCATCCAGGGCGGGACGCTCTGTCACCATTATGGAAGGACTTGCTCCCGGCGGACAGACCATGTTCATCGACATGATCGAAAACTACCCGGGCCTTGAAGAACCTATCGGAGGATATGACCTGGCAGTTAAATTCCAGACACAAGCTGAGCGCTTCGGTGCAAAGATAGCGTATGCCACAGTAACCGCCCTGAAAAAAGAGGGAGACTTCTTTTATGCACAGACCAGTGGTGAGACCTATAAGGCCAAAGCTGTCATCTTGGCGACTGGAGCACAACACAGGCACCTCGGAGTCGAAGGTGAAATAGAATATGCTGGAAAAGGCGTTTCCTACTGTGGTACCTGCGACGGACCGTTTTTCCGTGGCAAGAGGATCCTGGTTGTAGGTGGTGGTGATACAGCCCTCACTGATGCCATATTCCTTTCCAAGCTCTCTGAGCATGTGACCATTATCCATAGGAAGGACCGTTTCAGGGGTCAGGATAACCTTGTCAGGCAAGTGGAAAGAAATCAGAATATTGAAATCGTGATGAACCATACCCTTCAAAAGATTGTAGGCGACGGGAACAAGGTTACCAGCACTGTCCTCAAGGACTTGATAGAGGACAGGGAGTATAACCGCGAATTCGACGCTGTGTTTATCTTTGTAGGGATGTTGCCCCAGACAGGTCTGCTCGACAAATCCTTGCTTGATGCAGATGGGTATGCCCAGACCAATGAAAGGATGGAGACCAAACTAGCCGGTCTCTATGCGGCGGGAGATGTCCGGGATACTGTCTTCAGGCAGTTGGTGACCGCCGCTAGTGATGGCGCAGTCGCTGCACACTGCTCAAGCGAATACATTGATGAACTGGAAGGGATGGAATACGTCTAAACTGTACCCTCAGCTCATATATCAGTATTTTGTCCTTGACGAGAACTGGTCCTTAATGGTCTAATTGAGACTATGAAGATACTCATGGTCTCAAGTGAATCAGTTCCATTTTCCAAATCAGGTGGTCTGGCGGATGTTGTAGGCTCTCTTTCTGCAGCTCTCCATGACTTACAAGCCGAGGTGCATGTCCTCCTGCCTTGTTATGGCAGTGTGGACACCTCGGATTTTACAGACAGCAGGCTCTCCCTTGTCCTTGAGCTTCTGGGGAAAGAAGAGACCGTAACGTTTATGGAAAAGGAGTTGGACGGGGTCATCTATCACTTCCTTCGCCACCCCATGTTCACCGCTAGGCTTGGCATCTATGGCGACACCTCCTTCACTCCCTATCCCGATAACCTGGAACGGTACTCCCTGCTTAACAAAGCGGCCCTACCCCTTTGCAAAGCACTGGACTGGAAGCCCGATGTCATCCACAGCCATGACTGGACTTGCGCATTGGTGCCCTACCTGCTCAAACAGGAAACCTCCTCTTTCTTTGCCAAAACGAAAAGTGTGATAACCATCCACAACCTCGCATTCCAGGGTGAATATTCCCGTCTGCAGCTCTTAGGCACCGCCATAGAACCGGATGAAAGGATGTTTCATGGTCCCTCACCGATAAAAAGAACCAACATGCTCAAGACAGGGCTGGAATTCGCTGATGCGATCACCACAGTCAGCCCTACCTACGCCCGAGAGATCCAGAGCGAGGAGTATGGCTGTAATCTCGAACAACTGCTCACACGGCGTAAAAACGTGCTCAGCGGCATCATCAACGGCATTGATTACCTGGAGTGGAATCCAAAGACAGACATATTCATAGAGGATCATTTTTCCCTTGATGACATGTCAGGCAAAGGAAAAACCAAAGCAGCGATACAAAAGGAGTTCGGGCTGGATGTCGATGCTTCACTCCCGCTATTCTCCATGATAAGCCGCATTGCAGACCAGAAGGGGTTTGTGGAGTTGCTGGAAGGTTCACCCTGCGCCCTGGAGAAGATGGTCCGGGACCTTCCCCTGCAGATGATCATCATCGGAACGGGTGAAGAGTATCTAGAAAACAAGCTCATTGAACTGGGCAAAAAATACAGCAACCTTTCAGTAAACATACTTTTCAGCAATCGCTCTGCCCATAGGGTTGAAGCGGGGTCTGACTTCTTCCTTATGCCAAGCAAGTACGAGCCTTGCGGACTTAATCAGCTCTACTCCCTGCGTTATGGGACCATACCTGTAGCAAGAAAGACAGGCGGCTTGGCTGACAGCATCATCGATTTGGATGAGCACCCAAAAAAGGGGACAGGAATTCTCTTTAGTTCTATGACCTCGGGTGCTATACTGGAAGCAACAGAAAGGGCACTGACCTGGTGGGAAAAAGGCTATCCAACGCTTTCAGAGATAAGAAAACGCTGCATGCAGTGGGATAGTTCTTGGATCAGATCAGCCAGTTCATATCTTACGATTTACGAGAAATAATTGAGAGGGAAAAGTAGATGAGAACAAAAAAACCAAAAGCTATTGCAATCGTATTAGGTGGAGGTAAAGGCACAAGGCTCTATCCGTTGACTATGGATCGGGCAAAACCTGCAGTCCCCTTTGCCGGGAAGTACCGCTTGGTCGACATTCCCATTTCAAACTGTATAAACAGTGGTATCCGAAAGATATACATACTGACACAGTTTAACTCCGCCTCTCTACACAACCATATTTCCAATACCTATATCTTTGACACCTTCAGCAGCGGCTTTGTAGAAATTCTTGCAGCTGAGCAGACAAACGAGACCAATACCTGGTATCAGGGAACAGCCGATGCCGTCCGAAAGAACTTGAAGCACTTCCATGAACAGGATGCCGACTACTATATCATCCTCAGCGGAGACCAGCTCTACCGGATGAACATCGATGATATGCTTGACCGCCATATTGCTACCGGTGCCGAACTTACCATCGCTTCCAAGCCTATCAGCCGGGAACAGGCTACAGGCCTGGGTATCCTTGGCTGTGATGAAGATGGCATCATCAACAAGTTCTATGAGAAACCTGCAAATGATCTGGACATATCGGAATATAAGGTATCGGAATCATTCATGCTCTCCTCCTTGAACAAGAAGGTAGACTCCTCCAACGAATATCTTGCAAGCATGGGCATCTACATTTTCAACGCAAAGACCATGGAAGAGGTGCTCAACAACGACAAGACTGACTTTGGCAAGGAGGTCATCCCCGGGGTCATCGGCCACAGGAAGGTGGCAACCTTTCTATTTGATGGATTCTGGGAGGATATAGGAACCATCAAGGCATTCTACGACACAAACCTTGATCTCGCCTCCATCAATCCGCAGTTTAACTTCTATGATGAGGAGATGCCGATCTATACCCACCGTCGCCACCTCCCTGCGACCAAGGTCAACTTCTGTAATATAAGCTCCTCCCTGGCCTCAGAGGGATCGATCATCACCAATGCATATATTGTCAACTCCATCATTGGTGTACGCACCCTGATTGAAAGCGGAGCGTCTCTGGATGGAGTCTACTGCATGGGGGCTTCCTTCTACGAGACAGAAGAGGAGAAGCAGGAAAATGCCCGAAAAGGGATTCCTAATGTTGGCATAGGTAAGGGAACTATCATCAGAAGGGCCATCATTGATCAGAACGCACGTATTGGTGATGGATGCCGTATAGGTATTGATGATATCCCCCGTCAGGAGGGTGACTTTGCAATGTACTCGATCCATGACGGCATCATTGTCATCAACAAGAATGCTGTCATAAAGAGCGGATCGGTCTTGTAGGGAAAACAATAAACCAGTAAGGGTTTTCACATAAGGGGGGGGGGGGGGCAGCAACGCAACC
>Ga0265295_1003280_pt1 | contig 23951 bp, 27 predicted proteins | sample Munlansysbiofilm_FD_192503 | JGI IMG/M metagenome (GOLD analysis project Ga0265295, IMG submission 192503) | Leachate microbial communities from a municipal landfill in Southern Ontario, Canada - Methane capture system biofilm | ecosystem: Engineered > Solid waste > Landfill > Unclassified ...
CGATGCCGTGCAGGATCATGTTCATGATGGCGATGACATAGGCCAGCGACTTCTTTTCCTTGCCGTAGAAGGTGCGCTCCTGCAGGGTCTTCAGGTCAGCTGTAGTCAGGTTCCCCTGATTCTTCAGGTAATCGAATGCCTCGCACAAGAAGCCTGCTGAACCGACTGCACCGTCATAGATGCGTTGTCCTACGTTGGGTGCCACCACCTGCACGATGGCACGGATCAGCGGACGGGGGGTGTAGTACTCGCCGCCGTTCCTGCCCGCATTGCCCATGTTTTTGATCTTGGCTTCGTAGAGGTGGGAGAGTTCGTGCTTCTCGGTTTGAGAGCGGAAGCGCAGTTCGTCGATATGGTCGATGATCTCCCGCAGGTTGTAGCCGCTGTGGATCTTGTTCTTGATCTCACCGAAGATCTCACCGATCTTGTATTCAATGGTGTTGGGGCCTGTTGCTCGCTGCTTGAAACCGTGCAGATAAGGAAACAGTTTACGGTCCACAAAATCCCGCAGATCATCGCCGGTCAGGGCCTTGTTGTGATCCAGCGTGCCGTCTGCCGCTTTGGGGGCTGCCCAGCTTTCCCAACGGTACGGCTGATCCAGGATGTAGAAATAGTTCTTCCCCTCCAGCTCCGCTTCCATGGCCTTGTCCTGCTCCAGGCCATCCAGGTATTTCAGGAACAGCAGCCATGAGGTCTGCTCGGTGTAATCCAGTTCACTGCCACAACCTGCTTCTTTCCAGAGTACGTCGTCGATATTCTTGAAGGCTTGTTCAAACATGGGGGTCCTTGTGGTGATTGAATTGGCGGGAATTTTACGTTTTGTTGGGGGCGATTGCAATCATTGATCAAGCCAATTGTGGGTATTTCGCATCAGCATATGACAGCAGGGTCGCGTCTACATTCTTCGCAAAACAATCAAATCAGGGTTGGATGGGGGGGATGGCTTGAAGAATAGGGCGTTGGTGGCGTAACGGAAGAACCATTGACGGCTAGTCGTTATCTGTTTATACTATGTTTAAACTTGTGACGGGAGGGTTGCGTTATGGCGAATGTTGAAGCCGTTCTTGGCATAAAAAAATGGGGTAACAACCTGGGGGTGCGCTTGCCGGCCAATGTGGCAAAGGCTGCACATCTGCATCCCGATCAGATGGTTCGTGTTTCCGTTGATGACGGCAGCGTCACCATCACCCCGGTTGATGGATTGGAACTGACCCTTGAGCAGCGGCTGGCCCTGTTTGATCCGGCAAAGCATGGCGGAGAAGTAATGACTGTTGAACCGCTGGGGGCGGAAAAATGGTAAGCCCGTTCAAGGTGGTGCCGGGCGGCAAGCAGCCATGGGTTCCGGATCGGCAGGATATTATCTGGATCAACTGTAACCCGCAGGCAGGCAACGAAATGCGGGACATTCACCCCTTTCTGGTTATCTCCCCGAAGGCTTTCAACGAGCGGACGTCTCTGGTGATCGGCCTTCCCATGACCACTGCGGACTATAACGCTGACAACCCCTTTGCCGTTGCTGTAGGTACTGCCAAGGGGAAGAAAACCGGTAAAACAAGCTATGTTCTTTGCCACCAACCCAAGTCCTTTGACTGGCGCATCCGCAATGGAGCACCGCACCCTCTTAAACGCCTTGATGACCAGCTGTTTGCCGAATGTTGCGCCCGGCTGAATCAGATTATGCAATTGGCACGCTGATGAGTGAGATGGTAACTATTCCGGGGCGCGACGGCTACGCGCGGGAGCTGCGTAGCACGGGGTTACGCCGTTTGTGTTCTGAAAAATCTGCCGTAGTCGGCATCGGTGGTCAGTATGTGCTCCACAAGCCAGTTTTTCAGGAAGGTGAGCAGTTCCAGGGGCAGGGTGGGGTTGTCGGCGCTGACATCGCGCAGCATTTCAGTCACGCGGGCCGAGAATTTGTCATGTTCCGCCACGTGTTCTGCCAGTCTGGGATAGCCGTTGGCCTTCATCCAGTTTTCTTCTGCTGCGAAATGATAGGTTGCGTAGTCGGCCAGCGCTTCCAAAAGCTTGCCGACCTCTTCGAGAGGGGCCTTGGCGGTAAAGTCATCAAAGGCCTGGTTGAGGAGCTTCACCAGCTGCCGGTGGTGTTCGTCAAGTTGTGGAATCCCAAGCAGAAATTTGTCGTCCCAGTCAATTATCGGCATGCTCCGTTCTCCTTGCATGGTGTGTGTGGCGTAACTAGCCTACCATAAAAGTGGCCTCACACAAAACATCATGCCAGGTGCGGCGGATGATGCGGGTACACGGCCGCAGTGCCGTTCAGGTTAGGGGCGGATCTCGACGGTTGTGCCGTTTGGTACCAGTTTTTCAATCTCCTCGATCTCTTGGTTGGTAACGGCAATACAGCCCTGTGTCCAGTCAGCCTCGGTGTGCAGGCCACCGACCCACGAGAAGCCGTTCTTAATGCCATGGATCATGATATCTCCCCCGGGAGAGACACCAAGCTCCTTGGCCCGTTTCTTGTCTCGTTCGTTGGGATAGGAGATGCGCAGCGCGAGGTGGTAGCTACTGTTTCTGTTGCGCGATTCGATACGGTAGATCCCCTCCGGTGTCTTGTTGTCCCCCTGCCGCTCCTTGGGGCCGTTCGGGTTGCCCCCCAGGGCGATCGGGTAGCTTTTCAGCTCTTTTCCCCTTGCGAATAAAGTCAGCCGGCGCGCCTTTTTCTCGATCAGAATCCTGTCCGCCGGCCCGGTGGGGTTGGCAATACGTTCCGCCTGCAGGGCGTTGATTGTATCCTGTTTGCCTTTGAGTTCCTGTTCTAGCGCCGTGATGGTCTTCTGCAGGGCCGCACGTTCGTTGCTCCTGTCGTGCAGCTCCTGCCGCAGTGCCTCGATCTGGGCCTGCTGGGTGGCGATGGTGCTGTCCTTGGCCATCACCGTGCTGATGTTGAAGAGCATCAACTGGCTGTCTTTCCGGTAGGCGCTCTCCGGGTAGTCCCTGAGCAGCTGCTGAAAGCAGTCCTGGGCTTTTTGATAATCCTTCTGTCCGTTGCCGGGGTGGGCATGGATGATCCCCATCTCGAAAAGCGCCCGGTCTCCGGCCTCTGGTTCCTGTTCGATAATCTGCTGATAGCTGCCCAGCGACGCGCTGTACTCACCGCGGTTGAAGCGGTTGTTGGCCTCCCTGAAGGCATCCCTGGCCTGAAAGCCGTTGTTGAGGCCGCCGCAGCTGCAGAGCAGGAGTGGCACCACGATGCTGCAGACACGGGCAAGGGGCGCAAGACCAGCGAACCAGCACTGTTTGCTGCCCGTAGTTTTCTGGAACCATTTCAGTTCACGCATTGCCTCATCCTTTAGTGCCGGAGGACGCACAGATAGATACATGCTTGAAACATACAGCAAGTGGCAGGGTATCGCTACCCTGCCACCTCTGTGTCGGTTGTTATACCATCAGCAGCTTCAGTTGCACGACAGCTTACTTCTGCATTGAGCGGTGGAAGACAGCTTCAGCCTGTTTTGCCTTTTGATCAGCGCTTTGTGCCTTTTCATCGGCGATTCTGGCTTTCTCTTCGGCCAGCCGCTCTTTTTCCTCAGCCAGTTTCGCCCGCTCTTCTGCCATCTTCAGGGCATTTTCTGCGCGGGCAGCGGCAGCTTCAGCCTTGAGGGTGGCTGCATCGGCAGCAGCCTTGGCTGCCTGTGCATCCTGGGCTGCCTGATCAGCCTTTGCGCCGGTCAGCATCTGCTGGGATTGCACCTTCTCCAGGTCACTGGTTGTTGCACAGCCCCCCAGGGCAGCGGCAAGTACACACATCATCGAAACTGCGAGAACCTTTTTCATCATTGTTTACTCCTTTTCTTTGATATTAACGCCGTGCTGGTTCAACCAGCCTGGCATCCAGCTCCAGATCCATCTTCAGTCGTCTGATAATCTCGCGGGCCTCTTTCTGATCGCTAAACGGCCCGGCTATAACCTGATAACCAAACCCCTTTGAGACCATCCGTGCGGGGATGTGAGGCCCCTGATGGTTGATGATGGCGGCCAGCCGTGCCGCATCGGTCTCGTCCTGCAACTCAGCCACCAGCACCGACCAAGCATCCGCTGTAAGTTCGGCCAGTTTTGGCTTGTATCTCAGTTCTGTAGGATGCCGTACCTCGGTCGGCTCCATAATCTTGCTGGCGCTTCCCGGCCTGATCTCAAAGACAGGGACAGGTATCCCGCGCGCCTCGGCCAGTACCGTTTTTACCTTGTCCCAGTCAAGCGGGCGTCCGGCTGCCGTTTCAACCGCCTTCAGCTTGCGGTAGACCTTGTCAAGTTCGTCCTGGTCCAATTCCTCCGCCGGTCCGTGCACCTCCAGGTAGATCACCCCGTTGCGCAGGCCCACCAGATACGGCTGGTTAATGATGTTGACCGGCGTTTTGGCCGGGGTGATCCCGTAGAGCCGTTTGACATCCTCCGGATACAGCCGAAAACAGCCGTTGCTGGCCCGCAGTCCGATGCTGGCCGGTTTGTTGGTGCCGTGGATCAGGTAGCTCGGGGCGCTCAGATACAGCGCATACTCCCCCAGGGGGTTATCCGGCCCCGGAGGCACCACCGCAGGCAGCACATCCCCTTTTTTAAGATGGGCCTTGGCAATGGAGGTCGGCACATACCAGCTGGGGCGGTATGCCTTGCGCTCCACCCGCATCTGCCCGGTGGGGGAGGGGCGATCCTCGGTGCCCACACCAACCGGGTAGGTGACCACCGACAGCGAATCCCCCCTATCCTTGAAGGTAAACAGCCGCATGGTGGCCAGATTGATCACAACCCCCTTCCTGGTCGTATCCGGTAGAATGAAGAAATGAGGCAGGATCAGCCGCTTGCCATCCTCGGGCAGCCAGATATCCACTCCGGGATTGGCTGCAGTCAGGCTATTCAGACCCAGGCCGTAGTGCCTGGCAATGTCCGGTAGCGTATCCCCTTGTTCAAGACGGACGTAGCGCAACCGGCCGATGATGTCTTCCCCCTTGGCAACCGAAAACTCGTTCTGCTCAAAGGCCTGTTCCTGTTCGCCGGCAGCTGAAGGGAATTCTTCATAGACCGCCGTCATGGTCGCACAGCCCTGCAGCGCGGCAAGCATGGCCAGGAACGCCATGCGACGCAATGTAGCGGGAAGGGAGAGCAGTCTGATGATCCTGAACATAGGGTGTAAAGGGTCCTTTCAAGGCATCTGGTGTCGGGCGGCTGACGGTTCCTCGGTGCTGCAGGCACAAAAAAAGCCGGGTTGCCGAATCTCGTGAAAGATATTTCGGCAACCCGGCTGTCTCGGTGAGACCCTGTAGGCTTTCCGCCCCATCCTCGCGGATGGTTTAGTATTATCGTGTACCTGCTAGCACTATTTGTGAGCTGCGGCGCACCATAGCAAAAGCATCTTGCGGATAGCAACCATTTTTTATCAGCTCCCGGTTATCTGCGGTGTACGGCCCCTAGCAGGTGTCGTGACAGCCAGAAAGCAACCTTCATCCACGCATATCGCCGGCTTCAGGTCGGCCTGCTTTTTTTTGTTGGCGACTTTGAGACCAGCGCGGTAACCTGACTAAAAGGAGGGTCGGTATGCGACGACCATGGCATCTGCTCATCCTGCTGCTGGTAGTATCGGTTGGTTACGCCTGTCTGGCGTCCTGCGACAATAACCCGAAAACGGTGAACCAGATGAACGAACAAGCAACGGTATATCCCACGGCATCGGCTGATCAGCTGAAAAAGAAGCTGACCCCGGAACAGTTCAGGGTCACCCAGCAGTGCGGCACCGAGCCGCCCTTCAACAATGCCTACTGGAACAATCATGCCCCTGGGATCTATGTGGACGTGGTTTCCGGCGAGGCGCTGTTCAGTTCCCAGCACAAGTTCGATTCCGGCACCGGTTGGCCCAGCTTCAGCCGACCGTTGGAGGCGGATCACCTGGTCAAAAAAGCTGATACCAGCCATGGCATGCAGCGCACCGAGGTCCGCTCCAGGCATGCCGATTCCCATCTGGGCCACCTGTTTGACGACGGTCCGGGGGAGACCAAGCAGCGCTACTGCATCAATTCGGCAGCCCTGCGCTTTATCCCTGCCGGCCAGCTGTGGAGCGAGGGCTATGGCCGGTATGTGCCGGACTTTGAGGCGGCCGGGGTCACCACTGATGCCCCTGCACAGGAGACAGCGCTGCTGGCTGGGGGCTGTTTCTGGGGGATGCAGGAGATCCTGCGCACAATACCCGGGGTGATCGCAACCCAGGTCGGCTATACCGGCGGCCATCTGAAAAACCCGCGTTACGAGGACACCCATGATTCCAAGAGCGGCCACGCCGAGAGTGTCGAGGTGGTGTTCGATCCACGGAAATTGAGCTATGAAGAGCTGCTGCAGGGGTGGTTCTTCAGGATGCATGATCCAACCACCAAGGATCGTCAGGGCAATGACCGCGGCAGCCAGTATCGTTCAGCCATCTTCTATACCAACAGCGTGCAAAGGCAGGTTGCGGAATGGGTTAAGATGACCGTGGATGCCTCCGGCCGCTGGAAGGCGCCGCTGGTCACCGAAATTACCAAGGCCGACACCTTTTATCGGGCGGAAGACTATCATCAGGATTACCTGCAGAAGAACCCCGGCGGCTATACCTGTCACTACCTCCGCTAGCACGGGCGGGCATGCAGCAATCACGTCAGGCACCCTATGAATTTTCTGTTCCACATGCTACTTTCCGGCACCGACGATCAGCTGCTGCTGGGCAATTTTATGGGTGATTTTGTCAAGGGCAGCCTGCAGGACCGTTTTGCGCCACGGGTACGTGACGGCGTTCAGTTGCACCGCCGGATTGATTCCTATGCCGAGCAGCATCCGCTCTTTCGGCAGAGCCGCCACCGTCTGGCACCGGAGTACGGGCTGTATCGCGGGGTGATGGTGGATCTCTTCTACGATTACTTTCTGGTCAATAGCTGGCATGTATGGTCGGCAGAACCGTTCGACCGTTTTCTGGTCAGGACGCGGGGCGTGGTGGAGGATAATCGTGCCATGTTGCCGACGGCGATGCAGCCGCTGGTGCCGGTGATCTTTGAAGAACTGCTGCCGTCCTATGCAACCATTGAGGGGATCGGTCAGGCCCTCAGCCGGATGTCACGCCGGATTTCCCGGCCGAACCCCCTGCAGGGCTGCGAGACGGAACTCAGCCGTCACCATCAGGCCTTGCAGTCTGATTTTCGCGGCTTTACGCCGGATTTGTGCCGGTTTGCGGCTGATCAAGACCTGCTGCTGGTCAAGACAGGGCAGGCATAGCCGTGGGCAGGCATGGTGACCATGAGGTGACCCTGGAGTACGATCAGCAGGACCAGCCCTCAGAAGAGGGGGTGGAGGTGCCGCTGGAGCGGATCGATCCGCAGACGTTGCGTCGTATGGTCGCGGCCTTTGTGTCGCGGGAGTGGTCGGAACTGTCCGACAGCGGTCACAGCCTGGATGACAAGATCGAGCAGGTACTGCAGCAGTTACGCCACAGGCAGGCCAAGGTGGTCTTTGACCTGACCAGCGAGACCTGGAATATCATTCCGATCTGATGCGGCTGCGAGCCGCAGGTCTAAAACGGAGGCATGTATGGTAATGCGAGTGCTGATGGTGGCAGTGGTGCTGGCAAGTCTGGTGACCGCCTGCAGTACGGTGCCGGTGACCGGTCGGGCCCAGCTCAACATGATCCCTGGTTCATCGATGATGTCGATGAGCCTGCAGCAGTATGACCAGTTTTTAAAAGAGAACAAGCTGAGCAGCAACAAGCAGCAGGCCGAGCTGGTGCGGCGGGTCGGCCTCCGGATCAGCCAGGCGGTGGAGCGCTACCTGATCGCCAACAGCATGCAGGACCAGGTCAAGAACTACCAGTGGGAGTTCAATCTGGTGGAAGATCCCCAGGTGAATGCCTGGTGCATGCCGGGCGGCAAGGTGGTGGTCTATACCGGCCTGTTGCCGGTGGCCATGGACGAGACCGGGCTGGCGGTGGTGATGGGTCATGAGATCGCCCACGCGGTTGCCGAGCATGGCAATGAGCGGATGAGCCAGCAGTTGCTGGCCCAGGCCGGCGGGGTGGCGCTCTCGACGGCCCTGGCCACCCGTCCGGCCGAGACCCAGCAGCTGTGGATGGCGGTGTACGGGGTGGGGGCGGAGTACGGCGCGCTGATGCCCTATGGCCGGCTGCACGAAAGCGAGGCCGATCACCTGGGTTTGGTCTTTATGACCATGGCCGGCTACAATCCGCAGGCGGCGGTACCGTTCTGGGAGCGGATGGCTGCCAAGAAGAGCGGTCAGGCTCAGCCGGAATGGTTGAGCACCCACCCGTCGGATACCACCCGTATCAACAAGATCAAGCAGCTGATTCCCGAAATTCAGAAAACATACGGCAAGTAGCGTTGTGCCGCACAGTGAAAGGTGGTTTAAAGATGCAGAATGTGGTGAAACTGGTGGCGGGTTGCATGGTGGCAGCACTGATGGCACTGCCGGTACAGGCGGCAGAGACGAGGAAACCTACGATGACACAGGCGATGACGACAACGGCTTCGGGGCTCAAGTACGTTGATCTGGTGGTGGGCACAGGCGCCTCACCGGTGCGGGGCAAGCAGGTCAAGGTGCATTATACCGGCACGCTGGAGAACGGCACTAAGTTCGACAGTTCGGTGGATCGACGGCAGCCGTTCAGCTTTGTGATCGGCGTGGGCCAGGTGATCAAGGGCTGGGATGAGGGTGTGATGGGTATGAAAGTGGGGGGCAAGCGCAAGCTGGTGATCCCTGCCAATCTGGGCTATGGCGCCCGCGGGGCTGGCGGCGTGATCCCGCCCCATGCCACCTTGCTGTTTGACGTTGAATTGCTGGACGTGCAAAAGTAGCCCGCTCGGGCCACTGCCTGAATTTTCGGAAAGAAACGGAACCTGAAAACATGTTGATGCCTTTATTGGCGGTACTGCTTGGTTTGGCGCTCTTGGTCTGGAGCGCTGATCGTTTTGTGGAAGGTGCAGCCTCGACAGCCCGACATGTTGGCATGTCGTCGCTGCTGATCGGCATGGTGGTGGTCGGTTTTGGCACCTCGGCCCCCGAGATGGTGGTGTCGGCGCTGGCCTCATGGCAGGGCAATCCCGGTATTGCCCTAGGTAACGCCTACGGTTCGAATATCACCAACATCGCTCTGATCCTGGGGCTGACCGCCCTGATCAGCCCGATTGCCGTGCATTCGCGGGTGCTGCGCAAGGAGTTGCCGATCCTGTCGCTGGTAACCATTTTCGTGCTGTTGCTGATGTATGACCGTACCTTGAGCAGGCTTGATGGATGGCTTCACCTGGCTGTGTTTGCCGGCCTGATGGGCTGGACCATCTGGGAGGGCATGCGACAGAAGGACGACGCCTTTGGCGAGGAGATGGAAGACGAGTTGGAGGAACAGGCCATGCCGATCAAGCGGGCCCTGTTCTGGCTGATAGTCGGTTTGATACTGCTGATCGCGAGCTCCCGCATCCTGGTCTGGGGGGCGGTGGCCATTGCCCACCAGCTGGGGATCAGCGACCTGATCATCGGCCTGACCGTTGTGGCGGTGGGCACCTCGCTGCCGGAACTGGCCTCCTCGATTATCGCGGTCAGACGCAACGAGCACGACATCGCCCTCGGCAATGTGCTCGGCTCCAACCTGTTCAATACCCTGGCGGTGGTCGGGATTGCCGGTACGATTCGGCCGCTTGGATTTGATCCGAGTGTGGTTTCACGGGATATGCTGACGATGACGGTACTGACGGTCTCGCTCTTCCTGTTCGGCTACGGTTTCCGCGGTCCGGGCAGGATCAACCGGATCGAGGGGGCGCTGCTGTTGGCCTGTTATCTGGGGTATACGGCCTATTTGATGACCAGCGTGTTTGGGCAGGGGAGCTGATTCTACTCTATTTGTAGGTTGCTCAGTAGCAAGGCAATCTCCCACAGGCCGGGAGGTTGCCTTTTTCATCTGTGTGCCATCAAGGTCAGGGTGTGTCTGGTCTGCTTACCCGTTCGATCATCAGCTGCCGGTCGTGACGCTCCAGCAGTATCTGCTGGTTGTGCTGCTCCATTTCACGGGCTGCCGTCGAAAGCTGATAGGTGGTCAGTAGTTTGTTTTTGATAAAGTAGCTGCCGAGCGGTTTTTGCAGGCTTCGCTGCAGGCGGAGCAGTTGCACCACCTGAGATTCGGCCAGAAACCCCAGCTTGATGGCCCGCTCGCCGAACTGACCGCTAACGGTTTTTGATTCCAGTATCCGCTGCACCTCGGTGGCGCTGAGCAGCTTGGCCTTCAAGGCAAGCGCGCCGAGCGGCGGGCGCATCGCCTGCTGCCAGACCAGGGCCTGCACCAGCGCTTCGTAGGGGATCTTGCCGGTGTAGTAGAGGTAGAGCCCGATCCGCAGCGGAATGGTGGGCATCGGGCCGGAATACATGGTTCGTTTGGGGCATTTCAGGACTTGCGCCGCTTTTCTGGGCCGCGGGCGTGCCGTTGACGGTTGGGGTGGTGACTCTTTTGGGGGACGTGTGCGAGGACGTGATTCTTTGGGCTTTTGCTGGGCTATCCGTCGTGCCTCGGCGTGTTTCAACAGCAGTTCGTAGGCCTCGGTCACCCGCCGGAAGCTGGCCGCCGAACGATCCGGAGTCACGTCGGGATGAACCTGCTTCACGGCCCGGCGGTAGGCCCGCTTGATCTCGTTGACCTGCAGCAGCGGAATGCTGGTGACCTGCCCTTTGCCGAAGAGCAGGTTGCAGGCCGAAACCAATTCTCCATAGGGAAGATGATGTGAGCATTCTGCCATAGCGTGTCTCAGCCCTGTCTGGCGGTTTGTGCGTTGTGCACGTAGCTCATCGACGTTTCAACAATACACAAAAACAGGCGTATGTAAAGTCAGCCACCTGCCTGCACGTTCTGCGGTTGGACAAGCTCAGGCAGCTATGGTAAGAAGAAGCACATTTTACTTGTGACCGGGACAGAAAGCCATGAAACAGGTAGCCATTTTTGCCAAGGTGCATGATCCCCGCTGTCAGGGGGTGGCCAGTGAGCTGATCGCCTGGCTTGAAGAGCGCAACTGCGTGCCGTTGGTGGAGGCTCACCTGGCCCGCCACATGGGCTGCGCCAATGGTGTCTCCGAAGAGGAGATGCGCGATACGGCCCAGTTGGTGGTGGTGCTGGGGGGCGATGGTACCCTGATCTCGGTAGCCCGCCTGTTCAGCGGTCGCCAGGTGCCGATCCTGGGAGTCAACCTGGGCAGCCTGGGGTTCTTGACCGAGATTACGGTGGAAGAACTGTACCCGGTGCTGGAGCGCTGCCTGGAGGGCAACCTGCGCCTCTCGGAGCGGATGATGCTGGAGGTGGTGGTGACCCGCGGCGACACCGAGCTGACCCACTGCCATGTGCTGAACGATGTGGTGATCAACAAGGGGGCCCTGGCCCGGATCATCGAACTTGAGACCACCGTTGACCGCTACAACCTGACCACCTTCAAGGCCGATGGCCTGATCATCTCCACCCCCACCGGCTCCACCGGCTATTCCATGTCGGCCGGCGGGCCAATCGTGCACCCGGTGATGTGTTGCATCGTGATCACCCCGATCTGCCCCCACACCCTCACCAACCGGCCGATTGTGATCCCCGACCAGGCCGTGGTCAGGATCGTGGTCAAGTCATCCTTTGACGAGATGGTCTACCTGACCCTGGACGGCCAGGTGGGGGTCGAGCTGCAGGAGGGCGACACGGTGGAGGTGCGCCGCGCCGCGAAGACCACCGCCCTGGTGACCTCCCGCGACAAGGACTACTTCTCGATCCTGCGCACCAAGCTCAAGTGGGGGGAGCGCTAAGGCCCCATGCTGACTTTTCTCTCGATCCGCAACGTCGCCATCATCGAACAGCTGCACCTCTCCTTCGGGCCAGGACTGAACCTGCTGACCGGCGAGACCGGGGCCGGCAAGTCGATCATCATCGACGCCCTGACCCTGGCCTCCGGCGGCCGGGCCTCGGCCGACCTGATCCGAACCGGCGAGGAGGAGGCGGTGGTGGAGGCGGTCTTTGATATCGCCTGCCTTTCCGGCGTGCGGGCACATCTGGCAGAGGCGGGGTTTGATGACAACGATGAGCTGATCGTCAAGCGCTGCCTGACCCGCAGCGGTCGCAACCGGGTCTTTGTCAACGGCTCGCTGGCCACCCTGGCCCAGCTAAGCGAGCTGGGGCGACGGTTGGTGACGATCCACGGTCAACACGAATCCCAGGCCCTGCTGCGGCCCGAACAGCACCTGCAGCTGCTGGACAGCTATGCTGCGTGTGACAAAGTACGTCAGGAGTTTTCAGCCGCCTACGGTGCCTGGCATAAGCTGTCCGATCAACTGGCCCACTTTGACGAGCAGCAGCGGGATGCCGCCCACCGCCTTGATCTGCTGCGCTACCAGCTGGATGAGCTGGCCGCCGCCAATCTGCAGCCCGGCGAGGAAGAAGAACTGCTGGAACAGCGGCAGCTGCTGGTCCATGCCGAGCGTCTGGCCAGCGCCAGCGGCGGCGTGTTCGAGGGTCTCTATGACAGCGACGAAGCCCTGCTGGGTGAACTGCGCCGCATGGTGAGTGTGATCCGCGAGGCCGCCGCCATTGACCCGAAATTGACCGCAGTGGCAGAAACCCTGGATGGCGCCTATCTGCAGTTGGAGGATGCGGCTTTGCAGCTGCGGGATTATGCCGCCCGGATCGAGGCCGATCCGCTGGCGCTACAGCAGGCCGATGATCGGCTGGATCTGATCGGGCGACTGAAGAAGAAGTACGCCCCCAGCGTGGAAGAGTTGATCAGCCTGAAGGAGCGCCTGAACGATGAGCTGGCGGAGCTGGAGGGACGCTGCCGCTCCCGTGAGGAGCTGGAGCAGGCACTGGCCGCAGCCCGAGAGGCGATGGAGGCACGCGGCCGCGACCTGACGGCGGCCCGCCGCACAGCGGCTGACAAGCTGGCCAAGGCCCTGTCCGCCGAGGTGCACCAGCTGGCCATGCCCCACGCTGTGGTGCAGGTGGCCTTTGAGCAGCTGCCGGAACCCCGCAGCAGCGGCTGTGAGCGGGTGGAGTTCCTGTTCTCGCCCAACCCGGGCGAGACCCCGCGGCCGTTGGCGCGGGTGGCCTCCGGCGGCGAGTTGTCGCGGCTGATGCTGGCCTTTAAGCAGATCCTGCCGGAGGGGGAGGCTCCCAGTCTGGTGTTCGACGAGGTGGATACCGGCGTGGGAGGGGCGGTGGCCGGTATGATCGGCCGCAAGCTGAAAAACGTGGCTGCCGGCCAGCAGGTGTTCTGCATCACCCACCTGCCTCAGGTGGCGGCCTGGGCTACCCGGCATCTCAAGGTGGAAAAGCAGGTGCAGGATGGCCGCACCGTCACCAAGGTAGCCGAGCTCGACGGTCCGGGCGTGATCGACGAGCTGGCCCGGATGCTGGCTGGCGAGACCATCTCGGAGGCGGCCCGGCAGCACGCTGCTGAACTGATCGCTCAAGCATCGAAGATTTAATGTCTTGACAAGGTGAGCCCTTGCGTGCTTAAAAATATGTACATGTCAAACGCACTCTGCTACCGCTCCTTTTTCGGGTTTTTCTGGTACGGCTTTTATTTTGGGCCGTCTGCCCGGGCGAGTGTGTACGCAGCGTAACCACCAAACTACACAGCTGAAAGCCGGGGCAGACGGAATGAAGAGTCGCCCCGGCTTTTTTACGTTTTGTCAGTGCTTAAAACGATCCAAGGCCGGGGGACTCCCTCCGGCCTTGTGTTTTTGGCGCAAAGGAGAGACTAAATGATCGTGGTCATGAAGGCAGGGGCAGGCAAAAAGGAGCGGGACGAAGTGCTGAAACGGATCAAGGAGTTGGGCTACAAACCCCACGTGATCCACGGTACCACCCGGGATGTGATCGGCGCCATCGGCGACGAACGGGGCAAGCTGGTGCTGCAGTCATTGGAGAGCATGCAGGGGGTGGAGAATGTGGTGCCGATCCTGCAGCCCTATAAACTGGCCTCCAGCGAGGTCAAGAAGGAGGCGAGCCAGGTGCGGATCAGCGACGGCGTGGTGATCGGGGGCAAGCAGGTGATCGTGATGGCCGGCCCCTGTTCGGTGGAGAGTGAACAGCAGATCATGGAGAGCGCCCGGCAGGTCAAGACGGCCGGTGCCCATGTGCTGCGGGGCGGCGCCTTCAAGCCGCGCACCTCGCCCTATTCGTTCCAGGGGATGGAGGAGGAGGGCTTGAAGCTCTTGGCTCAGGCCCGCGCCGAGACCGGCCTGCCGGTGGTGACCGAGGTGATCAACCCCGAGACGGTGGAACTGGTGGCCTCCTATGCCGATATTCTGCAGATCGGCGCCCGCAATGCCCAAAACTTCGCCCTGTTGAAAAAGGTGGGCCAGTGCGGCAAGCCGGTGCTGCTCAAACGGGGCATGGCCATGACCATCCAGGAATTTTTGATGAGCGCCGAGTACATCATGAGCGAGGGCAACCAGGGGGTAATCCTCTGCGAGCGGGGCATCCGCACCTTTGAGACCGCCACCCGCAACACGCTGGATCTTTCGGCCATACCGGTGCTAAAGAGCAAGACCCACCTGCCGGTGGTGGTTGACCCGTCCCATGGTACCGGCAACTACCACTACGTGGCGCCGATGTGCTACGCCGCTATTGCCGCCGGGGCCGACGGTCTGATTGTCGAGGTGCACCCCGATCCGGAGCGGGCCTCCAGCGACGGGCCCCAGTCGCTGAAACCGAAGAAGTTCGAGGCGATGATGGCGCGGTTGCGGCTGTTTGCCGAGGCCGCCGAGCGTACGTTGTAAAAACTACTGCGGAGCCTTAATTGTGGGCGTCCGGCGGGTCGGGGAACTGGGCGGCGATCTGCCGCATGGTGTCGACGCTCTCCAGAAAGACCTCCATCAGTTCCGGGTCGAACACGGTGCCGCTGTCTTTTTTGAGCTCCTCTAGCACCGCTGCCTCATCCCAGGCCTCTTTGTAGCAGCGACGGTTGGAGAGGGCGTCATACACATCGGCAATGGCCACTATCCGGCCGAAGAGGGGGATCTCTTCCCCCTTTTTGCCGCGGGCCGTGCCGTCAGGCTGCTCATAGCCCGGCAACGGTTTGAGCGTGGCCAGGCTGATATGGCCGGGGTAGCCGTTGCCGTCCCAGTGTTCGTGGTGGTTTAGGGCCACGGTGGCCGCGGCCTCGTCCAGTTCTGAGTAGAGGTCGGGGAACAGGCGGGCGCCATGGACGGTGTGCAGCTTCATCAGCTCGTATTCATCGGGGGTAAAGCGGCCCGGTTTTTTGAGGATCGTGTCGGAGATGGCCACCTTGCCCACGTCATGCAGCATGGCCGCCATCCGCAAAATGTCGCGGGTGCGGTCCACCTCGTCGCCGCCCAAGCCTTTACGGGCGGCCCAGCCCTCAAACAGGGCCACCGCATAGGCCGCCACCCGGTTGACGTGGGGGCCAGTCTCCTTGGGGTCCCGCAGTTCGGCCATACGGTTCATCCGCAGGATGATCTCGCGGGTCATCTTGGCCCGTTCGATGGCGTTGGCGGCGGTGACGGCAAAGTAGTGAATGCCGCTTTCGTCATCACCCTGGAACGGCACCACGCTGTTGTCCGGCTGCTTGGCGTTGATCAGCTGCAGCACACCGACCGTCTCGCCGCGCATGCTGGTAAGCGGGAAGACCAGCTGCGAGACGGTGCGGTAGCTGGTCAGGGCGTCGAAGGAGCGGTTGAAGGAGTAGGGGGCGCTGCCGTCCAGCTGGTAGACGTCGGGGATGTTGAGCATGTGGCCTGTGGCTGCCACGTAGCCGGCGATGGAGCTGTTATCCACCGGGATGGTGATGTTGGTGTAAACCGATGTCCGGTGGGGCGCCAGTTGGCTATGGACCGTGTCGTTCTGTGAGTAGCGGGCGTAGAGCCAGCTGCCCTCCTTGACGTAGATCGTGCCGGCATCGCACCCGGTGAAGCTGCGGGCCTCGGAGAGGATCTTTTCCAGCAGCAGGTCGATATCCTTGATCTGCGAGATGTCCAACCCGAATTTGAGCAGCTGTTGCAAGGTGTCGTTGTAGCTTTTCATGGTTTGCCTCCTGCCTTCTACACCAGTGCCAGTGTACCCCAACCCCGCTGTTCTGCAACCGACGATCAGCGTCCCACTTTCCGATTGCAGCCCCTGATCCGATGCACTAGGATGGGGCACCATTCCTTTGCCAGGAGTAGACCATGCTCCCCATCCGTTTTCGTGCTCTTGTCTGCTGTTGTCTCCTGCTGTGCACAGTGCCTGCCTGGGCCGACCAGCGCAGCGACCCCCGCGAACAGGCCCTGTCCGACGCCCTCGACCTGTGGCGCGAGGGGCGTTTTGAGCAACTCTACGATTCCCTTTCCCATCGCAGTGGCATGACCAGAGAGCGTTTTGCCCAGACCATGCGCGATGCCGCCCGGCGTCCGGCCTGCTGCTTTACCAAACTGCGCGATTTCCGGCTGATTGAGGAGCGCAAGACCACTGCCAAGGTCTTTGCCCGGGTCGGCATGGAGGGCAGCTATGGCAGCAACGATGGCAGCCAGAGCCGCGAGTTTACCCTCGATCACGAAGAAAACCGCTGGAAACCCCGCCTGAGCGAGATCAGGGCCCTGTCCGGCCAGGCCAAGAGCACGCGTAACTAAACCAATCTGGCTGCTGCAAAGGAGCTGTCATGTCAGGCAAGAGCGATTCGTTGTCGGTTACGCCTCTCAATAGCCAGCACCGGGCCTTGGGTGCGCTGATGGCCCCCTTTGGCGGCTGGGAGATGCCGATCCAGTACGAGGGGATCATCGCCGAACATCGCTGGTGCCGCGAGCAGGCGGCCCTGTTCGATATCTGCCACATGGGCGAGTTCCTGTTCAAGGGCGATATCCCCGCCAGCGGCCTGGAGGAGCTGTTTACCTTCTCGGTGGCTGCCATTCCGGTGGGTCGCTCCAAGTACGGTTTTCTGCTGAACGAACAGGGTGGCATCATCGACGACCTGATCGTGTTCCGCTTTGCCGAGCAGGAGGCGATGATCGTGGTCAACGCCGCCACCGCCCCTCACGATTTTCAGGTGATCCGCAGCCGGCTGCATGGCGGCAGTCTGGTCAACATCTCCGCCGCCACCGCCAAGCTGGATCTGCAGGGCCCTGAGTCCCGCGGGGTGCTGACCACCATCTGCGGCGATCAGATCGCCCAGCTGCCCTATTTCAGGTTTGTAGCGCTGGATCTGCTGGGGGTGCCGGCCGTGGTCAGCCGCACCGGTTACACTGGCGAACTGGGCTACGAGATATTTCTGCCAGCCGCCAAGGTGGCCGAGCTGTGGCAGTTGCTGCTGGCCGACCCGCGGGTCAAACCAGCCGGGCTGGGGGCTCGCGACCTGCTGCGGTTGGAGGTGGGCTATTCGCTCTACAGCAGTGACCTTGACCAGCAGACCACGCCGCTGGAGGCCGGGCTGGAGGCCTTTGTCAATTTTGACAAAAATTTCGTCGGTAAAGCGGCCTTGTTGCAGCAGCAGGCAGCGGGCGTGGCACGACGCAAGATCGCCTTTACGGTCAACTCCCGCCGCGCTCCCCGCCACGGCTACCAGATCCAGGCCGACGGGCGCACCATCGGCGAGGTGACCAGCGGTGTCTTTTCACCCATGCTGGGCTGCGGCATCGGCCTGGGCTACGTGGAATCGGCCCATGCCGCGCTGGGCACGGCGCTGACCGTCTGCCAGGAGCGGGTCAGCCTGGAGGCCACGGTCTGCAGCCTGCCGTTCTACAGCGGCGGTTCCCTGCGGAACTGATCCTGGTTACGCATCACACCTTAAGGAGGCAGTTATGAAAATCATCCTGTGCGTTGTTGCCGTCATGTTGTCGGTTGTTCCCGTCTTTGGCGCAGAGCCTATCCGTGAGGGCTGGTGGGAGGTGTCCACCACCACCGTGATGCCCGGCATGCCGATGCAGCTGCCGCCCAGCGTGATCAAGCACTGCTACAGCAAGGAGGATGTCAAGGATCAGGCCAAGGTGGTGGCCGGCGGCAACAAGGATTGCAAGATGACCAGTTACAAGGTTTCCGGCAATAAGGTGACCTGGTCCATGGTCTGCACCGGCCAGAGCGCCGGCACCTTCAGCGGCGAGACCATCTTCAGCCCCAACAGCTATGTCTCGACCATGCAGATGAAGTCCCAGGGCCAGAACATCAGCATGAAGATGAACGCCAAACGGCTGGGCGACTGCCCGAAACGATAATCGCACACCAGCATCCCATCTAAAGGAGACACGCAGCGATGAGTATCTATTTTACCAAAGAGCATGAGTGGGCCAGGGTCAGCGGCAACCTGGCGCAGGTGGGGATCAGCGAGCATGCCGCCCATGAACTGGGGGACGTGACCTTTGTGGAGCTGCCGCCAGTGGGCAAGCAGGTCAAGCAGGGCGAGGTGCTGGCGGCCATCGAATCGGTCAAGGCGGCCAGCGACATCTACGCCCCGCTGTCCGGTAAGGTGGTCAAAGTCAATAGCGTTCTAGATGCAACACCGGAGCAGGTCAACGAAAGCCCGGAACAGTCCGCCTGGATGCTGGAGCTCGAACTGAGCGATCCGGCCGAGGTGGGCAGCCTGATGAACAAGGAACAGTACGACGCCTATCTGAAGACCCTGTAGGAGCGTTCCATGACCAGCCACTACTGTCCCCACACCCCGCAGGAGATCCGGGAGATGCTGGACGCCATCGGCGTGGCCAGCATCGAAGAGCTGTTCGCCCCGATCCCGGCTGAACTGCGGGCCACAACCTTCAACCTGCCGCCCGGCAGGTCCGAGTTCGAGACTTATGCCCGGATGCAGCAATTGGCGGCTGACAACTGCAGCCAGCTGTCCCTGTTCATCGGCGGCGGCTGCTACGATCACCTGATCCCGGCCGCGGTGGACCACCTGGCCGGCCGGGCCGAGTTCTACACCGCCTACACCCCTTACCAGCCGGAGTGTTCGCAAGGCACCCTGCAGGCCCTGTTCGAGTACCAGACCGCCATCTGTCGCCTGACCGGCCTGGAGGTCAGCAACGCCTCGCTGTACGACGGCGCCACCGCCCTGGCGGAAGGGGCCCTGATGGCGCTTAGGGCCACCAACCGCAGCAAGCTGCTGGTGGATGGCTGCGTCTCACCCATCGCCCGTCAGGTGCTGGCCACCTACCTCTCCAACCTGGAGGTGGAGATCGTCGAGCTGCCGCCGCTGGACGGCCTGCTGAACCGGCAGGAGCTGGCTGCGCAGCTGGATGGCGACACCGCCGCCCTGCTGGTGCAGTACCCCAACGTCTTCGGCTGTGTGGAGGATTTCAGCGCCGTGGCCGAGCAGGTACATGCCGCAGGCGGCCTGCTGGTGACCGCGGTCTATCCGGTGGCCCTGGGGATGCTGAAATCACCGGCCGAGATCGGTGCCGACATCGCGGTGGGGGATGGCCAGTCGCTGGGTAATCCGCTCTCCTTCGGCGGCCCTTCCTTTGGCTTCATTGCGGCCAAAAAGGCCTACATCCGCAACATGCCGGGCCGGATCGTGGGGGAGACCGTCGACAAAAACGGCCAGCGCGGCTTCGTGCTGACCCTGCAGGCCCGCGAACAGCATATCAAGCGCCACAAGGCCACCTCCAACATCTGCAGCAACCAGTCGTTGTGTGCCTTGCGGGGGCTGATCTTCCTGTCGGCCCTGGGCCGCGATGGGCTGGTTGAGCTGGCCCAGCTCAACTACGACAAGGCCCAGTACGCCAAGGCCTGCCTGGCTCGTATCCCCGGTGTGACGGTGCTGCAAAGCGCCCCCAGCTTCAACGAATTCACGGTCAGCCTGCCCAAGCAGGCCGATCAGGTGGTAGCGGCACTGCTGGCCAAGGGGATCGTGGCCGGTCTGCCGTTGGGTCAGTACTTTGAGGGCTCTGAGAACCTGATGGTGGTGACCGTGACCGAGAAGCGCAGCAAAAAAGAGATCGATCTGCTGGTGAAGGAGCTGGAGGTGGCGCTATGCAACTGATCTTCGAGCAATCGGTGCCTGGACGGAAGGGCGTGACGCTGCCGGCCTGCGACGTGCCACGGGCCGCTGCCCTGCCGGAAGGTCTGCGCCGGGCTGAGCCGGCCGCCCTGCCGGAACTGTCCGAGCTGGACCTGGTGCGGCACTTCACCAACCTGTCCCGCCGCAACTTCTCGGTGGATACCCATTTCTACCCCTTGGGCTCCTGCACCATGAAGTACAACGCCAAGGTGCTGGAGAACGCCGCTACCCTGTTTAGCCCGCTGCACCCGCTGACCGCCCTGCTGCCGGGCGGCAGCGACCTCTGCCAGGGGGCGCTGGGCATGTTGTATGACCTGGGCCAGATGCTGGCCGACGTAACCGGCATGGATGAGGTGACCACCCAGCCGTTGGCCGGCGCCCATGGCGAGATGACCGGCATGCTGCTGATCGCCGCCTACCACAAGGCCAAGGGGAATAAGAAGAAGTACGTGGTGGTGCCCGATTCCTCCCACGGCACCAACCCGGCCTCGGCTGCCATGGTGGGCTACGAGATCATCACCATCCCCACCGCCCCCTACGGCGATATGGATCTGGAGCTGTTCAGGCAGGCCATGAACAACGAGGTGGCCGCGGTGATGATGACCTGCCCCAACACCCTGGGGCTGTTTAACCCGCACATCAAGGAGATCGCCGATATCGCCCACAGCCATGACGCCCTGATGTACTACGACGGCGCCAACCTGAACGCCATCATGGGCAAGGTGCGGCCCGGCGATGTGGGCTTTGACGTGATTCACGTCAACCTGCACAAGACCTTCGGTACCCCCCACGGCGGCGGCGGTCCCGGTTCAGGCCCGGTGGGGGTCAAGCAGGCGTTGGTCCCGTTCCTGCCGATGCCCCGCATCGTGCATGACGATGATTCAGGGCAGTTGCGGGTGCAGACCGACAGCCCCCGGACCATCGGCCGCACCGCCAACTTCTTCGGCAACTTCGGGGTGATGGTCAAGGCCTATACCTACATGATCATGCTGGGCAGGGAAGGGCTGATCCAGGTTTCCGAACAGGCGGTGCTGAACGCCAACTACATCAAGGAGAAGCTGAAAGGCTACTTTGAGCTGCCCTATGACCAGACCTGCATGCATGAGGCGGTCTTCTCTGCCTCAAAGCAGCTGGAACACGGCGTGCACGCCATCGATATCGCCAAGTTTCTGATCGACAAGGGCTACCATCCGCCCACGGTCTACTTCCCGCTGATCGTCAAAGAGGCGATCATGATCGAGCCGACCGAGACCGAGAGCAAGCAGACCCTGGATGCCTTTATCGAGGTGATGATTGAGGCGGCTCGGTTGGCCGAGAGCGATCCGGCAGCCTTTGCTGCCATGCCGGTCACCATGCCGGTTACCCGGCTGGATGAGACCAAGGCGGCCCGGGAGCAGAACGTCTGCTGCGTGGGGTAATGCTGGTCATTTGAACGCAAAAGCCGGCGGGGAATCATCCCAGCCGGCTTTTTTCGTAATGGGGCGGTGGTTTTCAAAAGAGCGCTTGCTAATCCCGGGACCTGAATATATATTAAAAATATATATTTTGCGGGAGGTGAAATCATGAAAACGGCAAAACTATTTCAAAACGGGCAAAGCCAGGCGGTCAGGCTACCCAAAGAGTTTCGTTTTGATGACAGTGAGGTCTTCATAAAAAAGACCGGCAATGTTGTTCAGTTGATTCCTCGGAGCGAATCATGGGATTGCCTGTTTAAAAGTCTTAAAAAGTTTTCCAGCGATTTCATGGCTGATCGCGTACAGCCAGAGCTTGATACGCGTGAGAGTTTCTGATGAAGCTGATGCTTGACACCAATATCTGCATTTACCTAATCAAGCAGCAACCAGCTGCCGTGCTCAGGCGTTTTCTTGACTATCAAGTCGGCGATATCGGCATTTCTGCCATTACGCTTTCAGAGCTACGTTACGGAGTGGCCAAGAGCGCACAGCACGAAAAAAATGCCAAGGCCCTTGATGAGTTTATTACGCCTCTGGAAGTGATTGTGTTTGATGAACAGGCCGCCTGTGCCTATGGTGATATTCGGGCCGCCCTTGAAAAAGCCGGTACGCCAATCGGCGCCATGGATATGCTGATTGCCGCCCATGCCGTTTCGTTAGGGCTGCCCCTGGTTACCAACAACGCACGAGAATTCGCACGTATTCCCGCCCTCCAGGTTGTCAATTGGCTTGATTGATCTGTCCAGCGGGGGGGCCGTGAAGCGCTGGACAGTTTTTCGGGGTAGGTTGTACGTACGTGTTTGTTGATACATTTATAGATATGTATACTGTCCCCGAAATAACATGTTGACACCAGGCTTCAGCTTGATTGGCCGCCAGAAGCCATAGCAGCACGGCTTAAGATTGATTATCCTGGCGACAAATTGATGCGCATCAGTGCTGAAACGATCTATCGCTGGGTTTACCTGGATGCGCGTCAGGGCGGTGACCTCTGCAGTCACTTGCGGCGGCGTCATCCGAAGCGTCGGCAGCAAAAACGGTATGGCTCCGGTCGTCGCTTCATACCGGGTCGTGTATCCATCGATCAGCGCCCTGCAATCGTTGCAACCCGCGAACGCCTCGGTGATTGGGAAGGCGACACCGTGGAGGGAGCTAAGGGCACAGGAGCTCTGGCAACGCATGTGGAGCGGAAGAGTCGTTACCTGTTGGCCGCCAAGCTGGCAGACAAGAAAGCTGCAACCATGAACGCCCAAAGCATCGAGGCCTTCCTGAAACTGCCGGAACATATGCGTTTGACTCTAACCGTTGATAACGGCAGAGAATTTTCACGGTTCAAAGAGCTTGAGGCTGAAACTGGTTTGTCGGTCTACTTTGCCGATCCCTATGCTGCATGGCAGCGCGGAACCAACGAAAACACAAACGGGCTGTTACGTTTCTATTTCCCGAAAGGGATAAACTTTCAGGAAGTTACAGAAGAAGAACTTGAAGCGGTCGTTGAACGAATCAATCATCGGCCGAGAAAATGCCTCAACTACCAGACACCACATGAATTTCTTGTTCAAAACTTAAGTGGTGCACTTGCAATTTGAATTCAGGAGTTTTTCAAAATAAGCTATTTGATCATTTGTTAGGTCATCACTATTTTTTACTGAAAATGTTATAGTATTGTTAATAATTTCAAAAGTAGCACCAACTATTTTGCCCGGAGTGCCACCGTATTGTACCGGCAACTCAGCAATTATAGCAATTGCGGCATTAGTCCCTGTCATTATTTTATCTAAGTTATCTGACATGCTTTACTCCACTTTTTTTATAAAGTTATTTAGCGTGACGTTATATTTTGAAAAAGATACAGCTGGCCTACCTGATATGTACTCAAATAGAATTGGAAGCCTAGACTTAGTTATTCTATCAAGCAAGTAGTTTTCTAAACCTATCCCGTTTTTGAAAAACATATTTGATTTTGACTTATCAAAGAAAAAATTAGCACCGAGTACTTTTTTAAAACTCAGCTGCTCAAAATTCATTTTTTTTGGTTTTAAGACATAAGTTTCTTTAGTAATGCTTTTCCTACTTATGTACAGTGCTTTAAATGTAATTGTTAAAAGGAATGAATAGCAGATTAAACAAACAAACATTATTAATGATGATAGTTTTATTATTAAATAAAATAAGCTATGATCATATTTTTTAATAATAGCTGGAACATATGCTATAAATGAAATTAATAATATTAGCTTGAATGCTGAAAATAAATATTTTTTTGTGCTGCTATATTTAATTACTAAAATAATATCATCGTCATTATTAATTTTTTTTAGAGAAGAAATAAATAAATCATTTGAATGATTATTGTCATAAAATGCGTTAGAACAATGATTGCAAATTAATAAACGAGCCTGTAAAATAGATTGTGTAAGTGGCAAAAATCGGTTGAAATCTGACCTCACAGGAGGAACCGATGGCCACTACCGACGAACTGCTCGATGCCTTGATGAAAGACTACAAGAAGCCCGAAGAC
>Ga0265295_1003281_pt1 | contig 23935 bp, 16 predicted proteins | sample Munlansysbiofilm_FD_192503 | JGI IMG/M metagenome (GOLD analysis project Ga0265295, IMG submission 192503) | Leachate microbial communities from a municipal landfill in Southern Ontario, Canada - Methane capture system biofilm | ecosystem: Engineered > Solid waste > Landfill > Unclassified ...
GATAAATGAAAGAAGAGCCCCTGGTCATTTTGATCAGGGGCTCTTCTTTTTTATATACAACCTTTTCTTGACCTGAACCACATGCATGGTCTAAGATACCCTTGAATTTAAATTTTTAAACATGGGTGTATTACCATGATTTTAGTTCTGGGCGAAATTTTGTTTGATCTTTTCCCCGACCAGAAAAAAATAGGCGGAGCCCCATTTAACTTTGCATACCATCTTAAGAAAATGGGTGTTCCGGTTCGTTTTGTTTCCCGTGTAGGTGATGATCAACTTGGTCTTGAGATCAAGGATTTTCTCCTCCACCATGGGTTTGATCCACGTGACATTCAGACCGACCCAGACCATCCCACTGGAACGGTAGGGGTCTTCATGGAGGATGGGGAGCATGGGTTTACCATCGCTGCTGATTCAGCCTGGGATTATCTTGAGTTTAACGATCATCTCTCCTCTTTGGTGAATGGATCACCGGACATGATCTATTTTGGTACCTTGATCCAGCGCACCGGTCATGGACAGGAACTTGTTCGACGAATAATTTCAGAAAAAAAACGAGGGACCGATTTTTTCTGCGACATCAATCTGCGATCCGATTTTTACGACCGGAATAGGATTGAACAATCCCTTGAAGCCTGTAATATCCTCAAGTTGAGCCAAGGTGAGGCCGTTGAAATATCGGCACTTTTATCTAAACAGGGGATTATTCAGGCAAACGCTGATTCTCCGGACGAAATCATTGATGAATTCATAAGGATTTACGGGATAGAGCTTATTATTCTTACCATGGGGAAAGGGGGAAGCGTCTGGGCTTTTCCTGGGGAAAAATATAGAGCCAAAGCTTTTCCCCTGGAGAAGATTGTGGATACTGTAGGTGCAGGGGATGCCTATGCAGCCATGGCGGCTTTTGGATGTTTAAAAAAGCTTTCAGCACAAACCACCATGGCACTTGCCGGTGAATTTGCAGCCAGGATCTGCAAGGTGAAAGGGGCTTTGCCCGGGGATGATGCAGTTTATTGTGAATTTTATGAAAGATTTCAGCGGAGTCTTCATATTGAAACATCACTGGGGGAGTCTCAACTTTAGACCCCTCTTTGGTTGCCCTGCCCGGAACGTTCAAAACAAAAGGGTCGAAAGCATTTCAAGAAACTTGAAACAAGAGACAAGAAACAGCTTTTAGCGATTAGATCTTAGCTCTTAGCTAAAAGCTAACCGCTGACAGCTATCGTGTTTCAGCCTTCGTTGTGTCCGCCAGGACTTGTTAGTTATAAATAAAGAGCAGGAGGCTCATGGGTTCAAAAAACGGTATTTCACTTACGATGTTCAGCATCCACGGACTGTTAAGGGCTGAAAACATGCAGCTTGGATATGATGCAGACACTGGGGGTCAGATAAAATATGTGGTTGAACTTTCCAGGGCATTGGCCCAAAGGGATGAAATCCGACGGGTTGATCTATTTACCAGGCTTATTCAGGACCGCTCTGTTTCCGAGGATTATAGTCAAAAAATTGAGCAGGTAACGGACAAATTTCGCATTGTACGGATTCAATGCGGCGGCTTAAAATATCGCAGAAAAGAGCTGTTATGGCCATATCTGGACGAGTTTGTAGACAAAACTATTAAATTTATTCAGCAGGAACGAGCGATTCCCGATCTTGTTCACGGGCATTATCCGGATGCTGGCCATGTAGCAGCCGAGCTCGCCGGTTTTTTTGGCATTCCTCTGGTTTATACGGGCCATTCCCTTGGCCGTTCGAAAAAGAAACGGCTGGTTGATGAGGGTGGCGATCTCCGTGAAATGAACCGGGCTCTTAAAATTGATCATAGAATAGAGGTGGAGGAGAATGTTCTTAAATCGGCCGACCTTGTTATCACAAGTACCCGCCAGGAAATTGAGGGTCAATACGGGCGCTACAGGAACCGCACCCTTCCAAAGTATGCTGTTATTCCCCCCGGTATTGAGATAGAGAAATTCTATCCCTATTACCATGATGATCCTGGGGATCTTAAGGAAAAGGAGGAGAGTCTCTTTGCCCGGGAATCGGTGAAAAAGGAGTTGGGTCATTTTTTACAGCAGCCGGATAAGCCCGTTATTCTTGCCCTTTGCCGACCTGATCGACGAAAAAACATCCAGGGTCTTATCAAAGCCTATGGCGAAGATCTGGAACTCCAGGCCATTGCAAATCTGGCCGTTTTTGCCGGTATTAGAAAGGATATCTCGGAAAAAGAGGAGAGCGAGCGTGATGTGCTCACCCAGATGCTGCTTTTAATGGACAAGTACAACCTCTACGGGCGGATGGCCATTCCAAAACAGCACAATTTTGAACATGAAGTGCCGGAACTGTATCGGATTGTGGCTGAAAAAGGAGGGGTGTTTGTCAACCCCGCCCTGACTGAACCCTTTGGACTCACCCTGTTAGAAGCCCTTGCCTGCGGTCTTCCCATTGTGTCTACCTGTAACGGTGGTCCACAGGATATTATGGAAAACTGCAAAGGCGGCATTCTGGTTGACCCCACAGATTCAAAAGCCATGTCTTCGGCCATTCGAAAGGTTCTGGTTAACCCTGATCAATGGAATCAGTTCTCAAAGTCAGGAATCCTGAACGTTCGCAAGTTTTATACCTGGGAAAATCATGCCCGAACCTATGTTGAGAAAATCAAGGCGCTCTACAAAGGAGCTCAACACTCAACCACGAGTTTTACCCGAACTGGTGTTCCGGCTATAGGCCGACGCCTTACAGACCTTGATTGTTTTTTGATCACCGATATTGACAACACCCTTTTAGGAGGTGATCCCGAATATCTCAAGGCTTTGATGACATTGCTTGAACAAAATAAAGACCGCCTGGGTTTCGGGGTGGCCACGGGGAGAATGTTCGAATCCGCGGTTGAGGTTTTAAAGGCACATGGCGTGATGATGCCCGACATCATTGTCTCCTGCGTGGGCACTCAGATTCGATATGGTGATTCCTTTTATTATGACAGGGGATGGGAAACTCATATCTCAAAAAACTGGAAGCCGGACCTCATGGCCTTGCGCCTTGAGGAAATTGATTTTATAAGGCCCCAGGAAAAGGAGAAGCAGACCCCCTTTAAGCTGAGCTATTACATGGAGCCGGGCAAGGATCGATTGACCATGGTGCACCATCTCCTGACAAGGAACCGGTTTAAGTACAATCTTATCTATTCCCACGATGAATACCTTGATATTCTTCCATTTAGGGCCTCAAAGGGCAAGGCGATCCGATATATAGGCTACAAGTGGGAAATTGCCCTTAAAAATATTCTTGTTGCGGGTGATTCAGGCAATGATGCTGAAATGTTAAAGGGGGTGCCCCCGGGAATCGTTGTGGGTAACTATAGCCCTGAACTTGAAAGCTTGAAATCGACCAGGAATATTTATTTTGCCAGAGGATCTTATTCCCGAGGGGTTATGGAGGGAATCAATCATTATGGGTTTATTGAAAAGGCTAGGAGAATAGCAACAGATGGCAATAAAGAATAAAATTCAACTCATCACCTATCCAGACAGCCTGGGAGCCAATCTTCCAGAGCTTCACTATGTTCTTCGTAAATATTTCTTTAAGGCCATTGGCGGTGTACATCTGCTGCCTTTTTATCCCTCTTCGGCAGACAGGGGGTTTGCCCCCCTGACCTATGACGAGGTGGATCCTGCCTTTGGCACCTGGGAGGACGTTGAAAAAATCGGCCAGGATTTTGACCTGATAATTGACTTTATGGTCAACCATATCTCCCGGCAGTCAAAGTTTTTTCAGGATTATATGGCCAGGGGGAAGGATAGTGAGTATGCCGACATGTTTTTAAGCTTTGATAAGATTGCTCCCGACGGATTGGTGGACGAGGAGGATCTTAAAAAGGTTTACACCCGAAAGCCTAGACAGCCCTACCAGACACTGGAGCGGCCAGACGGATCCCTTGAAAAGATCTGGTGTACCTTTGACCAGGAGCAGATTGATCTTGATTACGATTCGCCAAAAACAAGGGAAGTGATGCGTCATTTTCTCATCCGGTTAGTGAGGAACCGGCCCAAGATGATAAGACTGGATGCCATCGCCTATACCACCTTTGAGCTTGGCACCGATTGTTTTTTCCTTGAGCCTAAAATATGGGAACTCCTTGAGTGGTTCAACGATTACGCCGCAGCTTTTGATACGGAAATTTTGCCCGAGGTCCATGAGCATTACACCTATCAGATGAAACTCGCCCAAAAGGGGTATTGGTGCTACGATTTTGCTCTTCCCATGCTCGTTCTCCACGCCCTTTACACGGGTATAGCCAAACCTCTCAAATCCTGGCTCGGTAAGTGTCCCAGAAAACAGATAACCACCCTTGATACCCATGACGGCATCGGCGTAGTGGATGTGGAAGGGCTCTTAAAACCCGATGAAATTGAAAAAACCCTTGATACCCTTTATAAACAGGGTTCCAACGTAAAAGAAATCTATTCAGGGCCGGATTATAGCAATCTGGATGTGTACCAGGTTAACTGCACCTTTTATTCGGCCCTGGGCGCCCATGACGACACCTATATTACTGCCCGCACCATCCAGTTTTTTACGCCCGGCGTGCCCCAGGTCTACTATGTGGGCCTGCTTGCCGGAGAAAATGATATTGAGCTTGTTGAACGTACACGCCTGGGAAGGAATATCAACCGTCATAATTACTCCCTGGAAGAGGTGAGGGAAGGAGTTAAAAAACCCGTGGTGCAGAGGCTTTTGAAGCTCATGGAATTTCGTAACTCCTACCCTGCCTTTAACGGTAGCTTTACCCTTTTGCCTTCAAGTGATTCGGTGCTTGTTCTTCGCTGGACCCATGAAGCACACATGGCAACTGCAAGGATCGACCTGAAAACATGTAAATCAACCATTACTTATACCGATTCTCTAGCATCCCGGGTGGTTGATTTTAAGGCATGATATAAAAGAGGTTTTAAATGATAACGTATGATTCTGTAACAAAAATATTCGGCAAGGGAAAAAATACAATCACCGCCCTTGACAATGTAAGCTTTACCATTCCCAAGGGAGAAGTAGTGGTGTTTCTCGGTCCATCGGGATGCGGCAAAACAACGACCCTGCGCCTTACAAACAGGCTGGAGAGACTCACACGTGGGAGAATAACCGTTGATGGAAAAAATATCATGGATCTCGATGTTGTCCAGCTCAGGCAGCGCCTGGGGTATGTGATCCAGGCCATCGGGCTTTTTCCAAACAAAACCATAGCTGAAAATATTGCCGTTGTGCCAAGACTCCTGGGGTGGGACAAAGACCGTATAGCAAAACGCATCGATGAGTTGCTTGACATGACCAACCTGAACCCTGAGCTTTACAGAGATCGCTATCCTGCAGAGCTCTCCGGTGGTCAGCAGCAGCGGGTGGGGGTAGCCAGGGGACTTGCCGCGGACCCTAAGATACTTCTCATGGATGAGCCCTTTGGCGCAATAGACCCCATCAACAGGGAGGAGATTCAAGATGAGTTCCTGAAGCTCCAGGCAAAATTAAAGAAGACAGTGGCCTTTGTGTCCCATGACATACACGAAGCCATAAAGATGGGTGATCGTATTGCCATCTTTGACAGGGGACGCCTGGTACAGTACGATACACCTGAGATTATTCTGACCCAGCCCAAAAATAAATTTGTCTCCGACTTTGTGGGTGCCGACAGGGCATTGAAAGTCCTTGGGCTCATGTGGGTACGTGATATTATCAACCGAAAACCTAAAAACATAATCCAGGGATCCGACAGTTCCCAGGAGGCATTAGGTTTTATGACGGCAGAGAAATTTCGCTACGCCATAGTGCTCGAACAAAACAAACCAATAGGCTTTGTTATGCAGAAAACCCTGAAGTATGAGCAAGGGCCTGTACGGAATGTTGTGGAGCCATATCCCCTTTTTGTCTATGAAAATACCCAGCTCAGGGATGTCCTCTCCTCCATGCTCATGTACAGTACCCCGACCTTCTGCGTTGTGGACGAAAATAAAAGCCTTGTCGGTACAGTAACCTACAACGACATACAAAAAGCGGTAAAGGCAAGCTATGCAGATGAAACAGAAAATGTTGAAAATGAGGTGGCCGGATGAGTACACTCAGATTTATAGGGGATAACCTTAACGAGGTTTTGTATCTCTCCTGGGAGCACATCTGGATTGTGGGGATAGCGCTCCTCATAGCTACACCAATAGGGGTTACTCTGGGTATCTTGATTACAAGGCATGAAGAGTTTGCTTCCAGGGTTTTGAACGGCGCCAACATACTTATTACCATCCCTTCCATCGCCCTTTTTGGATTGATGCTGCCCGTTCTTGCTATATTTAACATGGGGCTTGGAAAAGTGCCGGCTGTTATAGCTCTGGTTCTTTACAGTCAGCTTCCCATCATCAGAAACACCTACACGGCCATAAAAAACGTTCCTCCAGCCCTTGTGGACGCAGGCAAGGCTATGGGCATGAGCAAGTGGAGGCTTTTGCGGGAACTTGAAATCCCCCTTGCCACACCTGTAATTATTGCAGGATTGAGGACGGCTGCCGTTATGAATATAGGGGTTGCAGCTATTGCAACTTATATCGGAGCAGGTGGGTTGGGAGTGTTTATTCAGCAGGGTATTGCCAGGGTATATCCTGAGATGGTACTGAGCGGCGCAATACTTGTGTCTGTTCTTGCCATAGTTGTAGACGGTGGGATGGCCTTGCTGGAGAGGATTGCGACGCCTGAAGGTATCAGGGTACAGAGGAGGGTTTCGCGATGAAAAATCTATCTGCAAAGTTATACAGGATTATCATTGCGGTTCTCATTTTGATTGCGGGTGTGACGCTTGAACGGACAGGTCTTATAGCATTATTTTCTGATCCCTACGAATATCCGGTTTTAGTGGAGCTGTTTCTCCAGCACCTCTTTCTTGTGACCTTGAGTATGACCTTTGCCACAATTTTGGGATTAACGGCTGGGATTGTGCTTACCAGGCATCGGTTTCGACGTTACGCCGGGATCTGCATGTATATTATAGGACTCGGACAAACCATCCCTTCCCTTGCCGTTCTGGCGATAGCCATGAGTTTTATGGGGCTCGGCATAAAGCCTGCGGTATTTGCCCTGACCATCTATTCCATACTTCCCATCGCTAGAAATACCCTTGCCGGAATTACCGCAGTACCTCCGGAACTTATAGATGCCGGCAAAGGCATGGGAATGCCTCCGGGGAGAATCCTCCTGGAGGTGGAGCTTCCAAATGCCATGGAGGTCATTCTTACAGGGTTCAGGATAGCCCTGGTAATTAATATCGGCACGGCCGCCCTCGCCTATGTAATCGGAGCGGGAGGCCTGGGGGACCTCATATTTACAGGAATAAGCCTTATGCAGACGGACAAGCTCCTGGCCGGTGCTATCCCAATAACACTTTTGGCACTTTTTGCGGATTTTCTGTCTGAACTGCTGGGAGTAGCACTGGTCTCAAAGGGTCTGCGGCTTTCCAGATAGAAAACTAAAAAAGCGGTAAAGTAGAAAAGTACTTAATCGAGGAATTGAGCAAAAACACTTTAACCTGTTTTTTGTTTAAGTTTTTAAAATTTATAACTTTCTGACACTCAAGTCAGAGATTAATTAGGAGGATAGACATGAAAAGCATATTTAAACTTGGTCTTTTGGCAGCATTTGTTTTGACCTTACTCTTACCAGGCACTGTTTTTGCCAAGGATAAAAGCCTTATAGTGGGGGGAAAAGATTATACAGAGCAGTTTATTCTTCCTGAGCTTGCCGGCATTCTTCTCGAACGGGCAGGGTTCGATGTTACGATCAAGACTGGGGTAGGATCGTCAATCGCCAGAAAATCCCTTGAAAATGCCCAGTTCGATCTCTATTACGAGTACACAGGCATTGCGTATACTCTATTCTACAAGCAGAAAGACACAGAAGTAATGACCAATCCTGAAAATATTTACAATTGGGTCAAAAAAGCCGACGCCAAGAAGGATCTCATCTGGCTCGATCCTGTCCAGTACAACAACACCTATACCCTGATGATGGGAAAGGTAGAGGCAGACAAGCTCGAAATAAAGAGTATTTCCGACCTGGGAGCCTATGTCACAAAAAATCCAGACGAACTGATATTTGCCCTTGATTCGGAATTTTGGGAACGCCCCGATGGATTTAAAGGCGTTATGAAAACCTATAATTTCAGGCTTCCCCCCAGACAGGTCAAAAAAATGTCTGTTGGCCTTACCTACCAGGCATTGAAAGAGGGGCTTGTTAACTCTGCAATGGGTTTTGCCACAGATGGCAGAATAGCAGCCTTTGGCTTTGTGAACCTTGAAGACGACAAGTCTTTTTTCCCCGTGTACAATCCGGCACCGGTTGTGAGAAAAGAAATTCTTGATAAGTATCCTGAGATCCAAACCATATTAAAACCCCTTGCGGACAGCCTTGACACACAGGAGATGCAGCAGCTGAATAAGGCCGTGGATATTGACCACAAGCAGGTTCATGATGTGGCCATGGATTGGCTCAAGAGCAAAAATCTTATCAAATAGGGTTTTCCTGCAGATCTCACCGGGGGAAAGGTATCTCTTTTCCCCCTTTTTTATAAGAAACCGGCAAGTTCGTTTTGATCCCGCCTGATCCTAACCGGAAGAATCCTTCAAGAATTGACCGATAAGATTTGAGGTCTCAACGGGTTTATCCTCGAAGAGATAGTGGCCTGCATCATTAAAAACATGGGTTTGGGCATTGGGGAAACGGCGTTTCCATTCGTCGTAAAAGGAAAGGTCAAACACAAAATCGTGCCTGCCCCAGAGAATCATGATGGGAATGGTTTTAAGGCGGTCAAGGTTGCTGTCCACCCAGGTGACGAGATCATGGCTTTGATCTTTGGGTGAAAGGGGAATGTCCTGGACAAATTTGAGAGTGGTAATCCTGTTCTTCCACGAGTTGTAGGGTGCGGTAAGTCCCTTTTTAACCTTTGGTGAAAGGGATTTGACCGGTGCCATGTAAAGGGCCGCTCTTGAAAAGAGGTTCAGGCCGAGAACCGCTGGAACCGCAAACCAGGTCAGATATTTGATCAGCCAGAGCCGCAGGGGAAAACGCTTTGCCAAAGGGAGGTGAAACCCCGAGGTGTTGGTCACAACTATCCTTTCTATCCTGTCGAGGTTTTTAAGTGCCCATGCGCAGCCGATCATGCCGCCCCAGTCATGGACAACAAGCGTGATCTTCCGGTCAAGTTCAAGGCTTTTGATTAAACTGTCAAGATCCCTTACCCTGGATTCAAGGGTGTAGTCGTACTCTTTTTCCGACGGCTTGTCTGACAGGCCGCACCCAATGTGATCGGGAACGATTACCCGGTGGCTTCTGGAAAGATCCCGGACAAGGGTTCTAAAATAAAAGGACCAGGTGGGATTTCCGTGGACCATAACAACCGGGCTGCCCTTGCCCTTATCAAGGTAGTGGAGCTTGTGACTGTTGAGGGTTATGAAATTTGGGGTAAAGGGGTAGAGTTCTTTAAACTCTTCTGTGTCAAGGGTGACACCGTTGATCTTTCTTTTTATACCCCGGCCCAGGGCATCTCTGTTTCTGGTGGTCAAAGGGCTATTTACCATTTTACCCCCATCATGAGACAGTTTAAACCCGAGCCTATGCCAAGGAATCCCACAAGGTCGTTTGGCTGGAGAAAACCCCTTTCGTCTGCAATGGCGGCCGTCATGGGCAGGGAAACGGTTCCCATGTTGCCAAGGTAGGGAAAGGTCGCATAATCCTTTGATTTGTCGATGTTGAGGGCCCTGTGCAGCATCTTCTGGTGGGTTGAACCCACCTGGTGACAGATGAACTTATCAGGCATGTCATCTCCAAGGTTGAGCTCCCGTTTAAAGCTCGCAAAGGTTTTTTGTGCCAGGGCAAGACCGTTTTCCAGCACCCCGTGGGCGTTGGTTCGCATGCGCACCCTTGAATGGGTGGGCATGCCCGACTCTTCAAAGGCCCAGCGGCACATGTTATGGTGCTGGCTGGCCTGTTGAACCACTCCGCCCAGGAGGGCGTGGCGACGGATCGTGTCATTGCCAAGCGTCCCGTCGGTTAAGAGAACAGCACAGGCCCCGGAACCGCCTGTCATGGTGGCAATGGTCTGCTTGTAGAACTCCACGCTTTTTTGCTGATTGATCTCGTCAATTGTGGAATCGATTATCTGCCGGGCCGTCTCACACGACACAACAAGCCCCGCCCGGATGTGGCCGAGCTCGATCTCGTTGGCAACCTGGACCATGCCGGTGATCACCCCGAGACAGGCGTTTGAAACGTCATACACATGGGCCGCGGGGCTGATCTTGAGCTTATCTGCAACGGCACAGGCAGTGGCCGGTTCAAATCCATCCCGGCCCACCCCGCAGAAAACGAGGCTTTCGATTTCAAGGGGATCTATCCCGGCAGCTTCAATGGCCTTTTTCCCTGCAAGGGCAGACCCCTGGGCCAGGGTGTGTTCTTTGTCCCAGAAACGCCGTTCCTTGATGCCTGTGAGAACCTCAAGCTGACCCTTGCCAAAACCGACTGATTCGTAAAACGGGGCAAGTTTTGCCTCTATCTCATCGGTTGTGACAGCATGGGGGGCAAGTTCGTACCCGATTGTATCGATGAATACCTTTGTATATCTCATAGATTGTTTAACTCCATGTCCGTTCAATTTCCTGGCGGGTCAGTCCCGCAATTTTCAGTCCCATATTTTTATAAAGAACGATCCTGTGGTTGTCTGAAAACATGTGGGCATCGGCGATCACATAGGGTTCAGGATTATAACCTATCTCTTTGATTTCAATTTCGTAGCGGGCCTTTCGTGTGTGAACGGTCACAGGTCCCCGGCATTTGAGATCGCTTTCAATGCCCTGGATAACATCGTAATGGACCTCGTCCCTTGTTGAGATCCACCCCATTCTCTGGGTGAATACCCTTAAGGTATGGGCGCAGCATTCGTACATAAGGGTGCCGGGCATGACCATGTCGTCGATGAAGTGACAGGTGAGGAACCAGTCGTCCGGACTTATGTCTGCCTCGGCTCTTATCCTTCCCAGTCCGAATCTGCCGCCATTGGGGTCAATCTCGGTGACCCGGTCCAGAAGGTGCATTCTCCCGCCTGGAAGCCTCATGTTTTGCCCAAGCAAGATACCTTTAAAATGCGGACCAAAGCACTCCTCCAGAGCGCCCCTTCTAAGGGCATTGATCTTCCCGTCATCATAGGCTTCCTTTACCATTTCAACCGGAGGGACCAGCCAGGCTTTTGCCTCGGCTTTTTCCTTTTCCCCGGACTTTAAAATTATACCGCCTGAGTTTTCGACCTCTTCTGGTGTAAAAAACCCGGCACATCCGTCCCGCATGGATATGAGCAGCTCGCCGTTGATGTATCCCCTGTAATGGAAGAAAAAGAGGTAACTTTCTCCCTGTTTCAGGAACCGGTCAATCTCTATGTGGTATTCGATGGTCTCACCGGGAGAGGGAAGGGTGCGGTGGAAGGTCACCCTTGCATCGAGGAGCCTGTAGCTCCTTTTCCCCTTGACCCTGTGGTCGATGCCAAGCCAGGAGCAGAGAAAGAGATCTGCCTGGCCCGCCTCGATGGTTATGCATACCGGGGCCTTGTTTCCGTCAAGGTACCAGGCGTTGTTACGAACATCGTGGTGGGTGACGATTTTTCCAGGTCCCATGGAGAGCATTTCCCCTTGGATTTCCATGATCCTGTCCACAAGCATGAGGGGCTCGTCAGGAAGTCTTACCCGCACGGGATAGGAGTCAATGATGTCAAAGGCCTCGCCAATGACGTTGCCTGCCCGGCCGATTGCAAATTCAAGGCAGGCGTCCCGGTCAAAAAGAGGTTTAGGCGAAGTTTCACCATTCATGCTGTCCGTTGTCGTTCCTGCCGCAGCCCTTGCAAGGGCCGCAAACTGGGTCTCAAAGGCCTTCATGTTTGACTGGGTCAAGGCCAGAAACGATTCATGGGCACGGCTGGTAAGCCTTGCTGAATCAAGCAGTCCGGGAACTTTCATCAAGATCGGTTTTTCAGATTCATATTCAAGCTCAAGTTCAGGCTCAGGTTTAGGTTTAGGTGCTGGTTTAGCATAAGGGGTATTTGTTATTTTCGGTTTTTCTGGTTTTGAGGAGGGTTCTTTGACTACCATGGCCTGTTCTCTTTGGGTGTAAAGGGCCTCCAGTGTCGAAGAATCGATCTCTGATCTTGAAGTCGGAATGGACAATGTCTGTGCAGGGGATTTGTCCTGGGTGGTAACAGGCGGCAGGAAAAGTCGTGTCAGATCGAGGTCAACCCCATGGGCTGCCAGGGTTGCGAGGGCTTGTACGAGTACGTTAAGGTCGTCGCCTTTTGTTGAGGAGAGGGAAAGGGCGAGATGGTCCCGGTCCTGGAGAATTTGACCTATGGCCCTGGTGCATGAGCTGCCCGGCCCCATTTCCACAAAAACCCGTATTCCATCTTCCCACGCCTGGTTGATGAGGCGTACATAGTCAAATCCCTTGATTGCCTGGTCAAGGATGGACTGGGCAGCAGTTTCGGTGGTGGGAATGTATCGCCCGGCCCTGGTGCAGCTGTAAAAGTCTATATCGGGGCAGGGGGTGCATCCAAATTTGTGAAGATCCCGGTATTCGTCGGCACAACTTTCAACGATGGGGCAGTGCACGGCCATGACTCCTTCAAGGAACATGGCGCCGCAGCCAAGGTCTTTGATCAGGGCGTTGACACAATCCTTATCTCCGCCGATCACCGTCTCCACCGGGGTGTTTCTGATCAGAAGGTAAACCCTCCTATAATGGCCGAGGCGGGCCTCAACCTCCTGGGCGCTTCGGTTCACTGCGGCAACCACCCACTCGGGGGTTTCATCCTCGGCAAGGCCCCAGCTCTGTCTGACTGCAAGGAACTTCCCGTCAAGCTTTTCGGTAAAAAGGTCGGATCGCTCCATGCGGGCAAGCATCTCACCTGGATCATTCCACACCCCAAGGGAGAAGAGTGAGGCTGTTTCCCCAAGGCTGTGGCCGATTCCTGCCCCGGGAGTAAGGCCAAAGGTCCTGGCAACCCGGGTCATGAAATCTCCCAGAAATACCTGGCTGTAGATCAGATTGCCGGCATGGACATCCCCCTTTTGCTCCATCTGGTCACGAATTTCGGGGAAAAAAGCGCCGATCTGTTCACCCATGCCGGGAAAGTGATTGCCTGACCCCGGGTAAACAAAGGCCGTCTTACCCTTTATTCCCATGGGATTCAGGGTGTAGGCAATTCCCTCCAGGCCTTTTATCTGGCACTCTTGATTGGTTTCAACGGCCTCTAAGGCCGTTTGAATGAGATGCTTGAGGGAATTGACGCTCCGTGCCAGTATGGAAAGAACCGGACCTGTTGACGGTAAGCTTTGCCTGAACCATGCGGCACCGATGGCGTAGCAGGAAGGGGAGGGGGATTCGGACTCCTCCATGCGGGCAGTTAGATCAGCAAGATCCTGGAGCCTGTTAATAAGGTCTTTCCTTGAATCTGCCCTGACCACAAACAGGGTCGTTTCCGGGCTGCCCAGGGGGTTGAGCCTTTCCCGGTCTATCCTTTCCCGGTTGGTGTTTTCAGGGTTAATCTTTTCGCTTTTGGTTTTCTTATGATTTGTCATGGGTGAACAGGGCATCCCAGAGGGGTATTCTATACCCTCAAGAATAAGGTGGGCGACTCCATTTTCCCGGGTTATGGCGGCAACCATGGCTAGTCTCGGCTCATCCTTGCCTTTCTTTACCCAGTAGGCCGGATGTTTGGGAATGCGGATGGCACTGTTTTCTGAAACAGCCTTCAATGGTTCGGCAAAACCTGGAACAGGGGGAATAATATGGTGAAACAGGGCAAGGCTTGCCTTAATCACAGAGAGGAGCCCTGCAGCTGCACCTGTGTCTCCGCAGGTTGCCCTTGTGCTGCCAGCGGCGCAGTTAAACCCGAGGTCGTCAAGGGCATTAATTTCCCTAGCATCCAGCTTGGGGTCTGCGCCTGCATGGGCCTCATAAAGCCCTATTGAGTGCGCCAGGATGTTTCCCTGGGCAAGAGAGCGCTCAAGGGATCGTCTGTAGACCCCGGACATATTTTCTTCAAAATTTCCCGGGCCTGCGTTGCCCGTGCCCCGGATTATCGAGTAGATTCTGTCATTGTCCTTCATTGCCTGGTCAAGGGGCTTTAAGATAAGGGCGCAGGCTCCTTCCGATGGATGGGTTCCTTGAGCGTTTTCATCAAAGGGTCTTGTCTCGTCCCGGTCGGAAAAGGGTGTCAGCCCATGGGCCAAGAGAGTCTGACGAAGATCGCCTGCCATGTCAACGGCCCCGCACAGGAAAAGGTCTGTCTCTCCGGATTGAATTGAATTGACTCCGATCTCCATGGCTCTTAAACCCGATGCTGCCTGGGCTGAAACGGTAAAGCAGGGGCCTCCGAGCTTGAATTGTCTTGCCATCCTGCTTGCAACGATTCCTCCAAGTGCCCCCAGGGTTCGTTCGGCGGTAAGGGGTGGGCTGAGGTTGTTTTTTATTTCATCGCTGCTGGCGTCGGCTGACCAGCGAAGGTGAAAATCCGTTGCACCATAGTCAAACTCGATGCCGATGGCCGCTCCGAATCTGGTTCTCGGGGGCTCGGCTGTTCCCGGGCGCATGGGCAGGGCCGCATCTTCCATGGCGGCCTTTGCAGTTTTCAGCATGATCAAGTGCTGGGGCAGAAGGTCGGCGATCTGGTTGGGAGGAAGGTTAAATTCCCCTGGAAAAGTCGTGACCCGGTCTATCCAGAACCCCTTGATTTCGGGAAGTCTGTTCTGGTCGGACGGGAGCACCCGCCATCTTTGTCCGGGTGCCTGGGGCAATCTGGTTTTGCCCGAAAGAACCTGCTCTTTGAACGCTTTAAGGCTGTGGGCCGTTGCAACTATGGTCGCCATGCCAACAATCGCAACTGGTTCTGGTTCTTTTCTTTCGACTTTCCCCGGCTGGAAAAATTTCCTGGCTCCCTTAGGTGTAAACTCTTCCACCAGAACATGGGCGTTGATCCCGCCAAACCCAAATCCTGAAATTCCCGCCCTTCGAACCTCTGCCTCCCAGGGTTCTGGCCGTGTCTGAACCCTGAAGCCCGTTTCATACAGCGGACTACCCGAGGGCGGCTCTTTAAAATGAAGGGAGGGGGGGAGAAGTTTCTCGTCCATGGCAACAAGGGTCTTGATCAACCCTGCGGCTCCTGCGGCCGTTAAAAGATGACCTGTCATGGATTTTATCGAACCGATTGCGCAGGAGGCATTGGCGCAGCCTGCATCAATCCACAGGGCTTTCATGGAGTTAAGCTCAACTGTGTCCCCCACAGGGGTTGCAGATCCGTGGCACTCCAGGTGCTGGATATTTTCGGGCAGCCAACCGGCATTTTTAAAGGCAGCGGCCATGGCTCGGATCTGGCCGTCGGAAGCCGGTGCCACAAGGTTGCCGCCGATGTCGTTGGACCAGCCTGAACCCTGGATCACTCCCCAGATCTTATCACCTGCTGCAACGGCATCGTCAAGGCGTTTCAGAACGACAATACCTGCACCTTCACCCACCACAAGTCCGTCTGCACTTCTATCAAAGGGGGCACATCTTCCCGTTGGAGACAGGGCCTTCAGCTGGGTGAAGCCCACCTGAGTGTACAGGGAGTCGGGTCTTGACACGCCGCCCGCTATCATCATGTCGGCCCTGCCAAGCTTCAGCTCCCGGCAGGCAAGCTTTACCGCATAAAGGGAGGATGCGCAGGCAGCATCAAGGGTGTAGCTGCCCCCGGCAAGCCCCAAGGCACGGGCCAGTATGGAGGCTGGAACCGACACAACTCCCGAGGAAAGAATTTCACCCCGGGAGATACGGCTGCCATCTCCCATAATGATCCTGCGGGAAATGTCAGACGACGCCTGGGTGGGAAGACTTATGGCCGCAAGGATCACCCCGGTCTTTGACCTTGTCTCCCGGGTATGGAAGCATGATTGAAGGGCCTCTCTTCCCGCATGGAGCACCATCTGATGCACCGGGTCAAGGGCTGATGCCAGGTCCTGGTCAATGGAAAGTTCAGCAGGATCAAACGTAAAATCCTGGACAAGGCCGGCCCTTCCGGAGCAGGCCTTATCCGGCAGATAATCAGTTGAGACTACCCTTTCAGGGGGGATGATCCACCGATGGTCTGGAACATCCACAATGGCCTCAAAGCCTGCCATGATGTTCCGTGTAAATCTGTCAATGGTCTGAGCACCGGGAAAGATGCCTGACACTCCCGTGATTGCGATGTTGTCGGCCGTGTGTTTCATGTTAAGGTCATATAGTTGAGAAGGGTTCTTAATACAAGGAAAACTGCGTATCGACAAGGTTGTTCAGGAAAGAAAGATCAAAGACTGGGAGAAATAAACATTTAAAAACAGCCTGTTAGCCATTTCTTTTTAAGGGGGGCGGGATTGTAAAATTTCTGTAAAAGACAATACTGTCCTTAATCCTCAAGTTGGCCTACTGAAACCCCCAGGGCTGCCGCCAACTTTTCCAAGGTGGCTGTCCTCATTTCATTGTCTGAAGATTCCATCTGGGATAAGGCGGACTGAGTTATCCCGGCCTTTTCTGCCACTTCCTTTTGCGTCAATTTAAGATGTACCCTCCACGCCTTGACGGTGTTGTATCCTTTCTTAACCATCAAGCCCACGACCTCATGGGGAATGTAGTCATTGTCGTCAGGGGCAACCAGCTTTAAATATTCCCCATAAGGAATTACAGCAAAAGCCGGAACTCCGTTATGTTCAATAATCTGGACGTTAGTATGTGCGCTCATCTCTTTTTTTCACCTCCTCAATACTTATGATTCTAAGATCAACCGTGAAGAATACCCGATATCTACCGACCTTTAACCGATAATCGTTTCGGTCGGTAAGTTTCTTTACGTTTTGGCAATTTGGAAAGGATTTTAAAGCATCGACAGCCTCGTAGATTCTGTTTTGGACCGTTGAGTCTCCAATTCGTTTCAACTGCTTTTTTGCTTTCTTATGCCATTTGATTTTGTTCATAACTAATATCTAAGCTAATTATATTAGCATGTCAACTATGAAACATCAGGAATTAAAATTTTTAATTCACGTTCCCGCAGGGGCCCTCCAAGCAAGGGAAATTCATGAATTGTCCCTACCGTGTAGACTGTATTACTATCCTGTCACGGCTTGAACATCCGGGGCAGGATCGCCATCAGCCCCATACCGCCTTTGAGCCGCCTCCTGATGTTCGTGCCGTAAAAAAGCTGAGCCGCCCCTTTAATACCGTCGTACACTGATTTGCTGAAAGGATGCCACCAGAGGTTTTTCCGCACCACGGGTGTGAAAAAATCATGGACAATGACTTGAGGATAGGTCATCTCCCCAAACCCGATCTCACCATGGGTTCGGCCGCCACCAGTCTCCTTTGGTCCGCCCCAGGGAGTTTCCGGCAGGCCGTGACTCATGAGATGATCGTTGACCATGGCCACACCTGTTTTTATTTGACGGGCAAGGTGCTCCGCATTTTTCCGGTTCCCTGACCATACCGAGCATGTGAGCCCAAGGGTGGAATCGTTGGCAAGTTCCACTGCCTGATCCATGGTCGTTACCTTCATCACACCCACCACTGGCCCGAAGGTTTCTTCGTTCATCACAAGCATGTCGTGGTTGACCTTGGTCAGCACCATGGGGGGCACAAAATGGGGGCTGTCTGAATTTAGAGGCGCTTTCGCCCGGGCATAAATCACGGCACCTTTGGCCAGGGCATCATCCACGTGGTGTTTGACCGTTTCCACCTGGCGGAGGGTTGTCATGGCACCGATATCCATCGTGAAATCCGTATCAAAACCCACCTTGAGATTTTCTGTTTTCTCTTTTAAAATTTCCAGGAACCTGTCATGAACCGATGCATGAACGTAGATTCTTTCGACGCCGCCGCAGGACTGCCCGGCATTCTGAAACCCAGCCCAGACCGCCCCCGCTGCCGCACGATACAGATCCGCATCCTCGCAGACCAGCATGGCGTCGTTGCCGCCAAGCTCCAGGCAGACCGGGGTCAGAGTCTTTGCCGCAAGCTCGGCCAGCTTTTTACCCACCCCCACAGATCCTGTGAAGAACAGCTTGTCGATACCGTTGTCTAGCATTGCCCCGGAAGCCTTTGACCCTTCCAGGTTGACATAGGAAAATACACCTTGGGGGAGGCCGGCCGCTTCGATGCATTCTTTCAGGGCAAGCCCCGGCAGCTGTGTTTCTGATGCAACCTTGAGAATGACGCAATTACCCGCCAAAAGGGCCATGATCACCTCAGAGAAGGGGATAGAAAAGGGATAGTTCCAGGGGGAGATGATGCCCACTACACCATAGGGTATCCGCAGGATTTTGCTTTTTTTGTTGATAAACAGGAGACCGCCCGGCATAAGAGACCGGTCTTTGAGAAATTTCCTGGCCCGTTTGCGGTAATAGGTCAGCGAGGCGATGGCTGGTAAAATTTCCGTTGCCAGGGCGTCGGTTCTGGTCTTTCCATTGTTTCGGGCTATGGTCGCTGCCAGGTGGTCCATTCGTTCCACCATATAGGGCTGGATCTTTACGATCATCCTTGCCCGTTCCTTTATCGACACAGCCTGCCATGCGGGCTGAACTTTCCGGGCAGCTTCAATGCACCGGGCCACCTCTTCGGGGCTGTGTATGGGCGAATACCCGATCACCTCACCGGTGGAGGGATTGATACATTCTGTCTGTTCATCATCCATTGCCGGGTCCGTCTGACGCATGGGGATCTCCTTTGGTTAGGGTGAGGCATCTTAATGATTAGATGACATTTTTCAGCAAATATAGCATGTCTTTTCATTAAAAACATTAAACTGATGGTTTTTTAGTTTCAATCCACGCTCCCGCAGGGGGAGCGACACGTTACCTGCCCATTGCATGGCTGTGCTTGACGGGTTTCAATCCACGCTCCCGCAGGGGGAGCGACCCCCAAATCACGGGCAACGTGACCTTGTTTTTTTTGTTTCAATCCACGCTCCCGCAGGGGGAGCGACGTCCTTTATTGTGTAAGGAAGTTTTTTTACGCATGGTTTCAATCCACGCTCCCGCAGGGGGAGCGACGCCCGTTAACGCTTTGTTTGTAGAGGTAAATTGGGTTTCAATCCACGCTCCCGCAGGGGGAGCGACATGCAAACCAACCCGCAATCTGGGACGGGTATCTGTTTCAATCCACGCTCCCGCAGGGGGAGCGACAACATGGCCCCATATAGCACGCTGAAGATACAACAGTTTCAATCCACGCTCCCGCAGGGGGAGCGACATAACTACGATGCCCAGCCCCTGATGAGTCTCGTAGTTTCAATCCACGCTCCCGCAGGGGGAGCGACTTGGTTTTCTTAAAAACAGCCAAGAGCCTTGATTGTTTCAATCCACGCTCCCGCAGGGGGAGCGACCCCGTAACCGGCGAGGTATTAACGTACGAAAAAGGGTTTCAATCCACGCTCCCGCAGGGGGAGCGACGTTCAAAGCTGTGGGTGTTTAAGAGTTGAAACCATGTTTCAATCCACGCTCCCGCAGGGGGAGCGACACGGACATTGGTAGTATGTATTTTGTATCATCCCTGTTTCAATCCACGCTCCCGCAGGGGGAGCGACTGAACTTAATCGAGGCTTTCCAGGAGCGTTATCATGTTTCAATCCACGCTCCCGCAGGGGGAGCGACATTTTTACAGAGGTCGTTTTTTTACTAACACAGAGTTTCAATCCACGCTCCCGCAGGGGGAGCGACCTATTATACCCATGGATAACGGTTATGTGCCTGTGTTTCAATCCACGCTCCCGCAGGGGGAGCGACGCAAATTCCGCCCGGATTGTTTTGATGCTCTTCTTGTTTCAATCCACGCTCCCGCAGGGGGAGCGACCTTCGCTGGTTTAGAAGGCAGCAAGCTCATATCGGTTTCAATCCACGCTCCCGCAGGGGGAGCGACTTCAGTCGATCAGGGGACGCTAACCTTCTCAATGTTTCAATCCACGCTCCCGCAGGGGGAGCGACGACGATGTACCTGGTGATTGGATCTGCTGACTCAGTTTCAATCCACGCTCCCGCAGGGGGAGCGACAGTCAGGGCATGATAACTGGGGTAACTATCAGTTTCAAGTTTCAATCCACGCTCCCGCAGGGGGAGCGACAATCAGCAAATGGAAGGCGGAGGAACTAAACGGGTTTCAATCCACGCTCCCGCAGGGGGAGCGACAACGATAAAGCAAAAGTATCAGGACGAAGAAAACTTAGTTTCAATCCACGCTCCCGCAGGGGGAGCGACATGGTTAGAGGTCAGAAAACCTTTAATCCATGATTGGGTTTCAATCCACGCTCCCGCAGGGGGAGCGACCTTGCTCCAAATGGGGATGTTACGTTTCAACTCGTTTCAATCCACGCTCCCGCAGGGGGAGCGACAGTTAAACCGAACCGCTGGAGGATTGACCGAGGCAGTTTCAATCCACGCTCCCGCAGGGGGAGCGACAGCTACTCAAGCCAATCCTTGTCAACTCACAATTGTTTCAATCCACGCTCCCGCAGGGGGAGCGACTTTAACTCCGGTTCCGGCCCGTCTGCTGACACAAGTTTCAATCCACGCTCCCGCAGGGGGAGCGACACCCTTCACGTGATTGGGAGATGTCCACCGGTCTGTTTCAATCCACGCTCCCGCAGGGGGAGCGACTTTAAAATGTTTAGGATGCGATTCGCGGAGCTTTTGTTTCAATCCACGCTCCCGCAGGGGGAGCGACAACAAAAAAGGCATGGACGATTCGCAGGTTACTGGTTTCAATCCACGCTCCCGCAGGGGGAGCGACCATCGAGATACAACTCGCCATTGCTACTGTTTTGGTGTTTCAATCCACGCTCCCGCAGGGGGAGCGACTTTTCAACAATCTTAAACTCAGGGAACATTGATTGTTTCAATCCACGCTCCCGCAGGGGGAGCGACTTTAAATGCCCAATCCTTGATAAATCTTGCTCGGTTTCAATCCACGCTCCCGCAGGGGGAGCGACGAAAAAGATCGCATGGCCAAAGTTGCTGAGGATGTTTCAATCCACGCTCCCGCAGGGGGAGCGACAAGAGGGCGGTGGTTTTTCAATTACGTTTACGGGTGGTTTCAATCCACGCTCCCGCAGGGGGAGCGACTTATGTTTGACTCATCCACCTTGACCCTTGACATGTTTCAATCCACGCTCCCGCAGGGGGAGCGACTATACCACCGGAAATGCTCCAGGGGGGCGATCCAGTTTCAATCCACGCTCCCGCAGGGGGAGCGACGTCTGTCTATGATTGCCGCCCTCAGCTTGATTGTTTCAATCCACGCTCCCGCAGGGGGAGCGACATATTTTTGCCCATTGTCCGCCTTGTACCACTGCTGTTTCAATCCACGCTCCCGCAGGGGGAGCGACTTCCATCGGTCACTTTAAACCACAGGTGTTCAAGGTTTCAATCCACGCTCCCGCAGGGGGAGCGACTCAGCCAGTAAGTGACTGTTCTGGGCCATAGCAGGTTTCAATCCACGCTCCCGCAGGGGGAGCGACGTCGTAATTCGTTAATAAAATCAAGTCCAAAATCAGTTTCAATCCACGCTCCCGCAGGGGGAGCGACCGTCTGACGGTTTGCTTGCCGATTCTTGCCAATGTTTCAATCCACGCTCCCGCAGGGGGAGCGACCACCTAAAGCAGCCGCATCAGCCGCCGTGACAGGTTTCAATCCACGCTCCCGCAGGGGGAGCGACATTCACAAGTCACAGGGTGGCAAGGATACCATGGAGTTTCAATCCACGCTCCCGCAGGGGGAGCGACTTCAAACAATTGGCGGAGCAATGGGGATGAGTTGGTTTCAATCCACGCTCCCGCAGGGGGAGCGACCTGCAATTGCTTCTGATTTAGGATTCTCTTTGCCTGTTTCAATCCACGCTCCCGCAGGGGGAGCGACTGTATCAAGGGCTTTAGCACATTTAGCCATGCTGTTTCAATCCACGCTCCCGCAGGGGGAGCGACGATAATCAGATTTTATCTGAGGGAGGTATAGAATGTTTCAATCCACGCTCCCGCAGGGGGAGCGACAATTCCTTCGCAGCCTCTTTCCAATCCATTTCGTGTTTCAATCCACGCTCCCGCAGGGGGAGCGACCTTCTGGGCTTTGAATAATCGTATAGCCCAAGCAGTTTCAATCCACGCTCCCGCAGGGGGAGCGACGACAGGAACGGTTGTGCTTTATAAGTGCCATGTGAGGTTTCAATCCACGCTCCCGCAGGGGGAGCGACATTCTGGGCTTTGAATAATCGTATAGCCCAAGCAGTTTCAATCCACGCTCCCGCAGGGGGAGCGACATCTTTACAAGTACCACCCTTCCACAATTTCTATGTTTCAATCCACGCTCCCGCAGGGGGAGCGACATGGATTTTGACAAAAAAGGCAACGCAACGATCAGTTTCAATCCACGCTCCCGCAGGGGGAGCGACGCAAGTTCCGGCCGGAGTGTTTCGATGGTCTGCTTGTTTCAATCCACGCTCCCGCAGGGGGAGCGACCCCAGTTATTGACGTATCATTCATCTGTTCTGCCTGTTTCAATCCACGCTCCCGCAGGGGGAGCGACAAGTATCCCTGATTGACTCCCGGGTGCTCCAGGTTTCAATCCACGCTCCCGCAGGGGGAGCGACATAATTTTACGCTGGGATCTTCGGTATGGTTCAGGTTTCAATCCACGCTCCCGCAGGGGGAGCGACATACGGGGAAAACCCCAGGACTGAGATTTTTTTAGTTTCAATCCACGCTCCCGCAGGGGGAGCGACCTGGGTTCCAGGTATCCGTTTGCCATCGCACACGGGTTTCAATCCACGCTCCCGCAGGGGGAGCGACTTTCAAACGTTATAACCTCGACATTGCCTTTGATGTTTCAATCCACGCTCCCGCAGGGGGAGCGACCGGTAAACCTTGCTCCGTTGGCAAGGGCAAACTCGTTTCAATCCACGCTCCCGCAGGGGGAGCGACCGGCTGATGCAATCAATGACTTCATTGCAGAAATAGTTTCAATCCACGCTCCCGCAGGGGGAGCGACCACCTCAACGCTGTATGACTTGCGGGTCTTTGAAACTGTTTCAATCCACGCTCCCGCAGGGGGAGCGACTATTGCGAGTTTTCCCTCAAGACCCGGCTTACCGTGTTTCAATCCACGCTCCCGCAGGGGGAGCGACCTCCACGTACAAGGCTGTGGCCTCTGTTAATAGGTTTCAATCCACGCTCCCGCAGGGGGAGCGACATCATCCTGGGATGCGCTTAGTTTCCGAATCTATGTTTCAATCCACGCTCCCGCAGGGGGAGCGACTGGATTGGCTACCACCGGATGTCCCTGCCTTATGGGTTTCAATCCACGCTCCCGCAGGGGGAGCGACGTTGTCAGGGCGGGGCAAGTAGGTCCGGCAATGCGTGTTTCAATCCACGCTCCCGCAGGGGGAGCGACTCGTAATTCGTTAATAAAATCAAGTCCAAAATCAGTTTCAATCCACGCTCCCGCAGGGGGAGCGACAACAGCTCCACATGGTCTTCTACATCTTATACTATGTTTCAATCCACGCTCCCGCAGGGGGAGCGACCTCCTAAAACATAAAATCTATCCGTTGCTGTATTGTTTCAATCCACGCTCCCGCAGGGGGAGCGACCTTCGATACATGTTAAATGTTGCGAATAAAAATAAAGTTTCAATCCACGCTCCCGCAGGGGGAGCGACCCATTAAAAATTCACGAGTAGACAACCTGCACAAGTTTCAATCCACGCTCCCGCAGGGGGAGCGACTGTTACTATAGTAACATCTTATAATTTAAACAAAATAAATTGTCAAAGAGCGATCCTCTTTGCTATTTTTTGTTTTGCAAGAAAGAAAAATCTAT
>Ga0265295_1003282_pt1 | contig 23902 bp, 13 predicted proteins | sample Munlansysbiofilm_FD_192503 | JGI IMG/M metagenome (GOLD analysis project Ga0265295, IMG submission 192503) | Leachate microbial communities from a municipal landfill in Southern Ontario, Canada - Methane capture system biofilm | ecosystem: Engineered > Solid waste > Landfill > Unclassified ...
CTTTGGCATTGGTAAGCACAAAGGTGGAGTCGCCGGAAAAGAGTGCATTCAAAAACACGTTCTCGTCGGGGTCATTAATTACCAAAACAGGTATCTCGTTGCGGATGGTAAGGGTGAAATAAAATGTGTCGTCGAAGGTGATGGGCGAATCGACGATGCTCAGCTCGCCATATTGCATGCCGGTTTCAAGATTGGTAAAAGGAAGATTGATCACCGTTTCGTGGTTGGCTTGTATGTCGAAGCTGGCTATGGCGCGCTGTTTTCCGTTGATTAAAAGTCTGGCAGGGATTTTTTCCAGATTTTGGTCAGAGGCATTTTTTATACGCGCCGCAAGCGTTGCCAGTTGACCGGCACGAAACACCGGCGCGTCGAACCAGATGCTGTCGATGTAGAGGTTGGCCACCCGATCAGCAGCTACGGGCACCAGGAAGTTTTGCACTGCGGTATCCTCTGCGATCTTGCCGAAATCGGCAAAGGCGGGCTGGAAGTCGGAGATAAGATAGGCTCTGGGAGCCAGCTCCCGTCCTTTGTCAAAAAGTTCGTGCTGGCGCAGCACCACCTCAGAAACCGGTCGCGTGGCCGGCGAAACCTCCACAGCATCCAGCAGCTCTGCGAACTCGTCGCGGCTTACAATGCGCTGATGCTGCGCCTCAAAGTCGTTGGTGAGCAACTGAAAACGGTCGGAGCTTTTGTAGGCCTGCGCTATCTCGGCAGCTTTGCGGGCAGCCTCCGCCAGCAAACTGCCATCGGGCGACGTGGCCTGCATGCTGTAGGAATTATCAACATAAATACTTACCAGATTTCCAGCCTGCTCACGCGTATGGTTTTGGCCGGAAGGCAAGTACGGCTGCGCAAAAGCAAGCACCAGCGCTATGATGGCCAGGATGCGCATGGCCAGAATGAGCAGATGCCGCAACTGCGACTGCTTCTGCGTTTGCTGCCGCAGCTCCTCGATAAATTTTACATTGGTGAAGTAAACCTTGCGAAACCTGCGAAAATTGAAAAGATGAACAATGACAGGTATTGCAATGGCAACAAGTCCAATAAGATACAGCGGATTAACAAATTCCATACTTTCGCCTGAATGAGTGATGATTGATACAAGATAACGGAGGCAAAAGTAATTATTATCCCGATGGCCTCGCCCGCTGCCCATAGCAACCTGAAAAAGCTGCGCGTTGCCCTACACCATTTGCAAACCGGCAGAGCTGAAACAAACGACCAAAAAGCCTGAAGAAACTATTGCTTCCCCCAATCACAAGTCAGCACTTATCATTTTGCCGGAAAACGCTGCGTGGCAGGGCATTACTTTGATTTTCGTTTTTTTATGGAATTTAATTATTAAAAAACCCCGCCATCTCAGGTAGTTTGTAAATTTGCGCCACCATAAATCTTCTTTTCGCCATGACTAAAATTATCGATTTTGATATTTCTGATAAAGAACATTACCAGCAGGCGCTGGCCATCCGCGAGCAGGTTTTCATCGACGAACAGCAGGTGGAGCGGAAGCTGGAGGTAGAAAATGAAGCGGCCGCACACTACTATTTGTTGCTGCTCGACGAACTCCCCATAGCCACCGGGCGCTGGCGCAAAACCAGCCGTGGCATCAAGCTCGAGCGTTTTGCGGTGCTTGCACAATATCGAAACAAAAACTATGGAAGTATTTTGCTGCAACACATCCTGCAACAGCTCCATTCCCGGCCTGAAGAACTTTACCTGCACGCCCAGCTCAAAGCCATCCCCTATTATCAACGCCAGGGATTCCGCACGCAGGGCGACATGTTCACCGAAGCCAACATCCGGCATTATCTGATGGCCATGCCGAAATAGTGTAATTTTGGCGCCGGACGAATAAACCTGTAAATTGAAGACTTTTCTTACCATACGCATGGCTTTGGGATTGCTGATAGTCTGTTTTGCTTCGGAGGCCCATGCTTCTGAAAAAGATTCGTTGTATCAGCTCATCCGGACGGAGCGCTCCGATTCGCTTACAACGATGGCTCGCCTGCGCCTGGCCGACCATTTGTCCGAACAAAATATCGACTCGGCCTTCATCCTGGTGCAACAGGCAGAGGAATACCTGCAGCACCACGAAAATTTCAATCTAAGAATAACACTCCTGCTCAGCAAATCCAATGTGTTACAGATTATCGGGAAATATCCTGAAGCGCTTGAGCTTATGTTTGAAGCCAAAAAGCTTCTCGAATCTATTCCGGGGCTGGAAAACGATAGCCTTCAGCGCGTGAACTATCTTAGGGTAGTGGGCATTATCGGTGTAATATTTTTTAGCACCGAAAAATACGAGGAGGCGATCGATTATTTTGAAACCGGACTTGATTTTTTAAATAAACTCTCCTCGCAAGCGCAGCATTCGGTTGAATTAAACTATGAGCTTTTGCGGTTCAACCTGAATTATGGCAGCATGTTGTTGATGTTGAAAGATTACGATAAGGCAGAGATCTATTATACCAAAGCCTTGCAATACCTCGACCCCGACGATCGGAATCCTTACGCCATGCTGCTCAACAACCTGTCGATTATATCGCGCGAAAAGGGTGATCTTGAGAAAGCTTTCGAGCTAAACCGAAAAGCCATTGAGGTGTGGGAGAGCAACAACAACTACCGCGGCTTAGCGCAAGGCTACAACAACCTGGGCAATTGTTTCATGATGGCCAAAAATTATAACCCGGCACGTGAAAGTTATCAGACGGCACTAAATCTGAGCACGCAATACAATGCATTGCCTTCGGCGGTAATAGCACTGGAACAGCTAAGCGTTGTTTACGATTCGTTGGGAAATTACAAGCAGGCTTACCTAACCAGCGTGCGTTACAAGCAAATGAACGACAGCTTACTCAACCTTGAGAAAATACAACTGATAACACAACTTGAGATGCAGGAGAAATTTGACCAGCGGATGACCGAAAACCGTTTGTTGCAACAAAAAAAAGAAGCTGCACAAAAACGCCGCGAACTCATTTACTCTGTTGCTATTGTATTGGCCATTATGTCGTTATCGATACTTATTTTGCTTTTCTATTTGCAACGCAGCAAAAGTAAAGCTCACCGCCTGCAAGCCGAAAAAACCACGCTGCTCAACAAAAGTCTGGCACTTGAAAAAGAAAAACTGCAGGAAGAGCTCGAATATCGCAATAAGGAGCTGGCCACCAACGTGATGTACATGATACGCAAAAACGAGCTGATTACAAGCGTTTTTGAAAAACTCATCCAATCCAAGTTGTTATTTAAAAAAGAAAACCAAAAAATCATCGATGAGATTATCCGCGACCTACAATCTTCTACCGATGACGATGTGTGGACAGAGTTTGAGGTTCGGTTTCAACAGGTACACAACGATTTTTATACAAAACTCAACGAACGCTTCCCCAACCTTTCGGCCAACGAAAAACGCCTAAGCGCCTTCCTGCGGCTAAACATGTCGACCAAAGAAATCTCGGCCATCACCTATCAAAGCCCCAACAGCATCACGGTGGCTCGCTCGCGACTGCGCAAAAAACTGGGACTCGACACCGACGAAAACCTCATTTCGTTTCTCGAAACGCTTTAAACATTGCAAATCGCTTCTCCGGCGGCAGTTTCATTAATCGTATCTAAAATCCAATCACACAAAATTCATCTTTTTTCCTCATGCATTTTTAACACACTACATTTTAGCGTTTTAGGGTAGTGTGTATAGCTGATGTAACCTCAAGGCTATGCTTTTGTAATACACTTTTGCCCTGAGGTAGATGTTTTGTCACTCCTAAAACTTGTGCTCTTCCACCCAATGCCATTTTCTTTGCATCAAATCAATTTAAAATAAAAATTTAGCGAAAGCGATGGCATCAAAAGATTACAATAAAAAGGAAGAAGAAAAGCAAGAGGCGCAACAGGAGGCCACGGAGGCTGTCTTAAGGCGACTGCTTGAAGATGCACGCTGTAAGTCGCAAGCCTACCGGAAAATTCTTAATTCACTTAATATTAATACTAATAAAAATAAGGATTAAATTATGAAAAGTTACACTTTACTAATTGTAATGCTGCTTAGCCTGGCCTTTTCGGCCAACGCACAACTGCAGCGCACGCACTACGGCGACGGCCACAAGCCGGAGCATCACCAACTCAATGTTCGCTTTGGCGACATTATCTACGATCAGTCGGCCGATCATCCCAACGGCGGATACATTGTATCGCAATTTTTTACGGACGAAGCAAGTGCTGATCTCTCCTCTGAGGCAGCAGATGATTTTGTGGTACCCGAAGGCGAAACCTGGACGGTTGGTTCGTTTGGCGTCTGGGGCACATGGTGGCCCGAAAGCGCCGGCAATCCCGAGAAGATTGATATCGCAATCTATCAGGACGACGACGGAAAACCCGGTGATCTGATTGATGCCTATGGTCAGGAAACTGATTTCTATGAAGAAGAGTGGATTAGCGCAAGCGGAGAGCACGAAAGCTATTACAATTTCACTTTCCCCACACCCTTGTCTTTTACCGAAGGCCACTACTGGATTAGTTTCCAGGTGCACGACAGCTATGATAAAGTAGGCCAATGGGGCTGGCAGGATACACCCCTCGACATCCTTGAACCTTGGCACTGGCGCAATCCCGGTGGTGGATTTCCCAATGGAAGTCCTGAATGGAAACCCAGCACACAGATTCACATTTTTGGTTATAAACTCAATCTGAGATTTGCACTCTACGGTGATGCCTACAATAATGACCTGGCTGCCTACATGCTGGTAAATCCTGAAAACGGCCAGCTTACCAATCAGGAAACCATTACAATAAAAATTAAAAATGAAGGAAAACTTACCCAAACCGGTTTTGATGTAGCTTATGCCGTAAATGGCGGAAGCTGGATTACAGAAAATGTGGGTGCGCTTAGCGTGGGACAGGACGAAATCGCAGAATACACTTTTACGACCAAAGCTGATCTGTCGGCTACTGGTTTTTTTGATATCTCTTTCAAAACCCTACTTCCCGGAGATGAGCAGCTTGCCAACGATGAGATGACAAAGCAAGTTGTTAATTATGGTGTGATTTATCCAATGGTTAATGGCGACACTGTGACATACACCACCTGCTCCGGTACCTTTACGGATATGGGGGGCATCGAAGGCCCCATTGGTCCGGGAGGCAATGGCGTGGTAACGTTTTTTCCGGGTGAAGCCGGCAAAAAGATAAAACTCGACTTTTTTGGAGAATTTGGTGTATACCATCCTGTGGGTGGTCTTAAGCCTTTCCGTATTTTCGATGGCCCGGATGTTAATTCCCCGCTACTTGGCGAATGGACACAAAATGACCCTACCACTCCGGATGTAATAAAAGCACTTAACCCCACAGGTGCCCTGACCATCCGCTACAAAAGAGCCAACTATGGCGATCCCGTGCCCGGCTGGACAGCCATCGTGTCGTGCTACCAACAGCCCGATGATGATTTTGAGATGCGCGCATTCAGCATTAATCCTACACTGGTATTTACCGACCGCGAAATTACCCTTACGGCTACAGTAAGAAACATTGGCAACCTTGCCATGTCGAAAGACGTAACTTTTTATGTGAATGATGTTGCTGTGGGTACAGTAAATACCGGAGAGGTGTTGCCCATCGAATATGCTACCGTTGCGTATGTACATGAGTTAACAGAATCAGGGATGACCCAAATAAAAGCCGCTCTGCCTGCTGATGGTGGTGATGATCCCAACTTTATGGCCATCGAAACAATGGTGTATCTCAATGGCTGGTTTGTAGAGATGTTTGATGATGGCTATTTCCCGCCCGAAGATTGGGATCCGGGTGTTGCCTGGTCGGGCACCACAGCATCCTATAGCGGAGCAGGAGCTGCACAGTGCAACGTGCCTACCCTGATGCGCGATACACTTACTTCGCCCCGTCTGGTGATTCATGATGGCGACATACTTACCTTTTATGCAGCTACATCGCTGTGGTGGCCCGGCAACCTGGAAATAGCCTGGAAAAATGGCGAAACCGGTGAATGGCAACTTATCGAATACATCGACCTGGGCGGCTCACAGCAGTACAAAAAGTACGAAGTAGATATCTCTGCCGCTGCCGGCGAAAACTACCTCGGTTTTATCGACGTGGCCGATGTCCTCACCTCCTATTCAGGTCGCGTGATGCTCGATCATATCATTGGCATTGGCACGAAGTATTACTATTTTGAGAATGATATGAAGATGATCGAATTCAATCCTTACCCGACACCTTCCAAAAACGAACCTATCGATTATCAGGTAACTGTTAAGAATAATGGTCATAATGCTTTAAATGCCGGCGATTACACGGTTAAGATTATGAAAGTTGCCGAAGGTGGAGATGTTGTAATGGCTTCTGTTCCCGGTGTAGCCATCAATCATCTGCAGGAGAAGACAATTACTCTGTCAGTAACTTTTGATAAAATAGGCCCTGAACAGATTTATGCTGTAGTAGATCTTCCGGGCGATCAAAAGCCCCAAAACGACAGCTCAATCGTTCGTCCTGTGTATGTTCAGGTAAATGGCACTACGCCCATTGTAGTTGGCGAAGGCACCTATGAATCGAACCAGATTCCGAGTTCCTTGGGAACCGCCTGGGGTTTGAGTCAGGTGGTTTATCCTGCCGACCTGGTAAGTCCCAATGGCGAAACCGGATACATTACTGGTCTTTCTTACCACTTCAACAATATCAATACTGCTCCAACGCTCAACGTGCCGGTTCATATTTTCGTTACCGAAACTGAAAATGTAAATGTAGCCGGAGGGTATATCAATGGTACGCAGATGGTAAAAGTAGCCGAAACACGCATCGACCTGCCGCGTGGCCTGAACCAACAGGTATATATCCCATTCACGGTTCCTTACAACTACCAGGGTAGCAATTTGTGTGTAATGTTTTTCAAGCCACGCGAAACCAACTTCCAGTCAGTGAAATGGCTCACTACCGAAATGGACGACGACAGCATCTCTGCTTATTCCTCCAGCTACAACCCGCCCCTGGATCCCTACAATGTGCGCGAGGCTTCTATGAATTTTAAAAACCTGATGCCCAATACCACTTTTTATATTGCTAATGTTGGCACCGCAGACGTTTCAGGTACCGTAACGAATCAAATGAATAATCCTGTGGAAGGGGCACTGGTAAATGTATTGGGTTTTGAAGATTCAACTTATTCCGCAGCTAATGGCACCTGGTCGCTTGAGGGTTTGCTTGCATGGGAAACGATATTGAAAGCCTCAAAATATGGATATTACGATAATTCGATCGGAACCATTCTTTTTGAAGGAGAAAATAATGTTGTCGATTTCACATTGAAATTACTGCCTTCAGTAAGCGTTACAGCAACAGTTGTAGGCAACGACGACCCGATGCATTATATGGAAGGTGCAGAAGTAACGCTGAAAGGGTACGAAAATTACAGTGCCACAGTAGGCGCCGACGGATCGCTGATGATTCCTAATGTATTTGGCAGCAAAACCTACAGCCTCACCATCAACATGGAAGGCTATAATACCTATACGACTTCGGTAGTGGTGGATACAATTAATAAAGACCTGGGGACAATTACCCTCACCGAAACGCTGTTGTCGCCATTTTATACCCATGCCATGCAAACCAACCCAGGCACAGTAAAAGTTACCTGGATGTCGCCGCTGGATGGAGAAAGCCAGCTGCTTACTTATGATGCGGAAAACAGCAACGGATATGCTGCCGAAGTAGGTGAAGTGGTTTGGTTGGGCAACGTTTACGAAATGGAACCCGGAACCATTACATACATATCTGCCTATTGGGCACAATATGGCGCTACTTCTGGCAATGTACGCATGGATTTGGTAGATAGTGAGGGCAATGTTTTTTACTCAAGCGATAGCTTCGAGACCGTTCAAAATGGGTGGGTAAACATCGATGTTCCCAATATTACATTTGAGGGAGGCACTTTTTATGCTATGGCTTATTGGGATGGCACCAATCCCGATTTAACCGACTATCTTGCGGTAGAGCAACACGATGCCGGCGTGGGTTATAACAAAGCTTACATTATGTATCCCGGAGAGGCTCCTTACCTTCTATCGGAACTTCTCACAGGAAATTTTACTTTCCTGATAGATGTACAGATTATTACAGCTGCCGAACCACAACGGTATAACGAAGGCTACAACATTTTCCGTGGCCCTTACGCCGACATCAACAACTGGGAAAGTTGGCAAAAGATCAACAACCAACCTGTGGTGGGAAATGAATATATAGATGGTGACTGGCCACAACCAGAAGAAGGATATACCTATGGCGTACAAGCTGTGTATACCACCGGCAACTCCGAACCGAGTTTCTCGATGCCTATCGTTCACGATACCACCTTACCATGCGTCAACCCATGGTCTTACACTGTAACCGGTTCGTTGCATACCATTAATATTCCCATTTCTGCCGACGTACACATTTTTGGAGAGCCGCTGATGGTTGGCGACTGGATTGGTGTATTTTATTTAGATGATAATGGCAATGAAGTATGTGGTGGCGCCGGTCGTTGGGGCGGCCCGTTTGCAGGCGGCAACGGTGGCGCAATCATCACCGCATATGGCGATGATATTACCACACCTGAAAAAGATGGCTTTGCCGAAGGTGAAACCATCCGTTGGCGCATGAACGACTGCAGCGCCTGGGAGGAATATCCTGCTGTAGCTACCTACAACCCCAACAAACCCAACATGGGACAGTTTGCCGATTTCGGCCTCTCATCAGTGTTATCGCTGGAAGTGATGTATTGCCAATATTATACTTTTGCTCAGGGTTGGAACAGCCTGTCGAGCTACATCAACCCCATCGATCCTGACGTGGAAATTATGTTTGCGCCCATGATCAACCAACTCGTTATTGTGCGCAACACCACACAAGTTTACTGGCCCGAAGAAAACGTGAATACCCTCGTCAACTGGGACAGCAATACCGGATATGTATTAAAAGCTACCGAAGAGGTACAATTTGAGATTTGCGGAAGTGGCTCCGTTGATGGCCAAGTGGTAATGGAAAATGCCGGCTGGTATTTCCTGCCCGTGCTTAGCGCCTGCCCCGCCAACATAGAAGAACTCTTTGGCGAACAGATCAGCGATGTGATTATCATTCAGGAACTCATTGGCAGCAAAATGTACTGGCCTTCACAGGAAATCTATACACTGCAGGAACTTACTCCCGGCAAAGCCTATAAGATAAAGGTTGCCACCCCGATGACGCTTCAGTTCCCGATGTGCGACGGCTATGATATGCCAGGCGCCATCACTGTGCAAAATCATATCGTTACACCGTGGGGCACTCTGAATATGACGCCTGCCACACAAACCGTTTCGTTTGATGCACGCGCTCTGGCGCAATTTGCCACCGGCGATGTAATTGGCGCTTTCAACAGCAGCAATAAAATCTGTGGATTTATGCCAATCAACAATAGTGGCAAAAACCAGTCGATGGTTTTGTTTGGTGATGACGTAACCACCACAGCCCACGACGGCTATACCGAAAACGAAACCATAAGCTTCCGTATGATTGGCAAACGTACAGGCGAAGAGTCTGTGCTGCAAGTGCAGTGGGACAATGCCACCGACAACACCAGTGGAATGTTTATCAGTGAGTCGTTGTCGAAGATTTTGGCAATCGACCAAACCACTACTTCTATCGGAAGCCTGGCCGCCCAATCCGCTGTGGCTATCTATCCCAACCCGGCGACCGACCACATCAGCATCAGCATCCAAACCGAAACGATGGATCAGGCAGAGGCAACCATCATCGACACCAAAGGAAATGTGATGCTGCAGCAAGCGCTCAACCAGCGCCAAACTGAGATGAACATCAGCACGCTAAACACCGGTATCTATTTTGTAAAAATCACCTCACGTCACTTCAACAAAGTGAGCAAACTTATAGTACAGTAATCATTTCTCATAAACGTTAGGCTTTTTATAGCCAGGCCCTGTCATTAATTTGGCAGGGCTTTTTTTGTTTGCAAATAGTGCGGGAAGTATGACAATACCCGTTAAGGCCAGAAACGATTAGCAAGTTTAAAAGAAGATGATTAGGAAGGCTGGCCTCATTCATTCTGTTTTTACAGGCTATGTCTGTTTTTTTGTATATCTAATAATGTAATAATGAATTTTGAATAATGAAACCTTTCGAACTACCTGCTTACTGACGACTGTAAGATTTTCACGAAAGCCAGCGAGATTTCCATAGTGTCCTTTGTGCCTGCTTGGTGTACTTAGTGGTTATAAAATAATATTTCGGTGCGCTGCATCTCAAGAAAAATTACCACCTGCCGACTTCCCAATCTTTCACATCCAGTTTTTCATCTTGAAATACATCAGCATCAAAACTACCAGCGTTGCCATCACGCCCATCACACCCCAAAACGCGTAAGGGTTATCTTGTATGGGCAGCATTACATTCATTCCGTACAAGCCGGTAATAAACGAAAGCGGAAGGACGATGGAGGAGATAAGCGTGAGGATTTTCATGATCTGGTTGGTACGGTTGGCCTGCAGCGAATCGAAGGTTTTGGAAAGCCCTTCGATGAGTTCGGCATAATCCTCGGTCATGTCCCAGAGTTTCTGATAGTAGTCGAGGATGTTGCCCCAGTAGTCTTCCATGTTTTCGGCATAGCCTTCGATGGCGCCACTTTCAAATTTATGAAAAAGAGGCAACTGAGGCTTGAAGATGGTGTTGAGCAGGATGATGTTTTTGCGCGTGACGGAGATGCGCTCGATGGTCTTCTGGGAGTTTTTGTTAAACAAATCCCGGTTGAGAAACTCCACGTCGCTGCCGATTTTGCGTATCATCGAAAGCGTTGCAGTCATCAGCCGTTCCAGAATGTGATACAGCAATGCGTCGCTGGTGCCTATCTCAAACTCCTCTTTGCGCTGGTATTGGTCCATGGCTTCGTCGAACAGGTCTTTGACAACCCAATGCGTATTGCCGATGGTGATTACATAATCCTCGCCCCAGAAAATCTTTACCTCTTTGGTTTTCAGAAAGCGGTTGATGCGATCGAACTTCGGGAAATGGAGGATGATAAAATAGTAATCGTCGTAAATATCAATTTTGGGGCGTTGGTTTAGTTTGCTGCGGCAGTCGTCGATGTCGAGGGGGTGGAAATAAAAATTGTCCTTCAGGTATTGCAGGTCTTCCTCTTTAGGATCGATAATGTGGTGCCATTTGATGGTTCCGATTTTAATAGTCTCTATCATTGAGTTTCCCCCTGTTTTAGGATGTGGTAGTGTGGTGATGGCTACATTCCGTAAATTTTTTTGAGCGGCAAAATTAACAAATTCTGCAAAAGCTTTTCAACGAATTTGCAAGATGGGCTTTTTGCTTACTTTTACACCCTAAACGCATCTGTTATGACAACGAAAGAAAAACACATCAACATGCTTCGCGGCCAAATCGAGAAACTCGACCAGAAGCCCTTCGACCTGGAATCCTGGAAAAAATACACCATCGTGTTGCTAAGCTCTATCTTTGGCGACGAAAGCCAGAAGATAAAGCAGGTGGAGAAAATCGAGTACGAATATACCAGCTGGTCGCTGCGCGACACCACCGGGCACTCGTCGTATCTGGAGTCGTGCAAAAAGCTGGGTCGCGAAATCCTTCAGGTGGCCATTATGGAGCTTGAAGATTTTGGCGATGAGCTGCAACATCGCTCGCGGCAGGGGCAAATCGACGTAAGTCTTATCATCGACGCGCTAAACGACGAGCTTACAGGCACACAATACAGAGCACTGATGAAGCTGCTAAAAACAGAACAACTGCCTGAAGAAAAGTCCAGGCAGTTGCACGAAGTTTTTAAAACGCTTGGCGCGGAGACCATTGCTGCCATCCTTCAGGGCATTTTACTCCACCAGGATTTTGCCGCAGCGCTTCCCGACCAATAGTTCTATTCCATCTCGTCGATGACATTAAATTCGTGGCAGGTGCACAGCAAGTTGCGGTCGCCCCACGCATCGTCGATCTTGGTTACCGGAGGCCAGTATTTGTCAGCTTTGCTGCATTCGATCGGGAAGGCTGCCTGCTGACGCGAGTAGGGCTTGTCCCAGGTTTCGCTGGTGATCATACAAACGGTGTGCGGCGCATTTTTTATCACGTTGTCGTCCTGCGAGGCTTTGCCTTCTTCTATCTCAGCTATTTCTTTGCGGATGCTGATCATGGCCTCGACAAATCGCTTCAACTCTCCCAGCGGCTCACTTTCTGTGGGTTCTACCATCAGGGTGCCGTGTACCGGGAAGGCCACTGTAGGAGCATGAAAACCATAATCCATCAGTCGCTTGGCAATATCTCCCACCGTAATGTTGGCTGATTTGTTAAAGGCGTTGCAGTCGATGATAAACTCGTGTGCCACGCGGTTGTTGCGGCCGGCATACAAAATTTTATAATGATCGCTCAGTGCATTTTTAAGATAATTAGCTGAGAGGATAGCCATCTCGGTAGCCAGCTTCAGGCCGTTGCCACCCAGCAATTTGATGTAACCATAAGAGATGGGCAGGATGAGTGCGCTGCCATAAGGCGCCGACGAGATAGCCGCGATGGCTTTGTCGCCCCCGGTTTTCACGTAGTGGTTGCCGGGCAGGAACGGCGCCAGATGTTTTGCAACGCCGATAGGTCCTACGCCGGGGCCGCCACCGCCGTGGGGGATGGCAAATGTTTTATGAAGATTAAGATGGCAAACGTCGGCGCCGACAAGTCCGGGATTGGTAAGCCCCACCTGTGCGTTCATGTTGGCGCCATCCATATACACCTGGCCGCCATTCGTGTGAATGGTATTTATGATGTCGATGATTTCCTGCTCAAACACGCCGTGTGTGGAAGGATAGGTGATCATGAGCGCTGCCAGATCTTCGCGGTGTTTTTCGGCTTTGGCCTTCAGATCGGCGACGTCCACATTTCCATTCTCGTCCGATTTTACCACCACCACCTCCATGCCTGCCATCACCGCGCTGGCGGGGTTGGTGCCATGCGCCGAAGAAGGTATCAGGCAGATGTTGCGGTGTCCCTGGCCGATGCTCTTCAGGTATTCGCGTATCACCATCAGTCCGGCGTATTCGCCTGAAGCGCCCGAATTGGGCTGAAACGACATGGCCGCAAAGCCGGTAATTTCGCAAAGGTCGCTTTCGAGATTTTTTATCAGCTCCTGGTATCCTTCTGCCTGATCCGTCGGGACGAAGGGATGCACATTGCCAAACTCAGGCCACGAGAGCGAGAACAACTCAGCAGCAGCGTTTAGCTTCATGGTGCAGGAGCCAAGTGGGATCATGGTGCGGTTGAGCGCCAGATCGCGATTTTCGAGTTTTTTCAAATAGCGCATCATCTCCGTTTCGGAGTGGTAGGTATTAAAAACTTCACCCGTCAGGAAGTCGGAAGTGCGTTGCAGCGATTTTGGGAATTGCAAACTCTTGCCCTGCTTCACAGCTTCGGCATTCTTGCCGGCAGCTTTGGCCAGCACTTTCAAAATATCATTTACATCTTGCAGGCTGGTAGTCTGGTCGAGGCTGATGCCAATGGCGTTGTTATCGTATCTAAAATTAATTTCTGCGGCAAGCGCCGTCTCGCGGATTTTTTCAACAGCAACTCCCTCGGGAATGGCGACGTAAAGCGTATCGAAATAATATTGGTTTTGCTGCTGATAGCCCAGTTTTTTCAGGCCGTCATTCAGTGCCGCTGTCAGTTGGTGGATGTCGAGCGCCATAGCTTTGAGGCCTTTGGGGCCATGATAAACAGCAAACATGCCGGCCATGACAGCCAGCAGCGCCTGGGCTGTACAAATGTTGGAAGTGGCGCGTTCGCGTTTGATGTGCTGCTCACGTGTTTGCAGTGCCATGCGCAGCGCTGCATTGCCGGCGGCGTCCTTGCTGATGCCGATGATGCGACCGGGAATGTTGCGTTTGTACTCTTCTTTGGTTGCAAAAAAGGCAGCGTGAGGTCCGCCATAGCCCATGGGCACACCAAACCGCTGGCTGTTTCCCAGCACGATGTCGGCGCCCCACTCGCCCGGAGGGGTGAGCAGTGTGAGGCTCAACAGGTCGGTGGCTACCGCTACAACGGCTCCTATGGCATGCGCTTTTTCTGTAAAATTTTTATAATCAACAATGGCTCCCCGCTCATCGGGATATTGCAGCAATGCGCCAAAGTATTTTTCGTCGAGAGCGGCGGTTTCGAAATTGCCCACTACCACTTCAATGCCCAGCGGTTCGGAGCGGGTTTTCATCACGTTGATGGTTTGTGCATAGGTGCGCTCCGAAACAAAGAAACGGTCGGCTCCGGCTTTGGCGGCTGCCCGTGAGCGGCTGTTGAAAGCCATGATCATAGCTTCGGCGGCAGCGGTACCTTCGTCGAGCAACGAAGCGTTGGCCAGCGGCAGGCCGGTAAGGTCGGCAACCATGGTCTGGAAAACCAGCAGCGCTTCCAGACGCCCTTGCGAGATCTCGGCCTGGTAAGGTGTGTAAGAAGTGTACCAGCCCGGATTTTCCAGAATGTTGCGTTGGATCACCCCGGGGACGATGGTGTTGTAGTAGCCCAGCCCGATGTAGGTTTTAAAAATTTTATTCTTTTGTGCCAGCCCACGCAGATGCTGGATGTATTCGTATTCGTTGATGCCATCCGGCAGATTCAGTGGCTGCTTCATGCGGATAGCTGCCGGCAGAGTTTCATCGATTAGTTGATCAAGATTTTTAATACCTGCAACCTGCAGCATCTCGGGCAAGTCGCTATCACTGGGTCCATTGTGCCTTCTGGCAAAATTGTTAGTCAGCATTTTAAAGAAATATTTTTTGATGATGAATTAATACACAAACCTTAAATAAGGCGCAAAAGTAGAATACTTTGGGCGAAAAAACGAGGGCTGGAGATTTTTAGATATGTCGGCGGCAGGTGTTGTGTGGCTTTGTTCGGCCTTTGTCAGATATTGTCAAATTAAGAGGTGAATGCAGTGAGGTTTTTTACAACAAAACAATCATCCGCGAATTCCCGCGAAATAAATTTATTGACGAAAGAAAAGAGTCCGCTAATTAACACGAATGATGCTAATTAACACGAAAAAAGAATTTGCGGAAATTCGCTTCATTAGCGAAAATTCGCGGACAAATGAAAAGTCCACTAATTAACACGAAATAATAGAAGAGGGAATTCTCTGTGCCCTCTGCGTCTTCTCTGCGTCCTCTGTGGTAAAAAAAAATTTGTGCTAATTCGCTGCATTAGCGATAATTCGCGGACTATCCCGAAAATTCGCGGACAAATGAAAAGTCCACTAATTAACACGAAATAATAGAAGAGGGAATTCTCTGTGCCCTTTGCGTCTTCTCTGCGTCCTCTGTGGTTAAAAGAAATTTGTGCTAATTCGCTGCATTAGCGATAATTCGTGGACTATTCCGAAAAATCGCGGACAAATGAAAAGTCTACTAATTCACACGAAATAATAAAAGAGGGAATTCTCTGTGCCCTCTGCGTCTTCTCTGCGTCCTCTGTGGTTAAAAAAATTTGTGCTAATTCGCTGCATTAGCGATAATTCGCGGACTATCCCGAAAATTCGCGGACAAATGAAAAGTCCACTAATTCACACGAAATAATAGAAGAGGGAATTCTCTGTGCCCTCTGCGTCTTCTCTGCGTCCTCTGTGGTTAAAAAAAATTTGTGCTAATTCGCTGCATTAGCGATAATTCGCGGACTATCCCGAAAATTCGCGGACAAATGAAAAGTCCACTAATTCACACGAAATAATAAAAGAGGGAATTCTCTGTGTCCTTTGCGTCTTCTCTGCGTCCTCTGCGGTTAAAAGAAATTTGTGCTAATTCGCTGCATTAGCGAAAATTCGCGGACTATCCCGAAAATTTGCAGACAAATGAAAAGTCCGAAAATTCACACGAAAAAATAAAAGAGAGAATTCTCTGTGCCCTCTGAGTCTTCTCTGCGCTCTTTGTGGTTAAAAGAAATTTGTGCTAATTCGCTGCATTAGCGATAATTCGCGGACTATCCCGAAAATTCGCGGACAAATGAAAAGTCCACTAATTCATACGAAATAAACTTATTGAAAACAAAGAATTAGTATAAATTAGCTATTCAATACCGAATTTCTCATTTTAAAGTTATCTTTGCTGGTATTCCAAAAAAAATGATTCTATACAGTTAATAGCATCTCATGTCGAAAATATTCGCTCTCTCCGAAGCCGGGTCTATCGCTATCCACAGCATGGTACTCATCGCACAGGCTGATGTAAAGCTCAATGTGATAAAGATTGCCGAGCGTACCGGTTCGTCCAAACACCACGTGGCTAAAGTACTTCAACGCCTGGTAAAAGACGATTTCCTGGTTTCGAACCGCGGCCCCCACGGCGGATTCACGCTCAAAAAAGAGGCCCATCAGATCAGCCTGCTCGACATCTACGAATCCATCGAAGGGCGCATCGAAATTACCGCCTGCCCGATGGAATACGAGATTTGCCCATTCGACAAATGCATCATGGGCAACGTCATTGGCACCATGACGCAAACCTTCAAGGACTATCTCGCCGCACAGAAGCTGATCGATTTTATTGATTAAATGCACATGTTTCAGCCGAGGCGGTATGCACAGGAAAAGCCTTTTTGCAAACAAAAAAGATTATCTAAATTGCCTGATGAGCCGGAAAGCATAGCGGTCGGCGCTGTGCACCTCTCAACATTTTCGTAACGCTGACTGTTATAATCCCATGCGAACTTTTATCATCATCTCATCATTTATCCTACTGTCGTCAACCGCTGCACTGCCGGCGCAGTCGTTCGACATTCCGGTTTTTGCCTACCATCGTTTTGGCGACAGCCGCTATCCGGCCACCAACACCTCGTTGAGCGCTTTCGAATCACAACTGAAATACCTGGCCGACAACCATTACACGGTGCTCACTTTGGGTGCGGCTGTTGCCAAATGGAAAGCCGGAAAGGCGCTTCCCGACAAGGCTGCCATCCTCACCATCGACGACGGCTATCTGAGCTTTTATGAAAATGGCTGGCCATTGCTGAAAAAACATGGCTTCCCGGCTACCCTTTTTGTACAGACCGGCACCGTTGGCGGCAACGACTTTATCAACTGGCCGCAAATTAAAGAGATGCAAAAAGCCGGCATCGAAATCGGCAACCACTCCCACGAGCACACCCAATTCCTTAACCTGGATGAAAAAGAACGCACTGCAGCTTTTCTCAGAGATTTGGCGGAAGCCAGCGATCATTTTCAGGAGCATCTGGGCAGCATCCCCGCTTTGTATTGTTACCCTTACGGGGAATGGACGCCCGAAATGGAGCAGGTGCTTCGCGACGCGGGCTTTGAAGCGGCCACGGTACAAAAGTCGGGCGTGTTTTCGCAAAGCTCCGACGCGATGGCCATCCCGCGCTTCCCGATGGGCGGCCCATTTGGAACGCTGCAGGGATTTAAAAATAAAATTGCAATGAAGGCGCTGGAGGTAACAAACTCTTCACCGGCATCGCCATTCTTCACCGATAATCCACCCACGCTACGGCTTACCATTAAGCCCGGTGAAGTAAATCTGAAAAATGCACAGCTTTTTGTGGGTGGCGCCAAAACCGAAATCAAAAAAATAACCGTTGATGGCGACCAGCAAATCGTGGTGTTACAAGCCGATAAAAAGCTCACCCAACGCCGTACGCTTTACACCCTCACCGCACCTTCGGCAGATGGCCGCTCCTGGCATTGGTACAGCCACCTGTGGGTGAATCCCAAAGTGGCGGAATAGGAGGGTTGTTCGGTGTTCGGTGTTTGGTGTTTGTTGTTTGAGCTGGCTGTTGGGCAGTAGACTGAGCCTGTCGAAACCTGTCGAAACCAACCTAAGCTGAACGCATCAGAGAAACTACGACTGAAGGCTGCCTGCTGAGAACTCTCTTCCGGGTTTGAACGAGGCTGTGCTTCGTCCTTTCTATTTTTTCAGGCTTTCCTGTTATAATGATTTTAGAAAACGCAGGCACAGGCTGCAAGGATAAATACAGCTTGGGCGGTGCCGCCAATGGCAGCGCTTAACGCCACTTTACTTCCAATGTCCATGTTTCCATATTTTATCATTGCTGAACCACCGGGCGAAGATATGCTTCGACTGGTTTTTTGTTGTTGAGTGCATGCTGAAAATCATTTCTGCTGCCAAATAATGCCATCAAATTTACCCTGGTTTATTCACAAAAATTTATAGAACATGGATAACATAGATGTTGCAGATTTACACGGATAAAGACAAAAATCCGCGCAAATCAGTTGTATCTGCGTCACCTGTCCGGCAACTGACGGATCAGTGTTCTATTAAAGCAGGTGATGAATTATTCAGGTTACAGAATAACCCTAGCGTTTTACAAAACCCTGTCCACCCTGCCACTTGCCGGACAACGCTTACTGTTTTACAACTTTCTCGATTTTGATGGTGCGACCATTGAGTTTAACAGTCAATACATATACACCAATTGGCAGTCCGTCCAGATTGATTTGTCGCTGACCGGCAGCAAGTTTTCCTGATTTGGAACTGGTACCGATTATTTGCACGATTTCCCAGGTAATTGCTCCGGCAGGATTATCGGTTTCCAACTCGATGTTGATAACGTCCGCTGCCGGATTTGGGAACAGATTCAGTCGTTCGCTGCGTTCGATAAAAATATTTTCGCTTGAAGAAATCAGGTCGTTTTGTATGATGTCGAAACCTGCCCAAGCCGGCAAATAGCTAATACCATTGGCGGTTGCAGGTTTTCCGACAATATATATGTAGTTGCCATAAAAGCCGCTCAAAACAGGGTAAATATCCTGTGTATCATAGATTTGAAGACCCACATTTCTTTCGATTATATACAAATAATCGCCTTCAATCTCAACATATTCAAATTGTCGCCCCTGATCCCGGCTGGTCTCAATAAATACGTTGCCCGGGTCTTTAATGTTGAATACTTTCAAAGAACCCCCAGATGTCTGAGGATAATTGCTACACACCACATAAGCCAGGGTATCTTTAATGGCTATCGAAGATATCGTCATGCACAGTGTGCTTGACACCACGTTAAGGCTGGACGGATCGCTGAAATCAATAATTTTAAGGTACACTGACTCTACGCAATAAAGGTAACTGCCTACAGCAGTTATTTCCTCGATACTTCCGTATGGATAAACACCCAAAGGTACCGGGTTGTAAATATCCGAAATATCAAAAACCTGGAGATTGTCATAGTCGTTGACAAACAGCAGGTGGTTATGTTTTAGAACACAGGTTATGGTGGTAGTAGCTTCAAGCGTATTAAGGTAAACAGGTTCAGATGGTACCGAAACGTCATAAACATGCAGCCAGTGGTAATTATTGGTAAAAAGCAGATCATCATTTACATGAATTGTGTGGTGTCCCTTCCCTGCATCTATCTGCGCTACTTTAACAGGTTGTTTAGGGTCGGTTACATCAACCGCCATTATCGAACCATTGTATGAGTCAATAAAAACATGGTTTTCCCAGTAATGCGCATATTGTGCGATGCCTGAAAGAACGATTTGTGCTTTTGGGTTTATTTCGTAAGGGTTGCTAATGTCGACGATGCTAAAATTCCCTCCACTACAATGAAATGCCAAATCGTCCTTTAGTATCGTATTTCGGTTTGGCCATTCGTCGTGGAACCAGCCAAGACTATCGGGCGTTGCAGGTTCGGAAATATCATACAGGCAAAAACCCTCATGGAGCAGAGAAACGGCAAGCAGATCCCCCTGAATATATAATTCTGTTCCCTCGCTTAAGGTTGGGGTGTTTGATAACAGTTGCATCTGCGGCAGGCTGCTGATGTCGAAAACCATAATGCCGGAATATGAATTGGTAGCATAAAGCAAACTACCGGCAACTTCAACGCTACGCATACTGCCGGATTCATTATAGGTGAGGATGGGAACGGGAGAAATTGGATTGGAGAGGTCGTATGCGGTAAGCCCCTCGTAACCGGATGCTATCCATGCCACATCGTTATCAATAACCATGTCGTAATTTACCTGATCATTTTGGTAAAATGCAGCCATCGCTGGATTATACAGATCGCTGACATCGAGAATCAAAATTCCTGCACTGTTCAAGGCCAGATAAACATAACCACTGTTTAAGCAAATGGCATTTGCACGCGATTGAAGATTAAAGCTGGAAATGATCTCCGGTTGTGCGGTATTGGAAATGTCCAATATGTAAAAATGATTATAACCGGCAACAAAAGCTGTATTGTTATCAAAAGCAAAAACGCGGATCATGTCCTCCATAAAAACTTCCCCTAAAAGTTGAGGCTGCTCCGGAAGGGTGTATTCATAAATGCGGATGGCACGGCCATAACTCAGAAAAACATTGTCTTCATGCGTAGCAACTGCATTTCCGGGGCCATAAGGCCACACGCCGATTCGTGTCGTGTTCAGGTTTTCCTGACCAAAGGCAGAGGCTAGATAAAAGACACAAATGAATAAAATAAATGATACTTTTTTCATGATTTTAATTTTTAGTTAGTTTTTCATTTTTAAATAAGAACTTCTTGTTTTTCCGCTTCCACACAGTCTTTGGAGGAGAAGTTTGTTTCCTCAGTATTTCATCATTGCTGAACCACCCAGCGAAGATAGAAAAAAATGATCACCACGGATGAAAATTTAGAATAATGTTTCCCGGGTTTGGATGAGGTTGTGCCTCGTCCGGTCTATTTTTACAGGCTTTGCCAGTTGCAATGATTTAGAAAACGCAGGCACAGCCTGCGGAAATAAATACAGCTTAGGCAACGCCGGGTTGAGCAGTAGGTTGAGCCTGTCGAAACCTGTCGAAACCTGTCGAAACCAGACCTAAGCTGAACGCATCAAAGAAACTGCTGACTGAAGGCTGCCGACTGAAAATTGCTTCCTCTCTCCCGCCAACTTTTTCTTACAAACCCGTTACCTCCAAAAAAACATTTAAATTTGCGCATTCAAATACCTAATTGCAACAATGTCGAAATTGTTTAACATATCCGAAGCGTCCAACATAGCCGTTCATAGTCTGGCAATGATGGCCAACCGCACAGAGCATCTGAGTGCCACGCAGCTTTCGGAAGCTTTGCATCTGTCCAGAAACCACCTCGCCAAGGTGCTGCAGATGCTGGCGCGCCATGGGCTTATCACTTCCACACGCGGCCCCAAAGGTGGCTTTGTGCTCAACCGCCCTGCTTCGGAAATTTCCATCTACGACATTTTTGAAATCATCGACGGGAAGCCTGAAATTGATCATTGCAGAATCGCCGAAGGATTTTGCCCGTTTGATGAATGCGTATTTGGCGATGTGCAACATAAACTATTCGACGAATACAAACATTATTACATGCACCGAACCATTGAAGAGATAGCATTATTTAAAGAAAAAAACTAAAGAAACAATGAAAAGAAACATCATAAAAATTGATGAAGAGTTGTGTAACGGTTGCGGATTGTGCATCCCCAACTGCCACGAAGGCGCCCTGCAGATCATCGACGGGAAGGCCCGTTTGGTGAGCGATCTTTTTTGCGACGGATTGGGCGCCTGCCTGGGCCATTGCCCCGAAGGCGCCATCAGCATCGAAGAACGCGAAGCCGAGCCATACAACGAAACGCTCGTGATGGAGCAAATGGTGAAAAAAGGTAAGAATACTGTGCTGGCGCATCTGCATCATCTCAAATCGCATGGCGCCGACGACTTTTTGGCGGAAGCCATTGCTTATATCAAGAAAAATAACATCGACCTGGATGTGACCCGCGACGACGATGAGGTGAGAACACGCCAGGTGGTTGCCGCCGAGATGGCCGCCGCAGCATCAGGTGGCTGTGGCAGTGGTTGCCCCGGAACAGCACCCAAGTCGTTTGCCATCGACATGAACCAGGTGAACAGCGCTGCCGGCAATAACGGGCATGGCGACACCCCTTCGCAGCTCACACACTGGCCGGTGCAGCTGCATCTGCTCAACCCGATGGCTCCATTTTTTAAAAATGCCGACGTAGTGCTTGCCGCCGACTGCGCTGCCTTTGCCATGGGCAACTTTCACGATCATTTTCTTAAAGGAAAAATCCTTGCCATCGCCTGCCCCAAGCTCGACAGCGGCCAGGAGGCATATTTACAAAAACTTGTAGCCATGATCGACGAGGCGCGCATCAATAGCTTTACGGTGGTGCGCATGGAAGTGCCCTGCTGCGGCGGACTTACGCGATTGGCGCAAATGGCTGTGGCCAACGCATCGCGCAAAGTGCCCGTAAAACAAGCCGTAGTAGATAGCCGTGGCAAAGTGCTTAGCGAAGATTGGATTTAATCCATAAAAAGTAATATTTTTGTAATCATTCTATTAATAATTAAAAAAAGTAAAGAGATGAGTATGTTTTGTTATCAATGTCAGGAAACTGCTAAAAACGTCGGATGCACTGTTGTGGGTGTTTGTGGAAAAACAAGTACCGTGGCCAACATGCAGGATTTGCTAATGTTTGTCATGAAAGGGATTTCGGTGTACAGCACGGCTGCCCGCCAAAAAGGACACGAAGATGCCGAAGTCAACAAATTTATTTTTGACGGTTTGTTTGCCACCATCACCAATGCCAACTTCGACTACGATGTGTTTGTGGCACGTGTCCGCAAAGGCCTGGAGCTGCGTCAGCAAATCAAAGAAGCTGCTGAAAAACTGGGCGCCGAACTGCCTTCCCCGCTGCCGGAAGCTGCCACCTGGCATGCCGACAGCGAAGAAGCTTTTGTAGAGAAGAGTACAGAGATTGGTGTGCTGAGCACCGAGAACGAAGACGTCCGCTCGCTGCGCGAACTCGTCACCTACGGTTTAAAAGGTTTGGCTGCCTACACCGAGCACGCCTACAACCTCGATGAGGAAAACCCGGAGCTGTACGCCTTCATGCAACGCGCACTGGTGGCTACCACCAACGACAACCTCACAGTCGACGAACTGGTAGCGCTGACACTCGAAACCGGAAAATACGGCGTGGAAGCCATGGCGCTGCTCGACAAAGCCAACACCGGCCGCTACGGCAACCCGGAGATTACCAAAGTGAACATTGGCGTGCGCAACAACCCGGCAATTCTTATTTCGGGCCACGACATGCGCGACATGGAAGACCTGCTCAAGCAAACCGAAGGTACTGGCGTTGACGTTTACACACACAGCGAGATGCTGCCCGCCAACTATTACCCGGCATTTAAAAAATACGAACATTTTGTGGGCAACTACGGCAGCTCTTGGTGGAAACAAAACGAGGAGTTTGAGAAATTCAACGGCCCCGTTCTCTTCACCACCAACTGCATAGTGCCGCCGCGCAAAAGCAACACCTACGCCGATCGCATTTATACAACCGGAGCTTCGGGCTATCCCGGATTTCAGCATATCGGCGAGCGTCCGGCTGGCGGAATGAAAGACTTCTCGGCCATCGTGGAGCATGCCAAACGCTGCACTCCGCCCACCGAGATAGAAAAAGGTGAGATCGTTGGTGGCTTTGCCCACAACCAGGTGATGCAACTGGCCGACAAAGTGGTGGACGCCGTAAAATCAGGTGCCATCCGTAAATTTTTCGTTATGGCTGGCTGCGATGGCCGCATGAAAAGCCGCGAATATTACACTGAGTTTGCCGAGAAACTTCCCAAAGATACCGTGATACTTACGGCAGGTTGCGCCAAATATCGTTACAACAAACTACAACTGGGCGACATCGGCGGCATCCCGCGCGTACTCGACGCCGGCCAATGCAACGACTCCTATTCGCTGGCCGTAATTGCGCTGAAGCTCAAAGAAGTATTTGAACTCAACGACATCAACGAGTTGCCCATTGCCTACAACATAGCCTGGTACGAGCAAAAAGCCGTAATCGTATTGCTGGCGCTGCTTTATCTGGGTGTTAAAAATATCCACCTCG
>Ga0265295_1003284_pt1 | contig 23882 bp, 22 predicted proteins | sample Munlansysbiofilm_FD_192503 | JGI IMG/M metagenome (GOLD analysis project Ga0265295, IMG submission 192503) | Leachate microbial communities from a municipal landfill in Southern Ontario, Canada - Methane capture system biofilm | ecosystem: Engineered > Solid waste > Landfill > Unclassified ...
ATATTGTATACAACACAAGGGAGATAGTGAGACCAAATAGAAAAAATGAAAGAAAACATCGTCAGAAAAAACCTTACTGCATAAATTACAAACGATTATGACCTTAAATTAACTAAACGACATTGATTAATAAGTGTAAAATATAAACCTAAATTAAATATTTTTATTTAAAATTGACACCGTAAAAACAAGGCCATTTGGTTGCTTATCTATTTAATTTCATGTTTAATTTTTAAAGCGATAATTTTATATTTATGAACAGGAAAAAGCTGATTGTCAACTACAAAAACCTAAGTCCCGAGCTGATTGCCTTGGTTAGGATGAAGTATCCAAGTGGATATCAAAACCATGTTGTAAAGATTACAAAACCCAACAACGAATGCTTTTATGCCATTACTTTGGATACCGATGAAGCAAACTACCTTATAAAGGTAAATGTAAAGATTGACACAAAGTCTAATGATGACGATGAAGAAAAAGATTTCTTTAGCGATTCGGATAATATTGGCACCGATTCCGATTCATTTCCCGATGATATTGAGGATGATTCTTTAGATGACGATTAGGTGTCATTTTTGGATTTTCAAAAGCCCTTATTAAAACCCTAGAACCTAGCAATATTTTGCTGGGTTTCTTTTCGAATTATCGACAATTTGGCACGTTCAAAATCAGCTAATTATACTTGCAAGGATTTTATTATGAGCACTTTACATAAACTAATTAAAACCGCATGTAAGAGTTGGAATGCCCTTACGAATAGATTCTACTTTCAGAGCAATTTTATTTGAAGTAGTTAGCACTTTCTCTGGGCATGTTACCTCTATTGTATTATCAAATAAATCTTTTACTTTTACAAGCATCATGCCAGGCTGTTCTTCATTATTGTCAACTTCAATTATATCAAAAGAATAGGTATTGCCTTCTGTGTATAATGGATGTAAGGGTTCTAAAAAAACTTTTCCGGTGCAGTTAACTCGGTCAACCTTGCATTGAATAGTTGTACCTGGCTCAATTCCATACTTATCGTAATGTTCAGCTGATAGTAGTATACGCCTACCAGATGATGAATGCCTAAGCTGTAAAAAGTCCCCTTCTTCGGGCATTGTAAGTTTTTTAAGCACCTGAAATGGGTATACCTCCCCCTCATTTAGCTTCATATCGCTAAGCAGCTATTTAACAAGTGCTTTACAAATTCGCTTCGCTAAAGCGGGCCCGCGATATATAAAACCTGTGTATAGCTGTATTAGGCTTGCACCCGCTGCAATCTTTTCTAATGCGTCCTTTTCGGTCATAATGCCCCCTACCCCTATAATAGGCATTTCCCCGTTAGTCTTATTATGTACATATCGAATTATTTCGGTCGATCGGTCTCTTATGGGTAGTCCGCTTAATCCGCCATTCCCAATGGCTTCTACCACATTTTTTTGAGTAGATAAGCCCTCGCGCGAAGTTGTGGTGTTAGTAGCCACAAATCCATCTAACCCCATTTCTTTAGCAATGCTGATATTGCTGTCTAGCATTGCGTCAGTTAAATCGGGCGATATTTTAAGCAGAATGGGTTTACGTGCTTCTTGCTGCTTTCTATGGTCGGTTAAAGCACTAAGAATAGACTTTAGGTTGTCGGTATCCTGTAAATCTTTTAAGTCTTTAATGTTAGGACAGCTAACATTAACCACAAAGTAATCAACTACTGAATATAGCTCCTTAAAGCAAACCAGGTAGTCTGCTACCGCATCAGCATTGGGTGTTGCAGTATTTTTTCCAATATTTCCACCAATTATAACGTTTCTAGGCTTGTTCTCTAGCATCTCTTTAGCATTGATAACCCCCTTATTATTAAACCCCATGCGATTAATAAGGGCCTTGTCGGCTTTAAGCCGAAATGAACGTGGCTTTGGATTTCCTGGCTGAGCTTTGGGGGTTACTGTTCCTATTTCAATAAAAGAAAAACCAAACGCGTCAAAATGGTTGTATAGCTCGGCATTCTTATCAAAACCAGCGGCCAGTCCCACAGGATTCTTGAATTCAATACCAAAAACATTTCTGGTTAGCTTTGGATGTGAGCACGAGTAAGCGGCCTTGGTAACATGCTTAATGCCAGGGATGGCAAAAAAAAACTTAATCAGATTTACCGTTAACCCGTGTATAGTTTCGGGTTTTAGTAAAAATAGTAACGGGCGAATAATATGTGTGTACATAAATATTTTTTTTGCAAAGCTAAGCTATTTAAATGATGTTGCAAGAAAGGTTAGATAGAAAATTAGTCGGGCAAGTACTCTGTGAATGTCTTGTCTTTGTAGAATACGATGACACGTTCAACATTCTTTTCAGATAAGGGATTCTCAGGCGGTTTAACTTCAGATATTTCTTCTTTATTTCTGCTATCAATTGATTTACTGTTAGTTGATTGTGTTTTTAGCTGCCCTTCGTTTTCTGATTCGCTAAATAGATCCGCTTGAATAACCTTTTGGTACATATCGCCCTTGCCCATAATCAGCCAGTTAGGGTTAATCTTAGTGAATTTCGCTAAAATATTTTGCAGCATATCAAACGAAGGATTATTGCGTCCGGAGAGAATATGGGATATTGAGCTGCGTTGCATACCAATCAGTTCAGCAAATTGAGTAGGAGTTAACCCTTCGGCTGTAATTATTTTTTGTAGCCTGTTTTTCATAGCCTATTAATGTGTGTGTGCTACAAATGTATAAAAAATAGGTTACAAAAAGAAACAAAACTATGTTACACTTGTGGCTGTGCGTGTTTACTCTTGTAGCAAACTGCTTCAATAATGCTAGGTAGAATTGATTCGGTGAGTGAAAAGTCGGGAAAAAATAAGCAGATTAACACTTTGTAAGTGTTAAAAAAAGGTACTATTTCGGATGGTAATAATTTTTACGAATTACGCTGTTATCGACAACGGCTAAGTTCCACATCCTATTTTGTTACCCAATATTGGCCTCTACTAAGTCGGGGCAACCCCATTTGCATGCATCTTTAACAAATTTGATGAATAATGCGGGTTAATTGTGTTTTAGCTAAAGGAATACTACCCCGCAACGAATATCCTATAATATTTAATTCCTATTATTCATTCGAATAACTGCTGTTCCCGGCAGCGAATGTGCCTCACAGCCAATCTTGTTACCCAAAATTGGGCTCAACCAAGTCGGAATGCCCAACATTTAAATTCATATTTAATAAATTTAAAGGGTACTGGGGACAATTTGGTTTGTTTACATGTGTAACAAAAGCGTCATGGTTAGTGTGTAGTAGAAGGGGTTCGACTTTATTACAGTGCATAACCGACCGAATGTGAACCTATCTTCATTCTAGAAGGGTTTAAATGCATTAATTGCCCCTATTTTAAGCGCATACTACCCTTTTGGTACAGAATTCTATTCCCTTAATCTACGAACCAATTAAATATCAATCCAAGTTAAGTGTTATTTACAAATTAACCCCAATTATTCATTCGAATAATTGGGGTGTTCGACAGCGAATAAGTTACACAAAATAGGATTCGGCTATGTCAGGTAACCTCCATTCGCATTCGTCTTTAGCAAATTTGATGAAAAATGCGGGTTGAGTGATTTGTCCTCATTGTGGTATCCCTCTGTGTTGCCATTGCCGCTGAACCCAGCAACTTGCTCCAACATAAAGATTACCAGGTGTATACTCAGAAAACCTGTTGCATCGCATACGTTGTAAAATGATAAATTCAAAGCATCACTTCATATAAACACTTTAAAATACTGGTATATAATACCTTGACGTATGTAAAGTGTTTGCAAATAGGAGTTTGCTGCGTATTTAGAAATCTTCACTTAAACAAGTAGTTAAATAAAATTAAATAAAAGGCTGGTTTACAGTATTATACAAACACAGATATAATTTATTTGATACATCAAGCAACAAAGAGAAACGGAGGCAGTGTCCCCGAAACTATTTGCTACAATTGTAACAACATTGTGACTATTTAGCGTGTTCTTTGTTCACATATGTATAGAGTTTCAACAAAGATTGGTCGCCCACCCCATTCATTATAAACAAAGGGTGATTCTCATTTAACATAATTAAGCGTGAAAGGAAAGCGAATTGAAGAGAAAAGAAAAGCAGATCTATAAGCCGGGTTCTGTTCTTTAGGCTAACCTAAAGTTTCTACCATTTATCTAGGCTACCCGTCACCAGGTAGCTCATGCGACCCACCCCTCGTAATTTTCTAAAGAAATCAAAGCGAGCAGCTCTGTAAATTGTTTTCACAACTAATTACGATGTACATGGTCTTGCACCCCATTAGACGTACGGCTCTCGTTGTTGCCAGCGAGACCGGTGGGCTCTTACCCCACCTTTTCACCCTTATCATACTGGTTAACCAGCACGACGGTTATTTTCTGTTACGTTACTGTACCCTTACGGATACCTTCCTGTTAGGAAAAATGGTGCTCTGCGGTGCCCGGACTTTCCTCATTGTATAAACAATGCGGTAGAACGATCTGCTAAATTTTTGTAACGTTTTCTATTGGACAATGTTACAAGGATTGGCGCTTTATATTTCGAAGAAATACCATTGTTGCACCAAAACCATACTCTTTAAACGATGCGTCCTGGTATTTAAGTTGTGAATAGTTGCTTTCAAGCTCTTTACGGATCTCATGTTTTAATTTTCCGTTCCCTACTCCGTGAATAAAAACCATTTTTCGTGCTTTCGTTTTTAACCCGCCCTCCAATGCCAGTTTAAACCGAGCCATTTGGATTTCTAAAATTTCTCCAGGTTTTAGGTTGTTTACCTTATCTACCAGCTCTTCTATGTGCAAATCAATCTCTTCAATTTCGGGTTGTTGAGGTTTTGGTTTAGGCTTAACAACGAGGTCCTTTTGTTTAATAACCTCATTAATATTTTGCTCTGTGAGCGTGCTTAAAAGCTGCTCTTTTCTTGAGTCGATAAACGAGTAAATAATTGCCTTTTCATTAAAAAAATCATTTTCGGTAAAGCTGCCTGCACGGAAAAATTTAGTAGGGTTAATACGTAAATCGTAAAACTCTGGTTGCTGGGGCGTATAATCTGTGTTTTTAAAGAATACACACTGTATATTGAACGTAATATCAGCATTTAAACTCTCTCTGGGGTAGCTCTTTATAAGCTCTTTTGAATCGGGATACAAAAAACCAGCATTAATTGGACTTACCGTATCTTCATTCCACCTCGAGATGGTATAGAATATCCTATACGGGCTATCATTGATAATATACAGCTGCTGATCCGATTCCGTTACATTCTGCTGATTGCTGGCCACAAAAGCAAGATGTAACCCAATCATTTCGCCAGTTTCATCCAGCTCATCGTCTTCTAAAAAGTCGATACAGGCCAAATCTTCAATTTCTGGTTCAGCTTGTTGTACCGGCTCGTGACTAGCGCTATTATCATTTTGAATATAACTGCGGCCACCACTATATTTTGGTTCGGCTGCCGAATTAACCACAATAACCTCCGAGCGCATTACGGGCGTTTCAAACCCATCATCACTAAGAACATAAACAGTATTTTTATCAACTCGGGTTACTTTACCACCACCTACTTCGTTTAAAAAACGAACCTTATCTCCAACTTTACATTTCATTGCAAATCAACTAATAAATTATATTACTTTTGTGGGCAAAGTTAATCATTTTTTAAAGCATTTTAAGTTGGATACAATATATAAAGAGGTAAGCATTTCGGAATACGATTATAGACTTGATGAAAAGCGAATTGCAAAACATCCATTAATCGAAAGAGATGCATCTAAACTATTGATATATAAAGATGGAGATGTAAGTAGTTCAACTTTTAGTTCAATTGTAAATGAGGTGTCGCCTGATGATTTAATGATTTTCAACAACTCTAAGGTTGTGCAGGCCCGCCTCTATTTTACCAAGAGCACAGGCGCTACGATTGAGGTATTCTTACTTAATCCCATAAAACCCGATGATTATATTTCTGCATTTGAGCAAACACAACAAAATCAGTGGAACTGTATTGTTGGCAATATTAAGCGTTGGAAAGAAGAACCGTTAAAACTACAAATTACCGAATTAAACCTAGTGCTTCAGGCCAAAAAAATTGGTCGCACCGACGATGGCGCCCTTGTTGGGTTCTCGTGGAATAATCCTGCTGTTAGCTTTGCCCAAATAATTGAGCATGCTGGCGAAGTGCCAATACCACCCTATCTAAATAGGCAACCTGAACCCATTGACAAAAGCAGATACCAAACGGTGTATGCAAAACCCGAGGGTTCTGTTGCCGCACCAACTGCGGGTTTACATTTCACCAACAGGGTTATGGATATGCTAACGAATAAAGGAGTTCAATTTATAGAAACCACCCTGCACGTTGGCGCTGGTACATTTAGACCAGTAAAAAGCGCTACCATTGGCAATCACGATATGCATACCGAGCGTATATATGTAAGTAAAGAGCTGATTAACCGTTTGCTATTATCGCAACGAGATATTATTGCCGTTGGAACCACCTCGTTGCGAACCCTTGAAAGTATATATTGGCTGGGTGTAAAGATAACCGAAGGACGTACCAAGGATGACAATTACTCCGTAAGTCAATGGGATGGATATAATTTACGGCAAGACCTTTCGCTAATCAAAGTGCTGACTAATCTTAAAAAACACATAGAATCATGTGAAAATGGCTATTTATCAGCTAGCACACAAATGATAATTGTTCCAGGTTATACGTTTAGGGTTGTTGATAGACTGATTACAAATTTTCACCAACCCCGCAGCACCCTACTCCTTTTGGTGGCTGCATTTATTGGTAAGAGCTGGAAAAAGGTTTACCAATATGCTTTAAATAATGATTTTAGGTTTTTAAGTTACGGTGATAGCTCAATACTAACTAGAAGTTAGAGTATATTTGCCCTTTGATACTCATATATAGTCTATTAATAAGGTTAAAAAAATCAATATGTCGCAAGTAAGTAGTTTTTTACCCACATCGAGAAAAGAGATGCTGGCGCAGGGCAAGTCACAGGTAGATGTAATTCTATTTACAGGCGATGCTTATGTTGATCACCCATCGTTTGGGGCGGCTGTTATTGGGCGAGTGCTTGAACACGCTGGATACAGCGTAGCCATAGTACCACAACCAAACTGGCGCGATGACCTTCGAGATTTTAAGAAGCTAGGCGAGCCACGTCTATTCTTTGCTGTTACATCGGGCTGCATGGATTCAATGGTAAATCACTATACAGCCAATAAACGCCTACGAAGCGACGATGCCTATAGTGCTGGTGACACATCAGGGTTTCGCCCCGATTATGCGGTTAAGGTTTACTCGCAGATAATTAAAAAACTTTACCCCAACATCCCTCTGATTTTGGGAGGCATAGAGGCCTCGCTAAGACGCTTTGCCCATTACGATTACTGGTCGGATAGCCTAATGCCAAGTATACTTTTTGATAGCGGGGCCGATTTGCTTGTGTACGGTATGGGCGAAAGGCCAATTGTTGATATTGCCAACAGATTAAGGGATGGTGCTGCCATTGGAAGTATTACCAATATACTCCAAACAGCGTTCGTTTCTAAAGATAGTTATTTGCCTGATGATAAGACTATTGAACTTTACAACTTTAATGATTGCTTAAAGCAAGCCCCACTTTTCGGCAAAAACTTTCGGGTTATTGAAGAGGAGTCCAATAAGCTTAATGCAAACCGAATTATTGAACCTTATACAGACAGCAATGTGGTAGTAAATCCTCCCTATCCAGTTCCAACAACCAGTGAAATGGACGCATTATGGGATTTACCGTATCAGCGAGCACCTCACCCACGCTACAAAGGGAAAAGGATTCCTGCTTGGGATATGATAAAATTTTCGGTAAATATACATCAAGGGTGTTTTGGAGGTTGTAGCTTTTGCACCATATCGGCACATCAGGGCAAATTTATAACCAGCCGATCGGAAGAATCAATACTTAAAGAAATTAATAAAATTTCCTCTGACCCTGATTTCAAGGGTTATTTAACTGATTTGGGTGGCCCGTCGGCAAATATGTATAAGATGCAAGGAAAGGACCTAAATATATGCGCAAAATGCAAAAAGCCATCGTGCATATTCCCTAAAATATGTGGTAATTTACAAGCAGACCACGAGCCGCTAATTAACCTTTACGAAAAAGTGCGTGCGCTTCCCTATATTAAGAAAGCATTTATAGGAAGTGGTATTCGTTACGACCTTTTTTCTGATTGGAGTTTTGCTTCAAATAGACAGTACTTTGAGGATGTATTTCAGCACCATGTATCGGGGAGACTAAAGGTTGCACCTGAACATACCGAGGATGATGTGCTTAAGCAAATGCGCAAACCTCCGTTTAAACTATTCGAAGAGCTTAAGGTTAAATTTGATATTCTTAACAGAAAATACTCACTAAAACAGCAGCTTATTCCATACTTTATTTCAAGCCATCCTGGATGTAACCTTCAACACATGAGGTTATTGGCTAATCGAATTAAGAGCCTAAAAATTAGACCCGAGCAAATCCAGGACTTTACCCCAACCCCCATGACTTTAGCGTCAGCTATTTTTTATACTGGCATTGATCCATATACTGACAAGCCGGTGTTTGTGGAGCGAGACAAGGAGGGTAAGCTTAAACAACGGGATAATTTTTTCTGGTATAAAACAACAGAAAGTAAAGCCCCCAGGCCTAATACTAGAAGGAGTAAACAAAACACCGCTCACGGTAAAATGAAACGTAAAAAACGTAGGTAGGTACTTCTGTTTTTAGGAATAGTATATACCTATTGTAATCAAAAATATATTGGTGAGTTTTGATTTAATTAAAGGTTAAGGTAATTACGCATAAGTAGTAGATTATTAGCCAATAATGTGCATAAAAAAAAGAGGGTATGTACCCTCTTTTTTATGTTAAGCCCAATTATTCATCTGTTACAAATTTGATGAATAATGCGGCTTAACTGTAACATTTGCTACTATCTAAAGCTAACCCCAATTCCACCAGCAAATACAGAGTATTTTCCCAGTGTATAATCAGCATGCAAAGAGAATACGCCTAACCTAAGTCTTGCTCCAATATTAGCACTAAACGTATCATGAGGGAAACTCAAGTTTAGAGGGTCGGTTTGACTTACTTCTTCCGAACCAACTCCAATTTTGTAATCACCTTTTAACCCCATATCTGTATTTGATTTACTAAACCCTAGTCCTGCATATACAGAAAGGAAAGGGATTGATTTGCCAACTAGCAGCCGTCCGGTAAAGCCAGAAGCATCGAGGAAAAGATTTTGCCCTGCATTGGCATCAATGTCGTAATCATACTTAAGCTGTGTGTAGCCAAGTAAAATGGAAAGGTCAATGGGTACCTCCTTTAGTCCTGGAATAAAATCTTTAAACTGGTTTTTAACACCTATTCCCCACATGTTTAGCCTTCCAAATTTACCTAAATTAAAAGCTGGAAGGAATCGTGCAGAAACCTCTGTGCTAAAAGGAAGCCCTAAACCAACCTGTAAAAATGGTACAGGCATAATAAATATATTGGCACCCTGAGGGAGGTCAAACTCAACGGTTTGCCCAGAGCTTTGAAGAATTTGCATAGTTGGGTCTGATTCTAAATTCCCAGCAATTGTGGACGCCATATTATCATTGGGGTCTTTGAGCGTAATGCTTTCCAGCCCAAGTTTAGTAACATCAAAAGTTCTAGCATCAACAGGGGAAAGCGTAGCTGAGGCTGCAAGAGTGATATTAAAACCCAAAGTTTTATGGGGTTTTGCAGATTGGTACCAACCCCCATTTAACGAGGAACCCATCATTTTTCCAAAGGGCTCGAGGTATGCGTAACCAAGCTTTTCGGCATCATCTATACCTGCTTTAAGGATTTCACCAATATCAATTTGTGCTGTTAGCGAGCTTACATTAAATGCAATCGCTAAAATTGCAGCGCTAAATTTCAATACCGTTTTTTTCATGATTTAATAAGTTAGGGTTTGGTTTAATAACAGTTTTTTGTTTGCTTATAACAAATATTGCACCAATTTGGTTTAACTAAAGTAGTGAAATTATTTTTACCACAATAGTAATATGGTAAATATGAAGATTTTTTATGGTAAAATGGTAAACATTCATAAATTTGCATCAAAGCAATAGCAATGAGTACAGCACCTTTAGCAGAACGGCTTCGACCTAATTCCTTAGACGATTACATTGGACAATCGCATTTGGTTGGGCGCGGTAAGATTATAAGAGGAATGATTGAATCGGGTAATTTATCGTCCTTTATTCTATGGGGTCCGCCAGGCGTAGGTAAAACTACCTTAGCAAAAATTATTGCCAATACGCTAAATAGGCCATTTCATACGCTAAGTGCTGTTAACTCGGGCGTAAAGGATGTTCGCGAGGTTATTGAAAAGGCTCGATCTCAGCATTTTTTTAACCACCCCTCACCCATCCTTTTTATTGATGAGATTCATCGTTTCAGCAAATCACAGCAAGATTCACTCCTTGGCGCGGTTGAAGAGGGTGTTGTAACCCTAATTGGGGCTACAACCGAAAACCCATCGTTTGAGATTATTGCCCCGCTCCTATCCCGCTGTCAGGTATACATACTCAGGTCATTGAATGAAAATGAGCTAAACACCCTTTTAAATAGGGCTATAAGTACCGACTCTGATTATAAAAAGTTAAACATTACTGTATCCGAAACTGATGCCCTTTTTCGTTACTCTGGAGGCGATGCCAGAAAGCTGCTAAATATTCTTGAAATTGTTGTAAACTCACAGGGTTCAAATGTTACAATTAGCAATAAAATTGTTACCGAAAAGTTACAAGAAAACATTGCCCGTTACGACAAAAGCGGAGAGCAGCATTACGATATCGTTTCAGCTTTTATAAAATCGGTAAGGGGCAGCGACCCAAATGCTTCGGTATACTGGCTTGCACGAATGATTGAAGGAGGTGAAGATCCAAAATTTATTGCCAGACGGCTACTTATACTGGCCTCGGAGGATATTGGGTTAGCAAATCCTAATGCCCTACTGCTTGCAACAAGCTGTTTTCAGGCTGTTTCAATGATTGGTTGGCCCGAATCTAGAATAATACTCTCCGAGACAACCATTTACTTGGCAACAAGCCCTAAAAGCAATTCGGCATACATGGCCATAAACAATGCACAGGATCTAGTTAAAGAAACGGGCGATATTCCAGTACCTCTTCATCTACGCAACGCCCCCACTAAGCTCATGAAAAAAATGGGTTATGGAAAAAACTACAAGTACGCCCATGATTACGAGGAAAATTTTGTTGAGGATGAGTTTTTACCCTCTGAATTATCGGGGAAAACACTTTACACTCCGCAAGGAAACCCGAAAGAAAATGAAATAAAACGTAGGCTGGAAAAGTTGTGGGAAAATAAATATAGGTAGATGGTTACCTATCAATTAAGGTGTTGGCTCTTTTGTAGGTGTGCATTTATTTTGGAAAGTAGTAGTGCCGAATTTATTGGTTTGGAAATGTAGTCATCGCAACCCGCCTCAATACATTTTATATTATCATTAGGCATAGCATAAGCCGTTTGCGCAATAATTTTTATGGCGGAGTTGTTCTTCTTAATTAGTGAGGTTGCTTCGTAACCATTTAGTTTAGGCATCTGAATATCCATTAACACTAGGTCTACACTTGGATTTTGTTGGCAATAGTCAACTGCAGCTTGGCCATCGCGCGCCCATTTTATATCAGCATTGGTTTTTGATAGAATGGCCTGAAGTAACCTAAAATTAGCCTCCACATCTTCAGCAACCAGAATTACCTTACCATTCCAATTGTAACTCTTGTCGCTAGTTTTGAATATAGTTATATTGTCAGCCGATTTTTTAACCTCCGAATAAGGTAGTGTAAAATAAAACGTTGAACCTTTATTCTCCTCAGATTCAACCCAAATTTTACCCCCTAGAAAGCTAACAATATGCTTGCTAATATAGAGTCCGATACCTGTACCACCATACTTTCGTGTGGAGCATTCCTCTATCTGTCTGAAGCGTTCGAATATTATACCCTTCTTATCATCGGGAATACCTATACCCGTATCGCGAACAAAGAATTTTATATGTTGCTCTTTCTCACTCCTAATGTAGCCAAACTCAACCGACCCCGTGTTAGTAAACTTAATGGCATTTCCTATTAAATTTGAGAGGACTTGTCTTAATCGAAGCTCATCAGTATAAAAAATATTATTCTCATCGTCATTTAGATTTAGTAGGCGTAAATCGATATGATCTTTTTCTTGCTTGAACTTTATTTCATTAAAAAATGTGTAAAGTTCGAAAATCAGATTGTCGATATTCACTTCAGATTTAGAAAGAGCAAACTGGTTCGCTTCAATTTTAGAAATATCCATGATATCGACAATTAGGTTAACCAGCATTGCGCCATTATGGCATATTATATCTGAATATTTAAGCTGCGAACCTTTATCCAAACCCTCATCTTTAAGCAGCTGAGCAAACCCCATTATACCGTTCATCGGTGTTCTAATTTCGTGGCTCATGTTTGCTAAAAAATTCGATTTTAGCATATCGGCTTCATTGGCAACCCTTTTAGCAGTCAGTAACTCCTTTTTTACCCGCTCAAGCTCATTTGTTTTTTTTGTATAAAACCCGTAAAGCAGGCTATACTCAGATTCGCGACTAGCTATTTTTGTGTTAAGGTCGTCAACCTGTTTTAGCAAATTAACTTGCTTGTCGGCAAATTGCTTTAAGCTGATAGTTAGGCACTTAGAACGTTTTGTTTGAATAAAGAAAGCCACTAGAATACCCATTAACAGAATGGATAGGAAGACTATAAGGGATGATGTAAATAAGTTGAGGGAGCCAACGTTTACCGCAAGTATATTTGCATTAAAATAAATGATTGATAGGTTCATACAATTTACTGATAGTACGCTCATTGCTTTTAGGGGTATGAACAGATTGCTTAAAACTAATTATTGAATTATAGTGCATTCCGCTTACTACTTATAAAGTTATACAAAATATTTAATTTGCAAGCATCAATCAAACAAAATCAGCCAGACAATTAATTAATTATCTGGCTGACAGGCTGTTTTAAAACAAATGATATAAATCAATCATTTTATTTAAAAGAATACTCCTAAGCTAAAAATCCATTGTGGGTTACGCTGGTCGAAAGAATAATTTTTGTTACCAATGTTAATGTTATCACCAAGCTTGCTTAGGTTCCCCTCATACCTTATATCAAGGGTTAGTGTCTTTAAAATATCGAGGCCTACCCCAACCTGGTATCCAAAAACAGCCTTATTGATAGCATTATCAACGGTGCCTGCATCATCATACAGATCGCTCATTTTATCTTTTAGCCCATCTTTTTCGCTCAAAGTAAATGATGCAACAGGCCCTAATCCTATGCGTGCAGGGCCAAATTTCCATCCTACCATAATCGGAATATCGAATTTATTAAATTTTTGACTAGTAAGCGTTTGGGTAATGCTGGAGGCGTCCGATACATCTTGCTCAGAAAAAACGAACTCACCTCTGGACTGAGTGAAAAGCAACTCTGGTTGAATAAATAAACCCACAACCTGAATGCGGCTAAATAAGCCAAAGTGTAAGCCTAACTGAGAATCACCTTGCTCAATAATAAAGTCTTTTGCGCCATCAAGTGTTGGAATGTTTGTAATGGTTGTTTTATCGATAGAAACATTTGATGAGCTAACCCCACCCTTAGCCCCAAATTTAATAAATTGAGCGTTAGTAGTCCCTAGCATAAGTAGGGTTGCGATAATAACTAATGATAATCTCTTCATAGTATGCAGTTTAAGTTGAATAAATAATTATATTTTCGCTGTAAATTTAATATTTTATCATTAAAACAAACATCGTGCCTAAAAAAGTGGGCTAAACATTCGGGCCACAGATTCCTTGAACGTTTGGCGTATGGGGCGACGGTTCCATCGGCTTACATTTACCTTTTTGCTACGCTTTATATCGCGAAGAAACTGGGTCTCTAGTTTTTGCGTTACTTCAGGATCGTAAATCATAGCCATAATCTCGAAATTATCCTCAAAACTTCTGATGTCCATATTTGCTGAACCCACTGAGGCAAAGCTGGTGTCGATCATCAAAATTTTTGAGTGGTTAAACCCATTCTGAAACAGGTACACCTTGATGCCAGCTTTGAGCAATTCGGAAACGTACGACATTGAGCTCCAGTAAACAACGGTAGCATCAGATTTTCCGGGGAGCACTATCCGAACATCAACCCCGCTAAGCGATGCCGTTTTAAGGGCGGTTAAAATGCTCTGATTGGGAACAAAGTAGGGTGTAGAAATATAAATATGCTTCTTTGCGTGGGTTATGGCAGCAAAAAATGCTTGCATTATCGATGCCCAATCGGAATCGGGGCCACTTACCGTAATCTGAACGGGATGAGCTTCGGGTACAGGATGCTCAGGGAAGTATTTGTTGCTATCGGATACAATTTTTTTGCTCACAAAAAACCAATCGACAAAGAATACGAGCTGGAGCACCTTAACCGCTTCGCCCCGAATTCGGAGAACCGTATCGTACCACATTCCTAAAGACTCATCCCCTTTAAGGTACCGGTCGGCTATATTCATACCGCCCATAAACGCCACTTTACCATCGATTACAATAACTTTACGATGATTACGGTAGTTAAACTTACTGGTTAGAAGCGGGAATTTAACCTTCATAAAGGGGTACACCTCTACACCGGCCTCTTTAAGCTCGGTTATAAACTTCTTCGATATTTTCCATGAGCCCACATCGTCGTATATTAGGCGTACTTCAACCCCGGCGCGAGCTTTTTTAATAAGTTTTTCTTTAATGATATTACCAATGTTGTCGCTAGCAATAATATAGAATACCAAATGGATAGATTCTTGCGCTTTATCTATATTGTCAATTATTGCATTAAATGTTTTTTTTCCTGTTTGAAAAATTTCAACCTGATTGTGAATAGTAAGCAATGCCTTACTATTGTTTAGTAGCAGGGTAATTATATTTAAGTTATCTACGATGCTGGGTTCCGTATAAAAAGCGTCGGTTTTTATATCGGATAGCTGGGTTTTGCTTAGAAGTTCAATGTGCTTAAGATCTTTAATCTCTTTACGGTTAAACATCTTTTCCTTTCGATGATTTTGTCCAAAAAAGATGTAGAATATTAGCCCAAGTACAGGCAATAGTATAAGGATAAGCACCCAAATGCTTGTTTTTGCTGGGTCGCGCTTTTCGTGAATTACCATTATGGCTGTTGATAACACAGTAAGTAGATATAGCAATAGTATTATAAAAGCCAGGTATGGAGGTAAAATAGAATTCAGGAAATCTATTAGCATAGCACTTCAACTATAATGCGGTTAAAGTTATAACTATTTTAGAATAATTGTTGGTAAACTCGTAAATATTTACGACCTGCATAATACGGAAACATTGCGGAGTGGCACAATTTGAAAGATTATTCCGATAGAGATTAGCTACTTTAAACTGAGCTTAAAGCCTTTATGCTATGTAAGTATTTGCGTATAATCTGAAAAATAAAAATTACTGTAAAAACCTGTTTAGCTCAGGTAGGATATCAATATTTTTGGGTAATGTAAGGCTAGCAACCGTTTCTTGAGAGAAATTCCCCAAGAAGCTGACACAAACAAGGGCTTTATGGTTTGAAACGATTACAACCATTTCTGAATAGTTTTCGCCCTCTGAACTTAGGGTTTTAACAATAACTTGTTCATGCCCATTATCCATTGTGGCTATACTACGAAAGTTTATCTCGTTTAGCTGCGAGGCTATATCTTCACGTAGCTTTTGTTCTTTCGGTTTGGAATCAAGGGGAGCAATCAGAAATAAAACCTTTTGGGTGTTGCTTAGCAAGCTTGCGAGGCTATCATTTCCAGGTTGCGCTTTATCTAATAATAATGCAGCCATGGCAGGTGGAACTGATATTATCCTCCCTACCTCTTGTTCTTGATAGCTCTTTAAAACATCGGACGAGCTTTTCGACGAATTGGAATCGCCTTTGTTTACACAGCTACTTACCAAGAGTAATGCTAGTGTAAAGGCGATAGCTTGAATTAAAGTTTTAATCATAGTAATATAGATTAGTTTAGCTCTCTACCTGATAGCCTTTTCCATAAAATCTTTCTTGTTAACCATGTATCTAACGTGAGTTCCTACCCCAATTTGCCCCATTTCATCGGCAGCAAACACTTCAAAGGTAAGCTTTCTCCCCTCAATCTGAACTAAGGTTGCTTTACACTCAATCTTCATGCCAACGGGTGTTGCCTTTAGATGCCTGATATCAATCCTTGTACCTACTGTAGCTTCACCATCTGGCAAACCATCCATTACGGCACACATAGCGGCATTTTCAACAAAAGCAACCATTGCTGGGGTTGCTAGAACTGGTAACGTTCCTGATTTATGGGATATGGCTGTATGCTCAAGTTTAACGACTAACGATAATGTGTGACTTAATCCAACGCTTAAGTTGTTTTCCATGGCTGAAGTATTTATAGAGTTAACCTTTTACTATTGATTGAATAATAGCAAATTACGCTTACGAATAATCTATGTATTCTGTTTTTCCAAATAAGATTAAAGGTATTTATTTAAAGACCTAAATTACTTTTGCTTACCTGTTTTTTCTAATCACGAGCGAAGAGATTCTATCCATTCGATCGAAAGCTGTTTTATTGCCCAGAATAATGCTGAGCATTAGATTTATGCTACATCCTGTGAAGATGGCAAGCATAATCATTATCTGGTAGCGTATGGCGGTGGCAGGTGAGCTCCCTCCTAAAATTTGCCCTGTCATCATACCCGGAAGCGATATTAAGCCCATAACCGAGGTGTTGGCAATCATTGGATTAAGCGCTTTCCGTAGGGCTCGTACTATAAACGGATTAACGGCCTGTTTTTTACTGCTTCCATTTATTAGAAGAAAATAGTACAGGTTTTGATTTGTGGTTAACCCTTCAAAATAGGCATTTAGTCCTACGATATTGTGATTCATTGCGTTACCAAGTATCATTCCGGATATGGGAATAAAATATTGCGATTCGAATACGTAGGGCAAGTTGATTATTACCCCCAAAAAGAATGCATCAATAACCACTATGCTTGTAACCGCCGAAATAATTAGCGGAAGCGCAAGCATTTTGGGGTTAAGGTTACTTCGCTTAAGCGTTGTAAAAACGCCCACTAGTATCATTACTACTACCCATGCAGAGTTTAGGTAGGGGTTATTTTTTTCAAAAATGTATTCTAGGTATAGCGCCACGGCCGAAAGCTGAATTACCATACGGGCTACTGCAATAAGGGTTGCCTTGGTAAGCCCCACACGAAAATACCAAAACCCTGCAATGGGGATTGTTAGCGCAATAAAGCTGAGGCAAAGATTTAGTATTGAAATATCCTGAATTGCATTCATAGTCGTATTACTTGCTCACATCTTTTCTCCCACTCGGGATTATGTGAAGTTGATACCATGGTAATTTTTGGGTTAGACCAAATAAGGTTCATTAACTTTTCAGCCGAATTCTTATCGAGAGCCGATGTTGGTTCATCGAGCAGTAAAATGGGCCGTTGTAGCGATAGAATAAGCGAAACAAGTATTCGTTGCTTCTCCCCACCGCTAACAGCAGCAAAAGGCTGTTCAATAATACTAGGTTGCAGCAAGAGCTTTTCGAGATACGGAATGGATAGCTTGTAATCAATGTGTAGCAGCTGAGCTAGCTCTACCCCATTGTTTACCATTAAATCGATTCCTTGCGGTAGGTAAGCAATTTGCTGGCGAAGTGCTCGTGCTGTTTGGCCATTAAAAATCTGGTTATTAAAGGTTATGCTGCCTTTATCTGGTGCCGCTATACCGGCAAGTATGCGTAGTAATGTGGTTTTGCCCTTGCCCGAAGCGCCTGTAATGGTAACCTTTTGTCCCTTTTGAGCAACAAAATTAAGGTTTTCGAAAATTATGCGCTCATCGAAATATTTTGCAAGGTTATTTACCTCTATTTCAAACATAGCTATTTTAACTAACTTTAAAACTACCTCTATACAGTAGTAATATTGATGATTTGTATTTGCTGCAAAAATAGCGGATATATTTGATAATATAGGCTATGAAATAAAAAAGCGCCTCGAAATAAATTCCGAAACGCCTTGTTAGAATGGTTTAACCCCAATTATTCATATGTCTATTTATTTATTTTCAAAGGAACACATGGAACATTCATGGAGTAGTCATTCTCCTGAGTGTTAACGTTGTTAACATGAATGTTTCATTCGAATAATTGGGGTCTCTAACAGCGACTAAGCCTCACAACCAATTCTGTTGCCCAAAATGGGCTCGACTATGTGGGGGTAACCCGCATTTGCATTCATCTTTTACAAATTTGATGAATAATGCGGGTTAATACACTACAGAATTGTTTTATCAATAAACTTTGAATTCATAAGCCTTGCTACGGCCATGTACGAAGGCGAGAACCGCACCTTATCGCCCACTTTATATCGACATTGCTTCCGTTTATCAACGGGGCCTAAATCGTAAACACTCATATCGGAAGTGGTTCCAGCAAAACGTATCTCCTTATCCTTTGGAGTAAGTTCATGTACATCAACATCGAGGATTCCAAAGTCGAGAATAGCCCTGTAGCTATGGTCTCGGTCAACGTCTTCGGCCGTTTGGCCAATATTGCCTTCGCTAATAATTCCATCGGGGCTTGTTTCTTTAAGCTCAAGTTCAATAACATTTCCCAAATACTCGAAAGCCTCGGTTGATAGGTCGAGAAAAACTTCGCCATCTAATGGCGATATACCCAAAAAGGCGGTTTCGCCAACACGTAAATGGTTTATATTTTTCGGCATTGTCGATTTACCCATCAAGGGCAAAGTAATGGAGCTGCCCCCTGATATTATGGGAAGATTCGTGTTGAACTTAGCATCGATTAGCTGTTTGTAAAGTGACATTTGCACCAGCTTATCGTAGGTTGGCTGAATTCCGTACATGCAGCCTAAGTTTGTGCCTATCCCCTCGATTACTATGTTTTCTAGGTCGAACACCCTCTTATAAAACTCAATAACCTTTTCGCGTAGAATCCCCTCACGCAGTTCCCCTAGTTCAATCATAATGATTACCCTATGCTTTTTTCCTTGTCGTCCTGCTTCGGCATTAAGCGCTTCGATGGTTTGAAAAGATGTATTTAATGAGATATCGGCATAGCTAACAAGCGGTTCAATGATATCCATTGCTGGAGGTTTTACGTACATGGTTACGATATCGGGATTAATCTCTTTAATAATTCGAAGGCCCGATATACGCGAATCGCCAACGCTATGCAACCCCTTTACAACTGGGTGAAAAAGAAGTTTCTCTAGAAATTCCTGATGACCCGACAGCACTTTTACCACAAGGCTCCAAGTAACATTATGCTTATCAAGGTACTTATTTAATTTTTCGACATTTTCAATAATGTCATCCGATTTTACTACTAATTCGGCCATTTTTACTTGTTTTTAGTGAAACGCATTTCGGCGTATTTATTTGTAAAACCTGCGCGTTCGTAAAGGTTTTTGGCCGGATTATCGTACTCAACATGAAGCTTAATATCACCATCAACCCTGTTGATGACTTCCTCTATAAGCCGTTTACCAATACCTTTACCACGCATATCGGCATCAACGGCAATGTAAACAAGTACATTTTCTGGAATAAACCCCTGCATACCAGTTTTATTCATTATTACTATTCCCGCTAAACGACCATCGACGTACCCTGCAAGTACAAATCCTCCTGTACCCCCATTTATTTTGAAAGCATAATCGAGGCATTTGCCAATAGAAACCTTATCGTCGCGAAAACGGTCTAGGTGCGCATATAAAAAATTAATAATATCGTCTCGGGAAATGTCTGTTAATTCTTGCTCGTTGTTAATTTGCCTTACTTTTAACATATAATCTTTTTTGGTTAAACAATCGCTGTTTTTTAACCCCAATTATGCATTCAAATAATTACTGTCTGCGACAGCGACTAAGCCTCACAACCCATTTTGTTACCCAAAATTGGGTTCGACTAGGTCGGGGTAACCCGCATTCGCATTCATCTTTTACAAATTTGATGAATAATGCGGGTTAAGTAGTAGAATATTACTTCATGGGTATGTAAAACAGCCATTGTACACGAATTTATGCAAATTTACAAAAAATACAAAAGCAATCAAAATGCCCTTTCTATTAATACCCCTGTGTTTCCATATCGTTTGGGCTTAAGAGATGTTAGATTTTATTAGTTTTGTGATGATATGTAGGTTTAGGTTGATGTTGATATAAAAATCATAATAAAAGTTAAAATATTTATGAAAGCTGCCTCGATAAAACAGATTAAAACCGAATTGGAGCTTATGCACCCCACCGATTTAGTTGCTGCTTGTATAAGATTAGCGAAGTTTAGGCTAGAAAATAAGGAGCTGCTTACGTACCTTTTGTTCGAATCGCAGGACGAGCAGAGCTACGTGCGGAAATCGAAAGAAACGATAAAGAGCGAGTTCTCCACCCTGAATAAGAGCCGCACCTATCTGGCAAAAAAGACTATCCGAAAGGCATTGCGAACCACAAACAAGCTGATTAAGTACTCGGGTAAAAAGCAAACAGAAATCGAATTACTGATATGTTTCTGCAATCAGCTTAGGCGTACCGGTTTACCCATAAAATTGAATACTGTAATTGGTAACATGTACTTTAGGCAGCACCAGAAAATTATGAAAATATACAACTCCCTTCATCCTGATTTGCAATTTGATTATACCGTTGATATTGAGATGTTAAGGTGATGGCTGTTGGTGGATTGGGTTTTGCGATACCCATTCGAGTTCGACCTCTACTTACTCCTTACTCCTCACTCCTCACTCCTTACTCCTTACTCCTTACCACTAATTACTTAAAAACTAAAACCTCGTTTTCCCTGGTCGATTGGGATTTTGTGAGCGTTTCAACTTTTCGTATTTCTCCTTACGTTTTTTAGGTCCACCTAGATTAACCTTCTTGTTCTTTGCCTTTTTCTCGTGAAAAGCAGCACCCTCGCCTCCTTTTATTTTCTTTTTAGGAACAGCAAGGTACTCCTTATCGCCTAAATTAGGGGCTAACTCCTCTTCAGTAAGCACATTGGATATTACTAGGTTCTCTGGCAAAGGGGCAATGGGAATTTCTTTAGATATAAGTTTTTCTATTTCAAGCTTATACTCCTGTTCTGCCTCGACAACCAATGATATGGCTGCGCCATGCTTATTGGCCCGTCCCGTACGACCAATTCGATGAAGATAATCGCCTGCCACATCGGGCATATCAAAGTTAATTACGTGGCTAACATTGGAAATATCCATACCTCGAGCTACGATATCGGTGGCAATTAGAATTCGATGAGCTCCCTCTTCGAACTGTTTTAATGCAGAAAGACGAGTGTTATGGGCTTTGTTTGAATGGATTACGCTTATATCATCGGGAAGTTTACCCGTTATCAATTCAAAAAGGCGGTCGGCAACCCTTTTTGATTTCACAAACACCATCACCTTGCTAAGGTTTTGGTTTTCTGATAGAAGCAGTTCTAACAGGTTTACCTTAGTATTAAAATTTGGTATATGATACGCTGTCTGCTGAATTTTAGCAATGGGCGTTCCGTGCGGATGGATTCTAATTTTTATGGGGTCGTAAACTATTTCGGATACCAATTTTTCGAGCTCGGGGCTAAGCGTAGCCGAAAACATAAGGTTCTGACGTTTTGCCGATAACATTTCGAGCACATTAACCAGCTGTTGTCTTAGCCCCATGCTAAGCATCTCGTCAACCTCATCGATTACCACTTTTTTTACCGATTTTAGCCTGAGTACGCCTGTAAAAGCTAGGTCTATTAGTCTGCCTGGTGTAGCCACAAGTATGTCGAGCCCATTGTACACCATCTGTTTTTGGGTATTAATATTAGTATCGCCATAAACCCCTGCCGACCGAATACCATAGTACTTGGTTAACTTTTTTATTTCGTTCACAATTTGAACCACCAGCACCCTTGTGGGTGCTAATATTAAAATGCGGAAATCTCTTTGCTCGGAATAGGTAAGCGAATTAAGCAATGGCAATAGGTATGCAAATGTTTTGCCAGTGCCGGTTTGGGCAATACCAATTACATTTTTACCCGATTTTACTGCGGGGAAAGCCCTTTGCTGAATTGGGGTTGGGTATAAATAATCTAAATCGTTTAGAGCTTGTAAGTATGGTCTTTTCAGGCCTAGTTCTTCAAATGTCACAGTTCTGGTGTTTACATGTTTGTAGTAATACGAAGCAATATAACCCAATTATTCATTCATCCTTAACAAAAAAGATGACTAATGCGGGATAATAAAAGCAGGAATCTATGAATGGTTTACCTTTTCTTTTTCTTCCTCTTTTTCTTTGTTTGCTCAAAAGCTTTGTGCTCCTTAATCAACGATTGCCAATCGTGCGAAGATGCTTCAGAAAAATCGATGGTTGCCTCGTAATCTGTCTTACTTATTGGTAGTACTGCTATTGGGGCATTTAAAAAGTACTCGATTTGTTTAAGTATTGGTTTTTCCTCAATGCTGCAAAACGATACTGCCTTTCCGCGTTGGGTAGCCCTTCCTGTCCGGCCTACCCTATGCACATAGTTTTGGGCTATTTCGGGCAAATCGTAGTTAACCACAAACTCTACATTGGGTATATCGATGCCCCTTGCACTAACATCGGTAGCTATTAGTATTCTATTCTGCCCGCTTTTAAATCTATCTAAAATGTTAGAACGCTCCTCTTGGGTTTTGCTACCATGCATGGTTTGAGACGTAATTTCGACCCTTTCGAGAGCCTTGGCAACCCGTTCGGCACGAACTTTAGTACGGACAAAAACCAGTATTTTGCTAGTGGGATTCTCCTTAACTAGATTTTCGAGAAAAAAACGCTTATCGTCCATTTCGATAAAAGCCACCGAATGGTCGATATTTTTTGAAATGGGGTCTTTGGGTGATATTTGTATTCGGACTGCATGGTTAACTAAACCATAGGCTAAATCCTTGATATGCGTGTTAATTGTAGCAGAAAAGAACAGCGTTTGCCTATGACGCGGAATGCGCCTAATGAGCTGCTCCATATCGTTAATAAAGCCTAGCTCAAGCATATGGTCGGCCTCATCAATAATAAGCATTGAAACATTTGAAAATTTAAGGTAACCCTGACTAGCCAAATCGAACATACGACCCGGCGTAGCGACTAGCACATCGGCACCTTTTTTAAGTAACCCTATTTGTGTATCTTGCTCAACACCACCATAAATCCCAACAATGTGTAGGTTGGTGCCCTTTGCTAAATCTTTAAACACATTGGCTACCTGTATGGCCAGCTCGTGTGTTGGCACCATTACCAAGCATTGGGTTGTATATGGCTCGCAAGGGATTCGTTTGGTTACCAGCAGCTGTATGGTGGGTATTGCGAATGCTCCGGTTTTTCCCGTCCCGGTTTGGGCAATAGCAAGCAAATCCTGCCCCTTAAGCGTAGGTGGAATGGCTTTATACTGAATATCGGTAGGCCGCTTGTAACCAAGCGATTGTAGATTTGCCTTAAGTGCTGGAATAAAGTTGTACTGCTCGAACCTCATATGGATATAGTGTCTTGTTAATTAGCCCCAATTACTCATTCGAATAATTGCTGTATCCGACAGCGACTATGTTTCATAGCCCATTATGTTGCCCAAATTGGGGCTCGACTATGTCGGGGTAATCCGCATTTGTATTCATCTTTTACAAAATTGATGAATAATGCGGGTTAGTCTGCAAAGGTACGAA
>Ga0265295_1003285_pt1 | contig 23878 bp, 28 predicted proteins | sample Munlansysbiofilm_FD_192503 | JGI IMG/M metagenome (GOLD analysis project Ga0265295, IMG submission 192503) | Leachate microbial communities from a municipal landfill in Southern Ontario, Canada - Methane capture system biofilm | ecosystem: Engineered > Solid waste > Landfill > Unclassified ...
CGCCAAGGCAAGGGGCCGCACACTCCCGATTCCCGTTCATCTCCTCGGCGGCGCATGTCGTGTCGGCCCGCTGGGTCGGACCTGACTCGCCCCTGCCTGGCTCGTGAAAACACGCCTCGCGTCCGCCCCGGCTTCGCCGGTGTTCAGAAAGGCGGAGAGACGGAAGCCTCTTGGCCTTTCCATGAACCCCCGAAGGGGGGCGGGCCCTCGGGTATTTTCACGCCAAGGCAAGGGGCCGCACACTCCCGATTTCCGTTCATCTCCTCGGCGGCGCATGTCGTGTCGGCCCGCTGGGCCGGACCTGACTCGCCCCTGCCTGGCTCGTGAAAACACGCCTCGCGTCCGCCCCGGCTTCGCCGGATTTGAGAAAGGCGGGGAGAGAGTCTCTCTGGTCTTTCTGTGAACCGGCGAAGCCGGGCTGGTGTGGCGCGGGATTTCGCGGGGCGAGCGCGCCGAAGGTGCGCGACGGACCCGCGAAATCCCGCGCCACTACATGGTCCAGGGCCGCGCCCTGGCGCGGGGTCTGGGGGCGCGCAGCCCCCGGTTGTGCCCATTGCGCCCGGATCATGACTGGTCCCCGGTGCGGGCCCAGGCCAGGAGGGTGCTGGCGTTGGGTGTTTGGGGCGCGGGCTGGTCGGTCCAGCGGGCCTGGGAGATCCAGGACGCGGGGTTGGGGATGAAGCGTCCCTGTTCGCGGGCCCACTGGGGGGAGGCGGACTGGGCGGCGAGTGCGGCCAGGAGCCGGTCCAGGGGCGGGGTGTCGACGGCGCGCCAGGCGGCGAGGGCGGCCTTGCGGTTGGTCTTTTTGGGATAGGCGGCCCAGAAGCGCTCGAAGTCCCGGAGCTGTGCTTGGTCATTCTCGCTTGGGTTTGTAGATGGGCGGGGCGCGGGCGCGGCGGTGGCGCGGGGCTGGTGCGCGGCCGGCGGGGTCTGCTGGTAACGCGGCCAGTTCACGAGGGAAACGACGGTGTACTGGTTGGTGGACCGGCGGGCGATCATGCCGAGTTTTTCGGCCAGGCCCAGGAGCGAGCGGACCTCGGCCTGGGTCAGGCCGGTGTCCTGGGCGGCGTTGCGGCGGGTGAGCACGAACTGGCCGGGTTCGAGGTCCACGGCCTGTCGGCCGACCACGACCTGGTGGGGCTTGTGCGAAGCCTTGAGCAGACAGTAGGTCCAGAGCCGCCAGAGTTTGGGATCGCGCCAGGCTTCCGAGGACAGGGACCGACGCCAGAGCTGGACGTAACCGCGATGCATGGGGGGAACCTCCGGGAGGAAGTATTAGTCAAATGACAATCATGCCGTCAAGGAAAATTGTCCGAAAGCTTTAGACAAACGGCAATTTTATGATACAGACTGGAAAAAAGAGCGGAGGTGTCGATGGGCTTTTCCGAAGACCTGCGCAAGGCGCTCCTGGAGCGGATCGGCGGCGGCTCGCCGTTCGCCAACAAGAAGCAGATGGCCGACGCCCTGAGCCTGGACCCCTCGCAGCTCGGGCGGTTCCTGAAGGGCGAGCGGGGGCTGACCGTGGAGTCGCTGGGCCGGGTGCTGGACGGCCTGGGGGTGCGGCTCGTGTTTCCCGAGCAGGGGGCCGAGACGGCGCGGGACGTCTGTTTTGTGTCGGCTGACAAAGCCACGGCCGTGGAGGGTCTGCCGGGGCCCAGGCCGGAGGACTATCTGGCGGTGCCGCTGGCGGCCTCGCCGGTGGCGGCCGGGCCGGGGCTCATCCCGGAGGACCGGGTGGAGGGCTGGGTGCTCGTCTGGCGCGGGCACGAGTCCGTGCGCCATCGTTCGAATCTGGTGGCCGTGCAGGTGGGTCCGCGCGAGATGTCCATGGTCCCGGCCCTGCATCCCGGGGACATCGTGCTCGTGGACCGCTCGGACCGTTCGCCCGAGCCCGCCGGGCGGATCATGCTCGTGACCGAGCCCGGCGAGTCCGGCGGGGCCATGATCAAGCGCGTGGCGGTCAAGCGCCTGGACGACGATCTGGAGCTGGTCTTCTACTCCGACAACTCCCGCGACTTCCCGCCCATGACCTACCGTCTGGTCCGGGACTATGACGGCGACCTGAACCGGGCCATCGCGGGCCGCGTCATCTGGGCCTGGAGCGACATGACGAGGAAATGACTGAGGTTTTATTGCATCTAAAGCTTGTTTTATATATTATAACAATAATAAGGTGAAGGTGAGAAAACTTATTGATCGCAAATACGAACCTTGGAGATTGTTTGCATGTCACATAATGACTCCTTTCATGCAGACGCCTTTGAATCTGGCACGCTGATAAAATTGGATATTTTTTATGAGTATCTCCGGCAGTGTATCCCAGTATTTATCAAAATGGCTCAGACTGTTACATTTAATTATTTTGATTTTTTTTGTGGTCCTGGGCTTGATGGGGCGGGGAAAAAAGGAAGTCCATTGCTTGCGTTAGATGCGGTTAACGAATATTGTCATTCTTTTAATTCTTTAAATACAGAATTCAATTTATATTATAGTGACGAGAACAAGGAGAAAATAGAAAATTTGCACACCAATGTTAGTAAATATAAAAATATTGAGAATGTATCATTTGATATAAAATGTGGATGCTTTTGTGATGAGTTCGAAAAGAAATATAGTTTAATGACAAGAGGTGGCGCTGCCAATTTTATTTTCATTGATCCGTTTGGATTTGAAGTAGATATAAGTATGTTCTTGCGAATATCAAAATTATGTTATACAGATTTTATTATGTTTATCCCGTCTTCATTTGCAAATAGATTTAAAGATCATTCAACAATTAAAAAATATCTTCCAGGATTAAATCTAGATAGCATCCGTGACTCTGATTTTGTTCATACTCATATTTGTGAATACTATCGATCAATTGTGGCTTCAAAAAATATTAATTGCTACTTGACTCAATTTTCAATCAAAAAGGGATCCAACGTCTACGGTCTCATATTTGGAACTGGGAGTATATTGGGGTTAGAAAAATTTCTAAATATTTGTTGGCAGAAAGATCCGAAATCAGGTGAAGCAAATTTTGATATGTATGGAAATATTCCAATGAATGGTCAGTTATTTCTTCTTGATGATTTTTATTCAAAAAAATGATGAATTTTAAGTGTGATCTTGAAAGAAAAATATTAAATAAAGAATTAAAAACAAATAAAGAAGTGTACGAGTACACGCTCTTTAATGGTTTTTTGCCACGCCATTCGCGTGAGATTATAAATAAGATGGTAAAGAATAAACAACTTGAGTATACAGTCGTATTGAGCTATAAATCAATAGTTAAAGATAAAAAAATCGAATCATTAAAGAGAAAAGTAAAATGATAAAATCTAAAATTGAATGGACTGAGAGTACGTGGAATCCAATAACTGGATGTACAAAGGTAAGTCCTGGTTGTCTGCATTGCTATGCCGAGCGAATGGCATATCGACTTCAATCTATGGGTAATAAAAACTATGTCAATGGATTTAACCTTTCTATCCATGAGCATTTATTAAATGTGCCGTTACAATGGAAGAAGCCTAAGATAATTTTTGTAAACTCAATGAGTGATTTATTCCATGCCGATGTTTCAGCAGATTTTATTTCTCGAGTATTCAGGGTTATGAATTTTGCAAAACAGCATATTTTTCAAGTATTAACAAAAAGGTCTGAACGGTTGCTTGAGCTGGCTCCGTATTTACCTTGGTCTGATAATATTTGGATGGGAGTCAGTGTTGAGAATATGGATTATGCCCATCGAATAGAGCATCTGTCTTTGACTGCTGCTAAGGTGAAATTTCTTTCACTTGAGCCCTTGCTTGGACCCCTGCCAAACTTACCGCTTGAAGAAATCGATTGGGTCATTGTCGGTGGAGAGTCTGGGCCGGGGGCACGGCCAATGGAAGAGGCGTGGGTGAGAGATATTCGAGATCAGTGTCGCCGACACGACGTGGCTTTTTTCTTCAAGCAATGGGGAGGGACAAATAAAAAGAAGGCGGGCCGCAAGCTGGAGGGGAGAGTGTGGAGCGAAATGCCCGCGACCCCGGGCCAAGAGGCATGTCTTCTTCATCCACGTTGATTTAATGGTGGTTTTTTTAGGTGCTGCTCACTCAGGAGTCTCCAGAAAGGCGGAAAGGCGCTGTCCCTCTTCGGTTTTCTATAACCCGGCGAAGCCGGTCTATGAACCCCCGAAGGGGGCGGCGAAGGCGGGAGGGATCGATGCTGAGCGGAGAATTGCTGGTGCTTCACGCGGGCAGTCTGAGCGCGCCGCTGGAGCGTTTGTGCGCGGAGTTCGAGGCCCTGCACCCGGGCCTGCGCGTCCGCCGGGTGGCCGGGGGCAGCGCGGCCCTGGCCCGGGACATCGCCTCGGGCCGGGCGGTCGCGGACCTGTTCCTTTCGGCCGACATCGAGGTCGTCGAGCAGGTTCTGGTCCCGGAGCACGCGGAACGCGCCGAGCCCTTCGCGGGGAACGAGATGGTGCTCTGCCACACGGACGCGAGCCGCCACGCCGACCGCATCGGCCCGGACGACTGGTTCCGCGTCCTGCCGGAGCCCGGCGTGGCCTGGGGCCATTCCGACCCCGACCTGGACCCTTGCGGCTACCGCGCCCTGATGGTCCTCCAGCTCGCCGAAATCTTCCACGACGAGCCCGGTTTGGCCGCGCGGCTTCTGGCCTCCCGGCGGCCGGAGAACGTCCTGCCCCGGGCCTCGGACCTCGTTGTCCGGCTTCTGGACGGCAGCCTGGACTACGCCTGGGAGTACCGTTCCGTGGCCGTCCAGCGCGGGCTCCGTTTCGTGGCCCTGGACCCGCGCGTGAACCTGGGCGATCCCCGGCTGAACGAGGTCTACGCCCAGGCCGTGGTCCGCACCGCCGGGGCCCGGCCCGGGGAAACCATCGAACGCCGGGGCGCGGCCTGCGTCTACGCCCTGGCCCTCTGCAGACGCGCCCCCAATCCCGCCGCCGCCCGGGCCTTCATCCCCCACCTCCGCCCCCCCTTCGGGGGATTATAGAAAGGCGATAAGGCGCTGTCCCTCTTTGGTTTTCTATAAACCGGCGAAGCCGCCCCCTTCGGGGGTTTTCAGAAAGGCGAAATGCCGAGAGTCTCTTTGTCTCTCCGTAGACCGGCGAAGCCGCCCCCTTCGGGGGTTTTCAGAAAGGCGGAAAGGCGCTGTCCCTCTTCGGTTTTTTATGAACCCCCGAAGGGGGGGAGGTGGAGGGTGAAGACGGCGCCGTTGTCCGAGGTCCAGGAGAGCGCGCCGCCGAGCTGGTCGGCCAGTCCGGTGACGAGGCGCATGCCGAGGCTGGAGCCCTGGAGGGGATCGAAGCCCTGGGGCAGTCCGGGGCCCTCGTCGGCCACGCGCAGGGCGAGCCCGTCGTCCGCGTGGATCAGGGAGACGTCCAGGCGGCCGGGGCGGTCGGGCGGCAGGCCGTATTTGCAGGCGTTGGTCAGCAGCTCGTTGAGCAGCAGGGCGAAGGGCACGGCCTGGTCCAGGGGCAGGCGGGCCGGGACGATGTCGACCGAGAGCTGGACGCCTCCGGGCGGGGCCGAGGCCCGGATCACGGCCTGGGCCAGGCGGGGCACGTAGACGGCCAGGTCCACGCCGCCGAGGTCGTCGGATTCGTAGAGCAGTTCGTGGACCAGGGCCATGGCCCGGATGCGGTTCTCCATGCGGGCGGCGAAGTCCGGGCCGGGCTCGCCGCCTTTATGCATGGCCTGGAGCCGCACCAGGGAGAGGATGAGCTGGAGGTTGTTCTTGACCCGGTGGTGGATCTCGCGCAGGAGGGTTTCCTTTTCGCGCAGGGAGCGGGTCATGGTCTCGGCGGTTTCGACCCGCTCGAGTTCGCGCTGCTGCAGGCTTTCGGCCATGCGGTCCAGGGCCTGGGCCACCTCGCCGATGTCCGAGGAATCGGGGGGCAGGCCGGTGCGGGCGGAGAGGTCGCCCTCGCGGATGCGCGCGGCGGCCGAGGTGATGGCCTGGAGCCTGCCGCCGAGGACGGTTTCGGCCAGGAACCAGGCCCAGAACAGGGTCAGGACGGTGACCATGACGAGTAGGGTCACGTTGCGGGCGAGCGCGGAGCGGGCCACGGCGGCCAGGGGGCTTTCGGGCATGCCGAGCACCAGGGTCATGTAGGGGTCGTCCCGGGGGGCGAGGCGCAGTTTCTTGTAGGCGTAGAGCCGGGGCAGGTCGTCCTGGTCGCTCAGGAAGAGGATGTCGGCGTCGGGCCCGGCGGTGATGGCCGCCATGTTTTCGGGCTTGATCACCCCGCCCAGGGGGCTGTCGGCCTGGGCGGGATAGCGGTAGAGCCGCCGCCCGGCGCGGTCCACGATGCCGAGCATGGAGTTCGGGGGCAGGCGCAGCTTGTGCGCCAGGGGCGCGTAGGAGGAGAGGCGGAGGGAGGCCACGAGCACGCCGGAGACGTTCCCGTCGGCGTCGAGCAGGGCCTGGGTGAAGGGGAAGGAGGGTTCGCCGGTGGTCCGGCTGACGATGTACTCCCCGGTGGCGAAGCCGCGCGCGGCCAGGGCCGAGCGGAAGTAGTCGCGGTCCGCGATGTTCACGCCCGCGGCGTCCAGGGCGGTGGAGGCCAGATCGCCCCGGGCGTCCACCAGGAGGAGGTTCGCATATTGCGGGTTCTGGTCCAGGATGCTCTTGAGCACGGCGGCGCAGGCCGGGCCGCCCCCGCGCACTTCGGGCACCACGGCCAGGGTGGCGAGCATCTGGCGGGTGTTCTCGGTGATGCGTTCCTGGATCTGGGCCAGGGCCGCCACGGTGCGGCGGGCGTCCTGGACCCGCTCTTCCTGGAGGTGGCGGGCGTGTTCCGCCCCGGCCCAGAGGAGCAGGCCCAGGGCCGGGAGCATGGCTCCGAGGACCACGGTGAACAAGGCCGCCCGGATGGAGCTGAGGCGGGGCGTCCGCATGGGGACTCCTGGCCGAAGGTTTGGAAGGGACAACGCCTTCGGTGGAAACCTACTCCTGGTTCGGCGCAAGGGCAACGCGGGGGGCCAAAAAATAAAAACCTCCCGCGCGGTGGCGGAAAGGCTGGAATCAGAGGGGAACGAGGGCCAGGATTTTTTCGTACCAGGCGCGGAAGTGGGGGCATTCCCGCGTCATGGCGTCCAGTCCGACGCGTTCGGCGGCAAGCGGACCGTGGCGGGTCTTGCGGTATCGGGGGGCGAGGTCGTTCAGCCGGGCCGAGGGGTGGGTCTGTTCGCCGCCGTTGATCTCTTCCGGCGTCGCGAATCCTTCGCGGGCATGCTGCAGGGCGGCGAGGCTTTCCGCCCAGCCCTCCTCGGTCCCCGCCAGCTTCTCCACGTCGGAGAAGAGCAGGGCCTCGAACTCATGGGGCTGGATGTGCGGGATCACGCGCTCCGGGCGGCAGTCTTTCCCCCCAATGGCGACCAGTTCGCGGTGCATGGCGGATTCCAGGGCCGCCAGCCTGTCGGCCAGGACGGTTTTCCGCATGGCCGCCGCGTAATCCGGGAAGTCGTTGCGCAGGGCGTAGAGGTCGATGAAGGTGGTCAGGAAGGCGTTCGTGTCCTGGCGAAGGAGGTTGCGGGCATTTTGTTTCAGCCGGTCGAAGGTGACGTCGCCGCCCTTTGAGTTGGCCGAGGTTTTCATGAGCATGGGGTGGAGGTAGATGCCCTTTTCGGCCAGGGGCGGGACGAGGAGCCTTTTGAGAAAGGTTTCCTCGGTCTGGCCCTCGGCCAGTACGCATACGCGGACCTGACCGGCCATCACCCGGGCCTACCGCCGAACACGTTCTGCTTCCAGAGGTCACCCAGGGCGTAGTCTTCCAGCCAATCCTTGAGGCTTGCCGCGTCCAGCCGCCGGAAGGTGCTGGCGTCGTCCTCGCGGTCCACCACCACCACGTCCTCGGGCTCCAGGGTGTTCAGCAGTTCCACGGACTGGGTGGAGACGATGATCTGCTTCTGTTCCGCGGCCTGCTTGAGCATGTCGCTCAGAAGGTTGATGGCGTAGGGATGCAGGCCCAGCTCGGGCTCGTCGATGAGCACGAGGTCGGGCAGGAGTTCCGGCGGCTGCAGAAGGAGCGTGGCCAGACAGATGAAGCGCAGGGTGCCGTCGGACAGGGCGAAGGCCTTCAGGGGGGTGTCCGGGTCGCCGCGTTCAGTCCACTCCAGCTCGATGGTGTCACTTGGTTTGGCGCGGAATACGAAATCGCCGAAGAACGGGGCCGCCAGTCGGATCGTTTCCACGATGCGCCTGTGGGTCGGGCCGTGCTCCAGGTTCAACATGCGCAGGTATGCCGCCAAGTTGGCGGCGTCCGGCTTGAGCACCAGGGTGTCGTCCTGGCCGTGAAGTTGTTTGATTGTGGAGGTCTCGCCGGTGTCGAGGAAATGGTAGACTCGGAAAGAAGGGAGCGAGACAAAGAGTGATTGGGGTGATTCGTCTAATTCGGATTCGTCGTGTGTTTTCCCAAGGAGATAACTGGCGTCAGGACGTTCGCTTCCATTTTGATAGAGTATTTCTTCTACCGCGAAGACCAGTCGATTGTCCGCAGTGGCCGTCAGGATAAAGCGATAATCGTCTGAGCCGAAAAGAAATTCAGCAAAGAGTTGTCTTGTCTTTTTTCTGCCATAATGCAACAGAGCATCCGGCCCGCCCTGTTTTGCCACGAAGAATTGAAAATTCTTTCTTCGCATCGCCGCCAGCATTTTAAACAGCCCGATGAAGTTGCTCTTGCCCGCGCCGTTGGCTCCGATGAGCACGTTCAGGTTGCGCAGTTCGAAGCCCTCCAGGCTTTTTATGGACTTGAAGCCGCGCACGGTGAGTTTTGTGAGCCGGGCCATGGGATTCCTTCGCTGTCGGTGGTTGCGGGGCCTCGGGCGGCCTCCCGCGATTTCTTCCCTTTAGCCCGCCGGGCCGGGCCAGGGCAAGCCCCGCGCCGGACAGGATCGAGCGCCGGGCGGTTTTCGGCCGGAAGCGGAAAAAACAGGATGCGGTCCCGTCGCCATGTGGCCGGACGATTTCCGGCGTTCCGGCTAGTCCGGTCCGAAAGCGGGGCGTGGCCCCGAAGGAGGACCGACATGCTGGCCGAGATCATCCGTCTGGAGGAGTCCGGGGAGGCCACCCTGGGGGTGCTGCGCGTCGACGGACGCCTGTTCTGCCTGACCCTGGAGCTGCCCGACCGGGGCAACGCCCCCGACGTCTCGCGCATCCCCGAGGGTCGCTACCGGTGCGCGCCCGTGGATTCCCCGCGCTTCGGCCGGGCCATCGAGGTGCGCGACGTGCCGGGCCGCAGCCACATTCTCTTCCATCCCGGCAACACCGCCGCCGACACCCGGGGCTGCATCCTGCCCGGAACCCGCCCCGGCCGCATGGACGGCCGCCGCGCCGTGCTGGAGAGCGCGTCCGCCATGCGCGCCCTGCTGGAGGCCGCCGGAGGCCGGGACTTCGAACTGCTCGTCACGCGCCCGGCCGTTTCCGACGGGACGCCGGGGCCGGATGAGGGCGAAAACGTCGTGGCGTCGCGGCCGATCCCGCTTCGCGACGGGGCCATGCGGGCCGAACGGGGGCTGTGATGCTCTGCGTCTGCGGCTCCAAGGCCATCGGCGCGGTCATCGGCGAGAGCCCCCGCGAGGTCGGGCGGCTGGTGGCCGAGCAGGGGCTGCCCGCCTGGAAACGCGAGGGCCGGGGGGCCTGGCGGGCCCTGCCCTCGGACCTGGAACTCTGGCTCCAGGGCCAGCGCGACCGCTATCTTGGTGTGATTCCAGACGATTACGACGACTGAACGGGAAGACTTCCCGGGGCGTCGGGATTTCGGCCCGGGAGTGGTCCGAGTCCCGCCGTCCGGGAGTTTCCGGCCCGGGCATGATAATTCGCCGGGCGCGGCGGCGGACGGTCGCGGGCTTTGCTATCATGGAGCCGAAACCTTGCCGGGGGCGAGGAGGGAATCATGAGAAGCTGTCCCGCCATACTCGGGGTCTTCACCACCGAGCGGGAGCAGAGGGCCGGACGCGGCGCGGCCACGACCAGGGATTTCGTCCAGCGCATCCACTGGCTCGTGCTGCGCCTGGACGAATCCGGCTGCCTGGCCCTGGCGCTCAACGAGCGCAAGCTGCCCGGCGAGGTGCGCCTGCCGCTGACGCGCGCGGACCTGCTGCGCGGCTACGAGCCCGCCCCGGAAATCTTCCGCGACCATCTCCTGCCGGTGCTGGCGGGGCTGCGCGACAAGCTGGAGATCCTCGGCGGATCGAGGGCCCTGGACCATCTCTCTCCCGAGGAGACCCAGGCGCTCAAGGCCCTGTCCATCGGGGAGGCGCTCGAGGCCCAGGCCGACGAGATCCAGGTGGCCCGGATGCTCCTGGCCGCGCTGCCCTCCGGGGCGGTGGAGTTCGAGGAGCGCGCGGCCCACGACCTGAACGGCGAGGGCGTGAGCCTGCGCAAGGACGGCCAGGCCGCCCGGGCCGTGCTGTTTTTGGAGAAGGCCCTGGAAATGTCCCCTCGCGACGACCATTTGCATTTCAACCTCGCCCGGGCGTATTATGAAAAGAAGGACGAGGCGGGCTGCCGCCGCTGCCTGGAGAAGGCCCTGCGGCTGAACCCGAACCTCGACCCGGCGCGGCGCTTCCTGCGCTTCCTGGACACCGGCAGGGGCGCGCCGCCGAGTGGACCGTTCATCGTGGAGGGCCTATGACCGAACGCCGCAAGCACGAACGCGTGACCCTGGACGCGCCCCTTTTCTGCGACGTGACCCCAGGGGACGGCAGGGCCTTCGTGGCCATCGTGCGCGACGTCTGCCTCGGCGGCCTGCGTCTGGAGCTGCCGCCGGACGGCTACCTGCCCGCGCCCGGCGAACGCCTGCGCATCTCGGACTGCGACGAGTGCGTGGCCTGGGTGCTCGACGGCCTGGACGCCGAGGTGGCCTGGGTGGGCGGCGGGCACTGCGGACTGCGCCTCGTGCGGCCGGAGCTGCTGGACGCCGTGACCCTGCGGCGCATCCGCGAGGACTGCTGCCTGGACTGAGGGCGGGCGTCACGCTTCCGTCGTCTTCCGCGCCTTGACCCGGCCCGGGCTTTGCGCATACCATTTCCCGTATCGTTTCCACGCATCCGGGCATCCGCCCCCCCAGCCCAAGGAGGTTCCCGGTGGATCGCTACGAATCCTACTACCGTTCCCTGTATGCGGCGGCCATGGCCGTCAACTCCAGCCTGGACCCCAAGCTGGTGCTCAAGACCATCGTGGAGTGCGCGGCCAAGGCCATGGACGTGAAGGCCTGCTCCCTGCGCCTGCTGGACCGCGCCGGTCGTCAGCTCATGCCCGGAGCCGGTTTCGGCCTGTCCAACAAGTACCTGCGCAAGGGTCCGGTGGACCTGGACCAGTCCGCCGTGGACCGCGAGGTGCTCTCCGGCCGCGTGGTCCAGGTGGCCGACGCCTCCACGGACCCGCGCTTCCAGTACGGCAAGGCGGCCAAGGACGAGGGCATCGTCTCGGTGCTCGTGGTGCCGCTGCGGGTGGAGGACAAGCCCGTGGGCGTCATGCGCGTGTACACGGACGAGAAGCGGGTCTTCAACGCCGAGGAGGAGGAGTTCCTGACCTCCATCGCGGCGCTCTCCGCCCTGGCCATCGAGAACGCCCGCCTGCATCAGGCGCTCAAGCGCGAGTATGAGAGCGTTCTTTCCTTCGACTACCGGACCTTCGACTAGCGGGCCGCTGAAAAATCCGCGATGGCCGCGTTGCTCCGAAAAACCCGAATCCTCGCGTATGTCGAGATACGCGTCGGCCTCGGATTTTCATCGCGCCTCGCCCTCACGTTTTTTGACCGGCCCGTGCAAAGGGACGTCCGCAACGACCTGCTAGGAGTTGAACCATGAGCAAGCTGCGCGTCGGCATCAACGGTTTCGGCCGCATCGGCCGCCAGGTGGTCAAGGCCATGTACGAGCGCTGGCACGACGACCTGGAAGTGGTGGCCGTCAACGACCTCTTCGACGTGGCCACCAACGCCCACCTCCTGGAGTTCGACACGAACTACGGCCACACCGGCGTGCCCATCGCCGTGGTCGAGGGCGACATCACCTACGGCGACTGGACCCTGAAGAGCCTGTCCCAGCGCGACCCCCGCGACTGCCGCTGGGGCGACCTGGGCGTGGACGTGGTGGTCGAGTCCACGGGCATCTTCACCACCGGGCCCAAGGCCAAGGCCCACCTGGAGGCGGGCGCGAAGAAGGTCATCATCTCCGCCCCGGCCAAGGAAGAGGACGTGACCGTGGTCATCGGCGTGAACGAGAAGGCCTATGACCCGGACAAGCACCACATCGTGTCCAACGCCTCCTGCACCACCAACTGCCTGGCCCCGGCCGCCAAGGTGATCCACGAGGCCTTCGGCATCCGTTCGGCCCTGATGTGCACCATCCACTCCTACACCAACGACCAGCGCATCCTGGACCTGCCGCACAAGGATCTGCGCCGGGCCCGGGCCGCGGCCCTGAACATCATCCCGACGACCACCGGCGCGGCCAAGGCCGTGGCCCTGGTCATCCCGGAACTCAAGGGCCGCTTCGACGGCTACTCCCTGCGCGTGCCCACGCCCACGGTCTCGCTGGTGGACCTGGCCTGCGTGCTGGAGCGCGACACCGACACCGAGGGCCTGCGCGCCGCGCTCAAGGCCGCCAGCGAGGGCCCGCTCAAGGGCATCCTGGGCTACAACACCCGGCCGCTGGTCTCCATGGACTTCAAGGGCGACGCCCGCTCGGGCATCGTGGAGGAGGAGCACACCCGGGTCCAGGACAAGAACCTGGCCAAGCTCGTGGTCTGGTACGACAACGAGTGGGGCTACTCCTGCCGCGTCTCCGACCTGGCCAAGATCATGAAGGACCGGGGCGGCTTCGCCGCTTCATAGGCGGCTTCACCGCTTCATAGGCGACTTCGCCGCTTCATAGGCGGCTTCGCCGCTTCATAGAAAGACGGAGAGACGAAAGTCTCGCGGCCGTTCCGTGGACCGCCGAAGGCGGGGAGGCATCATGCCTCTCCGCCTTTTTGCGTTTCCATGACCCGTCGACGGCGGGTGGGCGGGGATTGCCGCGATTCAAGACGTCGTGTTATGAAAAAACATGGTGTACCGGTATGATGGGCGGTCAAGCGCGCGGAAGGGCGGAATCCGGCTTTTGGCCGCGGCGGGAGCCGTGTGCGCGCTCCTGGCCTGGTTGGTCGCGGCGGTGCGTCCTGTTCAGGCCGCCGATCTGCATATCCTCACGGTGAACGATCCTCCGGCCAGCTACCAGGGCGTGCGGGATCGGGCCGAGGGCTTCAGCGTGGAGGTGGTGCGCGAGATCCAGAACCGCCTGGGCAGCACCGCGCCCATCCAGATCCTGCCCGAGCGCCGGGTGGTGCGGGCCGCGGAGGAACAGCCCGGCGTGGTCTTCTTCAGCTTCTCCCGCACCCCGGAACGCGAGGCGCGTTTCCACTGGATCACCCGGCTCATGGAGAAGCCCTGGGTCTTCTGTTTCCGGCCCGGAAGCCCGGCCCCGGACCCGGCGGCCATGAAAAACCTGCGTCTGGGCGTGGTCCTGGGCGACATCCGGGAAGCCTACGCCCGGGACAACGGCTTCACCCGCATCGAACCGGCCAGGAACCTGAACCTCAACCTCCGCAAACTGCTCGAAGGCAGGCTCGACTGCGTCCTCACCGACCCCCAGGGCCTGGCCTACGAGTGCAAGCGGATCGGCTGCGACCCCGGTTCGTTCCGCATGGCGCCGTCCGGCGTCTCCTCCCAGGTCTATCTGGCCATCTCCAAGGGCACGCCCGACGCCGTGGTCCAGGCCTGGCGACGCGCGGCCGGCGAGATGAAGGCCGACGGAACCTTCGCGGCCATCGCCCGGGAATGGTCCGAACGCCTGAAAAAGGACTACGGCATCGCCTCCACGCCCACCTCCGACGCCCTGATCTTCTCCACTCCCAGCCCCCCCTTCGGGGGTTCATGGAAAGGCCAGGAGGCTCCCGGCGCTTCGCCTTTCTGAAAACCCCCGAAGGGGGCGGGGAATGTCCTCGATCCCCGGCGGCGGGCCGGGACGGCATTTCACGTTCGCGGAGTCCGCGTCGCTGGTCCGCGCCGGGCAAGCGGCCCAAGCGGCGCGGGCGGTTTCTTTCTCGGAGCATCCCATCCCGTTCCCCCTGCCCTGATCCCGTCGCGGCGCGAATCCGGCCCGTCGGGTTCCCCCCGCGTTTCTGAAAACCGGCGAAGCCGGTCAAGATGCAAATTCGCTGAAAAGAGCCGTCAATTTCATGCTGATCTCCGCGCGGCCGGAAAACCGGGGCTAGGCTCGGGCCGGACCAAGGAGGTTCGCATGGAACGGAACACGGATTCGGAAGCGGCGAGGGAATTGCGTCAGGCCTACGTCCGGCTCTTCGACTGCCCGGACGGCCGGAGGGTGCTGGAGGACTTGGCGGGGCAGGGCTTCGCCCGGGCCTCGACCTTCGACCCGGACCCCTGCAGGGCGGCCTTCAACCAGGGACGCCGCGGCCTCTACCTGCGGGTGGAGCGGATGCTCGACCCGGACGGCTTCGGCCCCCTGGACGGCGGACGCGGCGCGTGAGCGTCAGCGCGGGGGGTACATGCCCTGGACCATCGAGACCCAGGTGTTGAAGGCCAGCACGGCGAGAAAGAGAACCACGCCCAGGGACAAGCCACGGAAGAGACGGGTCATGGGCGACCTCCTTGTCTGGCCGATGGCATTGCCAAACCCGTGCCGAATCGGAAAACCTTTGAGCATCAACGGCTGCCGGACGGCATACCCGGGGAGCGGCGCGGGGCATGGGGCTTCGCGACGGATTTCCGGCGCACGTCCGGGCCGATCCCAAGGAGGACCACATGGACATGAGGAATGACGCTGACTGGCGCTCGACCCTGCCGGAGGAATGGCTCGCGCCCTGGCGCGGCGACGACGGCCGCGAACGGGAAATCCCCCTGCGCGAGCACCCCGGGCTGGCCAAGTACCGCAGCAAGGACGAGGCCGTGAAGGCCCTGGTCCACGCCCAGCGGCTCCTGGGCCGCCGCGAGGCCGAGGCCCCGGCCCAGCCCAGGGGACCGGAGGACTACGAGCTGCCCGACCTGCTCCTGGACGAGGACTTCGAGCCGGACCAGGGCGTGCTCGACGCCTACAAGGCCAAGGCCCTGGAGCTGGCCCTGAGCCCGGACCAGGTGCGCGGGCTCTACGAGTGGTTCGTGCCCCTGAACGTGGCGGCCGTGCGCGCCTCGCGCGACAAGAGCCGCAAGGCCCGCGAGGCCGAGCTGGGCCGCCTGCGCAGGAACCACGGCCCCGAGGCCTCCCGCGTGCTGGAGAGCGCCCGCCGGGCCGCCATGAGCCTGGGCGGCGAGGAACTGCTGGAAATCCTCGAATCCACAGGCGCGGGCGACAGCTCCGTGGTGGCCGAGGCCCTGGCCCGCGTGGCCCCGCTGCTCCTGGAGGGCCGCATGCGCGACTCCGGCGCGCGCGAGACCGACGGCCTGAACCTCGACCGCCTGCGCGAGATGATCCGCGATCCGCGCTACTTCGACCCCAGCAGCCGCGACCCCGCCTTCGTGCGCCAGGTCGACGAGGGGTTCAGGCACTTGTATCCGGGGCAGTACGGGGGGACGTCCGGCTCCGCCGGTTCGCGGAAAGGCTGAACGGCGTCGCGCCGCGAAGACAACACAGGCGGGGACATTCCCCGCCTTTCGCATTTCGAGAGGAAAACCCTCTTCGTCTTTCCGCAACGGCCCCCCTTCGGGGGCTTACGGAAACGCCAAGAAGCTCCCGTCTTCCGCCTTTCTGGGGCGGGCCGAAGGCCCCCCCTTCGGGGGTTCACGGAAACGCCAAGAGGCTTTCGTCCCCGCCTTTCCATAGACCGGCGAAGCCGGGCCTTTCTGGAACGCGGCGAAGCCGCTGTGGTTTTACGATGCGGAGGGGCGGCTTGCGCGTTGGTTCCGTTCGGTTCCGAGGGGTTGGATTCCGGCGGCGAGCGTATCCTTGAAGCTGCTCATGGTGTGCGTGATGTCATATAATACAGGATCGATCCAATAGATCGTTTCCAGTATTTCATTATGCATATCGGTGAGCTTCGGATTGTTCCAAATCGGCTCGTGATGGAAAACCCTGTTCCTGAAGCGGCGGATGTTGTCCAGCCTGGCTCTGAGAAAGATGATCGTCCGCAGCGATTTTGGGACGCTGGAAAACACGCCGGACGATATCTTGGTGAAAAAACCGCTGTATGGGCGATTGAACAGATTGACCCAAAACCCGAAATTCAGTTCCGCGATGATTGCCCCAGCGTTGACCCGCGGTGGGGCGATCCCTTTATATCTGGCGACAGTATCCCGGGCGTTCCGCACCTCGTCAGCCTGCCTGTCGCGCATGAAGGGCAGGTCGAACCAATACTCCGTGCGATACAAGCGCGCCGCCTCGGAGTTGATGTTGTTGCGCAGCGATATTTCAAGGTTCTGCAGAAGAGGGTAGAAATCCCTCGCCAGGGCTAGATTCCAGAAGTAGCGTTCGAAGACCTGCTGCTTCGGTTCGCACGGGTATACTTTGTAAGCCGCCAACCTCTCCGTGGAGATGCTGCGGGTGAGCGATTCATAAAAAAGGGTTGCCAAACGGCGCTCCCGAGATTATTTCTTTTTTCAGAAGTCCCCGGAATTCCCTCTCCCGGCCAGCCGTTCCTCGCTGATTGCCGGTGACGGCGCCGGGGTATTGACGAACCAGGCCGACGCGCGCGAAGCACGTCGGCCTTTTTAATTGGATTTCTGGGCATTATGCAAGTCCGACAGGGGGTTGTCCCCCTTCGGGGGTTCACGGAAACGCCAAGAGGCTTTCGTCTCTCCGTCTTTCTGAAACGGGCCGAAGGCCCCTAGGAGCGGAAGATGAAGTAGACCGCGCCGAGGAGGCAGAGGCAGGCCCAGAGGTAGTCGAGCTTGAGGGGCTGGCCCATGTAGAACAGGGCGAAGGGCGCGAACACGGACAGGCTGATGACTTCCTGGAGGATCTTGAGCTGGGGCAGGGTGAGCTCGGTGTAGCCGATGCGGTTGGCCGGAACCTGGATCAGGTATTCGAACAGGGCCACGCCCCAGCTGAGCAGCGCCGCCACCCACCAGGGCCGCTGGGCCAGGTTCTTCAGGTGCGCGTACCAGGCCACGGTCATGAACACGTTGGACAGGGCCAGCAGCACCGTCGTGCGCAGCAGCACAGTACTCATGCCGCGCTCTCTATTCCCGCCTCCCCCTCCCCGTCAACCGCCTTCGGCGGCTTACGGAAACGCCAAGATGCTTTCGTCTCTCCGCCTTTCGACTGCCTGGCTGAACCTCATTCATCCGTTTGCGCGTGATCCCCGTGGCGCGGGTTTTCCGGGCGTCCGCCAGGAAAAGCCGCGCCACTGCTCGGTCCAGGGCCGTGCCCTGGCCGGGGGCGGGGGGGGGCGGGGAGCCCCCCGGCTTCACAGAAGGACGGGGGCGGGGGTTCGCCCTATGCCGAGGCCGCCGGTCCGGCGGGGTCCGGGAGGGTGACGCGGACGGTGGTGCGGCCGGGCTTGGAGGAGTCGGCCTCGATGGTTCCGCCGTGGGCCTGGGCCACGAGGCGTGCGGAGTACGCGCCGAGGCCGGTGCCGTGGAGTTTTCCGGCGGTGGCGTACTTTTCGAAGAGGCGGTCGCGGATTTCCTTGGGGATTTCGCCCTGGTTGGCGATCTCCAGGACCACGGAGCCGGGGCGGCGGAAGAGGGCGGCCACCACGGCCGCGTCCTCGGGCGAGGCCTCGAAGGCGTTGCGGGCCAGGTTGTCGAGCAGGGTGCGCAGGAGGCGTTCCTCGCCCCGGATGGCGAAGGCCCGGCCGTCGTCGGGCAGGCCGTCCACGAGCAGGGTCCAGCGGCAGGAGGGCCGGGCCGCCAGGCGGGCGTCCTCCAGGGCGTTGCGGACCAGGGCCGCGAGGTCGAGGGTCTCGGGCGCGAGCTGGTAGACGCCGGTCTCCATCTTGTAGAGATCCAGGGAACGGTCGATCATGGTCAGGAGGCGCTGGGCGGAGCGCTCCAGCTCCTTGAGGATGACCTCCTGGCGGTCGTTGACCGGGCCTTCCTGGCGCAGGACCGTGGGGGTCATGAGCAGGGAGGAGAGGGGGCCCTTGAGGTCGTGGCGCACGATGCGCTCGATGTCCTCGCGCAGAAGGTCGGCCTGTCGGCGGTCGGTGAAGTCGTGGGCCGAGAGGCGCAGTCCGGCGTATGCGCCGCCGACCCGTTCGATGGGCTGCCAGGAGGCGGACATGTAGCGGCGTCGGCCGTCCTTGCGGCGCACGCGGAAGACGCGGTCGCCCGCGCTGGTCCGCTCCTCGCGGGCCCGGCGCAGCTCGTCGCCCAGGGCCGCGCGGTCCTCGGGGTCCACGAGGGGCAGGGGGTAGTCGGCCATGGCCAGGCATTCGAGCACGGAGAAGCCGGTGTGGCGCTCCACGGCGGGGTTGACCCAGAGCAGCGCGCCCTTGGGCGAGAGCCAGGACTCCCAGTCGTGGCCGTAGTCCGCGATGGCCCGGAACTCCTCCTCGCTCTTGCGCAGGGCGTTCTCGGCCTGCTTGCGGCGGGTGATGTCGCGCACGGCCAGGACGATGCCGGTGACGCGGCCCTGGTCGTCGCGGACCGGAGACTTGACGGTGTTGGTCCAGACGGCCCCGGCCGGGGTGTCCAGGCATTCGTCGCGGGTCACGCTCTCGCCGGTGAGGAGCACGCGGCCGTCGTCGAGCTTCATGATTTCGGCCTGGGCCGGAGGGAAGAGGGCGGAGTCGTCGCGGCCCAGGATTTCGGATTCCGGGCGGCCGAGGAGTTCGCGGAAGGAACGGTTCACGGCCAGGTAGACCGAGGAGGCGTCCTTGAGGGCGATGGCGTCGCGCACGGAGTCGATCATGGTCCGGCGCAGAACGCGCTGACGCTCGACTTCGGCCTCGGCGCGGCGGGATTCGGTGACGTCGTGGATGACGCAGAGCAGGAGGCGGCGGTCCTTGATCTCCACCGGGCTGGCCAGAACCTCCACGCAGCGGGTGCCGCCCCGGCCGGTGTGGTGCAGGGCCTCGATCCGGCCGCCGCTGTCGCTCATGAGGCGCTTGATGGTTCTGCGGACCTCCTCCAGGGGCGTGGTGGTGATGTCCCAGACCGAGAGGCCGCGGCTCTGCTCCTCGCTGAGGCCGTAGAATTCGTGGGCCGCGCGGTTGGCCCCGACCACGGCCCCGCTCTCGGGATCGATGAGGGCCATGGGCGCGGCGTGGGCGTCGAAAAAGGTCCGGAACAGGGAGAGGTCGGAGCCGTTTCCCTGGACCAGGAGCTTCATGAACTCCACCTGGTTCGCGTTCGGTCCGTCGGCGTCGCTCACCGGTATGTTTTTCGCCTCCATCTCACACCTTGCCCCCAAGGGAGCGGAAAGACAAGGGTCGGACGACAGGTTCTAAAACCCGCCGGGAGGTGGCGGCGGCCGACGCCGTCGTGGAATGTCCGGCCGGAGGCTACTCCTCGGTGATGACCCGGCCGGTGGAGAGGAAGGAGATGCCCTGGGAGTTGGCCGTGCCGATCATGACCGCCTCGACCACCGGCGGCGGCACGGGCCGGTCGGAAGACCAGCGCACCAGGAACTTGGCCCCGGAGCCCCCGGCCGAGTCCTTCTCGCTGACCAGGAACTCGCGGGTGCCCAGCGGCGGCACGCTCTCGGCCTTCTCCAGGTAGCGGCGCACGGGCTTGCCCGCCGTGTCGTAATAGTCCACGAAGAGCAGGGTGATGGGATGCTCGGCGTCGGTGTTGCGCACGCTCAGGGTGGCCGAGAGGTCGAAGGGCCGGTCGCGCAGGCCCTGGTAGACGTGGGAGTAGAGCGGCACGTAGACGGTCTGGCCCTTGGCGCGCGGCGACCCGGCCAGGGCCGTCGCGGCCAGGCAGAAAACGGCGATGAGGGCGAGGGAGGCGATGCGGTGTCTCATGGCGACTCCTGATGCGTCCGGCTTGCGCCCGGACGGGCTTGCGGCTACACTTTCCGGGAGGTGACTCCCATGACGCTGCACAAAGACCTTCTGGATATTCTGGCCTGCCCGCTCTGCAAGGGCAAGCTCGTTCTGCTCCCGGCCGCCGACGGCCTGCTCTGCGAGTCCTGCGCCCTGGTCTACCCGATCAAGGACGAGATTCCGGTCATGCTCACCGACGAGGCCGCGCCCCTGGCCAAGTGGACCGGCTCCAAGCCCGCCTGACCGTCTAGCGCACCCGCCGTCCCGGAGCCGCCGCGCGCCAGCGTTCGGCCAGATCGAGCGCCTCGCGCCGCGCGGCCTCGTCCAGGTCGCGGTCCATCTGCTCCCGCGCCAGCCGGGCTTCCTCCAGCCCGCGTTCCTCGGCCAGCACGAACCACATGTAGCCCTGGGCCGCGTCCTCCCGGCCCAGGCGGCCCCCGGCGAAGAGGCGGCCGAGCTGGTACATGGCCCGGGCGTCCCCGCGCTCGGCGGCGGCCCCGAACCAGCGGTTGGCCTCGGCCAGGTCGCGCCCCACGCCCTCGCCCTCGAGATACATGCCGCCCAGGAGCACCTGGGCCTCGACCTCGCCCTGCACGGCGGCGCGCTTGAGCCAGGTCGCGGCCTCGGCCGGGTCGCGGTCCGTGCCCCGGCCCTCGCGGTACATCCGGCCCAGCTCCAGCTCGGCCCCGGCATGTCCCTGGGCCGCCGCCGCGTGCAGCAGGCGCACCGTCTCCCAGGGCTCTCCCGCCGGAACGCCCCGGCCCTCGGCGTACATCAGGCCCAGGCGGTACTGGGCCTCGGCCAGGCCCTGGTCCGCCGCCAGCCGGGTCCAGCGCGCGGCCTCGGCGTCGTCCCGGGGCAGGCCCCGGCCCGTGGAGTAGAGCACTCCCAGGGCTGCCTGGGCCTGGGCGTCGCCCTTGTCGGCGCGCTCACGCAACGCTTCCGGGGTCATGGGCTTGTCCCGTCCGCCGGAGCAGGACCACCCGCAGAAAAGCGCCGCCGCCACCAGCACGGCGGCCAATACCCTGACCATCATGCCCCCACCCTAGCCCAACCCGCCCCCCCGCGAAACCCCCCCAGGCTTCGCCTGGTCATGGAACAGCCAAGAGGCTCCCGTCTTTCCGAAACGGGCTGACGGGAAGGAATTCGCTTCATTTTTTTTAATGTATGATGTAAATAAAAATATGAAGTTAATAAATAAAAATGTTGACTCTGAAAGAGTGGCGTGGCAGAGAACGGCCATGCGCTATGACGAGTTCAGACGGCAGTTGGGCAAGGCCGGTCTTTCGACCAAGGAGTTCGCCGCGCTGGTCAAGGTGAACCCCTGCTCGTTGTCCAACTATTCCAGGAGCGGGGAAATCCCCTCGCACTGGGCCGTGGTCGCCGCGCTCATGGGCGAGATGGCGGAAAACGGGCTCGATTTCCGGGCCGTGCTCCAACGCATCGACATCACGCCCAAGCGGTCGCGCGGAGCGGCTGCCGACGGTTGTTTCGGCGGACGGCGCGCCGCCCCGGATGCGACAAACCCCTAGTACGAGGCGGGTGATGGATATTCGCGACGATTTGCTCTCTTTCGCGGACGGCAGGAAATACGCCACGATTCTCGCGGACCCGCCGTGGCAGTTCCAGAACCGCACCGGAAAGATGGCTCCCGAACACCGCAGGCTTTCGCGGTACGGCACGCTTTCCCTGGATCGGATCAAGGAACTGCCGGTCGCGGGCCTGACCAGGGACACGGCCCATCTCTATCTCTGGGTGCCCAACGCCCTGCTGCCTGAAGGGCTGGCCGTGATGAGCGCCTGGGGTTTCACCTACAAGTCCAATCTGGTCTGGCACAAGGTCCGCAAGGACGGCGGCTCGGACGGCCGGGGGGTGGGGTTCTACTTCCGCAACGTGACCGAACTCATTCTTTTCGGAGTCAAGGGCAAGAACGCCCGCACCCTGCAACCGGGCCGGACCCAGGTGAACTTCCTGGCCTCGCGCAAGCGGGAGCACAGCCGCAAGCCCGACGAGCAGTACCCGCTTATCGAGGCCTGTTCGCCCGGTCCCTACCTGGAGCTTTTCGCCCGGGGTCTGCGGCCGGGGTGGGAGTGCTGGGGCAATCAGGCCGACGAGGACTACGCGCCGACCTGGGAGACCTACGCCAACCACTCCCGCGCCGGAGCGGTCGGCCGGTGACACTGGTCAGAAGGTCACGATTCCGGCCGGAAGACCGATGAGCAGCAGGGGGCAGGGGTTGCCCACGCCCCGGTCCACGCGGTCGAGCAGCTTGCGCCAATGGGTGGTGGCGGCTCCGAACTTGTCGCTCACGAAATGCTCGGCCCAGCACTCCGCGAAAGGCTTTTCTCCTCGGGCCGCGCACCGCTCCACGGCCTCGCGCTGACGGTTCGTGGGTGAGATCCCGAACGGGGCCAGGTCAGCGTACCCGCCGACATTTTTTCCCGTCGCGAACCGCTTGACGGATCCCAACATGCCGTCTTGCAGCGTGCTGCCGCGCGTGACGATGACGCCCACGGAGATGGCCCCCTCGGCGTGCAGGCGCTTGAAGTTCTCCAGATCCCGGTCGAAGAAGGGATCCTTGTTGTTCCATTCGATTTCCAGGGCCACATCGCACGTCTTGCCTTCCACCTCGAAGCCCTTGACGTGATCCACTTCGTGGGAGCGGCTTTCCCGCTCCTCGCCGTTGATCGTCTTGCGGATTTCGAAGTTCGTCTTGCGCCAGCCCAAATCCGCCAGCGAGCGCCGCAGCCGCTGTGTGCCCCCGGCTTCGCCGCCGCCCCCGCCGATGATCTCCGCGATCGGAATTTGAAAGCCTGCCAGGGCCTGTTCCAAATCGGCCAGGGCTTGGGGAAAGTCCGTGGCCAGAATGGCGGCCGCGTGGGAGAGGAATTTGAGTTCGAACCCTTTGGCGCGCAACGTGTCCAGCATGAGTGCCCATCCTGTGCGGGTTTCCGGTCGCCCACATGATTCCCGATAAGCCTCATCCCGTCAACCGCCCCCTTCGGGGGCTTATGGAAAGGCGGAAGAGACGCCCATTTCGGCGTTTTTCTGAAAACCGGCGAAGCCGGTCAATATGCTGATTCGCTGCAAAGAGCCGCAAATGTGCCGCTGATCTTCGCGGGGGCGGAAAACCGGGGCTAGGCTCCGCCAGAAAGGAGGCGGAGATGAGCCCGAGAACCGTGACCCTGACGAATTTCACATCCGGCGAGCTGTCGCCCCGGCTGGAGGGCCGGGTGGACCTCTCGCGCTACTACAACGGCTGCCGCGAGCTGGTGAACTTCATCGTGCATCCGCACGGCGGAGTGACCCGGCGCGGCGGCCTGCGGCTGGCGGCCGAGGCCGGGAACCCGGACCAGCCCTCGCTGCTGCTGGCCTTCGAGTTCAACGCCGAACAGGCCTACGTCCTGGAGTTCCACGAGGACGCGGCCGGGGCCGGGCGGATGCGGGTCTTCCGCGACGGCGGCCTGGTTCTGGGCGCGGACGGCGCGGCCTTCGCGCTGGAGACGCCGTACCGCCGGAAGGATTTCGCCCGGCTGCGCTGGACCCAGTCCAACGACACCCTGTTCCTGGTCCACCCGGACCACGCCCCGCGCACCCTGACGCGCTCGGGCCACGCGGAATGGACCCTGGCCGAGGCCGCGTTCACGGGCCGCCCGGAATCCTGGGGCGAGGGGAACTGGCCCACGGCGGTCTGCTTCTACGAGCAGCGGCTCGTGCTGGCGGCCACGCCCACGGCTCCGAACACGCTCTGGTTCTCGCGCAGCGGGGACTTCTTCGACCTGCGCCGGGCCACGCGCGAGGTTCCCCTGGAGGGCTGGCGCGACGTGGAGCTGGCCGAGGGCGCGGGGAGCGCGGCCGACGGCCGGAGCGGAAACCAGTTCACGCTCTACGCCGGAGACGCCTCGTTCCAGGGCGGATCGGCGCTCAAGGCCCGTGACGCCTCGGGCAAGGAGAC